>Ga0209382_10006687_pt1 | contig 14789 bp, 18 predicted proteins | sample SoiMetdeltSBSDD5_FD_187599 | JGI IMG/M metagenome (GOLD analysis project Ga0209382, IMG submission 187599) | Bulk soil microbial communities from a Populus tree surrounding site in Tennessee, USA - Soil MetaG P. deltoides SBSDD5 (SPAdes) (version 2) | ecosystem: Environmental > Terrestrial >... | reverse complement strand
CATTGGCCACGCTGGTTGCGTCCGACTTGAGCTGACTGGCGGGAACGGGCGAATCGAACATCACGATCACGCGCACATGCCCCTCTTGTTGGGCGACGGCGGTGATCTCGGCAGCGTCCGCCGCCTTTTGCGACAAAGGGGTCTGTGCCTGTACGGCGGTCGCCAACCCCAGCAAGAGCAGCGCCGCAACTACTGCGCCGGTCACATGATGAAAACAGCGCGCCATCACGATGTCCCCCCAAGCGTCAGTGTTGCGCCCTGATGTTCCCGCGTATCGGATATCGACCTCGCAGGTGCGAGAGCGCCCCCGCGGCCGCCGCAACGCCGACCCCATGCCGGATCGAAGCCGTGCAGCCTGATCGATGGACCTCCGCAACCTGCAAGAGTCGAACGACGCCATCGTTCTCGAGGCAGGCCAAGCAATAAAAGACTGCCGCTGCAACCTTACGGCGCCGGCCAACCCAGGGGCAATGTTCAGAAATTCCATGACAGCGCTTGAGGGACCCCGTGTGTCGCATCCACCACACAGACACGGCCGCCGCCTTCCACATGCACAGGTAGCGCCAATGACGCGGGCGGGGGTGGGCATGCCCGTGTGATCTGCGATGGCCTAGTGCGACCGGCATTTCCGCACGGGCGCGCGGACGGGGACAAGAGAGCATATGTTCTCAGTTTGTTCTTGACGGTCGGCAGTCACCGGCCTAGGGTTGCGCGAGCAACGGGGCTTCGCGGGAGCCCACGGGGGCAGCCATGTACGGGCAGATTGCGACTGTGGCTTTCGTCGGCATCGAGGCGAGGCAGGTCGAGGTCCAGGTGCGCATTTCCGGCGGCCAGCACGTGTTGGCCATCGTCGGTCTGCCTGACAAGGCTGTGGCCGAGAGCCGCGAGCGCGTCCGCAATGCGCTGCACGCCGTTGGCCTCGGCCTGCCGTTCAAGCACATCACCGTCAATCTCGCCCCCGCCGACCTGCCCAAGGAGGGCAGCGCCCAAGTAGGTCAGCCTCTTTGAAATCAATCATTTTCTCGGCGATCAACTCGCTTCCTGTAAGCACTGAGTAAGCGGCGCGCAGCGGTAGGCGATCTCAGTTCCGCGCTCGACCGGGCACCGAACGACACATTTGCCCACGTGGTACCAAACCATGCTCAGTACCTGGGTATCTGGTACCTGGTACCTGGTACCTGGTGCCTAATCTCATCTTAGTCGTTGAAAAGTCGGCGCCGAGGCCTGTCTTTGCTTGAGAAACTCTAACGATCCGGTACCTAGTACCATGCTAGGTACCAATAGTTGGTACCAGCCCGGCGCACCCGATGTGCGCCCTTCTACCAGGTAGCAGGGTTGGTACCAGATGGCTCCCAAGCAGCCGCAACGATTGCGTGTGATCACCCTTGCATCGACCAAGGGCGGGACGGGCAAGACAACGCTCTCCAGTGCGCTTGCCGTACGGGCCGCGGAGGAGAGCAAGCGCGTCGCTCTGCTCGATCTCGACCCTCAGGAAAGCCTGGCCAGCTGGTGGACGCGCCGCGGGCGCACCAAGAACCCCAAGCTGTTCGAGGTAGATGCAACCGCCGAAGCTGTAGAGCTCCTCATCAGCGAAGGCTGGGAATGGGTGTTCGTCGACACGGCGCCGGCCAAGATCGAGCTGATCGAGCCGGGGATTGCCGTCGCTGATTTCGTGCTCATCCCGGTCCGACCTTCCGCCTTCGACATTGAGCAGGCGGCAATCTGCGTGGAACTGTGTGAAAGCCACGGCAAGGCACATGCCTTCGTGCTCAACCACGCGCAACCCGGCAAGCTCACGAAGTCGTCCGTGGCATTCCTCCGGCAGAACGGCAGCACGGTGATCGAGACCCCGATCACGATGCGACAGGCCTACATGGCGGCTGCGACTGTCGGGAAATCCGGCCCGGAAGTCGAGAAGGGTGACGTGGCACGCAAGGAAATCGATGCCCTGTGGGATGCCGTTAGGAAGCTGCTGGCTGAGAAGGTGTCGTGATGTCGGATCTCGAAGGCGAGGACATGCTGATCTTGGCCAAGTTTGCCAAGCGCGACGCCGCGGCAACGCTGGCCGGCCGCCGAGCCCGCGAAACGAGGCCTCTGGCCCCCTCGGACCGCCGCCGGCTGGCACATGCAAGCACCAAGAGCCGGCAGCTCAATCTGAAGGTCCGCCCCGAATTCCACGAGCGTGTGAGTGCACTGGCTCTCAACGAGGGCATCCCGATGGTCGAATTGATCGAGCGTGCTGTGGAGGCGTACGCGCTCAGCAAGGAAGGTTCAAGATGAGGCTGCTGTTTGGATGCCTGGCGGTGTTCCTGGGAGCCGTCAGCATCGCACTTGCCGCACGCTACGGCTACAAGGGCGCCGACACCATCATCGACGGTGCGATCAGCGCCGTCGTGTTCGGTTCCATCGCCCTGTGCGCCTTCATTTTCGACGCTGCTGCCGTGCGGCTTTGGTTCATGCGCCATCACTTCGGCGCCATAGTCATTGGCGTCATAGCTGCCGCGGCGCTGGTGGTCACATTCACCAATAGCCTGGGAGCGATCGCCGCCCGCGGCGACACTACCCAGGCCGAGCGCAGCAAGGCGAAGACCGACAGGGCTGCCGACCTGGCGGACCTGAAGCGCATTGCCCGCGAGCGCGATGCCATGGCGTTCACTCCGGTGACGGCCGAGGTCGTGCAAGCGGCGCAAGGGGCCGTGAGGTCCGCTGAGGAGATCCGCCAGCGTGAATGTGGCGCCGGCGACCCGAGGCAACGGGGCCCCAATTGCCGTCAACGCGAGACGGAAGAACAGACCAAGAGGGATGCGTTGGCGGCCGTCCTCGCCAACAAGGCGCTGACCGATCGCGCCACGAAGCTCGACCAGGACGCCGAAACGGTGCGCACCAAGCTTGGCAAGGCGCCGCTGGTCGAGAAGCCGAACCCGCTTGGCGAGACTCTCGAGTTGTTGATGGGCGCCGCTGCTGCAGCGCTGACAGCCTGGCAGCAGGCAGTCATCGCAGCGGTGTTTGAGCTCTGTCTGGTTGGCGTGATGGTGATCTTCGAGCTGCTCGGGCACGCCGCCGGTAGGGCAATAATCCAGGACAAGGCCAACCCCGACGATCGGCAGGCGGATCGCGAGCCCATCCCGGCCCAGGCAGTGGCGAAGCCGTCCGCCTCGTCATCCGGCAAAAGCAGGCCCAAGCCGGCGCCAACCTTAGCCAGCGTCAAAGCGTTCATCGCCCAGCGCGTGTCGCCGGCCGACGGGGAACGGGTCGAGATGAAGGCCCTGCTGCAGGAGTACCGCGCTTGGTGCACTGGCAGGGGAAGCGGAGCGGTCGATCTCGAAAGCTTTCTAGAGGACATGGAGAAGGTGTGCCGCAAGGTCGGGATCGAGATCGTCAACGATGCGCAACGTGTGTACTGCCTCAACGTCAGGATTGAAGCGGCGCAGAGTGCCAACGCCAGTCTGCACTAGCTAGTCCGGCGCTTTGAAAGTCCAAGGAAGGATGGAGTCCTTGGCGGTAGTGAGCCGTTCGAACCTATGCTCAATGGTCATTATCTCCAGCCCGTTTGGGAACGCTTGTACGTAAAGCGACACTTCCTCACCCAACGCAAACCCAAGCCAAGGGCAGATGTCCTTCGTAAAGCGAAAACGACAATCGTCATACAGCTGAACGTCTCGGTATCTGTCCGCCCTAGTAGCCCCAGCAATGAATTCTGCCTCAGACATCAGTTCTTCGGTGGCATCTGCATCTAGCTTCTTGCGGACGGCGCTACTTGGATACACGCGGACAAGCCCTTTGTAAGTCAGCTCCAGACTGACCTTGATCGTCTCTCCCTTCCACCACGACACCCGTTTCAGCACGTCTGATGGGACTTTCAGCCTGCCGTCGACAGACACCTTCGCGATTTCGCCGGGGAGAAGGGTAGGCATTTGAAGGCGCGTTCTGGCGCTACATGGAAAACACGTTTAGCGTGCAGTGATTCGGCACAACCCCTTGAAGTCTAGGGTTTGTGCCTGCTTGCACTGCCTACAGGGGTCGCCTGCACACTAGCAAGGTTTCGACATATGGCGCTATATGGAAGCACCACTACAGCCCGATCATGGGCACGTTTGGACTGGACCTTTGTGTATGGATACGTGGTCCTCTGCGGGGGATGCTACGCATCCTATCGAGGCGCTCCCGCAGCCTCGATAGCGTTGGTGGTGGCTCTGCTGGTGCTGCCTAACGTCCTGAGGAAACAGGCTCGCTCGCTATCCCCAATTGAATTTGCCGCTCACCTTGTCGTCGCACTGTTCTTCGCTCTACTTGCGCACACTGTCGGCTGGGGAATCGAGCGCGCTATCGGGGGATAGAACGGCGCGTCCAATCTGGCTCTCCCGCCCGGCACGCTGAAGATGCGGGCGGGGGTCAACAATGGCGTGCATCACCGATCACTATAAGGCAGCGATTGTAGCCTTCGCGGAAGCGTTGAGCGGTGCAGTTGATTGGCTTACGCCGTCGTTCGGCAAGCCCCTGGCAATCGGAGCGGTTGTTCTGACAATGCTGCCGCCTGCTTTCGTCATGTTCCAAATCGGACGCGTACTGGTGCCGGATTTTGTGAAGTGGTGGTACGACGAAACGATCACTCAGAAAGCTCGCGATTACGTGCGGCGGAAGTGCCCCGGTACGGGGATGACGGTAAAGGGCGCGAAAATCTCCTTTATCTTGGGGTTCGCCTTCTTCTTCGTGGCTCGGTTTACCGCTTCGTTGCCCCTGTACTACAAATATAGCGTTCCAGCGTTCCTAATCGCGTTCGCTGGGGTTGCGGTGGTTGGCTATTTTGTGTCGGGCAGGGTCCCTAGAAGCAAGAAAGCGCGGTTCAAATACTGTCGGCGCTTCTACGCACCCACCGTCACCGGAGTGGGCCTAGGCATCGCGACAGTCGTGCTTGAGTTCCTGCTCGAAGTCGGCACGCTAACCATTAGATACGCTCAATCCATCTGACAGGATCATCCATGGGTTTTTGGTGCGAAGGCACTCGGCAAGACGGCCGAGGTCGGCGAGCCTCGCACGACGCACCGGCGCCTCAAGCGGCGGTACAAGACCCGGGTTCGCATGCCCTCGATGCTCGACCCGCACGTCGACATGATCGAGGACTGGCTCGCGGCAGAACCACAGCTGACCGCGCTCGCCATCGTCGGCCGCTTGAGCGAAAGGCATCCCCACCAGTTCGGAAAGAAGCGGCATTCGATCGTGCAGCGGCTGCTCAAGGCGCTGAGGAAGAAAGCTGCGGAGAAGCTCGTCGCTGAGGCGACGGTTACCACCCCATCGCCCGGGCCTGTGGGCGGCTCGGGCTATAGGGGGCCCGACCCGCCCACAGACCCTCTCGCCGTGCTCGCGATCGATCAGTCAGACGACGGCAGATCGGTGGGATGCCCCTGCGTAAGCCCGTATCGCAGCTTGGATAGGACCAGAGCCGTCGCGACATCCCCCAATTGGGGGTTGACTGCCGCGAACTGCTCAAAGATTTGATGGCTTCAGGGTAGCGGCAGGACTATCTGTAGTCGTACCGGTGGAATGTTCAGGGGGCTACGGCTATGATTGGCAAGTGTTGGGGGACCATCAAACGCGTGACGATGCTTCACCGACGATCGCTCTAGCGCGGGTTTTATTCCACAAAGCTATCAGTAGGAGAATGAAATGCCTGACGATTTTGCACAGACGCCCTTTGTCGGGGCAGAATTTGCCGACAATCCGGAGCCACGTTGTCCCTGTCTCTTGCTACTAGACAATTCCGGCTCAATGAACGGCAACCCAATCGCTGAGCTCAATCGCGGCCTCAAGACCTTCAATGATGAATTGCGGGCGGACAGCCTAGCATCGAAGCGCGTGGAGGTGGGCATCGTCACCTTCGGGCCGGTCAAGGTCGAACTCGAGTTCACGGGTGCTGCGAACTTCTTTCCGCCTGAACTGCATTCGAGCGGCAGCACGCCCATGGGCGAAGCCATCGAACGCGGGTTGGAGATGCTGCGGCAGCGCAAAGAGCAGTATCGGGCAGGCGGCGTCAGCTACTACAGGCCCTGGGTGTTTCTGATCACGGATGGGGGACCGACGGATAGCTGGAAGCGGGCGGCTGAACTCATCCGCGCTGGCGACAATGATGAGCGCAAGGAATTCAGCTTCTACGCTGTCGGTGTCGAGAACGCCGACATGGACAGGCTGTCCCAGATTGCCGTGCGGGCACCCCTGAAGCTCAAGGGCCTGGCGTTCCAGGAGCTGTTCCGTTGGCTCTCGAGCTCTCTGGGATCAGTGTCGCGCTCCAATCCAGGAGATGCCGTTCCTCTCAAGAATCCCGCTGCTCCGGATGGTTGGGCCGTTGCAGGCTGACCATGGGGGCCTGGACATGGGCGGCGGCATCCTGCCGCGGGACATCTCACGCAAAGAGCGGTGAGAAGCGGCAGGATGCCTTTGTATGCAGCACGGCGGGGGCACGCTCTCCCTTGATCGCCGTACTCTGTGACGGCGCCGGCAGTGCCCGCATGGGAGGACAAGGCGCGGCCCTGATCGCGCGCGCCGTGGATACAAAAGCGCGCGAGCGGTGTAGAGCGACCCTGGGAGCGATCCCTGACGATGTCGTTTGGTCCTGGGTGACTGAGGCCAGGGATCGCGTAGCAAAGGCTGCTGCAAAGCGGGATCTGACGCGGCGCGATTTCGCCGCGACGATGATCTGCGTCATCTCGGATGGATCGGAGACGTTGGTCGCGCATATCGGGGATGGGGCGGTGGTTGTCCGGGATCGCGCCGACCAGCTTTGGCATGTGCTCTCATGGCCATCCCATGGCGAGTATGCCTCGACGACCTTCTTCGTCACAGATGAGCCCGCGCCCAAACTGGTCCTGCAGAGACGAGCGAGCCCGATCTCGGCGCTGGTCGCTTTTACAGATGGGTTGGAGCGGCTTGCACTCGATTTCGCCGCCGGCCGGGCACATGCGCCCTTCTTCCAGGGAATCCTTGGGCCCGTAGCGGCCAGCGAAGCAGTAGGCCGTGACCAGAGTCTCTGCGCTGCGCTCGCACGCTACCTGGACAGCGATGCGGTGAATGCTCGCACGGATGACGACAAAACACTTCTGGTGGCCGCCCATCGATGATCCCGCCCCAACTCTTTGTTGATGGGAAGCTGGTCCGCCTTGGTGATCGCATCGGCAAGGGCGGCGAAGGCGAAGTATTTGCTCTGGCGGATGGCAGTGGCAGGGCCATCAAGATTTACTCGGTGGCCGACACTGCGGCGCGCGAAGACAAGATCGCGGCAATGGTGCGACTGCGGCTTGCCGAGCAGTCGAGCCTCGTAGCCTTCCCTCTCGCGGTTGCGCGCGATCGGCGTGGGACGTTCATAGGGTTCATTATGACGCTCGTCCGCGAGCACAAGCCGTTGTTTGAACTCTACTCCCCGGGCGCAAGAAAGCAGAATTTCCCCGAAGCCAGCTACCGCTTCCTCGTGCGCGCGGCGTTGAATACGTCCCGTGGCGTCGCCTCGGTGCACAAGGCGGGCTGCGTTATCGGAGACATCAATCATTCCGGCGTCCTGATCTCCAACAAGGCGATTGCGGCTCTGATCGATGCCGACAGCTTTCAAGTCGTGGATGGGAATCACCGGCATTTCTGCCGGGTCGGTGTGCCGGAATACACGCCGCCGGAACTGCAAGGCCTCAACCTCGGCAGCGTGCTCCGCACCACCAATCACGACGCTTTCGGTTTGGCCATCGTGATTTTCCAGCTGCTCGCGATGGGCCGTCATCCCTATGTGGGCGCCTATGCCAAAGGAGACATGCCCCTGCCCCGCGCTATTGCGGAGCACCGGTTCGCTTACTCAAGGCGGCGCAACGTGGGAATGTCACCGCCGCCTGGCGTGGTAACGCTGGACGACTTTCCCGCGCCTATGGCACAGGCATTTGAAACGGCGTTCGGCCCACCGCAGCAGGCAGCGCGGCCGACCGCGGCGCAGTGGGTAGCGCTGCTGGAGGAATACGAGCGGTCGCTGCGGGTCTGTCAGGCGGAAAAGCTGCATCACTATTCGAGCGCGGCGAAAAGCTGCCCCTGGTGCCGCATGGAGGGGCGACTTGGGGTGATCCTCTTTGTTCCGCACTATCGAAGTTACACCGGGCCAGTGCCGGAGTTCGATCCAGGTGCAGGGGGCTTTGATCTCGGGAAGATCTGGGCGCAGATCGAGGCCATCAAGATTCCGGCGCGCTCGCAGCTTACGCCAACCCTGCCTCAGGCGACCGCACAACCAAGCGCTGAGGCCCGAGCCGCAAAGTTCAAGCGAGAGGGGTACAAAGTTGCCTCGTATGCTGCGTTTGTGGTTGCTGGCCTCGTTCTCATCTCCGCGCCGCAGCTATGGCTGGTCAGCCTCGTCATAGTGATTGCTGGCTTTGTCCTGAGGTCTAAAGAAGTCGATGTCGGCTCCTCCTTGCAGCAGCGATACGTAGCCACGGAGAGCCAATGGGACACGGCGCTTGAGGATTGGGAGAGGCGATGCGGGATTGACCGCATTGAGGGACTAAAGCAATTGCTCACCGGGGCGAAGCGTTCCTTCGAGGGTCTTGCCGCGGACGAGCGGGAAGAAGTCACGAAGTATCAGGCCGATCGTCGTTCGCGTCAGCTGACAGACTATCTGGAGCGCTTTCGCATTCGGAACGTCAAGATCAGCGGGATAGGCCAGACCAAGGAAGCCGCGCTGGCGTCCTACGGCATAGAGTCTGCTGCCGACGTCGATCACGGCAAGGTCCTTGCCGTTCCTGGCTTCGGTCCAATCAATTCGCGGCCCCTGCTCGAGTGGCGGCAAGGGTTGGAAAGGAAGTTCGTCTACGATCCACAGCCCAATGCGGTCGACCACGCAGTGCTAGGTAAGATACGCTCCGACACGGCTCAAAGGGCCGCCCAGCTCCGCCAACAGCTGGCCTCGGGTGCAAAGGAGCTCTGGAAAGCCGTCCACGCTTGCGAGCAGATGCGCAGAGCGCCCGATCCTCTGCTTTCACGACTGGAAGCAATGCGGATCCAGATCAAAGCGGACTTTGCGTTCCTTAGCATTCCGCTGCCCCCAAGACCTCAACCGCCTCGTCGGCCGAAGGTCGCAACCCCGATTGCGGTTCCGGCTTCGCCACGCACGACGACGCGCGTCCATACCCGCGTCCATACCGGGGTCGCGGGTGCTACGCCCTCGTGTCCCAACTGCGGGATGCGCATGGTGAAACGAATGGCCCGACGTGGTCGGCGCAGGGGGAGTAGGTTTTGGGGGTGCTCGCAATATCCAGCATGCAGAGGCACACGACCGGTTTAAACAATAAGGATTTCTGGGAGGACTGAGCAGCCCTGTCCGCATAGGGCTGCTGCCAGTTGTTGATGAATGCCGCCCCTAGCATCTAAGCGACAATGTGGCGGAGTCGACCCTCAACAGAGGCTTAAGAGCCTCCGAAAACTCTTCACGCCAATACCATTGGCCGCGAGCAATACCAGACTGGTTCAACTTGCCGGTCATCGCGGTCGCTTCCACATGGGCGTGACCAATCCACTCGCGACCAGTGACGGCGAGCTGATCACCCACCACCAAGGCCATGAAATCCGGGCTCGACTCGGCCGGCTGGAGCGGCAAAAGCTGCGCTGCAAGCGCCAGTACGCCCGCAAGCTGCGCCATGCTGCCAAGCGCGCCGGCGCCCTCACGGCAACCGGCGGCTTCCGCACAAGCAATCCGCGTTCCGCTCTGTGATTACACCCGGAGTGCGTCGCAGAGACCAACTACTATCGCGAATGAGTGCCCACCACGGCCCGCTTGAAGCGCCCATAGGGCTTCGCCCGGCACATTCACCTCGCAGATCACGCAGACCATGTCGGGCGTCAGAGACCGAATAACATGTCCGGAGGCTCGGCAACCACTGGACGAGATTTCACAAGCCGGCTATCACGCGGACATGGCCCATTTTGCGTTCGCCGGCAGCTATCTTCGGTTCTCCCATCTTGTGACCACGCAGTACCGGCACGTGCAAACCGGCGACGCGGCAGCGTTCCTAGCCGCTGTCATTGACACTGCTGCCAGCCGAGAGATCACTCTGCTCCGAGGTACAATGCTATGGCGCGCCCAGCTGGGACATGCCTACCGCATAGCAGATGAATTTGAAGACCTCGTCATCAAGATTCCATGGCCTCACCCGCTCGATCGTATGAAACCGCTACCAGATCGAGCCATGGAGGGTCGCGCTAACCCCAAGGGCATTTGCTATCTCTATCTCGCGACCTTGCGGGAAGTTGCCCAGTTGGAAGTAAGGCCCCCACTCGGATCAACGAACTCAGTCGGCCAGTTTGAGCTAATTGATGACGTGCGATTGATTGACTGCAGTAGAAATGTGCCCGATGAGGACCCCATGGTCTCCTCTATCGGTCCGGAGCCCGATGAGGTGACGCGGGACAGAGTTGTGTGGGGGTGCATCGACCGGGCATTCTCCAACCCGGTCAATAGGAGCGATGACACAGCCGATTATGCGCCTACCCAAGTGATTGCCGAACAGGTCAAACTCGCGGGTTATCACGGTCTCATGTACCGCAGTGCGTTCCATTCTGAGGACGGACGCAATGTCGTTCTGTTCGCTCCCGATCTTGCCAAGCTGAAATCCTGCCATCTTTTCACGCCCACGGAGGTCAAGTTCACGTTCGACGAGCAGGATGGGTATTTCGTTCGCGATCCTTAGAGGGGCAGACCCAGTCCGCGAAATAGGAGGTGACACGGTTCGCGGCAGAACCTGACCTCCGGAGGGCTGGTAAGTTGGAACACTCAGCCGAGCGCTTCCTGCCGCGCTGCCCGCGATAGGGGTTTTGCAGAATGCGCCCCGGGTTCCTCAAACCCGTTGACCCGAAGATCGCTAACAAGCATGGTGGTCTTGTTCTTGAGTGTGTCTTTTGCGATGCGCTCGATTTCATCTAGAACTGATGCCTAGGACCGAGCGCGCCCGTCAGAACCCGAACCCATCCAGGCCCGAGTCCTTCCCCCACTGCCGGCCGGCACGAATGTAGCCGCCAGTGGTATCCATACTCTTGTGACGCATGCGCTGCTGGATGCGATAACCGGGCACGTCATTGGCCCCTGCCGTGGTCGCGTAGCCGGCACGCATCGAGTGTCCCGAGAATGCCGCCGCGATCTCGTCGGCCTCGGCCTGCGTCTTGTCAATCGGCGTGGGATCTTCACCCCTGATCGGCACGCAATCGAGACCCCTCGCGCCGATGGTGTAGCGCGCGTCGAAGTCCGGAGCTGCGCAGCGTAGCGCAGCAGCGGAGGTGTGCCCGGCATGGGCACTGGATTGGAGGTGCAAGTCCTCTACGGAGCGAGTTGGTAGCAACCGTGGGCCGGAGGCAACTGCACGCAGCATGGTCCGTCGTGAGACGCGCGATGCTGGCGCCGCGAGGTCGTGTGGGGAAGAAGCCCGAGGCGAACCGCAGCACCGAACGCAAGTGAACTCCTGGACAGGCCATTCCAGCCGGGTGAGCGTGCCTTCGAACGCGACGCCCAAAATCCAACCGAGGCTGGGGCGGTAATGGGAGCGGCGGCGGCGGGACATCCAGTGTTCTTACCCGGGGAGGTCTGGACGGGTCCGTGAGAGCGGTAGGCCGGAAGGAGGCAACGACGACCAGCCGACGCCCGCCCAGAAGTCGGATCTCTTCGTAGGAGCGATGAAGCGGGGTAATGCCCGCGGAGCAAAGGGAGAGATGGGTTGAGAAGGACGGGTCACCGTCAATTGAGCTTCGTGCTCGCCGACAGCCCTGACGGGGGCGGGAGCGAGGGGCCTCCGGACGCATCCGAGGGGCGCGCGTTCCTGCTGCAAAGAGCGAAGCGCAAACGATCGGCACGAACCGTCGCCTGGGCAGCCGACACCAGTCGGCTGCTGGAAGACGTGGCGTCGGAGGCCAACCTGGCTCTGGCGCTGCTGAATGTGGTGCGCAACGAGGGCGCACCGGGCATCGACGGACAGACGGTCGAGGCAGCGGAGGCTGACGCGCCGAAGCGCCTCCCTCGTCTGCGCCGTGCGCTGCTGGAGGGACGCTACCGGCCCGGCGATGTCCGTCGGGTGTTCATTCCGAAGCCCGGAGGCGGGCAGCGGGGTCCAATGTGATCGACAGGGTCGTGCAACAGGCCGTGCTCCAGGTTCTGGAGCCAGTGTTCGAGCCGACCTTCCACACCAGCAGCCACGGGTTCCGGCCGAAGCGCGGTGCGACGACGGCCATCGCCGAGGCAAAAGAGCATCTTGAAGCCGGCTACCGGACGATTGTGGATCTCGATCTCGCTCAGTTCTTCGATCGAGTCCATCATCAGCGCCTTCTCGACCGTATTGGTCAAAGAGTGGCGGATCGTCGGGTGGTCGCGCTGGTGCGCTCGATGCTGAAGGCGGCGGTCGTGATGCCGGACGGCACGAGGATCGTCGTCCAGGAAGGAACACCTCAAGGCGGCCCGCTATCGCCGCTTCTGTCCAACATCGTCCTCGACGAGCTGGATCAGGAGTTGGCGCGGCGGGGACACCGGTTCGTGCGCTATGCCGACGACTGTAATGTGTTCGTCAGCAGTGTACGGGCCGGCAAGCGGATCATGGCCTCGATCGCCAAGTTCCTGGAGGCGCGCATGCGGCTTCAGGTCAATGCGGAGAAGAGCGCTGTGCGCCACCCGAGCAAGGTGCACTTCCTGGGGTTCCGCTTTCTGCTGCGCCAGGACGGCCAGATCGGCGTTCTGCTGTCGGCGAAGACGGAACGACGGCTGGCGGCGACCATCAGGGGCATGACGCCCTCGAACTGGGGGCGATCGATCACGACCTGCATGGACGGCTTGAGCCGCTACCTGACCGGATGGATGGCGCATTACCGGCTCCTCTCGCCGGACGCCGTCAAGCGATTGGGCGTTCTCGACGCTCACATCCGCCGCCGGATCAGGGCAATCATCGTGCGCCAGAAGAAGCGTCCACGCTTTCTTCTGCGGCATCTCCTGGGGCTTGGGGTGGGCCGCTCGGCCGCTGCCAACGCCGCGTACTGCAGTCGAGGGGCTTGGAACCGCTCCAACCGGCCGGCCTTGACGCGAGCCTACCCGCCGTCCTGGTTCACCGGGCGGCTCGTCTCGCTCAAGACGCGCTGGGAAGAGCTCAACGCCCCGCAGGCATCGGGTCAGCTCTCGCTGGCTCTGTGATCAATCGACCCAAAGAGCCGGATGCGGGCCCGCATGTCCGGTTCTGTGAGAGGCGCGGTGGAGAAATCCATCGCGCCTACTCGACGGCTTCGACGCGGGGGTCAGTTTTCGGCGCCGATCGACGTGTCAGCCGCTGGCCTATTCACAGCGTCTTCTTTCGTCTCGTCGATATTTAGGCTACGATGAACTCGCTGAGGGCTATTGAGGAGAGGCGGATGCTAGTCGAATACCTCTACTACGACGAAAAGAGATTGGACTCCTATCTGGAGCAATTCGCTTCGCCAGTGCACTTCGAGAAGTTTTCCCAGTGGAAGGCAAGCCTAAATCTAGCTGGCCCTGGTGCTGAGGGCACCCAAGTCGGCTTTGCTCGTCCGCTGACCAAACACGAGAAAGTCGAGGGCGTCATCAAATTCATTGTCGACCAACAACTTATTGTGGGGGATCCAGAACGGACCGATACGGATCAATTTGTAGATCTGACTATTCGCGCCAGACGCTTTGCAATCCCAAAGGAAAACTTGGCAATTTGGATATCGATGCCCGAGTTGGATAATCCGCGAGAGAAGCGGAAGAGAGTATTCCTGATAGAGGACTTCCGCAGCAAAGGTGGGGACCAGTCAGACCACTACTCCGGCTACAGCAGCCTCCACATTCTGATAACTGCGTTGCAAGATACGGAAAAAAACATTCCGGGAGTGACGAGACGTGAGCGATGGGACGATGCTAACGATAGGCTTGAATTCGCCAATGATCCCTACGGCTTCTTGGAAAAGTTGGGCGCCAAAGCAGGGCCGGCGCAGACTATCAGGTCGATCTATAAGGTCCGTGCAACAGCAATAGAAGTGGAAGCGAAGGTCGGCTACGTCCTTGCCATCGTAGGTTACCCGATTTTCATCGAGCGATCAGAATAACGGCAAGAGCCCCTGCGGCGGAGTCATCATGTCCAGGCGATGACGTGACGACGCCGATGCAGCCCAGCGGCGGGCTAGCCAGCCAGGACACGCGTCCCGCTCAGGCATCATGCTTCGTGATACGCGGAACGTGATCACCAACCCCGGTGTGGCTGGCGCCATTTTGCTCGTGGTCTACATTGGCGTGACGGCGTGGGCTTGGTGGGCTATGGGCTTCTAGTGTCAGCGACGCGGCCATGAAAGCCCGCAGCTTGATAGATGGAGCCTCGTTCGGACCGGATGCGCTGAAGGCAATCGGCCAGGCGTTTGACGAGGCTTGGAAGCAGATCGCGGTTAACTTTGGCAACGACTCCGCAGAAATCGGGCAAGCGCGCCACCTCGCTAAAGCCGTCTTGTCTGTCGCTGACGAGGACAGCCGAGATGTGGAGGCCCTAAAGCGGGGCGCGTTGCAGGCGATGGCGCTGGACTATCGCACGGCCGGTGACCCGAAACGCGCGTAAATCTAGTCAGGTTGGTGACGCGACTAGTACCCGCCGTCGAAGAAGGCTGAGTGATTTAGGCTACGGTGGCCGCGCATTCGTGCTGCCTGTCTTTGCTGGGTGTGCGTGCTGTGATTCAACATCGGGATGATTCCCAAAGCAACTGAGATCCGGCTCGATCCGGAGACGCGCAGCGAGCTCGAAGGCTGGCTGCGCGCATCG
>Ga0209382_10006685_pt1 | contig 14795 bp, 10 predicted proteins | sample SoiMetdeltSBSDD5_FD_187599 | JGI IMG/M metagenome (GOLD analysis project Ga0209382, IMG submission 187599) | Bulk soil microbial communities from a Populus tree surrounding site in Tennessee, USA - Soil MetaG P. deltoides SBSDD5 (SPAdes) (version 2) | ecosystem: Environmental > Terrestrial >... | reverse complement strand
TCGCGTATTGAACTGATAAGTCGCGAGATTGTCCTCGCCTTGGGTGACATTGAAGTGATCGTGTGTCGAGGTCACCGCAATGGCGCCGCGCATCCGGCAAATCGAGCAGGTGCAACGCCGCGCCGACGCATAGCCTTCGGTCAGCGTCACAGTGAACTGGACGGCACCGCAGTGGCATGCGCCCTTTAGGGTAATAGGTTCGCGAGAGCTGGTATCGATCACGCCGCGACCTTTTCCAGCGCGTCCTTGACCGCTTCGAGCGCCTGCTGTGCCTTCGAGCCGTCCGGCCCGCCGCCCTGGGCCATGTCGGGGCGGCCGCCGCCGCCCTGCCCACCGAGTGCCGCGACCGCGGCCTTGACCAGTTCGACGGCCGACACCTGGCCGGCGAGGTCGTCGGTTACCCCGACGGCAACGCTGGCGCGGCCCTCGTTGACCGCAACCAGCGCCGCGATCCCGCTGCCGAGCCGCTGCTTCAGCGCGTCGATCTCGCTCCTCAGGCTCTTGGGGTCGAGGCCGTCGACCACCTGGCCAAGGAAAGCGCGGCCGCCGATTTGCTCGGGCCCGGCGGTTTCCGCCTTGGCTCCGCCACCCATGGCCAGTGCCTTTTTCGCGTCAGCCAGCTCGCGCTCGAGCTTGCGGCGCTCCTCGACCAGCGCGGTAACGCGCGCAGGCACTTCATCGGGCGAGGCCTTCAGCGCCGCGGCCGCTTCCTTGAGCTTTTCATCGCGATTGGTCAGCCATTGCCGCGCCGCCTCGCCGGTCAGCGCTTCGATCCGGCGGACACCGGACGAAACCGCGCTCTCGCTGACGATCTTGAAAAGCTGGATGTCGCCCGTGGCGGCGACATGCGTGCCGCCGCACAGCTCGACGGAATAATAATGGCTGTCGTCCTCGCGGCCCATGCTGAGCACGCGCACTTCGTCGCCATATTTCTCGCCGAACAGGGCCAGCGCGCCCGATTCCACCGCCTCATCGGGGGTCATCAGCCGGGTGACGACCGGCTCGTTGGCGCGGATCTCGGCGTTCACGTCGGCCTCGATCAGCGCGATTTCCTCCGATGTGAGGGCTCTGGGGTGCGAGAAGTCGAACCGCAGCCGGTCCGGCGCGACCAGGCTGCCCTTTTGCGTGACATGCTCACCAAGGCGATTGCGGAGCGCCGCATGAACCAGGTGCGTCGCGCTGTGATTGGCGCGGGTCCGGGTGCGGCGCTCGACATCGACCTGCTGATGCAGGGTGCTGCCGACGCTGACCTGGCCCTTCGCAACCTTCGTCCGAAGAGCGTGCAGCTTGCCCAACGGCTTCGATGTATCCTCAACTTCACCTACAAAACCATTGAGTGAAGTCAATTTTCCGGCATCACCGACCTGCCCGCCGCTCTCGCCGTAAAAAGGCGTCTGGTTGAGCAGGATTGTGATGGTTTCGCCCTCATTGGCGTCCTGGACCCTCTGGCCATCCTTGAGGATTGCCAGCACCACCCCCTCGCCCTCATGGCCGGAATAGCCGGTGAACTCAGTCGCGCCATACTCCTCGGCCAGGTCATACCACAGCTCGTCCGACGCCTTGTCGCCCGACCCCTTCCAGGCGGCGCGGGCAGCGGCCTTCTGCTCGGCCATCGCCGTATCGAACCCGGAGCGATCGACGTTGAGCCCGCGGGCGCGCAGCGCATCCTCGGTGAGGTCGTAAGGAAAACCAAAGGTATCGTAGAGCTTGAAGGCGGTTTCGCCGGGAAGCGTCCCGCCTTCTCCCATCTCGGCCGTCGCCTCGTCGAGAAGCTTGAGGCCGTTGGACAAGGTCTGCCGGAAGCGCGCCTCTTCCTGCAGCAATGTTGCCTCGATCAACGGCTGGGCCCGGACCAGCTCCGGATAGGCGCTGCCCATTTCCGCCACCAGCTCCGGCACCAGCCGGTACATCAGCGGCTCCTTGGCGCCGAGTAGGTGCGCATGGCGCATGGCACGGCGCATGATCCGGCGGAGGACATAGCCCCTGCCCTCATTGGCCGGCAGCACGCCGTCCGCGACCAGGAAACCCGAAGCGCGGAGATGGTCGGCGATGACGCGATGCGACGCCTGACTGTCGCCCTCGGCTCGCGTCCTGGTCAGCTCCTCACTTGCGGCGATCAGCGCCTTGAACGTGTCGGTATCATAATTGTCATGGACGCCCTGAAGCACGGCGGCGACCCGCTCCAGCCCCATGCCGGTGTCGATGCTCTTCTTGGGCAGCTCGGAAACGATTTCGCCGGCCGCCTGCTCATATTGCATGAACACCAGGTTCCAGATCTCGACATAGCGGTCGCCATCCTCCTCCGGGCTGCCAGGGGGCCCGCCCGGGATGTGGTCGCCGTGGTCGTAGAATATCTCCGAACAGGGACCGCAGGGTCCATCATCGCCCATCGCCCAGAAATTGTCCTTGGTCGGGATGCGGATAATACGGCTCTCGGGGAGGCCGGCGACCTTTTTCCACAGGTCGAACGCCTCATCGTCGGTATGATAAACGGTGGCGGTCAGCCGTTCGGGAGCGAGCCCCCAATCCTTGGTGATCAGAGTCCATGCGTGATGGATCGCCTGTTCCTTGAAATAGTCGCCGAAGGAGAAATTCCCCAGCATTTCGAAGAAGGTATGGTGGCGCGCAGTGTAGCCGACATTGTCGAGGTCGTTATGCTTGCCGCCGGCGCGGACGCACTTCTGGCTGCTGGCCGCGGTCGAATAGGGCCGCGTTTCCAGGCCGGTGAAGACGTTCTTGAACGGCACCATGCCCGCATTGACGAACATCAGGGTCGGATCGTTGTGCGGGACCAGCGGGGCAGACGGCACCCGCGCGTGCCCGTTCCTCTCGAAATAGTCGAGGAAGCCGCGGCGGATGTCATTGGTCGAAGTCATGAGGTGCAGATACGTTTCTTGCTGCAATGCGGCAAGACGTGGGTTCAGCGCGACGGGAGCGGATCCCAATCGCCGGATAGGCAGGATTCAATGCTGTAGCGCGGCCAAAACCCCAGCTCGCGTGCGGCAAGGCTGCCGTCATAGACGCGACCGATCGAACGTGGCGGCTGCCAGCCTTTCCTGGCCATCCGGTCGGGCAGGCCGGGACAGCGCCGCTCGATCACGGCCGGCGCGACTCTCAATAGCTCGTCACAATCCTCGCGCTCGAACGGCGTTGCAGCGCTGATGACATAGGTTGCCGGCGCACCGTCCCGGGCAAGCGACAGGGCATGTGCTTCGGCGACGTCACGCCGGTCGATGCCGCGGTAGAGCCGGTACCAAGCCATGACGTCGGCAGGCTCCGGGAAGCAGCGCGACATCCTAAGTGATGTCACGGTCATGGATCCGCCCGCCGAAGCAACCAGCTCCTCCGCTTGCAGCTTGGTCTCATCATAAATGTCGCGCGGCAGCGGCTCGACAGTTTCGTCAATCCACATCGCGCTGCCGTCCGGTTCCAGTGCACGGCCATAAAGTGACGTCGTACTGGTCAGCACGAATTGGCCTGCGCCAGCCCCAATTGCGAAGTCGAGAAGTCGTGACGTCGCCTCGACATTGGCCCTGCGAAATTCCGCGCCGCTCCGCTTGCCGACATGCGGCGCGTGCAGGGCTGCAACGTGGACGACAGCATCGACCTTGCCGACGCGTTGACGCCACACTGCCACGTCGCCGCAGTCGCCGACTATCCGCACGTGCATGCCCGCATTGAGATCAAGGCCGATGACGTCATGTTCTTCGGCCAGCCGCGTCGCGACTGCGCTTCCGATCAAACCCGCCGCGCCGGTCACCAGGATTCGCATACCCATCCCCGCCAATTGTCAGCCCGGCCAAGCGCCATTAGTCATTGGCCATGGCCAAGTTCGCGAAAACCATTCCGTCCTACCGGCGCCGGCGCAAGAGCAAGCGCGGCTTCTTCGGATGGTTGTGGCGGATCATCGTCTGGCTGTTCCTGCTCAGCATCCTGCTGGTGGTCATCTATCGCTTCGTGCCGCCGCCAATCACCGCGACCATGGTTGGCGATGTCGTGGGCGGGCGCGGCCTCAATAAGGACTGGATGAGCCTCGACGAAATGGACCGCGATATGGTCCGCGCCGCGATTGGCGCAGAAGACAGCAAATTCTGCCAGCATAACGGCTTCGACATCGAGGCGATCGAGGATGCGATGAAGCGTAACGCATCCGGTGGAAGGATTCGCGGCGGTTCGACCATCAGCCAGCAGACCGCCAAAAACGTCTTCTTGTGGCAAGGCGGCGGCTACGCCCGCAAAGGCGTCGAGGCCTATTTCACCTTCCTGATCGAGCATCTGTGGGGGAAGCGGCGGATCATGGAAGTCTATTTGAACGTCGCCGAGACGGGGATCGGGACCTATGGCGCCAATGCCGGTTCGGAACGCTATTTCGGCCATGACGCCAGCGCCATGTCGGCAACCGAAGCCGCCCGGATTGCCGCGATTCTGCCGCTGCCCAAGAAGCGCGGCGCGATCGCTCCCAAGGGCTTTACCCGGCGCTACGGCAACACCATCGCTGCGCGGATCGGCGTGATACGTCGCGATGGGCTGGACGCCTGCGTCTATGCCGGCGCGACAGCTCCGAAAGATAAGGCTCCGCCACCAAGTAAGGCACCGCGCGAACTACCGGGCGAGGAATATGAGACGGCGACCCCGCCGCCGCCCGAGCCCTCGGTCGACACCACCCCGGTAGAGGAGCCGGCGGGTCTGACCGAACAGAACGCGGTCGATGCAACGCCATCGCTGGTGCCCAGCGAGCCGGTTGAGGCTCCGCCGCCGACTGAGAATACGGCGTCACTGCCGCCTCCGCCGGCCGAGGCGCAGCGCTAGCAAAGAACGAATTGGCTAGCCGACCAGGGCGAGCCTCGGGGGCTCCTGTGCGCTGAGTTCGACCGATCCCTCGCCCAGCACGCGAGTGAGGCGGGCGGCGAGGTCGGCATCGAGATTGAAATCGCGGCCGAGGATCAGCGTCGCTTCGCGACCCTCGCTGATCGGCACGATGGCTCGGATCACGCCAGTTCCACCGCGCGCCGCCGCCAGTTCCCGGGCGATGCCTGGAATTGCGGAAACATCGGCAATGTGAAGGTTGAGCAACAGCCTGGTCCGCTTTGCCAGGCTGTCGAGCGGCTGGAACCGCTTGACCGTCACGCGCGGCACATCCTCGCCCGGACGACGGTCGAGTTCGACCGTCATCAGCCCACACGCCCCGGTCTTGGCCGCGCCTTCCAGCGCAGCCGATGGCTCATCATCGAACACGGTCGCTTCATATTGCCCAGAGGAGTCGGAAATCGTCGCCATCAGGTAGCGGCGGCCCTTGGCCGAAGTGCGCCAGCGGGCGCCCTCGATCAGGCCGGCCATTGTCGCGGTCGAACGCCCTTCACCCAGCGGCAGCGTGGACAATTCGGCGAAATTCTTCACCTTGTGTGCGGCAAGCAGGTGACGCTGCGCGTCGACCGGGTGGGCGGAGAAGTAAAAGCCGAAAGCGTCGCGTTCGGCAGTCATCCGTTCGGCCAAGGTCCAGCGCGCATCGCGCGGCAAGCGGATCGGCGCCACGCCGCTGCCGGAACCGCCACCGCCGAACAGGCCATGCTGGCCGCTGGTCCGCTGATCGTGGGCCGCGGCGGCATGGGCGAGGATCGTCTCCACGGCGCCAAAGACTGACGGGCGGTCCGAATTCAGCGCATCGAATGCGCCGGCTGCAGCAAGGCTCTCCAGCTGACGCCGATTGAGCAGCTTGGGGTCGATCCGCTCGGCGAAATCGTCGAGGCTCTTGAAGGGCCCGTTTGCCTCGCGCTCGGCGACCAGCGCCTCCATTGCCTTTTCGCCGACGCCCTTCAATGCGCCCAGCGCGTAACGGACATTGAACCCCTTTTGGCCGCCTTCAACCGAGAAGTCCGCGCGCGATACATTGACGTCGGGCGGCAGGCACTCGACCCCGCTCCGCCTGATGTCCTCGACGAACGAGGCTAGTTTGTCGGTCTGCGCCATGTCGAAGCTCATCGAGGCGGCGAAGAATTCGGCTGGGTGATGGGCTTTCAGCCAGGCGGTGTGATAGGCGACCAGCGCATAGGCCGCGGCGTGACTCTTGTTGAAGCCATAGCCGGCGAACTTGTCGATCAAGTCGAACAGTTCATTGGCCTTGGCGGCCGGGATATTGTTGGTCTGCCCAGAGCCCTCGACGAAAATGGCCCGCTGCGCGTCCATCTCCGACTGGATTTTCTTGCCCATCGCGCGCCTGAGCAAGTCGGCGCCGCCGAGCGTATAGCCGGCCAGGACCTGGGCGGCCTGCATGACCTGTTCCTGGTAGACGAAGATCCCGTAGGTTTCCTTAAGGATCGGCTCCAGCAGCGGATGCGGGAATGCGATCGGCACCCGGCCATTCTTGCGGTCGCCGAACAGCGGGATATTGTCCATCGGGCCGGGCCGATAGAGGGCGACGAGGGCGATGATGTCGCCGAAACTGGTCGGCCGGACCTGGGCAAGCGTGCGCCGCATGCCTTCGGATTCCAGCTGGAATACGCCGACCGTGTCACCTCGCTGGAGCAGTTCGTAGACCGCGGGGTCGTCCCACGGCAGCGCCAGGAAATCGACCTCGATTTCGCGCTGCCCGAGGAGCCGCTGGCCTTCTTTTAGGACCGACAAGGTCTTGAGGCCGAGGAAGTCGAACTTCACCAGCCCTGCACCCTCGACATATTTCATGTCGAACTGGGTAACTGGCATGTCGGAGCGCGGGTCGCGGTAGAGTGGCACCAGCTCCTGGAGCGGCCGGTCGCCGATCACCACGCCCGCGGCGTGGGTCGATGAGTGACGCGGCAAGCCTTCCAGCTTCATTGCCAGGTCGAACAGCCGCTTCACTTCGGCGTCGCCGCGATATTCTCTCTCCAGCTCGGCGACGCCGTTGAGGCTGCGCTCGAGGGTCCAGGGATCGGTCGGATGGTTGGGTACCAGCTTGGCGAGGCGGTCGACTTGGCCATAGCTCATCTGCAGGACGCGGCCGGTGTCCTTTAACACCGCGCGGGCCTTCAGGCGTCCGAAGGTGATGATCTGGGCGACCTTGTCGCGGCCATACTTCCCCTGGACGTATTGGATGACCTTGTCGCGGTGGGTTTCGCAGAAGTCGATGTCGAAATCGGGCATCGACACGCGCTCGGGGTTGAGGAAGCGCTCGAACAGCAGGTTGAGCGCAATCGGGTCGAGGTCGGTGATGGTCAGCGCCCAGGCGACAACGCTGCCGGCACCGGAGCCTCTTCCTGGCCCCACCGGTATATCATTGGCCTTGGCCCATTGGATGAAGTCGGCAACGATCAGGAAGTAGCCGGCAAAGCCCATCCGCGTGATGACGTCGATCTCGAAATCGAGCCGCTCGCGATATTGCGGCTTGTCGTCGTCCGGGCGGTGCTCGAGACGCCTTTCAAGGCCGGCATGCGCCTCGCGGCGCAGCGTCTCGTCCTCGTCGTTGGAAAGGCGCGGCAGGATCGGCCGCCGCTTCGGGGCAGTGACGGCGCAGCGCTGGGCAATCACAGTGGTGTTGGCGAGGGCCTCGGGCAGGTCGGCGAACAATTGCTCCATTGCCGGGGCAGGCTTGAGCCATGCCTCCGAGGAGCTTCGCGGCCGCTCGTTGTTTTCCACATAGGTCGAGCCGGCGATGCACAGCATGGCGTCGTGCGCGGCGTGAAATTCCGGCTCGGCATATTGCGCCGGGTTCGTGGCAACCAGGGGCAGGTCCAGCGCATAGGCGAGATCGATAAGCTTCTTCTCGGCCGCTTCCTCTACCACATCGCCACGGCGCGACAGCTCGACATAGAGCCGGTCCGGGAAAAGCGCCTTCAGTCGCCCGGCGTAGTTGCCGGCCTTAGCGGCCTGCCCATCGGCAAACAGCCGGGCCAGCGCGCCCTCGCCGCCCGCCGTCAGTGCAATCAACCCCTCCGCTGCGCCATGTAGCGCATCGAACGAGACATGGGGCTCTTCATGGATCGGCCGGTCGAGATGAGCCGAGGAAACTAGCCGGCATAGATTATCATAGCCGGCCTCATCCTGGGCCAGCAGGACGAGCCAGTCGATCGCTCCGGCGGGGCCGATATCGTCCGGCCGCGCGACGGCAAGCATGGCCCCGACGATCGGCTGTACACCCACATCCATGCAGGCTTCACCGAACGCCATCGCAGCATAGAGCCCGTTGCGGTCGTTGAGCGCGACAGCCGGAAAGCTGAGCTTGGCTGATTGCTTGGCGATCGCCTTGGGTTCGATCGCACCCTCGAGCATGGTGAACGAGGAAAAAACGCGCAGCGGAACGTAAGGCACGGACATCGATCGACTATGGGGAATGTGGCATCGAATCGCCAGCGGCGCCGACCGACTTATCCCCAGATTATGCGGCTGCCGGAAGCGCGACTGCCCGCCGCATCACCGGCCGTTCGCCATAGGTCAGGGTCCGCCAAACCCACTCCATCGGCCCGAAGCGATAACGCGCCAACCACCAATTGCTGAGGGCGACCTGCAAGGCGAAGAAGGCTACGGAAATGAGCACGACGGCAAAGGAACCGATCCTGCCGGCAAGCCCGAGTCCCGGGCCAACCCCAAACAGGATGAAGGCGTAGATGAGGCCTTGGGCAAGATAATTGGTCAGGGCCATCTGGCCGACCGGGGCTAGGGATTTCCAGAGGCGTGACCCCCGACCGCTATGCAACGCAACGACAATGGCGGACGCATAGCCAGCAGCCAGCAGCAACGCTGCGGGGGAACGCAATATGTCTCCAACTGTCTCCGCATCCTCGCCCCAAAGCCCCGCGGCCATCGACTTAATGACCAGGGATATGATCAATCCGGCAGGAAGTGCGACCCACGCAATCCGCTTCAGCAGCGGTAGATGGCCGGGAATATCCCCGAGGATCCCGCTGCGGCCGATCGCAGCGCCCAGGGCAAAGCGCCCAAGCGCATAGACAATCCATGCCCCGATCAGGCCGCCGGCGAGCCATTCGGCCCAAGTCCACTGCCACATCGATACGACATTGTCGAAATAGCTGCCGTGAAGCGCGGTTTCCTGCCGCTGCAACACCGCTGGGTCCATGTACCAACTGTCCGGAACAAGGTCCCATCCCATGACGCCGATCCACCAGTCCTGCAGCTTGTCGCTATAAAGCGCGCAAATGGTGCCGAAGATCACCAGGCTGCGGGTTCGCCAACTGCGCATCAGGAGCAGGGCAAAACCCGCGACAGCATAGAGATTTAGGATGTCCCAGATCCACAGCAAGGTGGCGTTGAGCCAGCCGAAAACCAGGAGCCAGAACAGACGTCGGCTATAGCGGGCCTCGAACCCGGGCTTTCCTTCACCGCGGCTCATCTGGATGTAAAAGCCGAGCCCGAACAGGGTCGCGAACATCGTGTTCGCCTTGTCTTCCGCCAGCCAGACGATGGCAAAATGAGCTAGCCTGTCGATTGCGACAGTGGGGAGAGCATTGAGCTGCGCGTCGGCAGCAATGACTTGGGGGCCGGCGAAAGCGACGAAGTTGACCACCAGGACGCCGAACAGCGCGAAGCCGCGCAAAATGTCGAGCTCGCGGATGCGCTCGCGTTCGGAAACGGGTCCAATGGTTGCCATGGCATGCCCCCTGCCGCTCGGGGTTCCATGCGCTTTGATCGTTCCTAGAGCAATGCCTCGATGTCGCGAGTGAGGTCTTCCGGCTTGGTCTGCGGCGAGTAGCGCTTGACCACCTTTCCAGAGCGGTCGACCAGGAACTTGGTGAAGTTCCATTTGATCGATTTCGATCCCAGCAGCCCAGGCGCTTCATCCTTCAGGCGCCGATAAATCGGCGCCGCATGGTCGCCGTTGACGTCGATCTTGGCATAGAGCGGAAAGCTGACGTCGTAATTCAGCTTGCAGAAACTGGCGATTTCCTCGGCATTTCCGGGCTCCTGCGCACCGAACTGGTTGCAGGGAAAGCCGAGCACGGTGAAACCCTTGTCACCATATTTGCGCTGCAGATCCTCCAACCCTTCATATTGCGGGGTAAAGCCGCACTGCGAAGCGACGTTGACGATCAGCATCACTGCGCCCTTGTGGCCCGAAAGATCGGTGGTCGAGCCGTCCGGTTTTGTGACGGGGATCGTAGTGAGATCGGTCATCGCATATTCCTTCGATTGATCGCCTCGCCGATCGGCCGGCTGGAACCAAAGCTGTGATACATCGGCCAGCCAAGAATGTCGGTTACGGGCAATTGTTCTAGACCCATCTCCTCGATGGAAAATCGGCTATCTGCAGCATGGTCTCGATTGTCCCCGAGAAGGAAGACGTGGCCAATCTGCACACGTTGAGGTCCGAAGTGATCTCCCATGCTGTCGCCATCATCGTAGATTTCGTGAGAGCCGGCTTCCCCTGGAAATTGCTCTCTCAAACGTTGAACCACCTTAGGGCCCTCATACCCGGTGATCGTCCCGGTGCCGACGCGCTGCTGCGAAACCGGCTTTCCATTGATCATGACAACGCCATTCGTGACAGCAATCTCGTCGCCCGGAAGGCCTGTAAGACGCTTTACGTAGATGCTCCCGCCAGGTGCGCGCACCAACAAAATGTCGCCTCTCCGCAACTCTTTAGGTGATCGCATATAGGCGAGGATACGATCTCCCGTTGGCAAGCTAGGCGCCATCGCTTCGGCTGGCGTGAAGAATGAACGATAGCGAACCTGCGACTCATCGCTGAGCAAATAGTTGACGCCGAAACTCAGAAGCGTCGCACCGACTATGGAATACCACCGGGCATACCAAGGTAGCAGCGGATGTATTGATCGGCCGAGCAACCAAGTTGTTGCCATCGACACCGGATATGCTGCCAAACCCAGAACGATGGCTGCCGCAAAAAGCACAAAGCTAAGGGGCGGAGCCGAGAACATCAGAATCACGAGCAACAGCCCGACGCCATAGGACGCGGCGGCCAACTTCCAGTGTCCCACTCGAAGCAAGCCAAGGCCCGGTGCCGGCACATTCAGCAGGGTAATCCCGACCCGCGCCAGCGTCCCCCGCTTTTGCTCCACTATTGCAGCACTCCGTCGTGAAGTCTGACGACACGGTCCATCTTGGCCGCGAGGCGTTCGTTGTGGGTGGCGACCAGGGCGGCGCTGCCCTCGCCGCGGACCAAGGCCAGGAACTCGGCAAGCACGCGGTCGGCTGTGGCTTCATCAAGGTTGCCGGTCGGCTCGTCAGCCAGCACCAGCGGCGGGCGATTGGCCAGGGCCCGGGCGACGGCGACGCGCTGCTGCTCGCCGCCCGAGAGCTTCGACGGACGATGATCCAACCGCTGTGACAGTCCAAGCTTTCCGAGCAGGCCACTTGCGCGCGCCCGGGCCGCCTCCGCCTCGGCACCATGGATGATTTGCGGCAGCAGCACATTCTCCAGCGCGTCGAAGTCGGGCAGCAAATGGTGGAACTGATAGACGAAGCCGAGCGCGTCACGCCGAAGCGCGGTACGGCCGTCGTCATCGAGCGCCGAAGCTTCCCGGCCGGTGATACGGATCGAGCCCTGGAACCCGCCTTCCAGCAGCCCGACCGCCTGAAGCAGCGTTGACTTGCCGGAGCCGGAGGGCCCCAGCAGCGCGACGATCTCGCCCGGACGAACATCGAGATCGACGCCGCGCAGCACTTCGATGGTGACGCCGCCCTGGGTAAAGCTGCGCTTCAATCCGCGCGTCTGAAGGACGGGCTCACTCATAACGCAGCACCTGCACCGGATCGGTGTTGGCCGCGCCCCGCGCCGGGAACCATGTCGCGAGATAAGTCAGGACCAACGTCACCGTAACGATCGCCGCCACCTCGAACGGATCAGTGCGCGACGGCAGCTCGGTCAGGAATCGGACGGATGGATCCCAAAGGTTCTGGCCTGTCACCAGCTGGATCAAATTCACCACTTGTTGGCGGAAGAAAAGGAAGATTGAGCCGAGGATCGCGCCGGTGACGATGCCGAGCAGGCCGATGCTGAGACCAACGGTCATGAAGATCTTCAGCAGCGAACGCCGGCTGGCGCCCATGGTGCGCAGGATAGCGATATCGCGGGTTTTGGCGCGTACCAGCATGATCAGCGAGCTGGCAATGTTGAAGGCAGCGACCAGGATGATGATGCACAGCACCACGAACATGGCGATCCGCTCGACTTCCAGCGCCTCGAACAGTGCCGAGTTCATCTGTCGCCAGTCGACGATGATGCCCCTTCCCTGAACCAAGGGCTGGAGCGGCGCCAGGATTTGCCCGACCTTGTCCGGGTCATCGACCTGCACCTCGACCATGCCGACCTGGTCGCCCAGGAGGAGCAAGGTTTGCGCGTCCTGCATCGGCATGATGACGAACGCCTTGTCATATTCGAAGATGCCGACTTCGAAGATGGCTCCGACGGTATAGGTAACGATCCGTGGGACCGTACCGACCGGGGTCGATCTCCCGTCCGGGCTGATCAGCGAAATCTCCGAGCCCGGATAGGCGCCAAGCGCTTCGGCAAGGCGCGCTCCGATCGCGACCCGCCCGCTGCCTGGCGTGATCGATTTGAGGTCGCCGGAAACCACCTTGCCGTTCAAGACCGGGTTGGTGCGGATGTCCTGCAGCGTGTTGCCGCGGACCAGTACACCCTCGACCCGGCCGTTGGAGGAGGCCATCAGTGGCTGTTCGATCAGCGGTGTTGCCGACTGGACGCCGGGCGTCTTGCGGGCGGCATCGGCCACCTGCTCCCAGTTGGTTAGACGGCCGTCATACCCTTGGATGATGGCGTGGCCGTTAAGACCGACGATCTTGTCGAACAGCTCGGCCCTAAAGCCGTTCATGACGCTCATAACGATGATCAGCGCCGCAACGCCCAGCGCCACCGCGCCAACCGAAAAGCCCGCCACTACGAAGATGAAGCGCTCGCCCTTGACGGGGACAAGGTAGCGCTTGGCGATCATCTTCTCATGGGCGTTGAGGATCATGCGGCCAGACGCTCCAGCGCGGATTCGATCGAAAGCTCCTCGCGCTCGCCCGTGCGGCGGTTCTTGAGCTCGACCAGGCCCTGCGCCAGCCCGCGCGGGCCGACGATCAGCTGCCACGGCAGGCCGATCAGGTCCATCGAACCCAGCTTGACCCCACCCCGCTCGTCGCGATCATCGTACAGCACTTCGACGCCGGCGGCGGCGAGCTTGGCGTAAATCTCATCGGCTGCAGCGACCGAGGCGGCATCGTCACCGCGCATGGTGACGAGCCCAACCTTCCAAGGCGCCACCGCTTCCGGCCAAATGATGCCATTTTCGTCATGGCCGGCCTCAATGATCGCACCGACCAAGCGCGACACGCCAACGCCGTAGCTGCCCATTTCCGGCGTCACCATCGATCCGTCAGGACCGGAGACCTTGAGGCCCATCGAGGCGGAATATTTGGTCCCGAAATAGAAGATGTGGCCGACTTCGATCCCGCGCCCTTGGCGTTGCCGGTCTGCGGGGACGTTCGCCCAGCGAGCCTCGTCATGGGTCTCGTCGGTCGCGGAATAGGTCGAGCTTACCTTGTCGAACAGCGCTTGCAGTCCTTCGGCGTCGCCATAGCGAAGATCCGCCTGCGCCCAATCGAACTCTTCGAACGCGGCGTCATAGAATACTTCGCTCTCGCCGGTGGGCGCCAGGACAATGAATTCATGGGAAAGATCGCCGCCGATCGGGCCGGAGGCCGCCTTCATCGGCACCGCCTGGATGCCCATCCGCTGAAACGTACGGAGATAGGCCAGCAGCTGGGTGTAATAGCTTTGACGCGCACCGGCCTCATCAAGATCGAAGCTGTAAGCGTCCTTCATCAGGAATTCGCGGCCGCGCATCACACCGAAGCGCGGGCGGACCTCGTCCCGGAACTTCCACTGGATGTGGTAGAGGGTACGCGGCAGGTCGCGGTAGCTCTTCACGTCATCACGGAAGATAGAGGTGATCATTTCCTCGTTAGTCGGTCCGTAGAGCATCTCCCGATCCTGCCGGTCCTTGATGCGCAACATTTCGGGACCATAGGCGTCGTAGCGGCCCGACTGCCGCCACAGATCGGCCGATTGCAGCGTCGGCATGAGGAGCTCTATGGCGCCCGCCTTGTCCTGTTCTTCACGGACGATCTGCTCGATCTTCTTCAGGACGCGGAAGCCGAGGGGCAGCCAGGCATAAATGCCGGCAGCGGTCTGGCGAACCAGCCCGGCACGCAACATCAGCTTGTGGCTGACGATCTGCGCATCCGCAGGGCTTTCCTTAAGCACGGGGAGGAAGGAACGGGAGAGACGCAAGGCTATTCTTTCTTGTGGTTGCGCGGATGAATGGCGGCTGTCCTAGTCAGCCCCCTCGCCCAAGGCAATCGCCGCTCCCCATGTGTCTGAACCGCCACAGGTTGCGCGAGAATGTGTCGTTCATGTTGAAATGGACGTGACAACGCCCAAGCGCCCGGCGTAGCCAATCGTCCGTCGGACGAGGCCGTCAGGCCGGAAGTCCAGGGAGGATGCCGAAGCGCCGGTCAGGGGGCGTCAGGCGCTAAACGAACTTCCAAGGGGGCTGACGAGCAATCGTCACGCAAGGGCGCCCGGGACCAGCTCCCGGGCGTTTTTGCTTTTCCCCAATACTAAATAATCAGGGTGATTGCAGCGCCGCCTTCGGGTGCCTCGCCGGCATTGATGGATCCGCCATGCGCCAGCGCGACCTGCCGTGCGAAGCTGAGGCCGACCCCGCTGCCGCCCTTGTGGGTGGTGTAAAAGGGCAGGAAAACATCCTCGCGCCGGTCCACCGGTATTCCCGGGCCGTTGTCGCGAACTTCAATCCTGTAGCGTCCGCCCGCCTGACGGCTGA
>Ga0209382_10006683_pt1 | contig 14802 bp, 15 predicted proteins | sample SoiMetdeltSBSDD5_FD_187599 | JGI IMG/M metagenome (GOLD analysis project Ga0209382, IMG submission 187599) | Bulk soil microbial communities from a Populus tree surrounding site in Tennessee, USA - Soil MetaG P. deltoides SBSDD5 (SPAdes) (version 2) | ecosystem: Environmental > Terrestrial >... | reverse complement strand
GACAAGGGTTCAGCGATATGGTCACTCTGTACGCACAGACTGCCTGGCTCACCAAGGATCAACAGGCTGAAGACGTTAATTCTCGGACAGGCTCCTAGGCAAGTGACGCTGCAAGCCCCCACTCCACAAGGAATCCTCCTTATGGCATTTGCAAGTATAGCATCACCACTGCCCGATGACCAGGGACCGGCTCCGTCTCCCGGCGGAGGTCTGCCGGCACCTTTGTTGCCCCTTATTACGATTATCATGCCCATCCGGAATGAGGCGCGCTATATTGCGCGCGCGCTCCACGCGGTGCTTGCCCAGGATTATCCCGCGGACAAAATGGAAATCTTCGTGGTCGACGGCATGTCGGAGGATGGCACCCGTGCCATTGTCACTGCCATGGCGGTCGGCGAGCCACGCGTGCAGTTAATGGATAATCCCGAGCGCATTGTGCCAACGGCCCTGAACCGGGGCGTGCGCGCGGCGCATGGGGAGATCATCATCCGCGTGGATGGCCACGCGGTCATTGCGCCCGATTACCTCCGGCGGTGTGTGGAGACGCTGGCGGCCGTGGACGCGGATTGTGTCGGCGGCCCGATTCAGACGGTGGGTGAGACGCCTCGTGCGTGCGGGATTGCCCTGGCCCAGAGTTCCCCGTTTGGGGTGGGGAATGCGGCGTTTCGGTATGCGCGCACGGCGCGGTATGTGGATACCTTGGCCTTTGGCGCCTACCGCCGGAAGGTCTTTGACCACATCGGGGTGTTTGATCCCGAATTGGTATGCAATCAGGACGATGAGTTCAATTTGCGGTTGATCCGTGCGGGCGGCAAAATCTGGCTCTGTCCCACGATTCAGTCGACGTATTACGCGCGTGCGAGTTTGGGTAGGTTATGGCGCCAATATTTTGCCTATGGCTTTTGGAAGGTCCGCGTCCTCCAAAAGCATGGGCGTCCAGCGTCCTGGCGCAGTCTGGTGCCGGTGACGTTCGTGGGGGCCCTCTTGACCACGGCGGGGCTGAGTGTGCTTGTGCCGCCGTATCCGTGGCTCCTCGCTGTCCTGCTGCCTTATAGCCTCGTCGTGCTCGGCGCTTCCCTGTGGCTCGCCGCGCACCACGGCTGGCAGTACGCCCCGCTCCTGCCCCTGGCCTTTATGACGCTCCATCTCGGGTATGGCCTCGGGTTTCTCGGTGGGCTCCTGTCCTGGGCTTGCCCTGGACGAGGCGCACGAGCGTCTCGCATGATGCACCGCTTATCGCATGGTAGGCCGGAGACCGGCGGCAATACCCGTTAGGGTGCATGACTCTCTGAGGGGGACGAGGCGTGGGAGGCGCTCCCGGTTGACGTCCGCACGGATTGGCACGGTGTGGTGCCGAGCAGGGAGTTCCAGTTCGAGGAAGTCAAGACGTGTCATAAGGGCACTGGGTGCGCCGCGCAGGCGCAGAAGGAAGTAAACATGAGTGAGAGGATACGTTGGCCAGACGGCAAAGATTTCGCGTTCACCATTTTTGATGATACCGATGGCGCCACCTGCGCCACCGTCAGAGACGTGTACGCCTTCGTGCGCGACTGTGGGTTGCGCACGACCAAGTCGGTGTGGCCAGTGCGCGGCCAGCACACGCCGGTCAATGGTGGGGACACCTGCGCCGAGCCAGAGTATCTTGCCTGGGTCGTCAAGCTGCAAAGCCTGGGGTTTGAAATTGGCTATCATATGACGACCTATCATAGTTCTGTACGGGAAGAAACCCAGGCCGGCCTGGAGACATTTGCGCATTTGTTTGGGCAGTATCCGGCGACGATGGCCAATCATGTGGGCTGCACAGAGAATCTGTATTGGGGGAGTGCACGCGTGAGTGGCGTGCATCAAGTCCTGTACAATCTCCTGACACTTTATCGTAATCATAACAAGTTCCGCGGGCACATTGCCGGAGATGCCCATTTCTGGGGCGATATGTGCCAGGCAAAAGTGCGATATGTCAGAAACTTTGTGTTTCCCGAAATTAACACCCTGAAAGCCTGTCCATGGATGCCGTATCATGATCCACAGCGCCCATTCGTGAATTATTGGTACAGTGCGTCGGAAGGGGCCGATATCAAGTCGTTCAATAGGATGCTCGCAGAAAAAAACCAAGATCGCTTAGAGGCAGAACACGGCGCCTGTATTATGTATACGCATTTTGGCAAGGGATTTTACCAGAACGGAGTGGATAGGCAATTTCAGCGGCTCATGCAAAGGCTGAGTCAGAAAAATGGCTGGTTTGTCCCCGTGTCGACCTTGCTGGATTATATCGTGCAAACTCGCGGCCATCATACAATTACCGATCAGGAAAGAAAGAGGCTGGAAAGAAAGTGGCTTTTGGCGAAGGTAATTATTGGTACAACCTGAGGCACCATAAAGCTTAGAAAGATAAAGGCATCAAAGAGTGCAGGTTTTGTTACCGTCTCCCACATCTCACAGAGGGGCGCTGGATGCCTCGTGGACGCACAACCTCCTTCACCATCCGTCTCACGCCTGAGGAACGTCGGACGCTCCTGGCGTGGCAGCGTTTGACCAGTATCCCGGCTGGGCTGGCCCGCCGTGGCCGGATCATCATACTGCTGGCGGACGGCATGACGATCACCGACATTGCCGCCACCGTGGGCCTGAGCCGTCGCCATACCTACAAGTGGATCCAGCGCTTTGTGCGGCAAGGATTGGAGGGGCTGTACGAGAAACCAGGGCCTGGCCGCCGCCGTGAGCCGCTACCACCTGCGCTGCGCGAGGAACCTAACAACCTGGATGTCGGCTAACGCGAGCAGGTTGCTCTACTGTTTGGGTTGTAAACAGAACGACTTGCTCCTGGAGGGCCACACCAGGCGCACGAGGAGTGGGAGGAGTGGAGTGAGCAGTGAGCAGTTATGACTCGCAAGAGGCCCAGGTGGTCTCCTGTCCATAACCTCCCTTTTCAGGGGTCCACAATGGGCATAGACTTAACCCTGATAATGGGTTCTCTCATGATTAAATACTGAGGCGATTTTCAACCGTATATCAGCCCATAACATACCGGTCGATGTCAAACCGCTCACACCCTCACAGACACCAGCGCCCGCTTCTCGCTTATGCTCCCAGTCTCGTCTGCCACTCCTAGCCTTAATCTCTTGTCTCCTTCGCTGCTTCTGGTGTCGCCATCTATTGGATAACATACCGCACAGAATGTAAGCTAACCGTCCGTCTGACAAGACGGAGTGCGAGAAGACGCTAGACGGGTGTTCCCGACCATCCGGGACTCTCGGCTCGTCATGGGCATACCCACCGCCTGCGGTGATACCTGCTCCACCGAGGCTGACCACCCTAGAGCGGCTTGCAATTGTCTGTACGGCTCCTGGATGCCCGCGTAGGCAGGCATCCAGGGCCTTGGCTGCCTACCGTACACTCGCATGCCATCCGCTCTAGTGGAGGATGCCCGCGCCACCGGTCAGTTGCACGAGCGCCTCAGGGGCACGAGCCACCCAGCAGCTACCCTCATGCGCGGGGCCGCGGCTGACCCAGTATGGCACGTGCTGTGCTTTAATATTGTCCTCTTTAGCCCTTATAATTCTTGACAACTTTTTGAATGAAGGCAGGGCGATTTCTCTACTTTCTATATCACAATTAAGGAGACAAAAAATACCCTCTGATCATCAAAGACGGCAGAATCGTCAATTGTCTGACTTCTGCTGGAGATGGGTCATGCTATTACGCTCTCTGCTTGTACTGTTGGCGTGTCTCTCCCTCGCCTTTACCGCCACCTCAACCCAGGCCGGACAAGTGCAGTTGGCCTGGGATGCCCCGTTGCAGGCCGATGGTACACCCGTCTCCACCGTTGCCGGCTACAAACTCTCCTATGGCTCGCAAAGCGGTCAATATCAGACCGTCGTCACGGTCGGCCTGACGACGACGTATACCGTGCAGAATCTCGCCGCCCGACAGACGTATTACTTTGCGGTGCAGGCCTACGACAGGACCGGCACGGAAAGCGCGTTCTCCAACGAGATCAGCGTGACACTCTCGGCCAACACACCCGCGGCGGGCCTCATTCCCCAACAGCAGATGCGGGTCGTGTCCGTGGATAGCCAGGAACAGAGCGGCGAAAATGGCGCCGCGACGCATGCCATTGACGGCAATGTGACCACCCGCTGGCATACCGAGTGGTTCCGGCGCACTGCCCCCCTGCCTCATATGCTGGTCCTCGATCTGGGAGGCCCGTATCAGGTCGATGGGTTTCGCTATGTGCCCCGGCAAGATGGCAGCCCTAACGGCACCATTGCCCGCTACCAATTCTACGTCAGTGACCACAGTTCTACCTGGGACACTGCTGTCGCGGCCGGCACGTTCGCCGCCGATACGACCGAGAAAACCGTGCGGTTCCCGGCGAAAACCGGCCGCTATGTGCGCCTCGTCGCCTTGTCCGAGATCAACGGCAAACCCTGGACCAGTGCCGCCGAACTCAACATTTTTGGCGCTGCAGTCCCGTCCTCGACTACCCGAACGAGCCGTCTCCTGGCACAAGCCGTCACGACGGCGCCTGTCACGTCCGCACCATCCACATCGACAACGACCGCGGGCCTATCCACCACCTCGAAAGCCTCCCCGATGGAGGTGTCCTCGACCTCACCATCGTCCACCACGACTCCGACTCAGTCCAGCACCACCACGGCCCCGGTGTCGTCGCTGACCTCCTCACCAGTTCTACCCACTATGACCGTCAGCCAGCACACCCGCTGGGAAATGACCCTGACCAGTACCAAAATGTATGCCAATCCCTTTAGGGACGTCACGGTGAGTGTCGAGTACACCAAAGCTAACGCGCCCAGCCTGCGGGGCTATGGCTTCTGGGATGGGGGCGCCACCTTCAAACTGCGCCAGGCGTTCCCAGAGCCCGGCACCTGGCACTACAAAACGACGGCCACCGACCCCTCTGACCGCGGCTTACATCATCGTGAAGGCGATGTGCAGGGGCTCCCCTATACGGGCCCCAACCCGCTCTTTTGCCTCTAGCATGGCGGATGCCTACGATCCCCTGCACGCGCAGCTCAATGCGCCCCTCCGCCGCACCGCACCGCGCACCCTCCTGCCCCAATATCCGGGCGCCAGCAATAGCCAAGGCGAGGTCTGGACGGCGGAACAGTATTACGACACGTCTCTCGTGGACTACGTGATGAATGCCACCGGTGGAGAGGGGACCTGGAACGGGTCTGTCAGCACGCCATCGACTGGTCGCTGCGTCTGTACAATCACCTGCCGCCCAAACCGGTCGTCACTGGCGCAGCGTGGTATGAAGATGTCGCTGGCGGCACAGCCGAAATGACCGCGCATCTGGGCTATCCGAGCTTCCTGTCGGGCAACGTCGGGTATACGTATGGCACGAGCCTGTGGAACGCGAAGGACGCGGACATCCCCATCTGGAAAGCCTTTCGCGGCACCACGTATATGCAGTACCTCTATGATTTCTTCGTCGCCCTGGACGGGGGGCGGCCGTTACAGCCGCGCCATGAGCTGATCACGAATCAGGCGACACGCTCTCAGGATCGTATGGTCATGGGCGTGTCCGCGGATGGCCTGACGTACGCCGCCTTCTTACCGCATGGCGGGACGATCAGCCTTGACCTCACGTCCCTAGAGGGGCGCGTAGAGAGCACGTGGTACAACCCTCTCACAGGCCAATACCGCAAGCAAGACACCGTACTCGGAGGTGCTGTGTGCACCTTTGTCTCGCCTTTTGGGGCTAGCCAATCGGTGCTGGTACTCATGGCGCAGTGACCGCTATCACTGGCGGAGCGGCCACTCACACACCTAATCGAGCGCCGTGTAGAGGCGCTCATCATACAGACTGCCGCTCAGAGGTTGAAACTTGTCGCGGAATTGCCTCGTGTGCCCAGCCATCGCATGGGCGGCGAGAGCCTGCTGGTCCTTCCAGACTTCTACGATCGTGCAATGGTTCTGCCGGCTGCTCTGTTGCAGCACCTCAAAGCGCACGTTGCCGTCCTCGCTGCGGCTTGTCTCGGCCAACTGCTTCAGTAATACGAGAGCTTCATCTTTGCCGGGCGGCACTGCGTCGGCGTGGGTCACGACATACGTGGCTCCTGCGGCGTGCGCGGCCAGCGCGGCACCAATCGCGAGCCCTTTGTGGAGACGCTCATCAAATGGGCTGATGCGCAATGGTTGCAGTTTTTCGCGCAATTGTGCCGTGTGCATGGCCATGCCATGTGCGTCAAGGGCCTGCTGGTCCTTCCATGTTTCTAAGAGTACAAAATGATCAGGTCGACCGTGCTGTTGCAGCACCTCCAACCGCACATTGCCTTCTTCCTTGCGGCTCGCCTCACGGTACTGTCTGAGGAGAGCCATGGTCTCACCTTGAGACGATGGCATGACTTCAACATAGGACACCCTATAGACGGCAGCATCGCTCGCTTCATCGGCGCGCGCTGCGTATGCCAAGCCTAGCACTGGTAGAGCCAGGCTGCACAGAAGATACAGGGCACGGTACATGTCTCGACTCCTTCACATAGACGGCTAGGCAGCATACAAGTACTTCTATGGAGTATAGCGTACAAACACAGCGTCCTCACCGTGAGAGTGTCCAGCCCAGGGCCATGCAGTGCTCGATTTTCCCCTCGCCTCCCTGGGCCTTCGCCCCCTTCCCCCCTCCTGCACCCCCACTCTCTCCCTCCGGCAGAGGGCGAGGGTGAGGGGCCCCTGGCCTTTTGCTGGGGCACACCGCCCCTCACCCCACCCCTCTCCCAGGGGCAGAGGGAGCTGGAAAGCGCTGGGTCACAAGTCGTCATCCTTATCTTGGCGCCTGTAACCCTCGCCCTCCCCCGTCGAGGGCGAGGGAAAAGACTGATAGGCGCGGCTCCTGAAAGATGAAGACCGCAGGTCATCTTGTCCATTCGTTGCATGCAACCGTGGCACAAAAGATGCAGGGGCAGGTAGCAGATGCCGTGCGACCGCTCTGCATCCTTTATGCACCCAAGACATCTAACACAGGAGGACAGACTATGACAGTAGCCCCATGCAACAACGGCCTGCCAGAAGTGGTGAGGCCGACGTGTACGGTCCAGCACGTGTTATGGGGCCAAAAAGCACTGGTGACCGGGGCCAATTCCGGCATCGGTCTCGGAGTGGCCCTGGCGCTGGGGCGCGCCGGGGCTGACGTCGTCGTCAACTATGTCGCCGGCGACGAGACCGCGCAACGGGTCGTGGAGGAGATCCAGCAGAGTGGCGTGCGAGCATACGCCCACAAAGCCGACGTCTCTAAGGAAGACCAGGTCCAGGCGATGATTCAGCGCATGTGCAACGAGTTTGGCACTATCGATATCTTGATCAACAATGCTGGACTTCAACGCGATGCGGCCTTTGACCAGATGACCCTCGAGCAGAGGAACACGGTCATCAACGTCAATTTGACTGGGCAATTCCTCTGTGCCCGCGAGGCCGTGCACGAGTTTAAGCGCCGCGGGGTGGTGCCAGAGGTGTCCTGCGCCGCGGGCAAGATTATCTGCATCAGTTCGGTCCATGAGGTCATCCCGTGGGCCGGCCATGTCAACTACGCCGCCTCGAAAGGCGGGGTGATGCTGATGATGAAAAGCATTGCGCAGGAGGTAGCGCCCTATCGCATCCGCGTCAACAGCATTGCCCCAGGTGCCATCCGGACGCCGATCAACACGGCAGCCTGGAATACGGCTGAAGCGTATGAGGCCCTGATGACCCTCGTGCCTTACAAGCGCATTGGCGAGACCGATGATATCGGGCGCGCGGCCGTCTGGCTGGCATCCGACGCTGCCGACTATGTGACGGGCATCAGCCTGTATATCGATGGCGGTATGACTCTGTACCCACATTTCGCTACGGGTGGCTGATCCAGGCGCGGCCTGACTAGGCCACAGATATCCCTAATATACAGGACATCAAGGGGGGCGTATGAGTAGCAACGGACGGACGCAGATAGTTATTCTGGGGGGCGGGTTCGGCGGCGTGTATACCGCCATGCACCTGGAAAAACAGCTAGCCCATGAGCCCAATGTGGACATTACGCTGGTGAATCGTGAAAATTTTTTCCTGTTCACGCCGATGCTCCACGAAGTGGCCGCGAGCGACCTGGATATCACGCACATTGTCAATCCCATCCGCAAACTGCTGCACCGTACCAGCTTCTTCGAGGGCGATGTAGAGTACATCGATCTGCCCAACAAGTGCGTCGGGGTGTCGCACGGCTATGAACCGCATCAGCACGCGTTGCCGTATGATCATCTGGTGCTAGCACTAGGCTCGATCACCAATTTTTTTAATCTTCCAGGACTGGAGGACCACGCCCTGACCATGAAGTCTCTCGGGGATGCCATCCAGGTGCGCAATCGCATGATCGCCAATCTGGAAGAAGCCAGTTCCGAGTGCGCCGTGCAGGGACGTGCGCCGTTGCTCAGCGTGGTAGTGGCGGGGGGAGGTTTTGCAGGGACTGAGACGATCGCCGGCATCAACGACTTTCTACGGGAATCCGTCGCGTTCTATCCCAACCTCAGTGAGGAGATGTTACGCCTCGTGCTGGTCCACCCCGGGGAGGTCATTTTGCCCGAACTTGGGCCCAAGCTCGGGACCTACGCCCAGAAAAAGCTGGCGCAGCGCGGGGTGGACATTCGTACGAACACGCGCGTGACGGAGGTGACAGAGCATGGAGTTACTCTCAGCGACGGCAGCACGATTCCGAGCTGTACCGTAATATGGACCGCCGGGACCTCACCGAATCCCCTGCTGGCCACCCTGCCGTGTGCCAAGGAGCGCGGCCGTGTGGTCGTCAACGAGTACATGGAAGTGCCGGAGTGGCCTGGGGTGTGGGCGCTCGGCGACTGTGCTCTGGTACCTGATCGTAAGACCGGCACGTACTATCCGCCGACGGCGCAGCACGCCTTGCGCGAAGGCAAGGTGCTGGCGCGTAACATTACCGCCACGCTGCGTGGTGGACAGAAAAAGCCGTTCATCTTTAAGACCCTGGGGCTACTGGCTGCTATTGGCAAGCGCACGGGCGTGGCCAATATCCTGGGCATGAACTTCTCTGGCTTCATCGCCTGGTGGTTGTGGCGGACCATTTACCTGAGCAAGCTGCCACGGCTCGAAAAGAAGTGCCGCGTCATGATGGATTGGACCCTGGATCTGGTGTTTTCCAAGGATCTCGTCCAGTTTCTGACGCTCCGTGCCCCCACCGTCTCACATGCGGAGCACGGTGAGCATGCCAATCATATGTAAGCCCAGCTACCAGGGCAATCCTCAAAAAGGCTGGGAGCACAAGGACCGATGCAAAAGCGTGGCCCAAACGTAATACGAGAGCCCTGGCTATGTCATCTGCCAGCGAACAGCGCCGCAATGGTCTCCTCGTTCGGCGGCATGGCTACCCCCACTTCGGTGATGATACCGCGAATGTAACGCGCCGGGGTGACGTCAAACGCCGGGTTCGCCACCTCAACATCAGGCGACGCAATGCGCTGGGAGCCGACCAGCCGGACTTCATCTCCTTGGCGCTGTTCGATGGGAATATCCGCGCCTGTTGGGGTAGCGCAGTCAATGGTAGAGAGCGGTGCAGCCACGTAAAAGGGCAGGCGGTGCTCTTTGGCCAGTACCGCCAGGCTGTAGGTGCCGATCTTGTTGGCGGCATCGCCATTGGCAGCAATGCGATCAGCGCCTACGATGACCAGGTCAATCTTCCCAGCGTGCATGAAATAGCCGGCCATATTGTCCGTGATCAGCGTCACGGGGATGTTGTCACGCTGTAACTCCCAGGTAGTGAGCCGCGCTCCCTGCAGAAACGGTCGGGTTTCATCGGCAAACACCTGGACGTGACGACCGGCAAAATGCGCCGCCCGGATCACCCCTAGCGCGGTGCCATACCCAGCAGTGGCGAGAGCGCCGGCATTACAGTGCGTAAGGATCGTGCTGCCTGGCGGCACCAGCGGCAGGCCGTACACACCAATGCGCCGATTAATGTCGATATCCTGCTGCAACAAGCGCTGGGCTTCGGCCTGCAACGCCTGCTGGAGCTGTGCAAGCGGTGCACCCTGGTACTGACGCGCGCGCACCCGCATGCGATCAATAGCCCAGAAGAGATTCACCGCCGTAGGACGCGTCTGCGCCAGAGTGGTGCAGATCGTCTCGAACTGCGCCGCAATTTCCTCGGTAGAACCCGGCTGTAAGTGCTGAACCCCAAGGGCAATCCCGCCAGCAGCAGCCACGCCAATGGCAGGTGCGCCACGCACCACCATAGTGCGGATTGCTTCCGCCACCTCCTGGTACGTGCGGCACTCGACGTACTCTTCCACCAGTGGGAGTTTGCGCTGGTCGAGCAGCCGTACACGGTCAGGGTAGATCTCAATAGCTCTAATGATAGATTCCATACGTGTCTCAACTCATGAGGATACCAGACCCAACGCCGCCGCCACCTGGGCTGGTGTCAGGCCAGTAATATGAACGAGTTTGTCGCGACTTTTACCACCGGCCTGCAGATGGAGCTGCGCGCGGCTGATACCCAGGGTCTTGGCGAGGAAGGCCAGACAGGCCGCATTGGCTGCCCCCTCCACTGGCGGGGCCGTCAAGCGCAGACGGACATACCCGTCACGCAGGCCATCCAGGCATGCGATACTGGCCCGCGGCTGCACCCGCAGGCGTAGGAGAGTGCCAGTTGCCGTAGCGGTGATGGCTTCCATGGTACTGTTGGGGCCCCTCCGCCGACGCAGTCGCAGGGAGAGGGAGTTAATGCCCTGGATTACGACCAAGGGCTTCTGAGCGCTCTGTGGCGCGGCGCACGGCTTCCATCATCAGGCCACGCAAGCCACCGCTCTCCAACGCATGCATCCCAGCGATGGTCGTACCAGCGGGGGAGGTCACCATGTCTTTCAACTCGCCAGGGTGTTTACCGGTCTCCAAGACCATTTTCGCCGCCCCAAGTACCGTTTGCGCCGCTAAAAGAATCGCCGTCGGACGCGCTAAGCCCATCAGCACACCACCGTCAGAGAGCCCTTCAATGAGGGCAAAAATGAACGCCGGACCACTGCCGCTGAGGCCCGTGACCACGTCCATCATCTCGTCGCTCACTACCATGGCGCGCCCCACGGCATTAAAAATCTGCTCGACCAGGGCAACGTCCTGCGCGGTCGCAGTCTTGCCTGGGGAAATGCCAGCAGCGCCAGCCAGGACCAGGGCTGGAGTGTTGGGCATCACCCGCACCACCCGGCGGCTGTCGCCCAGGGCACGCTGCAACGTCTGCAAGGTGATGCCCGCGGCAATCGAGATGACCAGCGTCTCACTGTTCACGACTGGAGCGATTTCCTCCAGGATCATGGGCATGATCTGCGGCTTCACCGCCAGGATCACTACGGTGCTCTCCTGTACGGCGTGTTTATTATCTGCTGAGGCCGTGATGCCATACGTCGTTTGCATGTAGGTGCGACGCTCTGGTACCACATCTGTGGCCATGATCTGCTGGGGTTTGACGCCGAGACCGCTGAGCAGCCCCTTGATCAGGGCCTCAGCCATGTTCCCTCCGCCAATAAAGGCAAAGCGCACCTGTTCGAGCATGGGTCGCTCCTTCATCTCAGCCATGCTGCGCTGCTGGTGGACGCGCGCCAAAGATGGCCGTGCCAACGCGCACCAGTGTAGCGCCTTCTTCAATGGCCACCTCAAAATCTGCCGTCATGCCCATGGACAACTCCTGCCACTCGAGCCCCTCAATCTCCTGTTGGATCAAGCGCTCACGGAGTTCGCGGACCTGGCGATAAAACGGCCTGGCCCCTTCGGCATGCACCGTTGGTGGCGGGATGGTCATCAACCCCTGCACCTGGAGATGTGTTAACTGGCTCAGCTTGTGGGCTTCGGCCAACAGTGTCTGGGGCTCAAAACCGCTCTTCGTGAGCTCCCCTCCGACGTTCACTTCGAGCAACACGGCCATGCGGCGTCCCAGGCGCTCGCCACGGCGGTTGATCTCTTCGGCCAAGGTCAGCGAATCGAGGGAATGCATCATGTCAAAGAGGTCAAACATATAGCGCACCTTGTTGCGCTGCAGGGTGCCAATGAGATGCCATTCCACCCCGTGCCGTCCGAGCTGACCAATTTTGTCCCGGGCTTCTTGCAGATAGTTTTCGCCAATAATGGTCACTCCGGCCGCGATGGCGGCCCGGATGCGTGCGGTGTCCACGGTCTTACTCGCCGCCACCAGACGCACGCTCGCTGGGTCACGGCCTACGCGCAGGGCTGCCTGTCGGATGCACTCCTGCACACGCGCCACATTCTGCGCGATCGAGAGGACTTTGTCTGGGTTGTGCGTTTCTGCCTCGAGCATAACGACCCCTCACCCTAACCCTCTCCCGGAGGGAGAGGGGAAAGATTTAATCGGCATGTGAGTTGACTATGACTGTAACACTTGCGCTGTCACGACACCAGTGTTAAGGTCTAGCCACCTAGACAGTTCTCCCACAGCACAACCGGAGGGGGCATGACGCAGACGCAGCCGGCACAGCAGCAACAGTCCTATCGCTGGGTGATCCTGGTCGCCATGTGTGTGATTGGTTTCATGACCATAGGCACGCGCTCGACGGTGAGCAGCTTTCTCAAAACCATTATTGCCGATCTGGGGACGAACCGGGAAACCATTTCGTTCATTGTCGCAGCGAATATCTGGCTGAGCGGGCTCCTGCAGCCTTTCGCTGGTTATATTATGGACCGCTTCGGCGCTCGTGGCCTGTTTACTGCCAGCGTGGCGCTCTATGGTCTGGGTATTGGGCTCATTGGCCTCACCCAGAGTGTCTGGTACTTGCTCGTTATCTACGGCGTACTGGTCGGGGCCGCCAGTGCCGGAGCGTCGATGAGTCTGACGAATGCGCTGCTCGCGCAATGGTTCAAGGACTGGCGCGCCCTGACTATGAGCATCAATAACGCTGGTGGAGCCGTGGGCACCTTGTTCCTCGTCGGCACCATGAGTCCCTGGCTGTTGTCGTCCTTTGGCTGGCGCCTCAGTCATATCTATCTCGGGGCAGCCGTCCTGCTGCTGGCAACGCCCCTGGCCCTGTGCATCCCACGACGTCGTGCCGCCTCGGAAGGTGGTCCTACACCGGCTGGGCTGCAGCACACTGTGCATGGTCCTCTCGAGACCCAGAGCTGGGCTGCAGCGCTACGCAGTGCGCCCCTCTGGCAGCTCAACGGCAGCTACTTCGTCTGTGGCATGACGGTGAGCCTGTTTAGCATTCACCTCATCCCCTTTGCCACTGACCGTGGGTTTACGCTCGAAACCGCTGCGCGCGCCTTCGGACTCATGGCTATGTGCAGTGTGGCCGGCTCCCTGCTCTCGGGCGTGATCTCTGACCGCCTCGGTCGCAAAAATGTGCTGGCGTGGGCCTACCTTATTCGGGCCGGCACCTTTGCGCAGCTCCTCCTCTGGCACCATGAGATGGCGCTCTATGTCTTTGCCGTAGTGGGCGGACTGGTGTGGCTGGCCACTCCTTCCTCGACTATGGCGCTGACCGGGGAGATCTATGGGTTGCGGAGTCTGGGCACACTGGGGAGCGTGTCGCTTCTGGCGCACCAGATCGGTGGTGGCATTAGTGTCTGGCTAGCGGGTAAACTATATGATCTGACGGGCAGTTATGATATTTCGTTTATCTTGGCTACAATAGCCTTACTGGCGGCGTCTCTCATCAGTTTTGGCATTGCTGAGCGGCGCTATTCGGTCCGTTATATGACCCCCGCCCCGTCTACTGTGGGTGATTAACTGGGAACGAGTGGGAGAGTGGGAGCAGGAAAGACCATGAGCCATGTTACGCATGCCTTCACCCCCTCACCCTCTCGCCCCTTCAGCTCCTCGCCGCATGCTCACTCGCCTCATGTTCTAAAAGCGGATGCGGTCCAACTGACCCTCGGCCACGATGGTATCTGGCACGTACCTGCTACCCCGGAGTCCGACACCTCGTTTACCCGTGCATCGCGTCGTAGCCCTTTCCAGCCCACGCGTTTAGCCCCCTTTGTCGCGCCGCGGTATGCTCCTACGGGTCGTCTGCAGGCCAGCCCGCTCACACCTGGCCTGATGCTCGACATCTACGCCTAGCCAGGCTCCCTCCGCCTCACGCTTGCCGGGCCGCCATGAGTTGCGCCAACAGACCAGTCTGATCCGGGATCAAGGTAAGTTTGCTGTGGCCTGTCCTGACGCGTTCGACCTCCAGTACCTCAAACAAGGCCTGGAGTACCTCTGGATCAGCGGCGATTTGCTTCAGCGCTTCACCCACAATCTGGGGCCGCATGGCCTGGGCTTTGCCAAACTCGATGGCCGCCTGGCGTTCTGCCGTGCTGGTAATGATGCTGACCTGATTGGCCCCATCCTGCTTGATGGCCGAGGTGACCTGGCGCAGGCGATTGACCACCTTCTCCTCGATCTGTTTCATCATGTTGGCATCACGGAAATGCACCTTGCGGATGTAGATCGAGCCCAGTTTATACCCCCATTCGTTCGACTTGGGTGAGACTTCGTGGCGCACCGCCTGGCTCATGGCGTGACGCGTCTGTAACATGTCGGCTAACGGCATATTGCTCAACGTGCGCACCGTCGCACTGCTCACATTGGCCGCCAATGAACCTTGCGGGTCGGTATTCTTGAACAGATAGGCCACGGGGTCATTGATACTCATCTCGTACCAGACGCCAATACCCATGGGCGCGCCTTCTTCCGAGTTGACGGGCTGGCTGCGCAAGTAGCGTTGGTCCAGCCGCATATCGAGGATGTAGCGCTTGCCAAACCAATTGACGATGAAGGCCAGGGGCCCCCAGCGTAGC
>Ga0209382_10006681_pt1 | contig 14803 bp, 12 predicted proteins | sample SoiMetdeltSBSDD5_FD_187599 | JGI IMG/M metagenome (GOLD analysis project Ga0209382, IMG submission 187599) | Bulk soil microbial communities from a Populus tree surrounding site in Tennessee, USA - Soil MetaG P. deltoides SBSDD5 (SPAdes) (version 2) | ecosystem: Environmental > Terrestrial >... | reverse complement strand
CAGTACGCTCGTTCACTTCGTGCCCGGTGATCTACGACGGCATGGTCATTCCGTGCGAAGCGAGGAATCCTCATCGTCCCGATCGAGTGCTCTATCGGGACGATGAGGATCCTTCGCCTGACGGCTCAGGATGACAACGAGCCTCACGGCTCAGCGGCCACGCAGCGAGCGCGCGTAGCGCGCCGGCGTTTCCCCGAAGGCCTGGCGGAAGACGCGGGTAAAGTGCGATTGATCCGAGAAGCCCGCGTCGAGTGCGATCATTGATAGCGGACGATCGCCCTTCGCCACCTCGATGCGCGCCCGCTCGATCCGCCGCTGCCTGACGTAGGTCGCGATCGTCGTGCCGTGATGGCGGCGAAATACGCGGAGCAGATGCGACGCGTGCACACCGGCGAGCATAGCGAGGTCGGTGACCGAGGGCGTATCCGCGCCAGCGGCCTCGATCGCGTCCTCGATCGCGTCCTCGACTCGCTGGAGCCAGCGCGGTCGCCGCCGCTCGCCGACCATCGGGAGCCGCGAAAGATCGGCCACGAGGAGGAGGAGCGCGCCCTCGACAGCGAACCGCGACACCCGGTCCGGCTCACGCAGCTCGGCCCCGAGCCGCGTCGCCCACGTGACCGCGCCCCCCTCGCGCAGGATCTGTGAGACCGTGGGTAACGGAGCCTCGCCGGCGCCAACCCGCGCGAACCACCGTGCTGAGAACTGGATGTTGAGCCAGCGCCCCGGCGTGAGGTATCGGTGACCGTGCGTCTCGTACGACGGCGTGTAGAGCAGGCTCTGCGCGCCCAGCTCCCGCGAACGATTGCCGATCTCTTCGGTCGCGTGCCCCTGGAGCACGAGGCTCAGAAGCGGCTCATCGTGCGCGTGAGCGCCGACGAGCTGTCCCGCGGTGTACGTGTTCTCCGCGATCGACACGCCTTCGAACGCCTGCACGCGCACCGGCGCTCCGACGAACTTCCCCATCTCGATCGTCGTGGTCATGCGCCCCTCCCCCCTCCCCCTCCCCCCTCCCTGCGAGGGCCACCGAGGGTTGTCGGTCCCAATATAGGGCGGCCAGACCGGCGCGGGCGAAAAAGTTCGCCCGTTTGTTCCATCGCGCGCGTTTGGTGATAGAACGAGCCTGCCAGGAAGTGGATGTTGCGGAGGTCATCACCCGACATCACCTCGGTCATCGGCATGCACACGACGACTCCGCCCGCTTCGCTCGCCATCGGAATGGTGTTGTTCCCGGGCCTCACACAGCTCGACCTCACGGGCGCGTACGAGGTCCTCGCGCGTATGCCCGACACCCGGGTACACCTCGTGGCGTCCACCCTCCAACCGGTGCGGAGTGAGTGGGGGCTGACCATTCTGCCCGATACCACGTTCGCCGACGCACCGCCACTCGACATGCTCTGCGTGCCGGGCGGATGGGGGGTCGACACGCACCTCGACGACAATGAGTTGCTTGATTTCCTGCGCTCGCGCGCGGAACACGCACGCTACATCACGTCGGTCTGCAGCGGCGCTCTCCTGCTCGGGGCCGCCGGTCTGCTCCGCGGGTATCGAGCGACCACGCACTGGATGTCGCTCGATCTGCTCCCGCTCCTGGGAGCCGAGCCGGTTAGCCATCGCGTGGTGCGTGACGGCAATCGGATCACGGGGGCAGGTGTGACAGCGGGGATCGATTTCGGCCTCACTGTCGCGGCCGAGTTGTTCGGGCCGACCACGGCGCAGCGGATCCAGCTCGCGATCGAGTATGCTCCCGCGCCGCCGTTCGACAGCGGAGTGCCTAACACAGCTCCGGACGACGTCTGCCGCGAGCTCCGTCGCGACAGCAACGACGCACTTCAACGACGGCGCGCGCTCGTCGAAGCCGCTGCACGCCGCCTCAGATAGGAGGGACTATGGGCTATGTGATCGGACTCGTCCTGGCGCTCGCGGTCTCGGTGTATGCGACCACGCTACGCCTCGATCGTGATCGGGCCTTCTACCCGACCGTGCTCGTCGTGGTCGCGTTCTACTACGTGCTGTTTGCGACGATGGATGGTTCGGGGCGCGTGATCATCATCGAATCGGTCCTCGCCGGCGTCTTCGTCGTGGCCGCGTCGCTCGGCTTCCGGGGAAGCCTCTGGCTCGTTGCCGCGGGGCTGGCCGCGCACGGCGTCATGGACTTCTTCTTCCACGGGCAGCTCGTCGTCAATCCTGGCATGCCCGCCTGGTGGCCAGCGTTCTGTGGGACCTACGACGTCGCGGCGGCTGGCTACCTGGCGTGGCGCCTAACGCGCGTTCCGACCCTCGAGCGCTCGCGATGACTCGATCCCGCCGGCGCACTCGTCTGCGGCGGCGCGAGACTGTCGAGTGAAACCCACTGCCGCCTCGGCCGGCTTGCGCTGCATCGGTTGCAGTAGGCCGCTCCGTGACACCCGCTGGAAAGTTATCGCACGCGAGATTGTGGCAACGGCGTCCGCGCCCGGCGGCCGTATGGTCGGGTGCCGCATCTCGAATGGAACTTTCTTAGTGGCGAGATTCCATGGCGAATCCCTTGAAGCTCCGGTTCCAGATTTCTCACGTCCGATTCGCGATTGTCTTCCCGGTCCTGCTCTATGCGATCTGCAATGCGGTCAACCTGGAAAGGCTGGCCAGGTGGTTTCGACATGGCGACCGTCTGGACTATTTGGGTCTGTCCGCGTACCTGCTTGCGGGCCTCTGTCTCTTCATTCTGATCTTCACCCTTCTGGCGCACCGCCTAACGGTCAAGCCATTCGCGATCCTGCTGACGATCCTCAGCGCGACGGCCACCTATTTCATCGCGAAGTACGGGGTGGCCATCGACAGCTCGATGATTCTGAACGCCGTGCATACCGACTCCACGGAAGTCAGGCAGTTGCTCTCGCTGCAGATGCTCCCGTACGGCGTGATCCTTGTCGTCCTGCCGGCGTGGCTCATCCTGTCGGCCGACATCACGTTTGCGCTCTCGCGGTATTTCTTGGGCTCTCTGAAAGTGATGGGCGTCGCGTTGTGCGTCGCGCTCTTGTCCCTGTACGCGGAGTACTCGGCCATTTTTCAGGCGGGCAACGTTTCGAAAAAGTACATCGTGTATTCGCTCGTGCCCATCAACATCATTTCGGGCTCGTTCAGCGCGGTTACCAACCCACTCAAGCCCTATCTAAGGAAGAGCCAGCAGAACATCGCGATATCCGCCCGCGTGGCGGCACCCGGGAACCTGGTGGTGGTGCTCGCGATCGGAGAAGCTTCCCGGAAGAAGAACTTCGGCGTCTACGGGTACGAGCGGCGCAATACGACTCCCGTCCTGCAGAAGACCGGAGGGCTGCATCTGTTGAACGGGATCGCGTCGCGCGCCTCGACCCTGTATGCGCTGCCCAAGATCCTGGAGAAGAACGGCATCAAGCTCACGACGATCGTTTCCCGGGTGGGGATCCCGACATCCTGCTTCGTGAACTACACGCTCTACGATAATTGCGAGTTGCCGGGTGAAACGACGGTCAGCAACTGCGCGCACGGTGGCAAGTGCTACGACGAGGACGTCGTTCCGTTGCTGAAGAGCAATGTGAGCACGTACGCATCCGGCTATCGGTTCATCGTCCTGCACCTTGGTGGGGGCAGCCACGGCCCAATGTACCGCGACCGGTACCCGCCCGAGTTCCAGCAATTCGAGCCGATGTGCACGGACGCCGACGTGATCAACAAGTGTTCGCTCGAGCAGCTCTACAACTCGTACGACAACAGCATTCTCTATGTCGATCACGTGCTGGGGCAGGTCATCGAGACGCTCGACCAGACAGGCGTGCCCTACGTGTTCATTTATCTATCCGATCACGGCGAGTCCCTGATGGAAGGTGGGGTGATGTTCCACGGGGTACCGCCCGGGATGGCCCTACCCGCCGAGCAGGCGCAAATCCCGTTGATCGTGAAATCGTCGGTGCCGATCTCGATCGTGGCCCGTGCCGAGTACCGTCAGCCGGACGTATACGACACGGTCCTGGACCTGTTTTCCATCCAGTCGGCGACCTTCGACCGGGCGGGCAGCTTCATCAAGAAGGCCTCCGGACCGCCGGTGTCTCCGTCTGCGCCCAACTATTCTCGCAGCTCTCGTCGTTAGGCCGCCTCGCCGGTTCTGCTGAGTTGGCGCGGCGCTGCTTCCGCGCGGGTGCCACGAGCGCTGCTTGCGCGCAACGCCACGAGCGCTGCTCCCCAAGCTCCCCACGTCCAGAGCAGCCACGACACGCGTTCCGACCACCGGATTTGCGTCAGCATCGTCCACACCATTGCTGGTACGATGAGAGCAAGCGCCGCACCGTGCGATGCCTTCGGGCGTCGGCGCTCGACCACGCGCACCGCGCGGCGTCCCTGCCGGCGAATGCATGCTACGATGAGGCTCGACAACGAATCAGATGACACGCGCCGCCAGCCCGGGACGGTCAGCAGGCTCCAGGCGGCAGGCGTTCGGCCCCAACCGTGATTGTCGGATCCGGCGACGACCGCCAGATCGAGGCTGTCGGCCAGGCGCAACACGCGACCACGTGCCGAATCAAGCTGCGCGAACCCGCGGGGCGACGCGTCGGCGAACTCGATCGCGCGCACGGCGCCTCGGGCCTCAGCGACCACCTGCGGCACCTCAGCAAGCCGCGACGGCACGGTGATGAGGAGAATCGCCGCGGGCGCGAGCGCGCGCGCTGCAGAATCGAGCGCACGCGGGTCGACGGCCCCAACGAGGAACGCCCCATCACGAGCGACCGTACCCCCCAGCACGTTCAGGTGCTCCGCGCGGTATCGTGTCTCGATGCCGGTAAGCAGCGTCGTGCCGTCGCCGGCAGCACGCGGATTGAGCGCTTCCGCGGCCGCCGCGCCGGCGAAGGTCCGGTGGTCGGTTACGAACGCGACATCGAACCCCGCGGCGCGGTGCCAGGCCCGGTTCTCCTCGGCTCCGTACCCCACGCGACCGTCCCAGGACGCTGCGGTATGGCTGTGAAAGTCAACCGTCACCATATCCGTGTCGGCCGGCCGGAGCGCCGCCATTGGGCGCGGGGCGAGGCTCGCCGCGTACACGGCGATGATGGCGAGGAGCACCAGTCCGAGCGCAGCGAGTTCCCGACCTGTCTCGCGGCCCAGCCGACGGAGCACATCATGCGCGGTGTACGCTCCCGCCCGCGTTTCATCGCCGCGAGGTCGCGTCCTCGCGTGAGTCCGGCTCGCGCGAGCCCGGAGCCGCCGACCCGCACGCCACGCCACATGCGCGACCAACACCGTAGCGACGAGGGCGAGGTGCTGCTGCGCGGAAAGCAGCGATAACGCATCGAGTGTGTCGCACCACGGGGCAAGGACCGTATACGTGGTCGGTAACGCGAGCGTGACGTCGCCGACCTGCCCGCCGGTTACGGCATCGCGCAAGACGGGAGTAGCGAGGGCCGCGCCGGCGAGCACCGCCGCCGAGAGGACTATCGGCACTACGCGCGCAGGCGCACCGATCGATCGCGGCCCACGGTCGCTCGGCGCGCGTGTGCCGGCGCGGGGTGAGGGCGGCGCCTGCCAGAGCGTGAGGCGCGCGCGCGGGACGGCCGGCTTCGTCGCGGCCGTCATCGGATGTGGGTGGCCCTGGATAGGGCGTGCGGCAGACGAACGGGCATCGGGCTCCCATGGTCGGGTCGCCCGAGAATCTAGACCGGCAGATTAACAGGACTATGACAGGACCAGCGCCCCCGGCGGAGGGCGCAACACCAGCATTAGCGCGTAACAATGGGCCGTCGCGCCGACACCTTGCGTGGTGGCGTCGCACACGCTCCACGCCTAACGGTTCCTACTACCCGCTGCCCGACCCCTTGAGGCGAGGCCAACACGAATCCTCCATCACTGTCGTTTCACCTTACTGTTAGTCTCGGTCGCTAGGCTCCGTCATATGGACTGCGGAGCAAAAGCTGCACAGCGACCCGGGCTGAGCTGATCCGATGCACGAGACGATCAACGGCCTTGTCGCTTCGTACGGCTACGCGTTACTCGTCGTGCTCGTCGGCCTCGAGAGCTTCGGGATTCCGCTCCCCGGTGAGACGGCGCTCGTCACGGCCGGTGCGTTCGCCGCGCTGGGCCGGTTGAACCTCGCCGGGGTCATCATCGCGGCAGCGGCCGGTGCGATCCTGGGCGACAACGCGGGCTATTGGCTGGGGTGCAAAGGCGGTATCGCGCTCGTACACCGCTACGGCCGGCACGTCGGACTCGACGATGCGAAGCTCCAACGTGTTCACGGCTTTTTCGAGCGTCACGGCGCGAAGACCATCTTCATCGGCCGCTTCGTCGCTCTGCTCCGGAGCTGGGCGGCGGCGCTGGCCGGCGTAGCGTGTATGCCCTATCACACGTTCACGCTGTACAATGCGTTAGGTGGCATCACATGGGCCGCGGTGTTCGGCTCGCTCGGCTACGTGTTCGGCCGCAATCTTCCGCTCCTCGAGCGGTACGTCGGCCAGGCGAGTCTCGCCCTGGTTCTCCTCGGCGCGCTGGTCGTCCTGTTGTGGCTTGGCGCCCGGTGGTTCCGCGACCACCGCGACGAGATCGCGGCGCGCGCGTCGGCTGCTTGGCGGCGGATAGCGAACGAGCCGCGCTTTGCGGATTTCCGTCAGCGCCATGTGCGGATCTGGGCATTCGTCGCGGCGCGGTTCGCCCGCGGCGAATACCTCGGCCTCCATCTCACGATCGGGCTCTTGGTGAGCCTCGCGGCGCTCTGGCTCTTCGGCGGGGTCACGGAGGACGTGATCCACCACGACCCGCTGACGCTGCTCGACCTACGGCTGGCGGACTGGTTCCGAGCACACGCGACGCCCGTCGGCGTTAGGATCGCGTCTGCCGTGTCTCTCGTCGGCTCGCCGGTGGCGATGGCCGCGCTGGCAATCGCTATCGCGTTCCTCCTCGCTCACCGCCGCTGGTGGATCACGCTTGGCGGCTGGCTGACGGCGTTTGCCGGCGGGGCTGTGCTCGACTGGATGCTCAAAACGATCATACAGCGCCCGCGCCCGACTGGTGCGGCGGCATTCCTCCACGGCGAGAGCTTCAGCTTCCCGAGCGGCCACGCCATGGGCTCACTCATTGGCTTCGGGATACTCGCCTACGTCGTCCTCGCGTACTGGCCGGCCACACGGCGGCATGTGGCGCTCGTGATTGGCGTCGCCGTTGCCCTGATCATCGCGATCGGGCTCTCGCGGCTCTACCTCGGCGTCCATTACTTCAGCGACGTAGTCGGTGGCTATGCGGCGGCTCTCGTGTGGTTGGCGAGTTGCATCTCCGGTGTCGAGGTCGCGCTGCGTGAACGAAAGATCTCGCCCTGGCAGGTAGGGATCGATCGACGAGCCGTGGCCCGACAATCCGCTCAGTGAGCTTCACGGGCCAGTGCCTCAGACGAAGGGGAGTTCGGATCCCTCGGATGGGGCTGATCCTCCGGATCGCTCCTCGGCCTTGACGGTTCCGTTCGCAACGAGCCCGAGCTGAGAATGAGGATCCGCGTTAGGTCTTGCCGTTTCACTAATGTCCCGGTCCTTACGCCAGCGTTGCGACGCGATCCCGACTGGTTGACGCTTCAGCTCACGTTGCCGTGCGACGCAGCAGCTGTGCGTTCACCGCGACGATGACCGTGCTCAGTGACATGAGCACCGCGCCGATCGCCGGCGACAGCACGATCCCCCACGGGGCGAGCACGCCGGCGGCGAGCGGGATCGCGACCACGTTGTAGCCCGCCGCCCACCAGAGGTTCTGCACCATCTTGCGATAGCTTGCGCGAGAGAGCGTGATGATGCGCGGGACGTCGCGCGGGTCGCTGCGCACGAGCACGACGTCGCCCGCCTCGACCGCGACGTCCGTGCCTGCACCAATCGCAACGCCGACGTCCGCTGTCACTAGCGCGGGCGCATCGTTCACGCCGTCTCCTACCATCGCCACGCGCTTCCCCGCGCGCTGCAACTCCTCGATCTTGCCCGACTTCTGCTCGGGCAGCACTTCGGCGAACACCGTCTCGATCCCGAGCTCGCGGGCGACTGCCTCAGCGACCGGCTTCGCGTCGCCCGTCATCATCACGACCTCGACTCCCGCAGCGTGCAACGCGCGCACGGCCTCCGCGGACTCGGGCCGCACGACGTCAGCGACAGCAAGGGACGCGAGTACGTTTCGCATACCACCGTCTTCCTCGACCAGGTAGACCACGGTCTGCCCACGCTGCGACGCCGTCTCGGCTCCGTGCATGACCATGTTGTCCGGCTGCAGCTCGAGGCTCCGCAACAGCGCCGGTCCGCCGACGTAGTACGTGCGCCCGTTGGCGATGGCGCGCACACCACGGCCGGGCAGAGCCTCGAAACGTTCGGCGCGAGGTGCGGTGAGCTGTCGTTCTCGGGCCGTGCGCACGATACCTCGCGCGATCGGATGCTCCGAGTCCGCCTCGACGGCGGCTGTGAGGCCCAGCGCCGTGTCGGGATCGACGCCGGCCGCAGGCGTCACGGCGACGACACCGAACTCGCCGCGCGTCAGCGTTCCCGTCTTGTCGAAGACCACGGCGGTGACTTTCCTGGCCTCCTCGAGGCCGCGTCGGTTGCGAACGAGCAGGCCACTCCGCGCACCTAACGTCGTGGAGATGGCGATCACCAGCGGGATCGCGAGACCGAGGGCGTGCGGACAGGCAATGACGAGCACCGTCACGAGGCGTTCGACGGCATACGCCGCGGTGGCACCAGCCAAGATCCAGCCGACGAGCGTTACCACGCTGGCACCTAACGCGACGCCGGTCAGCCAGAACGCCGCGCGGTCCGCGAGGGCCTGCGCCCGCGACCGCGACGACTGCGCTTGCTCGACGAGGCGCATGATACCAGCGAGTGCGGTTCGGTCTCCTGTGCCGGTGACCCGAACGCGAAGCGACCCGGCGCCGTTCGTCGTCCCTGCGATGACCTTCGCGTCGTGAGCCTTGTGAACGGGCCGCGATTCGCCGGTCAGCACCGATTCGTTCACGTCGCTCTCGCCGGCCAAGACGACGCCATCAGCGGGCACGCTCTGCCCGGGCCGCACGAGCACGACGTCGCCTTCGCGGAGGGCGCCGATGGGCACGTCTTCGCTCGTTTCGGGGGCACCTTCACCGACGAGGCGTGTGGCCGTGTTCGGAAGGAGCTTCGCCAGTTCGCCGAGTGCCCCCTGGGCCTGCGAGATCGACCGCATCTCGAGCCAGTGGCCGAGGAGCATGATCGTCACGAGAGTGGCGAGCTCCTCCCAGAGCGGCATGCCCGGGTAGCCTAACGTGACCGCTGCGCTGAACACGAACGCCACCGAGATCGCGAGCGCGATCAGCGTCATCATGCCTGGCAGCCGGTCCTTCAGCTCTCGCCAGGCGCCCTGAATGAACGGCCAGCCGCCGTACGCGAACACGGCCGTTCCGAAGGCGGCTGGGATCCACCGGCTGCCCGGGAACATCGGCGCGTGGTACCCGAACGCGCGCTGGAGCATGTGTCCCCAAACGAGCGTGGGGAGCGTGAGCAGGAGGGAGAGCCAGAACTTGTCGCGGAACATGGCGACGCTGTGGCCGGCATGCTTGTCGTGGGCGCCGTGGCCGCGATGTCCCTGATCGGCGACGTGGTTTGCGTGCGCATCTGGCGCACCCATCGTCGCACCGTGGGCGTGATGCCCACGGTGCGCCGTATGGCTCGAGTGGCCCCTCTCCGCGTGCCGCTCCTCGCGCGAGTCGTCTGTGGTCAACATGGTGGAGTCCTCTTGCACCTACGCTTTAGTCTACATACCCCTGGGGGGTATGTCAATCCAGGGTGTCATGAACACTTCTGCGCTCGCCCGCTCGGTCGCCCTCTTCGTCGTCGCCGGTCTCATGGAGATCGGCGGCGGCTACCTGGTCTGGCTCTGGCTCCGCGAGCACCGAGGCTTCATCCTCGGTTCGTTAGGCGGGCTGCTCCTGTTCCTGTACGGCGTCGTGCCGACCCTCCAGCCCGCGCACTTTGGGCGCGTCTACGCCGCGTACGGCGGCGTGTTCGTCGTTCTATCGCTGCTGTGGGGCTGGTGGCTCGACGGCCACCGCCCCGACACGCCTGACGTCGCGGGAGCACTGCTGTGTCTCGCCGGGGTCGCCGTCATCATGTACTGGCCGCGCGCGGCTGGGGCCTAACGCGGACTCGCGCCCGAATCGATCAGCCGGTCGAGCGCGGCTTGGCACTGTCGTTCGCAGCGACGGTCAGCGCGAGATCGCACACGCGAGCAACCCGACTATGGAAACACCGCCGACGGTGACGCCGCGCCACGAGCCCGTCAGGGCGTGTACCACGGCTGTGGCAACGACGGCGAGCGCAGCGACGATCCACCACACCGATCGACGGGGACTGCGGACGGTGAGTGTTTTCATTGGGAGACGAGCTGGGAACTCGATCGAACTAACGAAGCAGCGCCCGCAACTCCTCGCGCGCACCCGGGCCGGTGATGCGAAGCGTTACGCTCCCGTTGCGTGGCGGGATCTCGAGTGCGAACGCGAGATGCTGGCAACAACGCCGCTCGTTCTCGACGAATCGAGCCACGTCGACGAGCCGGTCCGGATGCAGGTCGAACGCGAGCCCGCTCTCCACCTCGCGAACGGAACGGTCGTCGGCAAACAGCAGACTCCGCGCGAGCGCGAAGTGCGCGTCGCGCTGATCTGCCGGGATGGCCGAGAGGTCACAGATGATCGCGTCCGTCATGCGCACTCCAGTATCTGCAGTATCGGCAGTATCTAGGGGCAGCAGTCTTGTCTCTTTCCTCCGGAAGCGTAACAGCTCAAGTGGACTTTAAGTCAAGGGCCCGATGCCTGGAACGCCGGCAAGTCGACGCGGGGCAGCAACCGGAGAGCTGACGATCGGTGAGGTGGCGCGCTTGAGCGGGCTCCGCTCGTCAGCGGTGCGCTACTACGAGAGTGTCGGTCTGCTCCCCGCTCCGCGGCGAGTGAACGGCCAGCGACGGTTCGACACCGACGTCGTTAGGCTTCTCGGCACCATCCGTTTCGCCCAGCAGGCGGGGTTCACCGTCATGGAGATCCGCACACTCTTCCACGGCTTCGGCGCCGAGGTCCCTCCGTCGGCCCGGTGGCGCCAGCTGGCGAAGAACAAAACTCGCCGAGCTCGACGCACTCGTCGCGCGAGCCGAGCGGATGCGGCGAGCGTTGTCGACGGCGATGCGCTGCGGATGCCTCCGCATCGAAGACTGCGGCTAACTGCCCGCGGGCTCGAACAGTTCAATCGGATTGCCATCGGGGTCTTCCACCTGGATCTGCCTACCTCCAGGCCCGACCTCCATCTCATTACGAAAGCGCGCGCCGCTTGTTCTGAGCTCCCCGATGCGGGCGGGAAGGTCGTTTACGCGAAGGATGACCCGGTTCCAGCCTCCTGGCTCTTGCTGACGCCCATCCGGCATCGCTCGCGAGCCGGATGCACCAGGGCCACTGAGGACGAGCTTGAGCTCCCCGATCGAGACCTGCCCAAACGCGGGCAGGTTCTGGTGATCCAGCTTGAACCCGAGCGTGTCGGTGTAAAACTCGACCGCGCGGCGCACGTCGCGCACCTGGTACCTCACACCCCAGAGACCGCTGATTCGAGCCGGCCTGGACTCGGCAGAGGAGTCCGCTGACTGACCGTTGTGCATAGATGACCTCCTTGCGTTACGCAGGACCCGAACGCCGGAGCCGATTCCACTACACATCTTGCACCACGCGGCACTGAAGACGTCGACCAGGGCAGGCGACTCGTCTCGCTACTGGGATCGTCGCGTGCTCGTCACCTGAGTGACTCGCCAGGGGAAGAGTGCCGTGATCTTGCGCGCGTGAACGGTGACCGTATCCGTCGATTGCGCCCCGATCACCGCGTAGTCCACGGTCGCGGTCCAGTCCCATCCGATCAGTCCCGTCTGACGACTCCGCAGCAGCTCCAGGCGCTCGTTAGGCTGGACTTGGGCCTGGATCGCGCGTCGCGCTGCAGGCTCCGGACCCTTGCTGATCGACAGCGCCGTGATGTTCGCCTCGAGGAGCACGAACAGCCCCCCGACCGTGAGCAGCACCCGACGCATGACAGGCGAAAACAACGGTCCCGACGACTCGCCCGGCAGCGTGGGTGCCGAGGCTGCAACCGCACGCGCTTGCTCCCGAGTCAGCAGAAGTAGCGAGAGCTTCTCGCGATCCGCCCACAGCAATACGGCCAACAACACGGTGTAGCCGAGGGCGAAATACTTCACGGCGGGATAATGGAACCCGAAATCCATGGCGGTGACGTTCAGGGCAACCGCGAATAACGCGGCAGCCCCGATCGTTGCCGTTCGTGGAATCAACAGGAGAATGGCCGGCACGAGCTCGAAGAGCCCGGTGAAGCGGCCATACATCGGGGAATACCCGTAGAACGCCCACACGAGCGACGTGCCATCCACCGTCTTCTTGTCGATCACCCAATCGCCGTAGTTGTACTGGCCGCCCAGCACCTTCACGAGCCCGTACGTGCCGAACGTGATGGCCAGAAAGACGCGAATGACCGCGAGTGTGGCTGCCCAACGCGTCGATGTTGGCACCGTCGCCGTCGCACGAGCTGGAACTGACGATGATTCCACGATGACGATCCTCCATGCTCGAGCCGCATACTGCTTCGCCCCACCGGCTACCGTGACGCGGCGATCAGCTTTTGAAAGCCGGGGTTGCTGCGGAGCGGATCCCACATCGGGTCGACGCGCAGGAACGGCACCGACAGCTCGGACGGAATCGTCAGCAGGTAGGCAATCCGCTTGATTGCCGCGTCGTGCTCGCCGACGAGCGTCTCGACGTACGCGAGATCCTCCTGGAGGTCGGCGCCATCGAGCGCATCGCGGGAAACGGGGAGCATTTCGCCAACTCGCGTCCCTTCGCGCAGCGCGTCCGCCTTGCGCCCGAGCAGCGCGTATGCAAGCGCCAACAACATCCTCGTCCTGGGCTCGGCCGGGTCCGCGGCGACGCGCCGCTCGAGAATCATCCGCGCCGAGTCTGCATACGTTAGGCCGCGCGCCGGGTCGCCGTGCCGGCGCGCCCAGTCAGCCTTCCAGACCAGGAACTCCGATGTGTCGCCGTTGAAATTGACAGCCGAGAGCTTCCGCAGCACGGCGCTGTCCGCTGGGTTGGAACCGATCAGCATGGCCGCGTGAAAACGCATCCGGCCAATGACCGCGCCACCATCCGGCGCTGCCAGCGCGTCGTCCAACGCCCGCCGCCCTTCAGCCACGTCGCCATGCCAGGCAACGAGGTACATGGCGCGGTCCGCGTTTACTCCAGTCCATCGCGGGCTGAGCGCGATCGTGCGTTCCGTATACCGCACCGCGTTGGGGTAATCGCGTATCGCGCCCAGAGTCCCGGCAACACCGAACGGCGCTTCGGAAGAGCGCGGGTCGAGCTCCACGGTGCGCACGAAGTTCGCCGCCGCCTCGACGAAGCGTCCCTGCCGACGCAGCACCGCTGCGCGCGCCCCGAGTAGTTCGCTGTTTCCCGGCTGTCGCCGCAGTCCAGCCGAGAATTCGGCGAGTGCCCGATCGTAGTCCCGCAACGCACGATAGTAGTACATGCCAAGCGCGAGGTGTGCCTCCGGAAGGTCCGGCGCGAGCTGCACGGCCTTCTCGGCGGCGGGGCGCATCTGCGCGAGCCGCCGCGCAGTCCGGTCCATGTTCGACCAGTAGAGATCACCGTGAGTCAACGCCAATCGCGCAAACGCGAGCGCGAATTTCGGGTCGAGCGTTACCGCCCGCTCGTACATGGCGATTGCACGAGGCACCGTGGTGAGCGCGTCCGGCTCCATGCGCAACTCTTCGGCGTGCAGGAATAAGGAGTACGCCTCAAAGTTGTCGGTGGGTCGGGCCGAAATCGTCTTCCGCTCGGGCTCGTCGAGCGCCACTTCCAGTGCAGCGGCCACCTTTTCGCCGATCGTGCCTTCCACCGCGAACAGGTCCTCGGTCTTCGCCTCATAGCGGTCGGCCCATACGGAGCTCCCGTCGCGTGAGCGTACCAGCTCGACGGTCACGCGTACGCGCCGCGAGGCGGAGTCGGCGCGATCCCATCGGACGTGGCCCTCGAGCAGATAGTCGGCGCCGAGCTCCCGGCCCACGTCCGTCCGCGATTTCGTCGTGTTGCGGTACTGCCGGGTGCTGCCGGGCGACATCACCCGCACACCGGAGACGCCCGTCAGGCGGCTCGCCAGCTCGTCGCTCACGCCCATCGCGAAGTACGCGTCATCGGCGGGGCCGATGTTCTCGAATGGGAGGACAGCGAGCTTCGGACCAGTCGCCGGAGCCGGAATAGCGTCGCCCGAACCGGCGTTAGGTCCTGCGCCCGAGATCGCTGCGCCAGTAGGCGCGGCGGTCCACGCACGGCGGAGCGCGACTCCGCCGGCTACCGTGGCCGCTGCGGCAGCCAACGCCGCAGCGGCAATCCAGGACCGTCGCCACGGGGACCGTGTCGGACGGGCGTGCGGAGCGCGGTCAACGGCCAGGGCCGGGGCCGCCGCGGCGCCTAACGCCTCTGCCAGCGCGGTCGTACTCTGGTATCGGTCTCGGACGTTGTGTGCGAGCGCCCGCGCCAGCACTCGGTCCACGGCCGGCGGCAGCCCCGGGCAGTGTACGCTGGCTATCGGCGGCGGCTCGGTCTCGGGGTCAGCAATCCCGTAGACGCCCGCGCTGCCGAACGGGAGCCGCCCGGCGAGCATCTCGAACGTCATGCAGCCGAGGCTGTAGACGTCGCTGCGCGCGTCCACATCGTCGCCTCCCAACGCCTGCTCCAGTCTCATGTACGCAGGCGTGCCGATCGCCAGCCCCG
>Ga0209382_10006679_pt1 | contig 14806 bp, 15 predicted proteins | sample SoiMetdeltSBSDD5_FD_187599 | JGI IMG/M metagenome (GOLD analysis project Ga0209382, IMG submission 187599) | Bulk soil microbial communities from a Populus tree surrounding site in Tennessee, USA - Soil MetaG P. deltoides SBSDD5 (SPAdes) (version 2) | ecosystem: Environmental > Terrestrial >... | reverse complement strand
CGCGGGCAGCGAGCGCATGGAAAAATATAGCTACGTGCACATGACCGCCTTTCCGTTCGAGTTGATGATCGCGCTCATGCATTTGATCGGCGAGGGTGTGTTCGACCGCTATCCCAAACTGAAAGTCGCCTTCATGGAAGGCGCCTGCGGCTGGCTGCCCTTCTGGGCTGAACGGATGGACGAGCACTTTCACAAGCTGCGGCCGCAGTGGCCGCTGCTGAAGCGCGAGCCCTCCGAAATCATCAAAAGCTCCCAGGTCGCTTTCACCTGCGAGCCCGAGGAAGCGATCCTGCCTTACGTTCTCGATACCATCGGCATCAACCAAGTGATGTACGCGTCGGACTACCGCCACTGGGATTCGGAATTCCCCAACTCCGTGCACGAAGTCCGAAAGATCCCGAATATGACCGACGACCAACTACGCCACGTGCTCGGCGAGAACGCGCGGAGCTGGTTCAACCTGAAGGAAGATGATTTGCCGGTGAAATAGGAAAGTGAAGAATTAAACCGAGGATAGAGGATCGAGTCTGGAGGATGGACGAAACGAACCGCGCGTTTCCATCCTCTATTCTCCATCCTCCATTCTCGAAGGCGTTCTGGCGCCGACCCTCAACGCTTCTCGCTCCACAGCTGATTGAAAAACCCGCTGCTTTCCATTTCCGCGAGATAGCGTCTGTCCATTAGATCCTGCGGCTTGATTTCATTGGCGCGCGCGTTGGTCCTGGCAACCTCTTCGATCATCGGCTGGATCGCCGGCGCCTTGAGTTCCAAGCGCGGCTCCATTACCTTCATTTCGATCGCATAGCTGTCATCCAAAACTTTGCGGTCTTTGATGCGCAGCTTCTTCTCCATCACCCGATACACGAGTTCCCTATCTTTATACATCGCCCTGGAAGCCTCGGCCATCGCGCGCATGAACCGCCCGACCACCGGGCCGCGCTTCGCGATCAACGAGCGGCGCGTCGCAATCGTCGACGCCGCGTAGGGAATCCCAATGTCGGGGCCAAAGACCACATAACGGAATCCGAGCGCGATCGCTTTGCCGTCGCTGGGTGGCAACAACGTGGCGGCATCGATCCGCCCGGCGACGAGAGCGCCTACCGTTTCCGCCTCTCCGCCGGTCTGAATGAAGGTGATATCCCGCTCCGTATTCATCCCTGCGCGGCGAAACGCTTGAACCGTAAAATAGTGCGTGTTGCTGCCGATGCGGGTCACGCCGATTCTTTTTCCTTTGAGCTGTTCGAGCTTGGTAATCTCCGGCTTCGCCAGCACACTCTGAGTCATCACGTTCTTGATGCTGCCGATGAACACCAGATCGGTCGCGCCGTTGACGTACGCGTTGACGATGCCCACCCCGCCGAGCAGGCCAACCTCGACGTTGCCGCCGAGAATCGCCGCCGTAGCGGTGGACGAAGATGGAATATAAACAAAAGCAAAGTCGATATCGTGCTTTTTGAACAGCCCCATCTCTTCGGCAACCCAGGGCATCGAGTACGGCACCGCATGAGCGGAATAGAGCGCGACAAGCTTGTCCGCCGCCGCCGCGGCCTTCGGGAGCGCCAAACCTATGACGACTAAACATAGCAAACTCAATTTTCGTGCTTTCACCGGAGGCTAACTCCTATTCCATTCTGACGAGATCATTTCACAAGCCGAACAGTGCCTTGGCGTTGCTGTAAAGAATCTTTTCCTTGTCAGCATCGGAAATGCGCGGATGATTTCTCAGCGCGTGGAGATTGCCCGGAAACTCGTTGTCCCAGTGCGGAATGTCCGAGGCGTATAGGAAATGTTCCGCGCCCAGATACTGGATCGACTCAGGCAGCAACGACTCGCCCGATTCAAGGCTGAAATACATCGGCGATGTGCGCACCAAATCGCTCGGCTTCTCTTTGAGCAGCGGCATCTCCTGCTTGGCGCGCTTTTCCCAGTGCTCATCCAGGCGGTCCAAATAGTACGGCAGCCAGGTCGCGCCGATTTCCAGAAAGGCTAATTTCAACTTGGGGAAGCGCACCGGCAAACCCTGGCATACGACGTGAGTAAACTGGAGCAGCAAACCGACAGTGAAAGCATAGGAATGCACTTCGGCGAAGGTCGACAGGTTGGCCGCGCCGATCTCGTGCGAGTTGCTGCGCGAGCCGTGGATGCCGATCACCGCGCCCAACTTTTCCGCTTCGGCATAGACCGGGTCGTAGAACGTGCTGCCGAGCGCCATCGGCAAGCCCATCGGCAAGATTTCGAACCCTTTCAATCCCAGCTCGGTCACGCCGCGGCGCAGCTCTGCGCCCGCGGCTTTGGGATCGCGCAGCGGCAGCACGCCGACACAGCTCACCCGGTCGGACAGCGCGTTAAATTCTTTGGCGAAATGCGTGTTGCACGCGCGCGCCACCGCGAGAGCGAAATCCAACTCCTGGATTTTCGAGACATTACCCGACCCGGTGGGAAAACAAATGGCATGAACCATCCCCTCACGCTCCATCACGGCATGCCACTCGTCGATCTGCTCCTTCGGGCTTAAGTCTTCCCAGCGCACCGCCATTTCAAAACTGTCGAAGAGATTGGCATCCCAGGGCTGGTCCCGCGTGCGCAGCGCGGTCGAGCGTTTATCCCAGGGCGATTCGAGATACTTGCGGATATATTTTTCCTTTTCCAACACATGCCCATCGGCATCGATCACCGGACAATTCACCATAGAACCTCCCTTGTCGGACTGCATATATCGACCCGGCGTAACGCGTGTCAATCTTCAACCACCGACACAGCTGCCTTGACGCCTTTTTCTGAAAGAATTCGCACATACTCTTTTTGAATATCCGGCACCTCGTCCTCCATGGGGATCATCGTCCAGAGCGGATTGCGAAAACGATCATGGCTGTACTTGGGGCTGTCGCCGCGCACGGCAAAATGGCGCATGGCGCCGTCGCCTGTGTTGAAATGGCCGTGCCACATGAGGTCGTCCGGCGAATAGACCGTGCCGACCTTGAACTGGTAGCGCTTGCGCTCCTCGCCGTCTTTCCAGAGCATCACGTAGCCTTCGCCCTGAGTGATGATGATCACCGCCCCCGGACCGTGGCGGTGAAAGGTGCTGCGGCAACCCGGCGGAAACTCCGAAACATGACAACCGTAGGTCGTGTCCGCGAGCGTGAAGCGCATGTGTCTCACGCCTTTGCCCTTCATGGGAAAATCGTCGAGCGGGAACTGATTCACGTCGGGAATCAAATTGGTTTCCCAATACCGGTCGGTGATGTGTTTGTTGAAGCGCAGGAAATCGTCGCCCTGATGAAAACGGTCGCGAAAGTTGAATGGATTGCGAAAGATGAATTCCTGATTGTGAAAAATATTGATCATGCGCGGGCAGGTGGTGCCGGCGAACAGGCGCACCGCTTCATCGCGCGAGCCGTTATAATGAATGTAGGAGGAGTTGAGCGGGATCGCGAAGATCGCCCCCGCAGCCCACTCAAAACTCACCTTACCGGTGTCGTCCTGCCATATCGAGGTGGCGCCGCGGCCTTTGGCCACATAGATGATTTCCTCGAAGAGATGGCGCTGCGGCAGCGTTTCGCCGCCGGCTGGAATTTCGCACACGTAGGCGTCGGTTTGCTGCTGGTTGGAAAGATTGAGATAACAGCCGAGCGCTCCCATGCGCTTCCAAGGGGCTAGCTCCAACGTCGTCACATCGTGGACAACATTTCCCTTTACGATCGGAATTCCATCCTCGGCCTGCAAAATGTCGTACGGCGTGGGGCCGAAATCGAGGTGTTCGCGGAACGGCAAAAGCATTTTTTAAACTCCATTGGAATTTTCCCTGTCATAACACTAAACCGGCGGACGGTCACGCTTTCCCAGGGCCTCGTCACAGTCGTGCTGGGCGGGATTTGAATTCCGCTAAATCTCCCTTTACAAAGGGAGACTTTCAATTCCCCCGCCCTGCATGCTTTCCGGGTTTAAGCTATTGCGTCCCGCGCGCTATCTTTCGTATATTCACCTCATGACCAACGAAGTGGCACCCGGCATCACGCGCACTCGAACCTACCTCACCACGCAGGAGATGCGGGCACGACAACTAAAAGCCGACGTTTTTTCAACGCCTGCCATGATCGGTTTGATGGAACTCACCTGCGTCGAGCTGACCGAACCCTATCTCGATCCGAATGAGCAGACTGTCGGCATTCACGTCGACGTGCGCCACATGGCGCCAACCAAAATCGGACAAACGGTCACGGTGAAGGCCGAGCTCCTGGAAGTTAAGGATAATAAACTCCGCTACGCTGTAGCGGCGACCAACGACGAGGGTGTAAAGATCGGCGAAGGACTGCATCGGCGCGCGGTGATCAACACAAAACGTTTTGGCGGCGAAGCTGAAACTAATCCTAAAGGGGGATCATTATGAAACTATATTCCTATCAACCTTGACCCTACGCCCACAGGACAAGGATTGTCCTGGCCGAGAAAAAGATTCCCCATCAACTCATCGAGTGCGATCTCTCCAACAAACCGAAAGACTTATTGGAGCTAAACCCCTACGGCAAGGTTCCGGTGCTGGTCGACGGCGAGGCCGTGATCTACGAGTCGGCGATCATCAACGAATATCTGGAAGAGAAATATCCCCAGGTGCCGCTTATGCCGAGCGAAGCGGTGCAGCGCTCCCGCGCGCGAATCTGGATCGACTATTGCAACACGCGTCTGCAGGCGGCAGCGGGTTACATCGCTCACGATCATGAGGTCGAGAAATCCAAAGAACGCCTGCGCGGCTACCTTGAAAATCTCAATAATGAAATGCGCAACCGGCAATACATCGCCGGCGACTACTCGCTTGCCGACATCACGTATATTCCGTTCTTCTGCCGCTTGCAGCGTTATCAGAGCACGATAGGCGACGATCTGCCGCACGTAAAATCTTGGATGGAGCGATTGCTCGATCGGCCGGTTGTGCGAGCAACGCCGTAGGCGTGCATTGAAGTTGGATCACTAATCGCGTCTGGAGAGCATGACGCCCGCGGCAAGTTGGGTATTAGAAATTGGTGAAGAAATTTGCCTTAAAAGCCTCACTCCCGATAAAACATGCGGGAATGACGACTTCGGATGGGCGATTTACTTACGCAGTAAAATTCTGCGGATCAATCCGCGGTGGCTTCGCAGGTGCGACGGGTTTGCAGACTATCGCTGCATGTTAATACGAAGGCCGAGTTCGGAAACCCTTGATTCCGTGTCAGCCAGCTGCACCAATCGACGATCCCACGTGCGATTCACTGCAACTAGGGAGAATAGAGAAAAAAATACGAAAGCCAGCGCCAGCAGCGTACCTGACATCCCCTTCATAATTCCTCCCGTGTTCTCGTCTTGCGGCACGATTTGATAGACGTTAGTTCTTTTAAATCGTTTACAACGCAACCGCCATGCCGCGGCAACGCACAAAAAACACCGGACAAATCGGCACTATCGCCGCCTGGATTACAGAGATTAACAAGCCCGGCTGAACAGACTTGTGCGGACCACACCAGCAATTGGACGCCGAAATGCTCCGACAGGCTCCTTTGGCGGCTATGGAAAGCCTTGACGGCTGTTGTCCGTATGCCCTACCTTAAAGCCCACACAGGAGCAGCTCACGATCACCGAGAGGATCCTTCGTATGCCAAAGAGAAAGAATTTGCCCAGACGCACCGCCTGCATCGTTTCCATGCTGCCGCTATGGGTTGCGGTAATTTTTGCCGGTCCCACTGATCTGCACGCGCAAACAAGCGCGCGCCCTTTGCGCCCTCTGCGCGTCGCCTACTTGAGTACCTCGGCAACCATGGCGTCGGTCTGGATGGCGAAGGAAAGCGGCGCGTTGATCAAGGAAGGATTGGACACCGAAGTTATTTCCATGCCGTCGAGTTCCGCTATACCGGCCCTGATCGCCAACGAGCTCGACGCCGTGCAAGTTTCCGCCGCTCCGGTCATCACCGCTTCGGTCCGCGGATTCGACGTGGTTTTTATCGCCGGTCTGCTCAACACGATGATTTGGGACTTTTACGTTCGTCCCGAAATTAAAAGCATCGAACAACTGAAAGGCAGGATTGTCGGCACCGACAGGCCCGGCACTCCGGTGGCGTACGGAACATTGGTCGCGTTGAAAAAAATGGGGTTGACCGCGAAGGATGTGCAACTGCGCCCGCTTGGCAGCAGCCCGCAAATCGTCGCCGCATTTTACGCCGGCCAGATTTCCGGCGGTGTCGGCTCGCCGCCGGCAAGTTTTCAGATGGAGCGCTCCGGCTTTCGTTCAATGGCGAGCCTTCTGGACGTGCCGTATCAGAACGTCGGCCTCGTCGTCCGGCGCAGCCGCATCGATGAGCTGGCGAGCCGTTTCACTCCCCTGCTGCGCGCCGTCCGCCAGGGCATCGATCGCTACTATTCGGACAAACCTTTCGCGATGAAAGTGATCGGTAAATACACCAAGGAGAACGATCAGGAAGTGCTCGAGCGCACCTACGAATTTTACAAAAAGGCGGGATTTCGCCGCGAGATGGTGACCTCCGAGCCCGGGCTCCAAGGCATGCTCGATTTCTTGTCGGAGACGATCCCCGAAGCCAAGAATGCCAAGCCATCACAGTTCTTCGACGACCGCTTCGTACGCCAGGTGAATAGCGCGAAATAATCTCACCCTCCGCGCCTAAGGAAACCGTACCCAATGACGATCATTGACGCGCAAGTCCACATCTGGAAACCGGAAAGTCCTGAGCGGCCGTACGCTAAGGAAGATGCCTCCAAACCGCATCGTCCGGTGCCGTTGGGCTACGAAGATTTGTTGCGTGAGATGGCGCAAGCAGGCGTCGATCGGGTGATCCTGGTGCCACCCTCCTGGGAAGGCTATCGAAATGACTACGCCCTCGAAACAGCGCAAAAATATCCCGATCGTTTTGCGGTCATGGGTAAAGTGCCGCTCAACGATGCCGCGAGCAAGACTCGCATCGCGACATGGCTCAAACAGCCCGGCATGCTGGGCTTTCGCATCAGCTTCCGGCACAGCGGCACCCATGCTTTTCTCGATGACGGCACGGCGGACTGGTTCTGGGCGGACTGCGAACGCTACGATATTCCGGTCATGATTTTTGCGCCTTTCGCCGTGGCGAAGATCGGCGCGATCGCCGAGCGACACCCGAATCTCCGCGTAATCGTCGACCACATGGGCCTCAACACTCAGTGGAAAGGCAAGGATCTCAGTCCCGGCGTCGATGTCTTGCTCAAATTCGCTCGGTTCAAGAACGTCGGCGTCAAACTTTCTTGTCTGCCGTGTTACGTCGACGAAGCTTATCCGTTCCCGACTTTGCACGAGCAGATTCGCCGGGTGGTTGAAACCTTCGGCGCGCAGCGCCTTTTTTGGGGCACCGATCTTTCCCAGCTTCCATGTTCGTATCGCCAAGCCGTCACGTTGTTTACCGAAGAGCTAGAGTTTCTAACGGCGCAGGACAAAGAATGGATCTTGGGCCGCGCGCTTGCCGAGTGGCTGCGCTGGCCGCTCACGAAGCACGCATGATTCGTCAGGCGGTAACTGTTGATTGGTTTTCTGGTCATCTCAAATCTCGACGCGCCGCATTTAATGGATGGAAATGTGGAAAACCCATGAAGCGTAGACGATCTGTTCCTTTCGGTACTGGTGCTTTGGCCGTCTTGGCGATACTTTGCGCCGCCGCGGCGCTGCCCGCTCAAGAGCGCGTGCGCGCCGGCTACAGCGGAATTTCCGGCTATCAGGTGCCGCTCTGGCTTGCCGTCGACCTGGGCTTGTTCAAAAAGTACGGTCTTAATCTCGAGCCGATTCTTTTTCGCGGCGGCGCCGAGTCGACTCATGCATTGACCGGCGGCGAGATCCAGTTCGACGTCGTTTCGCCGCAGCCGCATATCGCGGCAAATCTCTCGGGCGCGGACATCATCATAATCGGCACCTATTTCAACAAGCATACTTACAGCTTCGTCACTCGACCCGGCATCGGATCGCCGCAAGAATTGCGCGGCAAGAAGGTCGGCGTCCTTTCCGTCGTCGGCTTGAATCAGATCGTTGTCGCCACGGCGCTCCGGCATTGGGGCGTCGATGAAAAGAGCGTCACGCTGGTGCGTAGCGGCGGCAGTCGCGACCGCTTCGCCGCGCTGCAAAACGGCCTGGTCGACGCTACCGTGCTCACCGGGGCCTTCGTCGACCGGGCAAAAGCGGCCGGGATGCAAGTGCTGCTCGATTTGGGCGACCTCGAGGATTCGTTTCCCACCGTAAGCCTGATGACGACCCGGACTCTGCAGTCCTCCAAGCGAAATCTCGTGCGCAGCTTTCTACAAGGGATCGGCGAAGGTATTTTCGTCTTCAAGAACGATCCGGCTCTCGGCCAGAAAAGCCTTTCCAAATGGATGCGGACTCAAGACAAGGCCTTGCTCGAAAGCGCCTACAAAAGCTACGCGCCAAGAATTTCCTATCCGCCCTATAGCGAGGTTTCCGGGGTTCAAGTCGTCGTTGACGATCTGGGAAACAGCCGGGCCGATGCCAAAGGAAAAAAAGCGCAGGAATTCATGAACGAAGATATCCTGCGAGAGTTGGATAAACAGGGGTTCTTTAAATTACTGCAGAAGAAATCATAGAGCTGAGTAATACTCGGTTGAATTCGAGGAACTATCTTCCGAAGGCTTGTGCCTGTCTGCGCTGCTGCTCGTCGCGAATCGCCGCGCCGAAAACATTCTCGAAATATTTTTCCCGCACGAGCTGATCCACCACGCTGTTATCGATCATCTTTGCCAGATCGGCGCCCTTTAGATCCTGGCCCTGGCGCTCGATCACGGCGTCCACGGATCCTTTCAAAGCGTAGGGAATCGGCTCCAGCACGCGCGCCTTCTGAAAAAGATCGTAGACTCGATTGGCATCGTCCGCGTTTCGCGTGCCGCCATATTTGATCATGATCCCGGTCGCGAGTGCTTTATCGTCGTAAAACCGCCTGATCGCTTCGGCGTGAGCTTTCACAAAAGCAAGCGCCATGGGCCGCTCCTTCGTCAAGGCTTCCCGGCGGAAGAGATAATAAGTCGAGACATAGATATCCTCATAATCGAGCAGAACAGCCAATACCGGCAAGCCCGCCGCCTGCAAACGAAAGTAAGCCGGCGCGGTCATCAACGCCGCATCGACCTGGCCGGCCTGTAACGCGGCCGCCCGCGCGGCGGCGTCGACGCCGATAGACACCCACTGAACGTCGCGCGATGTCATGCCGTATTTTTTCAGCAAGCTCACCGCCATGTGATACGGCGGATCGCCGACCCGGCCGATGCCGATTTTTTTACCGCTGAGCTGCTTCATGTCCGTCGCGGTTTTCGAGCCGATCATGGCAAACGAGCCTTTGTTCATGAAGCCGCCGAGCACGACCAGCGACGGATCTTTGGCAGCCGCCAAGAGCGCCGGATCGCTTCCCGCCGAAGTCATGGCGGCGTGGCCGCTGATAATCGCCGCTATGGGTCCGGGATGAACCGCGTAAACCAGGTCGACGTCGAGACCATATTTACTGTAGAGGCGCGCCTCCTTGGCAATCCACAAAGGCCACGAAGCGCCGCTGCGCGCTCCCACCATAGCCACAGTTTTCTGCAGCGGCTGTGCAAACGATAGCGAGGTGCAACAAGTGATTAGCACTAGAAACGTCAAGGTAGCGACCTGAAGCGGAGCTTTATTCCGCATGATCCTAATCCGCGGGTCTTTCACCTGGAACCCGAAGGGCCTGAACCATTTGAACGCCTTGAACCAGCAATGCTGCTCACCCCTCATTGGGTCCCATTCCTTCCATGACCTTGTGCCAGTCCGTTCCGGCCGGCAACACGCCTTTGACCGAACGCAGGCGAGAAAAGTCGGCATCCTTGGCGTCGTGGATGACATGCGGCGGATCCTTTCCTTCAGCTAGATCGCCCACCGCCCGGAGCAGCATCTTACGGAGCGCGATAATGGTTTTGTCGCTGTAGCCGAGATGCTCTTTCGTCCGGTCGCAGATAACGCCCATGCTCTCCGTTGCGCAGCCGTCTTGCTCCGCTGGGTTGACCGCGGCGATGCCCGTGTAACTTGTCGTTCGCTGCTGCTCGCGGTCCTGCAGATAATTATTCGCGGCGTTTCGAATCCGGCGGTATTCCGGAGTAATCCAGCTCCGCAACGTCTTTCGCTCTGCCGCCGTAAAGGCCTTCTTGCGCATGTTCAAAATATAAAGCCAGGTAGTCTGATCGTCGATCGGCACCCAAAAACGAAATCCGCGTATATCATCTTCATCGAATTTTTCAGTCGGCGGACCGGGCACGATGCTGAATGAAGGCATGATGTAAGGACTGGTGCGCACGTACATCCGATCCGCGCCCACTTTTCGGATGGAAATCGCCCTCATGCCGAACGGGGTTTCTTCGGCGTCCAAGATCGGCGCGCCGTCGCGTTTGAGAGTTTCACCGTTTTCGAGATTGTTGTTGTGCAGAAACGACGTGTGCGAGGAATCGAAGTCGCCTTCGACTCCCTGCAAATAATTGCACTCCAGATAGGACTTGACCGGGCACACTTGTGCGTCGTCGAGACCGAACCATTCATAGCGCGGCAATAGCGGCTGTTTTGCGGCCGGGCCCATGTACGTGAAAATAATGCCTGCGACCTCTGTGCACGGATAAGCGGTGTGCCGCAGCTTCTTTTTGAAATCACTGTCGGCCGGCTCCGCCGGAGTTTCCAGCACGTTACCGTCCACGTCGTATTTCCAGCCGTGGTAGATACAGGTTAGCCCGCAAGCTTCATTCCTGCCGAAAAACAGGGAGGTGCCGCGGTGCGCGCAATGTTCGCCGAGCAGGCCGGCTCGGCCCTGGGAGTCGCGAAACGCGACCAGATCTTCGCCCAAGAGACGTACCCGGACCGGCGCGCAGTCCGGCGTCGGGATCTCCTCGGCCAGTAGCGCTGGGATCCAGTATCGCCGCATAAGCTCGCCCATCGGCGTTTGAGCGCCTACGCGGGTCAGCAGGTCGTTTTCATTTTGCCCGAGCATTGTTGGGACCTCTCACCGGCTCCGGATGACTCACACCGTGACTCCGGCTTCTACCGCCGGGCCATTCTCTGCGCAAGTGGTAAATTGATGCTGCGTCCGATTATCATCCATGCTCTCCAGCCGCAAGTTTTCCTTCCGTGATCACGTGAAATGTTTGACTCGATTGCCCAAGGGCGAAAATCACGAAGCTGGCATCGAGCAGGTATTGCTGCAAGCCCAAGATCGGCGCTGACAAGCAAGGGCGCGGCGTGACACCGAGCGGGCGATCATATCGGGATTTTTGCGGGTCACGGCTACCGGCAGGAAGACCTTGGCCTCCCGCCTGTTGACGAACAGATACGTATCTTGTTAGAAGGACGCAATTGAACCGGTAGCAAGCGGCCTTGATTTCTTCCGCTTCCTCGACTATGCCACGCTTGTAGAAATCAGCCCGCATATCTCTTTGGTCTTCAGGTCGATTCTCGTAGGCGATGGAGGGGATATGACGAACAGCAAGCACTCACCGGAAGTTACGGTTGTCTCAGCAAAACAAATGATCTTGAACAAATTGTGTACTGCATACATCCGCTTTGAGGATGACGGTCTGATCCCGGCTGACGAGTTGAGGCAAGAGCTGGATATCCCTGAAACCGTTTTCGCGGAGGCATTGGAGAGTTTCATAAATGGAGAAAACCAAATGGCGGTCGAAGTGTTTAAAAGTAAGGGTAGCACTGATCTTAGGCTTAGCGAATCCATGAGAGATCTTTGCAGTGATTGGAACCCAGGGGAGAAGCACGACCCGATATTCAACACCGAGTCTCCTGTCGAGGGTTCGGCGCTTAATTTTTGGCGCCGTTCTGCCTGATGCTAAATCCACCCTACCAACGTCCCCCCAAAAGGTAACTGCGAGCAACGAACCTCGATACTCCACAGTGCCAGTCGCGCTTTAACGCGCGGGAACTCCGCCGGGATAGAGTTGTTTGACAAAGCCTTCGTCGCTGAGCTGTTTCATAAACCGGTCGTCGATAAATTCGGTGATAAAGATATCGACGGCTCGGCCGGAGACGCCTAATTGCTCCAAAATTGTTTTCGTGCCTTCGACAGTCGGATAGGGCACCGGCTCCATGTAGCGCGTGTCGGAGTCGTAGGCATGTTGCAAAATCGCCGGATCGGCAACGCGGGTATATTTCTGAAGAGTCGCCTTGGCTTCATTGGGCCGCCTTCTAATATGTGCGATCGCCTCCATGATGCCGGCGACAAAGCTGCGCATTCGCGCCGGTTGTTTGACAATATAAGAACGCATCGCCGCCGTGCAATTGCCGGCGTAGGGAATGTTCAGATCGCCCAATTCCAGCAAAGGCTTGAAACCCGCCTGAGCAGCCTGCAGATCGTTCGGCGAAGTCGCGAAAATCGCCTGCACTCTGCCATTCACCAGCGCCGCAAACGCCGCGCTGGTCGATCCGCTGTAAATGATGGAAACATCCTGGCCCGGTTTCATGCCCTGGCGCGCCAGAAAAAGCTTCGAGGCAAAATCGCTGGCGGACCCCGGATTGGCCACTGCAAGCACCTTGCCGCGCAGGTCCGCGACCTTTTGGATGGACGGAATCACCATGATCTTCGAGGTGAGCTTATGGGCCACGCAAGAGGTGATGGCCACATCTCCCCCGCTCAAACGCATCTGCACCAAAGGCGGCCCGGCCGAAAAGTAAACTTGTATGTCGCCGCTGAGCAGAGCCGGCCTGCCCGCCGCCCGCGGTAAATAAATCGGCCTGACCTGCAAACCATGCTTCTCGAACAGTTTGGCATCGGCGCCGACCCAAAGCGGCAGTATCGATGCTGACAGAGTCCCATGGCCGGCGAGGATAATCGGCCGTTCCTGGGCTGGGGAAAACGTCGTCCAAAGAATCACGACGCTCAATGCGATGAGGTTGATTATCGAGAAGCTACACCCAGGTTTCATTTCCACTCTCCGTAATCCGACCTTAGTCGATTGTTACTTTGAAGAGTCCTGCAATTTGATGAATTTGGCCAACCAGTTGAATACTCCCAGGCTCCTCCAGACGCTAAATGCCTGGAGCTTAAGCCATTTACAGATTTAAATACAAACCGTCAGTAGAACATGATCCCGGCCGGGAAAGTGTCATGTTTGGGGACAGGGAAAGACGGGATCATGTTCGTGACCGGGTAAGGCCGTGATTGTGAATCGTGCGCGTCCGTGCGCTACTTCCCGACCGCTTTGATTGCGGCTCTGCTCTTTTGTTCGGGCGTGGCCCAATCGCGTGGGAGGTTCAGGTTTTTGGCAATGCGGGAAAGTTCTCTGTCGTAGCGGTCCCAGCGACCGAGTTGCTTCATGCGATCCTCGATCGCGTAGGCGTGCATGGGATCACTCGTGTAGGCGGGTACCTTGGCTTTGCGCCAGCGGCCGGCTTTGTCTTGCTTCTTGCCGATCAGCTCGCCGGCGTATTTGCGGACATCCTTCCAGCCGAAAACTTTCTCGGCGGTGACGGCGGACAGATCACGTGCGATTTTAGCTTGAGATATTTTCGCCATAATCGATTCGCCCTCCCCAGGGATTTTACCACGACACGAAGAGCACGGAATTATGAACTGTTATATGCCGGGAGTGACGCTTCGAAGCCTGGGGTGCGAACCTTCCAGGCATAGGGCTACCAAGCCCACGAAGGGCCGAACTATTTAGTTCTTCGTGCTCTTCGTGAGCTTCGTGGTGACGCGATTTGTCCTACGAGTTTGTCAGTGCGTAACGCCCGCGAGCGCGCTGCCGGCTCTATCGGATGCTTTATTCACATCCTCGAAATCACCCAAAAGCGCTTTGAGCGCGTAGCGTTCACGCTCAATCTCCTCACGAGTCCGGATACCCAGCCTGCGCAAGACCGGAATCGGCGGACACCATCCTTGAACCGCGTGCAGGAATAGAAACGCGAGCACAGTGGTCGGAAGAAGAAACCAAACTCTATTTTTTACCGCGGCAAGCGTCAGACCGGTCAGCGATAAAGACGCCGCCCCCAGCTGCAAGACGCGTTCAATGTCCCATTCTTGTTCGAGCTCGCTAATCCGGCAAGCGACCTCTGCCCTGGTTCTGCCGCTATAATAGCGGACGTTATCTTCGATTTTGTCGTCGATCCGTTGGTTGACATAGTCCGCCGTGTTCGCCCTGACTCTGTCGGTATCTCTTAACGCATTCATGTTATGTTCCTCCCCTGCTAGTTGGTAAAAACTTTGCCGGCACTACAGATATTGACGGTCTTTCAATGGATCCGGAACCGTCAAACCCATCTACATTTCAGCGTATAACAATTGAACTTCATCTCAAGGCGGGTACCAAAAACTCTCCGCGGGCTGTGTCAAAGCCATGATTTTCTCCGTACAAATGGGCGCAATCCTAGGTTCCCATCTTCGCCGAGTGCGGGGTTTGCCGAGAAATGACTGCGCAAATCATCCAATTCAGAACGATCCACATCGTTCACCGGGGCTATGACATTACCGGGACTTTTCTCCGACATCCTCTTAGATCCTCGCCGGGAATGAGCTTGCATTCGGAACGATGTCTGCTAAACAAGGCAGAGACACTTAGTCTCTTCGTTCCTTATATTTCTCGCATTGAATCGTATCGGTCTTTCGAGCTGTTCGGTCAGCTTGGCTCGGCATTGACGAGAGGATTTTCACATCTAGGGGCAGCGGTAATTTTAAAATGACTATTCCCATCTCAGGACGGAGGAAAATTACAAACGATGAAAATAATAGTCGGTATCCCCATGGATGACTACGATAACTTTGTGGAGAGATGCGATGCGGCGCGTCCCGAGTAT
>Ga0209382_10006678_pt1 | contig 14807 bp, 11 predicted proteins | sample SoiMetdeltSBSDD5_FD_187599 | JGI IMG/M metagenome (GOLD analysis project Ga0209382, IMG submission 187599) | Bulk soil microbial communities from a Populus tree surrounding site in Tennessee, USA - Soil MetaG P. deltoides SBSDD5 (SPAdes) (version 2) | ecosystem: Environmental > Terrestrial >... | reverse complement strand
GCCGCGTTCAGCAGGTTGTAGATGTCCACGCCAACATTGACGCGGCTGTTGCCGAACCGGAAGACCTTCCCCACCCGCATGTTCAGCTCGTTGACGCGATCGCCGAGCACGGAGTGCGGCTCGATCAGATTGACGGTGATATTCGGTGCGCTGCCGGCCAGCGGCCGGCCGAGAATGGGCATGACCGCGGCGTTCGAAATGACGTAATTCGCCGCGAACGCGCCCCCGGCGACCGGCGTGCCGAAGCCGCTCACCTGGATGCCCGGCTTGCTGGTGAACGTGCCGCTGACGCTGACGTCGATTCTCGGCACGATGTACGTGGCAATTCCTTTGTACTGCGGCAGAAAGCTGGTCTCGATGTGGCAGTACGGATTCAGCAGCCCGATCTCCGGCACCTGCGCCCGCACCTCGCAGTTGTCGGACGTGGAGTAGCCGCCCGAGAAGCCGCCTTGTACGCTCAGCCCGTTCCGAGGCCGCGCGCTGAAGGTCACATCGATGCCGTTGTAGGTCTGATACGCATCACCGTACTTGTCGGCATATGTGATGTAGTTTCGAGTGACGCCGAAGAGTGACGGGACGTTGAGGTCATACAGCGGGCCAACCTGATATCCGCCGCCATTGGGAAGGCGCGAATCCTGCGGCGCCGGGATCGAGAACTGCGTGAAGTCGGACGGAGTCACGGCGAGGTTGTCGGTGACCGCGAATCCATAGAACTCGCGGTGGAAGAAGCCAACCTCCACCGACGTGCGCGGCAGCACCTCGTGCTGAACCGACACGCCCCAGTTCCAGTCGGAGGGTCGCACGCCCCAGCCGTGCAGAATGTCCGGGTCGATCGTATTGCTGAAGGTGGCGGTGCCGAAGTTCAGATTGTTGATGACGCCGCAGAAGTCGCCGGTCGGACCGAAGTCCTGTGTCTGCGGGTTGGAGAGGTCGCAGTCAGGATTCCAGTTGCCGTTGCGGTCGGTCCACGTCCGGAAGACGTTCGTGGCAATCCGCGAGGTCGGGTTGCCGATGCCGTAGTTCGAGGCCGTAACCGTGGACTCGAGATACTTCCCGAGCGTCGCCTTGAGCGCGGTCCTGCCGTTGCCGAAGAGATCGTAGGTGACCGCGGCGCGAGGGGTCAGATCCGTGTAGCTGTCCACTACCGGTGTCTCATCGAACACCAGCGGCTGCGCCCAGAAACGCGACTCCAGACGCTGTTCGGGCGCCCAGCTCCACGCACGATCGAATCGCAAGGCGCCCTGCAGCGTGAGGCGGCCGCGCGTCCACTGCTGCTGCACGTAAAAGGCGTCGTTGCGCATCCACAGATCGTTCTGCTGGTCGTGCACGTACTGCGTGAGCTGGTTCGGCACGCCGTTGTTGACGCGATAGCGCAGGTCGTTCGGACTCCGGTTGGCCGAGCGGAGGTCGCCAAGCTGGTTGCCGATGTAGCCGAACTTGAGCGTATTGCCGCCGGTGACATACGCCGCCGTGGCGCGCCAGGTCGTCGTGATGTTCTTGTTCCGGCCGTCGCTGAACAGGTCGGTCGTCTGCGAGCGGTACATCAGACCCGGGATGTTGCCGTTGGCCGGGCATCCCGCTCCGCACTGCTCGATGATGCGTGGCAAGTTCCCGGTGTACGGATCCTGCTTGGCGCGGCCGCCCCAGCGCGAGAAGAAATAGCCGAAACCGCCTTCGAGGAGCAGCTTGTTGTTGACGGGCGAGGTCCACGTCGCCTGCTGGAAGCGCATCGGGTGCAGGTCGCCGTAGCCGTTGCCTTCGGGAGAGGTGGTGGCGTTGGCATAGTTGCCGCCGTTCTCGCACTTCGTGCAGACCTTCTGTTCATCCCAGAACACGTGCACCTTGTTGCGCGGCGTGACCTGCATGGTGAAGCGGGCGCTGGCGTTCCGCCACGTCTTGTCGTTGAACGCCTGCCGCGTCAGGTCTGGCTCGTAGAGCCACCGGTTCGGGTCGCCGGCGTTCTTGTTGTAGTACATGCTCGGGATGTAGCTCGAGCCCCCCTGGCTGCGCACGGTGCCGAAGAACCAGATGCGATCCCGTTGAATCGGCCCGCCCACCGCGCCGCTGACGTCGTAGCCCTTGATGAGGGGGCTGGCCGTGACGTTGAGTGCGCGCAGCTCGTCGCTCAGGTTGCCTCCCTGCAGGTCGCCGTTGGTCCATCCCACAGAGCCGTTGCCCGACAGGGTGTTGCCACCGGAGCGTGGAATGATGTTCATCACCGGCCCGCCCGACTCCACTTCACCCATGCTGCCCGACACCGTGAACGTCACTTCCTGCGCATTTTTCGTGTCGGTGAGGTAGTTGGTTCCGCCGGCCTGCGGCACCGCGATGCTGATGCCGTCCACGAGCAGACGCGCGTCTGTATTCGCGCGGTTGCCACCAAGCGACAGCAGCGTCCCGTGCGCACTGAACGTGCAGGAGTTGCAGGGACCGGTGCTGACGTCCTGCTGCCCGCCGAGCAGGCCAGGCACGAGAACGAGCAAAGCGTTGTACGACCCGGCGGTTGGGATCGCGTTGATCGTCTCGTGGGTCAGCACCGTCGTCCGTTGTGAGCTCTGCACGTCGACGATCGGCGACTCTCCGCTGACCACCACAGTTTCCGAGACTGCGCCGACGCGCAGCTCCGCGTTCACCGATGCGACAAACGACCCGGTCAGCTCGATGCCCTCGCGCCTGACCGTCGTGAAGCCGGGCAGCGTAAAGGTCACCGTGTACTGACCCGGCCGCAAATTCTCGATGCGATACTGACCGGTTCCGTCTGTCACCGCGGTGCGGACTTTTTCAATCAGCGCCGGGCTCGCTGCCTCGACCGTCACACCGGGCAGCAGCGCATCCGATGTGTCTTTCACCGTGCCCGCAATTGACGCTTGCGCCCAGACGACTGCGGGCGCCGCGAGGATCATCAGCGTGGCGGCGGTCACCGCGCACACGCGTCCGACTTTCCCGTTCCACGAGAACGAATTCATGCTGAGCTTCTCCGATCTGTACCCTTCGCGTGCCGAAATGCTCTGCGAATAGCGCAGCGAGCGTACGCAAATCAACCTACGCGCGCAAGCCAGTCCGCGTTCAGCGTCGGGTGTGTGTGAGGAGAGGAAGATACCGCCTCCCCTGAAGAGGGGAGGCGGCCTTGATCGAAATTTGAGCTTCGAGCCTGTCTCGCCGAAGCCGAAGGCGAAGGCGGACGATCAGAAGAGGTACTGCATCCCGATCTGCATCGCGCGGCTGCCCATTTTCTGCACGATGAAGCCGAAGTCGCCCAACGTCGGGTTGGTCACCGCGTTGCCGAGGCGCGCACGGTTCAGGACGTTGAACACCTCGAGACGGAAATCGAAGCGATGCGAGGTATCGGGCACTCTGAACCCTTTGCGAAGCAACATGTTCACGTCCCAGAAGCCGGGCTGGCGCATCGAGTTCTTTTCCTGCGTCGTTGCGAACGTGCCGGTTGCCGGCGCCCGGTACGCGTTCCGGTCGAACCAGATCGCACCGAGGCCCGACGTCGGGAGCGGGCCCCACTCGGTGTTCCGACCCGCCTCGGGATCGCCGGTGACTTCGTACAGCTGATTGCCGCTGCCGGGTCCGACGCCAGCGATGTCGATACCGGGCGACCGCACATCGAACGGCGCGCCTGATTGCGCATTCAGAACTCCGGAGAGATTCCAGTCGCCGAACACCCATCGGAGCGGCGCCGCTGAGGACTCGAGCGTCGGGAATGCATATCGCACAGACGCGACCAGCACGTGTGGGCGATCGAGATCCGAGATGCCGTAATAGCCGCTGTCGTCGAACGCATTGGGCAAGAGATCGTTACGGCCGGCGCCGTTGTCTGTCGTCCGCGAGAACGTGTAGGCCACGTTGAAGCCGACGCTGCGTGTGCCGCGCCGCTCCACCTGGGTCTGTAAACTGTTGTAGCGCGACGTGCCGGTCGTCTCATACAGCGTAACGGTGCTGAACCCCAGATATGGACGCAGCGCGTTGGTGTTGACGCCGGGGTTCCGCTGAATGGTGCCAGGTTCGAGCTGATTGATGTTGCGCGCGCGCTCGAGGTGTGATGCGGACCGCCCGACGTAGGAGACCGATCCCCGCATGGCCCACGGCAGCTCGCGATCGAGTGTGGCATTCCACGCCCATGACGTCGGGTTGGTGAAATCGGGCGACTGCATTGCGCCGACGAGCGGGAAATTGCGTGTGGAGGCGCCACCCGGCGAATCCACCACACCGTTGATGACGGTCTGCATGTCCGAGAGCGGTGCGTTGAACCCGTACGCCGCCGTGGTGTTGATCTGCACGCGGTTCAGGAACCGTCCGACACCTGCTCTGAACGTCGTCGTCTCATTGATGGCGTAGGCCATGCCGAGACGGGGCTGCCAGCCGTCCTTTGGTGTCTCGGAGAATCCGTTCGGCACACCGTGATACAGACGCTGCAGGTCAGCGAGGTGTGGGAATTCCTGGAGCGCCTCGTCGGTAGGCGCATCACCTGGGAGCGTGACGCCATTGAAGCGGTCGCCGCTCACGACGAAGCCCCCGGCTCGATCGATGACCGGCGCGGTCGCCGGATCGTAGAACTGGGCTTGAAATGATGCCATGGCGCGATTGCGGACGCCCCACGGCTGCCACAGCGAGTACCGCAAGCCCAGCTCGAGCGTCAGATCGGTCGTCGGCTTCCAGCTGTCCTGAATGTAGGCGTCATAGGCCATCGCGAGCCACTTCGTGTTCGGCTTGGCGCCGAACTCGGTGTAGTCGTCGAACAGGCCGAGCGCCGCATTCGCAGCGCTCAAACTGGTTCCACCCGGGCGAGTGTCGGTGAATCGGAACGACCCGTTCTGGTTCGTCGTCGCTGGCGCCTGCGCGAAGCTGAGCTGAATCTGATCGTTCATTCCCGATCGCTCGATGCTGACGCCGGCCTTGAAGGCGTGGTTGCCGGTGATCTTCGTGACGTTGTCGGTCCACAGGAACACGAAGTCGTTCCATGCGCCCGGATACGCGGCGTTGTTGATGGACGTGTAGCCGGTCAACGAGACATTCGGAATCTTCTCGGGATCCAGCTTCGTACCTGGAAACAGGTACGGATAGTTGATACCGACCGAGCTGTTTGTCGGGTACTGGAACGCGTCGACACCGCCGGGACAGTAGTCGCAGTTGCGCTGCCCGAAGTACTTCGACGGGCTGGTAGATCCCCACGAGAACGAGAACTCGTTGAAGAGCGAATTCGACAGACTGCTCGTCAGCGTAGCGGCCAGCGTGCGACCGGGATAGTCCCAGATCGTCGAGTAAACGCCCATTGGCTCGGGGTCGTTCCACACGTTCGGCAGCCACGTATGACGCACCGCGAGACGGTGCGTTGACGTGGGCACCCAATCAATCTTGATGCTGTCCTTTCGCTGGTTGTTGAAAACCGATGGGTTGCCAATCCAGTTGTTCGCACCCTGCTGGAACCCGGCAATCGGCAGTGGGTAAGCGTTCAGAAGCGCGCGGCCTTGTGGGCTGAGGCGTCCCGCAGGAATGACGTTGCCAGGGAACGGCAACCCAGTCAGCGGGTCGTTGATGATGCGGACTCGGTTGAAGTACGGATTGGCCGGGTTGAGCAGCTCACTGAAGTCTCCTTGACGCATCGCCGCACTCGGCACGGTCGCCGTCTGCTCTTCGACCGTGCGATCGCGCTGCCATTCCTGCCCCCAGAAGAAAAACAGCTGCTGCTTGTTGGAGTTGAAACCGCCGGGGATGTAGATTGGCCCGCCAAGCGTGAACCCGTACGCGTTATAGGTGTGCGGCGACTTCTCGAGACCAGCGCGATTTCTCGACCAGGTGTTCGCATCGAGCGCGTCGTTCTGAGCACTCCAGAACGCGTTGCCATGGAAAGCCTGCGTGCCGCTCTTCGTGACCAGCCGCAGTTGGCCGGCCGACGACCGCCCGTACTCGGCCTGATAGTTGGTCGTCAGAACCTGCACCTCGGCGACGGTGTCGAAGTTCTGCGCGCCCATCATGAAGCCGCCCGCCTGACGGATGCGAATCGATGGCGCCCCGTCGATCGTCGTCACGAATTCATCGGATCGGCCACCGTTGATGGAGGTCACGCCGGTCGCGAACGTACCAACGCCTTGGGGCACAGAGCCGCCCGGCGCGGCTCCGACGACACCAGGCATCATCTGCGCCACCTGCGATGCGCGTCGGCCGCTGAGAGGCGTGTCGTTAATCTGTTCGGCGCGAACTGTGCGGCCGATCGCCGATGTGTCAACGAGCGTGGTGGCCGCCTGCACCTGGATCGTCTCGCTGAGGTTGCCGACTTCGAGCGCCACGTCAACACGGATGTTCACGCCGGCGTTGACCGACACCCCGGACTTCGTGATCGGCTTGAAGCCGGAGAGCATCGCGGTGACCTGATACTCGCCGACCGGCACGTTGGGGAACGTATAGAGCCCGGCCTCGTTGGTGACGGCCTGACGCGCGATCTTCGTCCCGACATTCGTGAGCGTGACGTCCACACCTGGAAGGATGGCTCCCGTGGTGTCCTGCACCACGCCCGAGATGGTGGCCGAGTCGAACTGCGCGTGTGTGGACGTCGCACACACCAACAACACACCGACTACTAGGGCGATGCGCCAGGTCATGGTCCCTCCAAAGCCTGCCTCGCCGAAGCCCGAAAGGCGAAGGCGGGGCGGAGACTGATATCGCAAAGGCGAGGGTTTAATAGCACCCCGTAATGCAAAATGCAAAACGCAAAATGCACCGATCACCCAGCCCGCGCCCTACCCGGGACTGCGGTTTTTTTGCTGGCCACATCGTGAATTTCGAGGGCTTTAGCAGCGTGGGCGCGAACCGATCTCGGGACCGCGGAGCCCCTGTCAACCCCGGCGTGGAGCCCTGGAAAACGGTGCGGCTTGCTCACATCTGCTTGCCTGATCACAAAATGCAGCTACGTTGCACTCACAACGGGCCGTGACTGAGACGGGCCGGGGTGGTAATCTCTCGCCACCTCGGCAGTGACCCGAAAGAGAGAAGGCGACCCATGCACGTGCCCCGGTTGACGCTTGTGACTCTCGGCGTTCTGGCATTGGCAACGGCCCCGGTCCTGGCTCAAGACGACGCGAGTCGCGGGGACGCGCTCACAGGAAACGCAATACCGGTGGCCCAACGCGCCGTTCAGGCACCGGAGCTTCTCGACCTCGCGAAACGTCACGAAGAGATCAAGCAATGGGTCGTCGAGTTTTCTGAGTGGAAGCAGTGGGCGGAACGATGGGGGAATCGTCGTCAACCCGGCCTGCTCACCTCGTCACGGGAACGCCGCCCTCGGCCCGATCCTCCGAGCTGGTTGTTCGGCCACTGCGAGAGCGGCTTTGACGCCTCGGCGGAGAGTCTCGAGGCCTGCACGCTGCTCACTGAATGGAGTGCTCCCAACGCGGTCGCTCAGGCGACCACTGCTCGCGCGGCCGCAACGCAGGCCGGTGAGGACAGCGATAACACGTCGTGGTGGGAACACGTGCACCTGGATGGCGGATGGCCAGCCATGCAGGCGAACCTGAGCATCTACGGCGTCATCGGAGTACACGCCACGACGCACGTGAAGGGACGGTTCGAGATCTTTCTCGCCCCCGGGGCGATGCTCGTCAGGGTACCCGTGAGAGGTGGAGATCACGCCTGGAAAGTGGCCACCAACTACGGCATCACCTATCGTCTCACCGAGTTCAGCCTCCCCGGAGGCCGTCGCGCACTGCTCCACCTGAATCTCGCCAAGGCATGGCTCTTCGCCATGGGCGACGTTCCGACGGACAGCACCGACTTCATCGGCCTGTCAATGACGTTCAAGAAGAAGCCGTAATTTGGCTCGTGATGAGCGAGCGTCGAGGAGTCACGATGGTTCTTCGCGGGTTTGTCGCCGCGTGCCTGATCTTCGCTCCCGGTTTGGTGCACGCCGCCACGTGTTCGGTCGAGCAAGGCCAGCGACTGATCGATGACGGTCTCTACGCGCGCGCAATTCGCGAGTTCACCTGTTCGGCAATCTATTCCGCGGCTCCAGTCGCCTCTTGAAAGGCGCGTCGCGCGCAGCAGGAGCAGCAGATCTCGAATACGCGATCGCGCTCGCGCCGAACAGCCCTGACGTCCACTTCCTCGTCGCCGATGCGTATACGTACGGCGCGCTGGCCGATCCCGCGCGCGCGTTCGAAGAGGCGTCGATCGCCTTCGCCGGCGGTCTCGACACGCCGCGGGTTCACGCGATGCTGGCTGCCGCCTATCACGCCTTCGGCAACACGCAACACGCGGCCATCGAAATCAAGAAACACCTCGACCTCGTGACCACCGAACTCGTGCCGACGGCGCCGCTGGCGGCCGGGACGTCGATGACACTCGATCTTGTTGGCGGACGCACCTTCGAGATTCCTGTCGCCGTCATCGCCGGACAGCCGCTCTCGGTCGCCACGACAATGCCCGATTATTGGGACACCATCCTCGTCGTGCTGGCCCCAAACGGCACCCCGGTGATTGGCGCCGATGACACGTTCAAGTATTTCGCGGCACTCGAGTGGGTGCCCGCGGTCAGTGGCACCTACCGGATGCGAGTCTCGTCATTCGAGGCGGTCAGCACTGGTGCGCTGATCGTGAAACGCGATTGAGGCCGAAGTCGCCATCACCTACGCTATTCACCCCACCGCCGCGCCTCAGCAGAGCACAATCCAGGATGTGGCGCGGGGCTACACGTTTGGCGCCGATTTCGCGGTTCCGCTCGGTGCCCGCCTGCAGTTGGCCATTCCCGTTCGAGTGACGACGCTGCCCGCCGCGTCCGAGGTCGACCCTCTTCGAACGACAACGAACGTGCGGGCAGGTTTGGGCCTCAACGTCGCGCAATCGCAGCGCGCCTATTAGGTTCGAGAGTGTTCGGGCGCGTGTCGCTTCTCAGCCGTGCGCCAGGCGTGCTGAAGCGATATCGTAAGGGCGCTTTCGTCACACAAAGAGGCACATCATGAGAGCAGTTCCCGTCATCGCCGTCGCGGCCCTGTTGTCCTCAGCCGCCCTCGGCTACGCACAGGGCGCGCAGGACTTCAGCAAGGTTGAAATCAAGACCAACAAGATCACCGACAAGTTCTACACGCTCGAGGGACAGGGTGGCACGATCGGTGTGCTGATCGGCCCCGACGGCGTTTTCATGGTGGATACGCAATTCGCGCCGCTCAGCGACAAGATCGCGGCCGCGATCAAACAGCTCACGCCGCAACCGCGTGGCCGATCACTTCACCCAGTCCATCGATGAGCCCCTGCGGGTCCGAACACGAAGATCATTCCGGGTCACGGGCCGACCGTGGATCGCAACGCGGTGATCGCGCATCGCGACATCGCGATCGCGGTACGCGACCGCGTGGCGACACTGGTCACTCAGGGGAAGAGCGAGGACGAGGTCGTCGCGGCCAAAGTCATCGCCGACCTCGACGCAAAGATTCAGCCGCCCGGCACAACCGGTGAGCGCTTCGTCCGGCAGGCGTACGCCGACATCAAGGCGACGCGCTGAGAGTTACTGGCGGCCGCCGGGCGAGTCGCCTCTGCCCCGACCTCCACGGCCTCGGCCGCCACCGCCAAAGGACGGATAGGGCTTCGGGTTGACGATCAGTCGGTCGAGGAAGAGATCGATTGATGCCGCCATTACGTCCACGGCATCTAGAGCGTTGTTGTCAAAGGCATGATCGGCGCCCTGGATCAACGTCAGCGTCGTCGGAACGCCGAGTGCGTGGAGCTTGGTGTAGAAATCGACGCTCGATTGGACGGGGACGGTGCCATCCTTGGTGCCGTGAATGAAGATCGTCGGCGCGAACTTGTCGCTGATGTATGAGGTCGGCGACGCGGCAGCGATGTTCTCCGACGTCGCCTGACCCTGTGGGAAGAGCCCGGTCGCGATCTGCGCGCTGGCCAGCGGATAGACGCCGATGCATGCATTGACGTCGGAGCTGACGCCGGCATTTCCGCCGTCGCCCTCGAATTCCTTTTTCCCGTTCGTTCCCGCCGCCATCAGCGCCAGCATGCCGCCGGCCGAATACCCGGCGACCGCGATCCTGTTGGCATCAATTCCGAGTCGCGCGGCGTTCGCGCGCGTCCAGCGAATCGCGGCCTTGACGTCATGTATCTGCGCCGGCCACGAACCCTGAGTCTGCAGCCGGTAGTTGGCTGAGACGTTCGTATAGCCTCGGGCGCCGAGCGCCTTGACGTCGTTCACGATGTAGCCGGCATTCTTGTTGCCGGTGAAGAAGCCGCCGCCAAAAAGATGGACGATGGCCATGCGTTTCGGCGTGACGCCTGCGGGCGGCTGATAGACGTCGAGCGAGAGGTCCATGCTCCCGCCCTTGCCGAACATGATGTCCTTCTCGACACGCAAGTTCCCCGTGTCTGGCGCCTGCCCCTGAGCGCTCACTGCCAGCGCTGTGAGCACCGGTGCCGCGGCTACCGCGCTCGATGCCTTGACGAATCCGCGTCTCGTGAGTCGCGCCATCACCCCCTGTGTGATCGATCAGGTAACGGACGAGGGGATGATAGTCGACTTGGGCTTCTCGACGCCGGTCTGACAATTAATTAAGCGGAACTTAACCTTCTATCGGCAACATGGTGCTATTCATGCCGACCGCGGGGAGAAGGAGCGAGCACAATGCGGTTGCGCATAATCGTCGGTCTCTCCGTACTAGCCCTGTTCGGGTGTACTAAAGGGCAGTCGGCTCCAGGTACCACCCTCTCTCCAACCGGACCATCCAACTTTGATGTCTCGGCTGTAGCCAACTCGACTGCCTCGCGTCGTACCGCAGCGTCAGTTCCGCGTGAGGTCATGGTGAACGCGAAAGATGCCTGCGATCCAGACACGTTCAACGCGGCAATCGGTCCCGGAACGTGCGTGGGCCCTGGAGGTGGTGTGACGTTCCAACACTTTATCGACGCGCTGACCCGTATGAGAGCCATCGGTTCGTGGCACTTCGCTCCGCCGAGCGTACAGGTGCGAGTCGGTCAGACCTTTCTCGTGACCAATCGCGGCGGCGAAACCCACACGTTTACCGAGGTCGAAGAGTTTGGCGGCGGAATCGTACCGATGCTGAACGATCTGGCGCACGTGCCGACCGAGGCTCCCGAGTGCAAGAGGCTCGAGGCTGATGACTTCATTGCTTCCGGCGCGATTTACAAGGAAGACATCGACGAGGCAGGCGTGGAGAAATACCAGTGCTGCATCCACCCATGGATGCGTCTGGAAGCGCACATCTCGGACAAGTAATCGGGATTAGAAGCCCTTACCCAACTGCTCCTGCAGCTTGTCGCGATAGCCACGGCTCAGGGGCAGTCGCGTGCCGTTGCGCAGGACGACGACGTACTCGCCGTTGAACCAGGGCTGAAGTTCCTTGATGCGCTCAGTGTTGACGATGCGAGAGCGGTGGATGCGGACGAAGCGGCGCGTATCCAGACGCGCTTCCATCCGCGTCATCGTCTCGCGGAAGAGATGGGCTTCTTCACCGAGGTGCAGGCGGACGTAGTTGCCGGCTGCTTCGATCCAGTCGAGATCGTCGGTGCGCAGAAAGAACACGCGACCGCCTGACTTCACGACCAGCCGATCGAGCTTCGGCGCCTCGGGCTTGATGTCGTTGACCAGCGCGAGCAGTCGCCGGCCGAGGTCGCCGGCGCGACGACGCTCGAGCGACGCACGCGCGTGCTTGAGCGTTTCGCGGAACCGCTCGCGGCCGAACGGCTTGAGCAGATAGTCGAGCGCGTGCACCTCGAAGGCGCGCAGCGCGTACTCGTCGTAGGCGGTGATGAAGATGACCGTCGGCATCCGCTCGGCACCGATGGCCTGAATCACGCCGAAGGCGTCGAGGCCGGGCATCTGCACGTCGAGGAACACCAGATCCGGCGTGTGATGCTGAATGGCTGACACGGCCTGTGCGCCGTCGCCACATTCAGCGACGACCTCAACATCCTCTTCCTGCTGCAGCAGCGAGAGCACCCGCTCGCGCGCAATCGGCTCGTCGTCAACGACCAGGGCTCGGATCTTGTTCACGCGACGCTCTCCATGTCGGACCGGTCGGGGCCAAACGTCAGCGACTGTCCCGTGCCCTCGGATGCATACGGAATGACGACGGTGACCAGCAGCCCGCCGCCCGGCGGGGTGTGGCATTCGAAGCGATAGCGGTCGCCGTAGAGATGTTCGAGACGCGACCGGGTGTTGGTCAGGCCAACGCCTTTATGGAACGCGTCCTGCGCCAATCCGACGCCGTTGTCACGCACCTCGAGACAGAGGTCGCTACCCTCGCGGCGCGCGATGATGTCCACACGGCCACCGCCGATCTTCGGTCCGATGCCGTGGCGCAGCGCGTTCTCGACGAGCGGCTGGAGCACCAGGTTTGGAACCGCCGCGTCGAGCGTGTCGAGATCGACTTCGATGTGCACCTGCAAGCGATCTCCGAAGCGCGTCTTCTCGATCTCGAGATACTTGCGAAGGAAGTCGAGCTCGTCCTTGAGCGAGACGTGCTGCGTGCCGATGCGATCGAGCGTCAGGCGCAGCAGGTCGCTGAGCCGCTCGAGCATCGCATCGGCCGCTTCCGTATCGCGATGCATCAGCGCCGAAATCGTGTTGAGCGTGTTGAACAGGAAATGCGGGTGTAGCTGCCGCTGCAACGCCTGGAGGTTCGCTTCGGCGAGCCGCGTACTCAACTGCGCGGCGGTCAACTCGCGCTCCTGCGCCTCGCGATGGAAGTCGAGCGCGTGGCTCAGACCGATGACGGCCCAGTAGGTCATCATCTCCCAGTCGAAGTTGCGGAAGATCATCTCCTGGAAGTACATCCACCACGACACGTCGCGCTCGGCGAGCACTTTCATGATCAGGACGCGGCAGGTCACCGCGAGTACCGCATGCGCCAGCGTGAACACCACCACGCCGCCGGCGTGCATGGCCGCGGCACGCTTCCACGTGTGGCGCCCGAAGCGATAGCGGCGCGCCATCCACAGCATGCCGGGGACGAGCACCGCCCACGCGTACCAATAGGTGATGTTCAGCGCGAGCAGTATGAGAAATGGCTGCTTCCGGTCGGTGAAGAGGGCGACGTAGTTGTAGGCCTGCAGGCCCGAGAAGATCCCTAACGCCGTCGCGACCGCGAAGATCCGGAACAGACTGATGCGACGAGACGGCCAATCCATAATCGAAATATCGACCGAGCCCGACCGCACGTCAAGCGCAAGACCTGGGTTCGCAGCTCGGCGTAACACGCCGTTAACACTGGGATCAGCGGTCTTGGACATTCGCTCTGGCATTTCGTCACTGGAATGGGTTCGTTCGTCCCACCGTTCGTCCCACCAATAAACGGCTAGGATGCTCGCGTGGCCATCCTCCGCGTCGGCGATCTGGACGACTCGAGGCTCGCCGGCTACCGCAACGTGCCCGATCGCGACCTGCTCGTGCAGAGCGGACTGTTCGTCGCCGAAGGCCGACTGGTCGTAAGACGATTGATCGAGGGGCGACGGTTCGCTGTGCGGTCGGTCCTGGTCACGGACACCGCGCTCATCCCGTTGAAAGCGCTGTTGGACACGCGCCACGAATTGCCCGTCTACGTCGTCACGCAGTCGGTCATGAACGAGATCACGGGCTTCAACATGCACCGCGGCTGCCTGGCGCTCGCCGAGCGTCCGCGTCCCTGCCATTGGCGCGATCTGATGAAGGACGCACGCCGGGCGATCGCGCTCGAGCGGATCGGCAATGCCGATAACGTCGGCTCGATATTCCGAAGCGCGTCGGCGTTCGGCGTGGACACGGTCCTGCTCGAGCGGAACTGCATCGACCCGCTCTATCGAAAAGCCATTCGTACGTCGATGGGCGCGGCGTTGACGATGGCGTATTCGGAGGCTGAGCCGTGGCCCGACGTCCTCCGCGAGCTGGGGCGCGACGGGTGGGTGGTGGTGGGGATGACGCCGTCCGCCACCGCGTTACCGGTGCGCCCGCTGGCTTTGACGATCTCGGATCGGCCAGTGGTGGTCGTCGTCGGGAGTGAAGGCGAAGGGCTCAGCGAGGCTGCGCTCGACGCGTGCACGCATCGCGTACGCATTCCGATGACGAACAACGTCGACTCGCTGAACGTGGCGACTGCGGCCGCAATCGCGTTGTACGACCTGCACCAGCTCCAGAACCCTCAGCGGCGACGTTGAAGCAACTGCCGAAGGCCCGGCCTGGTCGTCGCCGCCGTGCGTAGATGCTCGTTGAACGCGCGTTGCAATTGCGGCAACTCGCCACGTGTGGCGGCGACCACTTGCAGACCGATGCTGCCCATCTCGTCGGTGGATTCCTCGCCCCAGGTCACGCGCACGGGAGGACGGCTCGGATTGCGCTTGTTCGCCGCTGAGTTGTCGTAGGTGACCATGGCGTCGAGCTTCGTCCCCTTCGGCAGCGAGACGAAATCCTTGAAGCGGTAACGCTCCTGCCACGAGAAATCCCAATCCTTGATCCACAGCAGGGTCTTCACGGCGCCGTCGGGAAGCGTGGCCGTCAGCTTCATTTCCTTGCCGAGATAGTGCGCATGTGCGCCGACGGAAAACGCCTTCACGTCGATCGGAATCACGAACGAATCCTTCAGCGAGTAGTGCTCTTCGCCGGCGGGAATGTCAATCCCTTCGAAGACGCTGAACAGCGGCGGCAGTTGGATCGTGGTGAAGGCCTGCGTCGGCGGACCTGACGCGAAGTACAGCCCCACGGTCGACTTTTCCATCTGCACCTTGCCTGAGGGGTGGAAGTGCGTCGAAAGAATCAGGTCGGATCCTTTCGGGAGTGGGAACGCCAGGCCGTCGGGCAATTCGAGCGCGCGACCGCC
>Ga0209382_10006676_pt1 | contig 14810 bp, 8 predicted proteins | sample SoiMetdeltSBSDD5_FD_187599 | JGI IMG/M metagenome (GOLD analysis project Ga0209382, IMG submission 187599) | Bulk soil microbial communities from a Populus tree surrounding site in Tennessee, USA - Soil MetaG P. deltoides SBSDD5 (SPAdes) (version 2) | ecosystem: Environmental > Terrestrial >... | reverse complement strand
CCGATCTCTATTCACAACATGGGCAGCCGGGGCAGCCGCCGTTTCGTCTGGCCCTGGTGACGGTTTTGCAGTTTATTGAAGGATTGTCAGATCGTGGCGCGGCCGATGCCGTTCGCGGGCGCATCGATTGGAAGTATTTGTTATGCCTTGAACTGGATGACCCTGGTTTTGACCATTCAGTATTATGCGAATTTCGCACTCGGCTACTTGAAGGCGGAGCGGAACGAATCCTGTTCGACAAAATATTATCGGCGCTGCGTGATAAGAAGCTGGTGAAGTCTCGTACGCGACAGCGAACGGATTCGACTCACGTGCTGGCGGCGGTTCGCGATCTCAATCGGTTGGAACGTGTCGGAGAAACACTGCATGCGACGCTCAATGTCCTGGCCGTGGCCGCGCCTGGATGGGTGAGAGTCAACATTACGACTGAGTAGGATGATCGTTATGGGAAACGCGTGGATGAGTGGCGACTGCCGGAGAAAGAGAAAGATCGAGAGATTTATATTCAAATGGTCGGTCAGGATGGGGCCGCATTACTTGACGCCGTTTGGCCTGAAGAGGCTCCAGGATGGATGCGTTTGCTGCCGGCGGTGGAGACGCTTAGGCGCATGTGGGTGCAACAATTTATGGTCGAGGAAGGAACCGTGATTCTTCGGCCGAGTGAAGATCTACCTCCATCATCAATACGAATCACTTCACCATATGACACGCAAGCGCGCTTCGCCTATAAACGAAGCACGAAATGGGTAGGTTACAAAGTACATCTGACGGAAACGTGTGACGAAGAGACTCCGAATATCATTACGAATGTGCAGACCGAGTGTGCGACTTTCAATGACAACTACTCGTTGCCGAAAATTCATGAGCGGCTTTCTCAAGCAGAGCTATTACCAGACAAACACTTGGTTGATGCCGGATACATTGAAGCCAGTAACCTGGTAGAGAGTCGGCGTGAGTATGACATTGATCTGATCGGTCCGGCGCAAAGTAATGGTCGTTGGCAGCAAGTACAGGGGAATGGTTTTGATATCTCGAACTTTCGGGTTGAGTGGGATCGAGAAAAAGTAATTTGCCCAGCCGGTCGTGAAAGCTCGAGCTGGAAACCAATGATAGACGGGCGCGGTAATGATTTTATCCATGTGGCGTTTGCGAGGTCTGATTGCAGCGTGTGCGCCCACCTCTCGCAATGCACAAGCGCCAAGGGACGGAGAAGAACGGTCAATATCAAGCCGAAAGAGCTCCACGAGTCGTTACAGCAAAACCGTCAGCGTGAGAAGACCAAGGAATTTAAAGAGGAATATAGTAAGAGAACAGGCGTCGAGGGGACCGTTTCTCAAGGGGTGCGAGCGTTTGGATTGAGAAGGTCGCGCTATATTGGAATGGGGAAGACACATCTTCAGCACCTGGCCAAGGCGGCAGCGATCAACCTCAAACGAGTCTCAGATTGGCTTGCCGGGGTCGATCGTGAGAAAACGAGGCGCTCGGCATTCGCTCGCGTGATGCAACCGCTAACCGCCTAATCGTTGATAGCGTTGATCATGGAATTCGCCAACAGTATCCGCCCCACCGAAGGGACACGAACAAACAGCACTCGGCCAGCGGATGCAATCTCAAGAGAGACAAAACAATTGTGTATTTGTATTCACGAAATCGACTATGCGCTCGCGGCAAGAGTCTTTGCTGTCGATCAGCTTAATTTCATTCTGTAGCTTACTCCATAACATCTGTATCCTTACAATGCCCTCGGTTGCGTATTCTTCCGCTACTTGCTCGATACATGATTCACCTGCTCTAGATCGGGCCCGGGCTATGGTCACGGCGACAGTAAAAACCTCGTTGGCGATTCTATTGAAAAGAATGATCATGGGCTGCATTTCCGTAAGTTTGTTGATCGTAAACTTCTCGACAATGCTTTGGACAAGATCTCCCAGATTTTTGGTTACTACTTGAAGATAGTTGAGATGCTCAACGCTCTTTGCGCACAGAAGGTGATCGGCAATAGGTGTGGGCTTGCTCACATTTAGAGCTTTTCGCCACTCGCAATAGTCGAATTTCTCATTGTAAAAAAAAGCCGTTAGCCATCTCTGTGCCGCCTGAAGGTCAACCAAGAAGTCTACTCCTCCGGATATTCTGAACGCTCGGGAATCACGGTAATTCTGCTCCGCGGGAAAATCCGGAAGGCCTAATATCCTCTTACTTTCGGCCTTTTCATAGCCTCCGGCGCCAAGAATCGAAATCGCTCGATCGGCGATTCTAGTCGTCGTCAACGACACGATATTTTTGGCTGCCGTTTGTTCCCACCATCGATTCGGCAGCAGCGGTCCGTCCGACCCTAGTAAACACCATTCGATGACGCCATCCAGAGCAAATATCTCCGCAGCCGTTTTTGCTGTCAAAGATTGGATTTTCTTGTAATGTTTGATAGGCCGACCGTCATGTACACGCTGCTGTTGAAATTTGAGAATATTGCTTAAGCATTTTTTTGAAATTGCGCTTGAAGCAGCCACCACGGTAAACATTCTGCCAAGCGCGCTGATGGGCTCCAATAGAAGCGTATCGCGCCAGTGACTTTCCGGCGTCTCCAGAAGCTGGTTTTTCCCGACAGTGACATCTTTAAGACTTATAGCGGCGATTGGTGAGCCATTGATTCCCATGAAGTCATGGTTTCTACGTACTGAAAACCCTTTGGACTGAGTATTGATAGCGAACAGTGCGCACTCCGGATCGGCGCCTTCCCGTTCGATGGTAGCCGAGACGATCAGAATATCGGCCACGGATCCATTGCCTATGTAGCATTTGTCGCCATTGATCGTGAAAGTCCGTCCCCCATCGTTCGACACCGCCTTTGTGGAGGGGAACCAGTTACCCGCTCCCGACGGCTCCGTATCGGCCCATCCTGATCCTGAGAATGCCCTTGCGGACGTGATCGATCACGAACTTCTTGAATTCACACTCCGGTAACGTTGGAATAAGCGCTGCGATGCCAAACGCGTTGGAGACCCCCATCGCCAATCCGGCGGGAATGGAACGATGGAAAGCCGCTTGAAGCGTCCGAAAGGCGTTGATATTGGTGAAAGCACCCCCTCCAACTTCCTTGTCGCAAATGAGTTTCGTATAACAGGTTTTCTTGAGGGCACAGAGATAACTGTCTGGAAGCTTCCCCTCGGACTGCAGAATGGTCTCATCCAAATGCTCATCTATAAATTGAACTACTTGTTTACAAAGGTAATCCCCTTGTTCTTTGTCAGGCTGTGTTTGACAGGGGAAATCCTTGATCATCTGCCAATTAAAATGACCTAGATAAACGTGTCCCAGGAAACTGTGTTCAAAATAGTCGGCCCACAACTTATTCATATCATCCCCTTTTGTGAAAAAGCATGCAACGCTCAATTCGTGTCAGTCGATTGTAAGCGTAGGAACAAAATCGCTGATTTGCGACTCTTCCTTTCGAGAAATTCAATCCAGAGTCAATGAAAGGCCCCAATATCCACGACTCTGTGAGGCGACACCGTACTCCATCCCAGGAGAACGGTGAGCGGCTTCAGAAAATCGTTGATCAAATTACCGATATTCCCCTTCCAGCGCATTGAAGCGTCGATAGCCGGTCGATAATCATATTCAAAGACCTAAAGAATTCCTCCCTATCTTCTTGGAAATAAAAGTGGCCTCCCTTAAAAACATGGCACTCAAATTGCGCCACAGTAAAATTGCCCCACCCCTCCTGCTCCCGGCTTGGAATTGAATCTTCCTTGCCTCCCATGAACACTATGGGAACAGGCAGTATTTGGGCGGGATTGCAGACGTAGTTTTCCGCAGCCTTGATGTCATTTCTCAGGACTTCTATGGAGTGCTCCATGAATTCTGATACCGAGTCCAGGTTTGCGAGTGTAGCCGGTTGCGCTTTTCTGACGATTTCGAGCAAGGCGTCGGAGTTGATTTGAGACGAACCGGGTTCGACAATTTTGCAGTCAGGACTCGACATGGCAGAGACGATGAGTCCGGCGGGGAGATTGCCTTTGGGTACCCTGGCCGCGATCTCATAGGCCACAATAGCCCCGAGACTGTGTCCCATCAAAATATAAGGTTGGACGAACTCTGCTTGTGTCAGCACGTCGGCGACCATGTCAGCTAGAGTCAAACAAGGGGCTTCGGAAATCCGAGAGCCCCTCCCAGGATATTGGACTCCCCAGATATTGACTCTATCGAGCCTGCGCCCCCATTCCATGTACATTCCCGGCATTCCACCGCTGTGGGGAAATATATAGAGATTCGTACGCGGATTTGCATGGTTACCTTTCCCAAGAATGCAGTGATTCCTCATGCTTGACCTATTCCTATTTCAGTACTTCTCGCTGGCAAAGATTTGAGTCGGCCGATTTTGGAAAGCAGAATAGGCAACCCCGCACATAAACTCCCGGCAGCTGCGATCAAAAGGGTGCGCCGAAGTCCTATGCCATCTCCCAAAAGGCCACCACAAAAAGTTCCCAACGGAATGGTTCCCCAAATCAGAAAACGAATTGTGGCATTCATTCTCCCCAGCATCCCGATAGGAGTAATCTGCTGCCTGAGGCTCAATTGGTTGACGTTGAAAAGGGCTACTCCAAAGTTAGCTACGCACAAAGGAAGGCCAACAGAGAGTATCCCTAACCTAGCGGTAGCCATAGGGAGGAACAGCAACGCTGCACCCGGAATGAAGCTGCTCACTAAAATCGTATTGCCAACTCCGAATTGATCAACCACTTTATTGTTAACCAAGGTTCCGATAATTGCTCCTAAATTCGAAATGACCAATACACAGCTTAATTGCAACACGGACATTCCCAGGTCACGCGTGATGAAGAGCACTAAGACAGCCTGGATAATCCCATAAGTATCGAAAAAATTGGCGATTGCCATGCAGATCACTAAGGGACGAAGATAGCCATCTCCAATCACGAATTGAATTCCGGCCTTCATTTCAGCAGTAATGAGTGGCTTCTTGTCCACCTTCGTCGACTTAACATTCGTAATTTTGACGCCCATCAGGAGCGCCCAGGAAACGAAATAGGACAAGCAACCCGCTATAACTGCAAACGGAGCTGTTGCGGCCTCTACGAGCGCACCTCCAACTGTGGGGCCAACCAATTGTGACAAGGAAAACGTTAAATAGAGCTTTGTATTGCCGTCGACAATATCCTCTGCAGTCTCCGTGATTTGAGGCAGAAAGGACTGATCCCCCACATCGAATATCAGCGTGAAAAATCCGGTCATGAAAGTGATGGCATAAAGGACGGGGAGGCTTAACAATCCTGCTAAAAAAAGAAGAGGAACTGTGGCCAATAGAGCGAAACGGGCGAAATCACAGATCACTAGAACTCTCTTCAGGTTGAGACGGTCCACCCACACCCCGGCAGCTAGGCCAAACAGAAGAAAAGGTAAGTAAGCAGATGAGGCAAGCAACCCGATCTGGAATGAAGACGCGTGAAAAAAATTGATTGCGATCAACGGGAGCGCGATCAACGTTACTTGTGCACCGATGAGGCTGCATCCTTGGGCCAGCCAAAATCGACGGAAATTCCAATCCTGGATCAGGCTCATTGTTGCTCCTGCCGCAGCGGTTCCACAGTCAATCGATCGCGAAGGCTCTTAGGTCGCATGTCTGTCCAAACCCTGGAGATCTCTTGAAGGCAATCCTCCTTGCTACCCTTGAACCCGCAGAAGCTCCATCCAGGCGGAAGGGTCCTCTCCTCGGGCCAGATCGAGTACTGCTCCTCCGAATTCATTACTACCTGGTAAATACGTTGTTGGGAATCAAACATTGTGAACCTCGCTTTCAGCAGCACGCCTCACCTCATCGGCAAGGGTATAGGGTGTTTGGTACCTAAAAATCAACTTTACGGGAAGATCCACCGAGAACTTTGTGCGTATGAGCCTGAACATTCGAAGCGCCAGCAAGGAATGGCCTCCAAAATCGAAGAAATTGTCCTCGCCTTCGATGCTCGTGTCCCCGAATAGCTCATGAAATATCGCCAGCATTTCAGATCTATAAGGACATGGGTCACTTGCCGGCTTTGTCGTTTCCTGCCGGCTTTGTCGTTTCCTGGTTCTCCACGGTTTCCGTCTCGATTCGGACAGGGCATGAGTCGAGAATGTTGAATTTGTTTCTTGCGAATTGATATCCCGGAATAGGAATGCCTTGCTTCAAGGATGCAGAAGTCAGCGTGGGCCAATTCAAATCCATTCCAGCCTCCCACGCGGAAGCAAGAGCTTTCTTGTCATATCGTAAGTCATGGTTTTCTTTCGCATGGGGCAGAGTTTGGTACAAAAACTGGTTCCGATAGTCGGGATGGCTCGCGACTAGAGATGTAAGAGTATGCCCTGGTCCCATCTCAAAAATGTGGAGATCCCGCTCCTTCAATAGTTTCTCTACGCAATCAGAAAACCTCACAACATGCCTAAGGTGTGAAGCCCAATAACATGGACTGTTGATCTCCACGTCGCCGGCCCAGTTCCCTGTAAAATCCGACAGAATATGCATCTTGGGCGGACGAAACATCACCGTCCGTAGGAACTGCTCAAATCCATTCAGATGTTGGTCGAGCATCCATGAATGCGCCGCCCGCGAAACATGTATCCTTTGACTGTCTATATTCAGCTGTCCTAATTTCTCCGAAAACCGGATGATCTCCAAGACGGGCCCGGACAAAACAATTTGAGAGGGATGGTTTATAGCGGCAATGGAAAGCGTCTCCGGAATGATGTTTTGGACCTCGTGCTCTGGGGCAAGAACCGCCAACATCGAGCCCGCCCCAAGCTTCTCGAAGATTGTGGCTCGCTCTTTGACAATGCGGCACGCATCTCGGAGGGTGAATACTTCTGCGAGGCAAGCAGCTACATAAGCACCAAGGCTGTGTCCCAAAAGAGCATGAATGTCGTTCTTCATCACCTCTTTAAAATGGGTTGCCAGACTTATTTCGAGGGTGAACATTGCAGCCTGCGCAAAGAGCATTCGGTGGATCTCCCCATCTTCATGTCCACGCAAGCCGTCGCGAGTGTCCGGCCAAAGAACCGGCCTCAGCCGAACGCCTATCTCGTCAAATATATCAAGGCATTGATTTGCTACTTCGGCGAAGATACCTCCTTCTTCCCTGATGGTTTTGCCCATTCCTTCATACTGTCCTCCCTGTCCCGGAAATAGGAAACAAACCTTCGAGGCCTTTGCCGCCTTGGTAGCAATTCTCTTCGAATTCTGCCTTACTCGCTCGACCTCTTGTGCCAACTCTTGGGCTGTACTCGCCAAAAGGCAAGCACGGTGGGCGAAGACTCGCCTTCCCAGTTGCAGGGTAGTGGCCATTCCGGCAAGCTTTCCGGAATGGTTCAAGCCAAATTGTCCAATCTCATCCAAAGCCCTTGTCAGCTCACGCGGACCACTAGCCGAAATTGGGAAATACAACGTCTTTCCGTCCGTCTGGATCGGCTTGACCGATCTAAGGTTGAATTCTTCGAGGATTACGTGCGCATTTGTGCCGCCGAGCCCTAACGAGTTAACAGCCGCTCTCCGAACGCCGAAACCAGTGTTCGGCCAAGGCACTGTCTTTTGATTGATCGAAAAAGGCGTTTCTTCAATCTTGAGACTAGGGTTGGGAGAATTGTAGTTGACAGTCGGGGGAATGAGACCATGATGAATGGCAAGCATAGCCTTAATGAAGCCGCTAACTCCGGCAGCCGCATCTGTATGGCCCAAATTGGATTTGACGGAACCGAGGTAGCATTTGGAATCTTTCGAAAAGCGGTAGGCCTGGCCGAGCGCAGCAACTTCGATCGGATCGCCTACGATGGTTCCCGTTCCATGGGCCTCAATGAAACCCACGCTGTTCGGATCGATGTTCGCGGCTTGAATCGCCCTCTCTATCACTTGAATCGCCCTCTCTATCATTTCTCTTTGCCCAATGATGCTTGGGGAACTGAAACTCATTTTCGCATTGCCATCATTGTTGATCGAAGATCCAAGAACGACCCCGTAGATGTGATCGCCGTCCTTTATTGCCTCTTGCATAAGCTTCAGAGCAACAACGCCGCAGCCACTGCTGCCGACCGTTCCTGTCGCCTTTTCGTCAAAGGGCCGGCAATGCCCGTCTCTTGCAGTAATGCCTCCCGAATCGTAGATGTCGAATTTCGGAACAACCGACAGGGTGACTCCGCCCGCTAAAACCATGTCGCTTTCACCAGCGAGAAGGGATTGAATCCCTAGATGAATAGCTACTAGCGAAGTCGAGCATGCGGTTTGAACCGCAACGGCAGGCCCCCTGAGACCGAGCTTATAAGCTGCGCGAGAGACCAGAAAATCCGGGCAGGTGTCGACCTTAAGTTCCCAGTCCGATGCTCCTGCGACCTTATCCGCATTGTTTTTTAGATAATAGTAGTAGTCTGAGGGGCCGGAACCCGCGAAAACCCCGATTTTCCCAGGGTAGAGTGATGGTTCGCAGGAAGCGTCCTCAAGCGCGTGCCAGCAGGTCTGTAAAAACACGCGATGCTGAGGATCAAGCCGCAGGGCCTCATTTCGAGTAAACCCGAAGAACTGATGATCAAAGCAATCAGCATCCTGAATAAACCCGTAGGATCCTATCAGGTTCTCGGGGAGTTCCTTCTCATGCTTGCCAAGAATCTTTGCCATCTCAGATCGCGAAAAGTGAGAAAGCAACTCATTGCCCTCAACCAGTTCCTTCCAATAGCAAAAAAGGTTCGGAGCCTTTGGCAGAAGGCAGGCCATCCCGACGACCGCAACTTTGAAATCCTCGTAGTCACGTTGGTCTTCCATTTGAGATTAATTCCTAACCGAGATTCTTTTCCGGATACTCCCTACATGACCCTTTTCCGAAGAAGGTTCTTTTTGGCAGGGTTGAACTCCCGCGCAGTGGACGTTTTCTCCGAAAAGGATGCGATCCGCACAGCAAGCAATTCCACGGTGGTGAACTCGAAAAAATCAAAAATAGGAATCTTGATGCCAAAATCCTGCTCGATCGCCCCCTGAAGTTCGGCGAGCAGCAGGGAATGACCTCCGATCTCGAAAAAATTCTGATGCACCCCAACCGCCTGGATCCCGAGAAGCGTCTGCCAGATTTGCACAAGCCTCTCCTGTATCGGGCTTACAACCGAGCCAGCCCAATCGGCAGAGGAAGACTCTTCGGGCGGCACGAAAGCCCAAAGCTTCTCCTCATCGACCTTGCCACTGATCGTCTTGGGTAGATCCATCAGGAAGATGATCTTACTTGGCAGCATGTAGCTAGGGAGAAACCCGCTCAGATACATCTTGATGGACGAAGGTTCGTTGGCGTCGTCAGAGCTGTAAAAAGAAAAAATTTCCTTTTTTCCAGATTTTAGCTCCCTAACTAAAGAGTAGGCGCCGGTTACCCCGGGTATCTCTGCGATTTTGCTAGAGATCTCCTCTAGCTCGATCCGAAATCCGTGGATCTTTATTTGCCTATCCCTGCGGCCGCAGAACCGCAAAGTCCCGCCTAGAGTCCATTTGGCGACATCCCCAGTGTAATACATCCTCGTGCCGTGCGAGTCATAGGGATTAGGAATGAAACGCTCGGCAGTCATGGACGGATTCCGGTAGTATCCCCTCGCAAGTCCTTCGCCGGTAATATAGAGATCACCTTCGACCCCAATTGGAACCAGTTGCAAATTTTCATCCAGAACCAAGCACCCTCGGCCGGCGATAGGTCGGCCGAGGTCGGGCGCAACTTCTATGAAGTTGCCAGCCGTCACGAGTCCCGAGGTAGCGGAGACCGTGGTCTCAGTCGGACCATATTCGTTGTAGAGTCGAAATGTATGCGATTCGGTCGGTCGTAATTTGAGTTTTTCTCCACCGACCAGCAGAGTCTCAAGGCAATAGTTCCCGGGCCACTCTGCTTTCAGCATCTTCTCCGCCATGGCGGTAGGGATGTCAGCGAAAGTAATTCGATTCACTGCGATAAACTCGATCAAGTCGGTGACGGAGTATCGAACTTCTTCAGAAGGAACATAGAGCGTAGCACCGGCTGCTAGGCCTGGCCAAATATCGCCCAGCGAGGTATCGAATCCTGGAGAATTGTAGACAAGCACACGGGATCGGCACGTCAAATTGAAATCGACGATGTTTCGGGCGGCATAGCCGAACAGCGAGTCGGCCTGAACTGCAACGCCTTTCGGTATTCCAGTGGAGCCGCTGGTGAAGATGATATAGGCGAGGCATTGCTCATTTTTCTGCGCTTTGAGATGCGATTGAGCCCACTTTTCAGGAGGCGAGGAAGGCCCCACGCAAATAGAACGAATCGCTGGGGGGAGAAGCCCTCGATGCTCTGGAGTGGTAACGACGGTTTCGACTCCCGCCTCCTTTAGAATCGTATGAACTCTTCCTGCGGGAGCGGTAGGGTCGATGGGCACAAAGACTCGCTCGGTCTCCAAAACGGCCAGCTGGCTCGCAATATTGAGGAAGCCTCTAGGCAAAAGAATGCCAACTGGCTCCTCGGCTCGCTGGGAGCTGGGTCCCAACTCCATCTTGATTCGATGCGTTTGAAAACTTAGATCCCGGTAACTGTATACCTGGCTATCCTCGACTACACACTCTTTCGCCGGCCGCGACTGAAAATTTTCGTAAATCATGCCGAGGATGTCCATGCGATGCGGGGTTACTGGAGCTGAAAATTGAAGAACTTTTGAAGTCTCCTGCTGCGACAAGATGTCCAGATTTCGGACTTCGATGTCTCCGTTTGAAAGGCACGCTTCCAAAGCATGCAGATACCGGTCGATGAATCTTTGGATCGTCGTCTTCAAGAAGAGATCGCTGTTGAATTCCCACATCATCGAGATTCTCTCATCCGATTCGGAAGCGGCCTCGCGATTTCTCCTCTGCCTGGGTATGACAACGACGTCAAGATCTTGTTTAGCGGAACTGTTTCCTCGCAAATGATCAATGAAACAGTTCGCCGCTCCCAGCACCGGGTCCAGAACCGTGGAGTCGTGAAAGCTGAACATCACCTGAAAAATAGGATTGATCGCCGCATCTCTCGGCCAGTTTAGTTCCTGAACCAATCTCGGGAACGGAAATGCCTGATTCATATTCGCGTTTACAATCTTGCTTTTGACCGCCCTGACATATTCAGTAAAGGATTGCGGGTCTTTTAAGATGGAACGGATGATTACAACATTCACGAACATGCCGATAAGGTCCAACGTCTCAGGTCTTTCTCGGTTTGCAAGGGCGGACCCGATGCACACGTCGTTCTGGCCGCTCAGTTTGTGAATCAGCAGAGAGAAGACGGAGAACATGATTTCAAAGAACGTAAAGCGATTCGACTTTGCAAAGTTCTTCATCATGGTCGACAACTGCTCGGGCAGGTCGAGACAAATCAGATCGCCGCAGAATGTTTGTTTGCTGGGCCGGAGCAAATCGTACGGCAGCGCTGTTACCCTAGGAGCTCCGTTAAGCTCTTTTTTCCAGAACTCCAGTTGTCCGTTAAAATAATCTCGATTGATGTTCCTTCTCTGCCAGATGGCAAAGTCCCGATACTGTACCGGAAGCTCAGGCATCTCCGGGGCGCGGTTTTCCACAATGGCGTTGTAGTACTCCTGAAGTTCCCGAAAGATGATCGACAACGTCCATCCGTCATGGACGATGTGATGTTCAACCAGAACCAGATCGTGCTCTTCTTCGCTTAACTTAATGAGAGACCACTCTGCAAGTGGAAGACGAGATAGGTCAAAGACTGTCCCCAGCAATCGAGTGATAAGTTCCTCTCTTTCCTGGAGAGGCTCGGCCGCCAGGCTCAAGTCGAACAACGGTATCGCGAGACGGAATCTCTCGTGGATGATTTGCACCGGTTCACGCCCGAGATAAGTGTAAGTGGTTCTTAGGATTTCATGCCTTGCAATGATCGCGTTCACTGCCTCGCTCAGCACGTTGTGATCAAGACAGCCTCGGATCTTGATCGTCGACTGCGAATTGTAGGCGTTGCTTGCGGGGGTGAGATTCTGGAAAAAAACAACCTGCTCTTGTTGGAAAGACAACGGATAATGGTCCCGATTTTCATTTTTGACAATCGGGGGAGAGGGTATCGCGGACCATGTTGGCATGGAGAATTCCAGCGCCTCGATCGTTGGGAACTCGTAGAATTGCCTCAGCGAGATTGTCTTATCGAAGAGGTCAGAAAGGCCTGCGATGATCGTCAGAAAGGCCTGCGATGATCCTGATAGCGGCAAGCGAATGGCCGCCCAAATCAAAGAAATTCTCATCGACTCCAATCTGATCGAAGCCCAGTACTTTTTGCCAGAGTTCGAGAATTTTGTTTTGAGTGTCTGTGGTTGGCTTCTTACCCTTTCTTATATCCCGCGACAGGAAACTTGGCGCCGGCAGGAGCTTAGCGTCTACTTTGCCGCTTAAGTTGAGTGGCATTTGCCCAACAACTACGAAACAGTCAGGAATCATGTAGGACGGGAGGGTGTCTCTGACAAATTCGGTGAGTTCCTTTTTTGTCGGTGTGTAGGATCTATCTTTAGGAACGTAGTACGCCACAAGCTTTCCCACTCCAGGTGATTCGCCGCTCCCTTCATTGAACAGCGTGACAAATGCGTCCTCGACGTGGGGATGTTTCTTGATGGCCCAGGATATTTCCTGCGGTTCAACCCTGTTGCCCCGGATATTCAGTTGGGAATCCACTCTCCCATGAAAAAAGAGACGCCCGCTGGAGTCCTTAGAGCCTGCATCGCCCGTTCTGTAACACCTCGCGCCCGGCTCTCCAGAAAAGGGATTTGGAACAAATTTATCCGCCGTCTGATCCGGAGCTCTCAAGTAGCCTCTAGCGATGCCAATGCCTGAAATGATAATCTCGCCGACCTCTTCAGCCGGGAGCAGGTGGAAGTCTTCATCGACGATATAAATTTCAGTTTCAGAAATAGGACGACCGATCGCGGGGTTCGTCGCTGCAGGCACGGGTAATACATCCTCGACCGAGGAGACAATGGTGTGCTCAGTGGGACCATAGGCATTTAACAATCGGAAAGGTAGGTTTTCGGCTGGGTACCGGGTTAGCCTGTCTCCACCTGCGATCAGTACTTTGAGAGCTGTTTTCGGCCAAGGCCGGTCAAGGAGCATTTCGGCAACGGCAGTAGGCGCATCGCAGACGGTTACGCTCCTCGCGTTAATCCAGCTTTGCAGCAGGTGAGGAGCGAATCGCGACTCATCGTCTGGAATTGAAAGTGTCGCTCCGGAAGCGAGGGCCGGCCAAATCTCGTCGATCGACGTGTCGAATCCTGGCGACGCCAACACAGTCATTTTCTCGTTCGGACCGAGGCCGAGTTTCCCAATCCAATAACGACAGAAATTATTCAACGATCTCCTTGAAATCATCACCCCCTTGGGAATCCCCGTCGTACCTGAGGTAAAAACGATGTAGGCAAGATCGTCCTCTGTAACCTTGCAAACTTTTTCTATTCCAACCTTGCTGTTACATTCTTCGATAAAAATCGCGTTTAAATTGAGCGCAGCTAGCTTCGCCCTCAGTACTTTCGATGTCACTACGAACGGCGCTTGGGATTGTCTACTGATTTCACATATCCTGAGTTTGGGCTGTTCCGGATCAATGGGCAGGAAGGCTGCCCCCAATTTTAGAGCCGCAAGTTCTGCAGCCACAAGGTCCACCCCACGATGAAGCACGAGAGGAATGATCGAGCGGGTAACCAGACCGTTTTCTTCGAAAACCTGGTGAATCGCGTTCGCCCGCCGATTGAGATCTGCGTAGGTCAACTGCGCATCATTTGTTTCTACGGCTATGCTATTTGGTCGAAACGTCGCATGAAAGAGAAATGCATTTAAAATATCAAAGCTACTTAAGGTAGTTTCCATAGATCGCCTCGATGAACTTCCGGCAGTGGGTGAGGATAAGGGGCTATGATCATCATTTCGGCCATCCTTTGCGCCTTTGGGAAACACCATTTTGTGCAAAGACGCAACTGTCCCGCTTGATCGCCGAAACGATGGTCAAGGCCCAATCGGATAAACCGATCCCAAGCCGTCTAGATTTAAATCAGGCAAGCAGTATTTTTGCTTCCACTTATTACTCCGAAAAAGAGCGGAAATATGTCGGTGTTTTTTTTGGCATCGCTCATTTCTCAGAAAGTAAGCTAGTAAATGCCATGACACTTTTCGAATTCTCACGCCTTCAATGACTAATGCAAAAATCGGAAAAGTATTTCACTGGAATGTCAGATGAGGAGGGAATGGAAAAATCCGCATTGGCTGGATCACTTATTTCTGATGCTCAAATAGTAATAATCTCCGGTTTCTTCGAGCGTTCCGTCGGACGCGTATCCCTTGAGTCTCAATTCATAATCGCCTGGAGCAAGAGTCCTTGCCGGCAGCCACAATTCAATGGATCGGCCTGAGCCTGTTCGTTTAACGGGCAACATATCCTGGCTCCATCTTTCAGCGCCTTCCACCGTCAACAGCGTGGCATGATATGACTCGTACTCTACTTCCCCTTTAAGTTTGAGTTGCAGTATTAACAGGATCGCGGCCGGCGTGAGGTAAAGTTTCTTCATGCCGGGCGCCTGAGCCCTGGCAATCGAAGGCGCGAGGACAAACGAAATCACGGAAGGGGCTCTCAGTTCCGGCGCCGCGGATTGCGCCTGCATTTTGCTCAACTCCTGCTGCAGCATTTCGTTTTCATGTATCTCGCGTTTGAGCTTGAGGTTCAACTCGTCAGCGCGGGCGCGTTCCTGTTTGGCCTGCTGTCGCAACCGATCTTCCTGGACCGCCTGCTGCGCCCGGATCTGATCAAATTCGTTTCGCA
>Ga0209382_10006675_pt1 | contig 14811 bp, 7 predicted proteins | sample SoiMetdeltSBSDD5_FD_187599 | JGI IMG/M metagenome (GOLD analysis project Ga0209382, IMG submission 187599) | Bulk soil microbial communities from a Populus tree surrounding site in Tennessee, USA - Soil MetaG P. deltoides SBSDD5 (SPAdes) (version 2) | ecosystem: Environmental > Terrestrial >... | reverse complement strand
ACAACGCGACAGATCCACGAAACTCTACAAGCTCGAAGAGCTCACCTGGCCACAGATTGATGCTCTGGATCGCCAGCGCACGCTTTTCATCCTGCCTGTCGGAATGATCGAGGAACACGGGCCGCATCTACCCGTTGGTTCCGACACATTTGGCGTCATATATGAGACAAACGACGCGGCGAAACGTGTGAGCCGAGCTCTGCCGGATTGGAACATCGTAACGATGCCGCCAATCAACTACGGCCAGGGTGGAGCGAACCTGATCGGCGAGAGACCCGTCCACCCCGGCACGTACGGCATTCGACAAGAAACGTTGAGATCACTTGTCGCCGACCTTGGCGCACAGATCGCACAGAACGGCTTCAAATGGATTTTCGTCCTCAACGGCCACGGCGCACCACTGCACGGCATTGCACTCAACGAGGCCTGTGACTTCGTCAGCGAAACATTTCGAGTGACGATGCTGCACCTCACGGGAATCTTTAATGCCGATGCGGCGATTCAATCGCGCGGAGAGAGGATGAACGGCAAGTACTTTTCTGCCGCAGAACGTTCCTCCTTCGGGATGGACGTTCATGCCGGCGTCAATGAGACATCCGGTATGCTCGCGGTCAGGCCGGATCTTGTTCGTCCCAATTACAAAATGCTCCCAAGCCGGGCGGGAGATTCATTAGAAAGCTTGCGCGAAATAGCGATTACACCCGGTTGGCAAGGATATTTCTCTTCACCAGCCCGGGCTACGGCGGCGCACGGCCGAGCAGTCGAGGAATGGTGGATCGAGGGGTTCAGCGACCTGATCCTTCGCGCCGTAGGTGGAGAGAATCTGCTCGTTCATCCACGTATTCACGAGACCGTGCCAACCGCCGTGGCTCCCGTCCTGGACGAGGCGCTCCTGCGAGACGCCGCATTCCAAACGCAGCTCGAGGCGTGGCTCGTGCAACGCAAGAATCGTTAATTACTCGCCGAGGAATCGGGGATGTGAACTTGGTCCGGGTATAGGTTCAGCCGTTCTTGCTATTTAGATTATAGAGTGCGCCGTCAACATAAAAACAGACTGGTACTGGAGATGCGCGTTCGCTACATTCCGCTCCATGATTCCGGAAACAAAACAAGCCGCAGTTGCTCGCGCCTTGAATGAAGCATTTGGTGTGAAGGATGTCGAAGACATCCGACCACTGACCGCCGGGCTAAGTTCTGCACTGGTGTTTCGCATTGTCGTACACAACCGTCCCTACCTCTTGAAGGTGATCACACGGACAGACGAAATAAGTGATCCCACCCGGCAGTTCTCCTGCATGAAGAGCGGCGCCGACCGCGGAATTGCTCCACGCGTTTTGTACACGAACATCGAGGACCGGCTCTGGATCACGGACTTCGTCGAAGCGCGACCTTTTTCCGCTCAAGAGGCCTTGTTCCATCTCCCTGGCACACTGCGCAGGCTGCACGCACTACGTCCCTTTCCACATACAGGAAACTACTTCGACAAGATCGACAGATTCATCCGCGGCTTAGCGAAAAGTCTGCCGGAGAGTGAGGCCGAGAATCTGTTCGATATTTACTCACGAGTAACGGAGGTCTACCCGCGGCACGATGAATCGGATTGGGTATCAAGCCACAACGACCTGAAACCTGAGAACATCGCGTTCGACGGAGATCGCATGTGGCTCGTGGATTGGGAGGCGGCATTTTTCAACGACCGCTACCTTGACCTCGCAGTGGTGGCGAATTTCGCCGTCAATAGCGAGGCAGACGAGCACGCCTATCTTCGGGCCTATTTCGGCGAACCCGCCGGCGAGTACCGGCTCGCCCGGTTCTTTCTGATGCGGCAAATTTTGCACATTCTCTACGCGATGGTTTTCCTGCCACTCGCCGCAGCTGCCGGTAAAGCCGTCGACACGAACCAGGACGCGCCTGACTTCAAAGACTTCCATCGCAAGATGCTGGCCGGTGAAGTGAGTTTGGCGGACGCTGACGCTAAACTAAAGTACGGACTAGTTCACTTGAAACAAATCCAAGAGAACCTGCAGACGCCGAGATTTCAGGACGCCTGCAAATCGTTCACACGCCGACTTTAGAAGCCGAATTGTGATATAGAAAGATGTGCACAGTTTATCGGATTTCCGACTTACGTCGTGGCACGTCCGCATCCTTACCTTTCTACAGGTCTACGTCGTTACCGGCGGTGTGATTTCATTCATCGGATGGGCCGCCAACAGGCCGCGACTGACCGACTGGGTGAATAACGGCATTTCGATCCAACCGAATGCGACCGTTGCGGTGATAGCTGCAGGCGCCGCTCTCATTCTGTTGAGCTACGGCTTCCGTCCAGCCGCGGCCGTCCTGGGAGCACTCGTTGCAATTATTGGCGGTAGCGCTCTTTTTCAGATTCTCACGGGCCTCAATCTCGGTATCGACACACTCTTCATGTTCGGTCGAACATTCGGCCAAGTCGGAACACTGGCCCCCGGCCGCATGGGTCCTCCTGGAGCAGCGTCCTGGACGCTTATCGGCACGGCACTGATCTTAGCGGCGTTGCCGCGCTACAATCGCGGTCGCATCCTGGTTCCTGTGCTCGCGGTGATCACAACGAGTGTGTCTGGACTCTCCTTGATCGGATATCTTTACGGCGCCAGTCCTCTGTACACGGTTCCTACGCTGACGATTATTGCGCTACAAACCGCAACATTTATCTTAGCCGTGTCGATTGCACTGATCATGAACGTGGACGAATACCCGCCGATGCGCCTTTTCGCAGAGAACAGCCCGGCGGGCGTGTTCGCTCGTCGGGTCACGCCGGCGCTGATCGGAATTCCAGTCCTGCTGGGTTTTATTCGTTTGGCCGGTGAAAGGGCGGGACTCTACGACGCGTCGTTTGGATCCGCCTTACGCACAGTGTCGGAGATCGCGGTTTTCCTTGTGCTGCTGTGGCGAACAGGTTCAGCCATTAGCCGCCAGGCCGAGCAACGAATGCAGGCTAACGAGGCACTGCAGGCCACGCAACGGCGGCTGGTGAACGAATTGACCGATACCAAGCTGCTGCAGCAAATCAGCAGCGAATTAATCGGTGAAAAAGACGTGGATGCTTTTTACGGCAGGATCCTGGACGCGGCGATGGGCATTATGCGATCCGATTTCGCGAGTATGCAAATGTTTGAACCTGATCGCGGCCATGGGGAACTGCGACTGCTGGCCCACCGAGGCTTCAGTTGGAAGGCCGCGAAACTATGGGAATGGGTCCGCAGCGATTCTGCCAGCGCCTGTGGCGTCGCGTTCGGAACGAAAGCACGGGTGCTTGTGTCTGATGTATATAACTGCGATTTCCTGGAGGGAACGGAAGATCAGGAAATGTTCAGGCAAATGGGGATACGCGCGGTCCAAACGACACCTCTCCTATCGCGTGGCGGAATGTTGGTCGGAATGATTTCGACGCACTGGCGTACGACACACCTCCCCTCGGAGCGTGACTTTCGCTTACTGGATATTCTCGCCCGGCAAGCTGCTGATCTGATCGAACGAAAAAGAGCAGAGATGGCCCGCGAGCAAGCTCTCGAACGTGAACGCGTCGCCCGCGCTGAAGCAGAACGCGCGGCCCGCTTGAAGGATGACTTTCTGGCGACCGTGTCGCACGAACTGCGCACCCCTCTGACCGCGATCCTCGGCTGGTCTCATTTCTTGAAGAAGGACGTCGATGATCGGGAAAAGGCGCGCGCTGCAGCGGCGGTCATCGAACGGAATGGCCGAGTTCAGGCGCAACTCATTACCGACCTGCTGGACATGAGCCGCATCATGTCTGGGAAAATGCGTCTCGACGTGCAACGCGTCGAACTCCCTCTCATCATCGACCTGGCGATCGAGTCGATAATGCCGGCAGCGAATGCAAAAGGCCTTCAGATTCATCGGAAAATCGACCCGTCTGCAGAGCCGATAAACGGAGACCCGGGCCGAATCCAGCAAATTGTCTGGAATCTTTTATCCAATGCGGTGAAGTTTACGCCACGGGACGGAAGCATCGACGTGGTGTTGGCACGAGTCAACACTCACGTTGAAATCCGAATCAGCGACACTGGCGAAGGGATCGCCGCGGACTTTCTTCCTTACATCTTTGACCGCTTCCGGCAGGCAGATTCGTCGAAGACGCGGCCGCATGGAGGGCTCGGAATCGGGCTCGCTCTGGTAAAACAATTGGTCGAGCTTCACGGCGGCCGTGTTCATGCGACAAGTGGCGGAAAGGGACAGGGCGCAACGTTCGCTGTCGAGCTACCGGTCTCAATCTCAGGCGAGGTGCGTGAATACTCTCCAGCAAATCCCACTACCGAACTGGATCAGGTGAATGCTGGAGCGACGCTGCTTGGCCGGATCAAAGTGCTCGTCGTGGACGATGAGCCAGACACCGTTGCGCTTGTGCGCCGGCTGCTCGAGGAGAACGAAGCGATCGTCACGACAGCAGCATCCGCAGAGGAAGCGCTTAACATTCTCCAAAGCCAAACGTTTGATGTCATTGTTAGCGATATCGGCATGCCCATGCAGGATGGCTACGCATTTATCGCTGAAGCCCGACGACGTGGCATTCAAACTCCAGCACTCGCGTTAACAGCTTTCGCGAGACCCGAGGATCGCGCGCAATCACTCTCGAACGGCTATCAGGAACACCTGTCAAAGCCTGTCCAAATGGGCGAACTGCTGGCGACGGTCGCGGTACTCGCGCAAAAGGGCGTTTCACTGATTCAAGATGATTACCGGGTCCACGTGCGTCGCACGCCGGGCGGGTAGGACGCACGCGGCGAGCGCGACCATTCCAAGAACCACCGCCACGGAACCGATGATTACCGGATCCATCGCCGTCACGTTATAAACCTGATTCTCAACCGCGCGGCGTAATGCGAACGCCCCGGCGCCTCCGACCGCAAAACCAATGATGACCAGGACGAGACCTGCGCGCAGTATCAGGCGAAAAATCTCTTCAGCAGTGCTGCCTAAGGCTATGCGGATTCCGATCTCGCGAATCCGTTGCGTTACGAGATACGCCAGAACACCGTAAATCCCGATTGCCGAAAGAAATAAGGCAACGACGCCGAACGACATTGCGAGAACCATTGCTGCACGCCGCGACATCAGCGAATTCGCGGTGCGCTCTTCCATCGTGCGGACATCGTATAGGGGCAACTCCGGATCGATTTTTCTCATCTCGGCACGAACCGCCCGCAGGACCGCGGCGGAGTCAATACTGGTCCGGATCGCGAAACTCCCTCCGCGTCGGGGACTCTGATCCCAGGGGAAATAGTAGGCGCCCGCGTTATTCATTCCGCCGGCAAGATCTTCCAGTCGAACCTCTTTGACTACGCCGATCACGTGAAGCCATCGCGTGTTGGCATCGACCTTCATCAAGTCCTCCGGGCTGCCCGGCTGATACATCCGCCGCCCCAGCGGATCTTGATTGGGCCAGAATTTCTGAGCCAATCGTTCATCGACAATCACGGCAGCCGCTGCGCTGGCAATGTCACGTTCGTCGAAAAAACGGCCGCGCACAAGCTGCATGCTCATCGCCTCAAAATAACCAGGAGTGATGATGACCTGTCGCGGCGATATCAACGACTCGCCGGGCTGCATCTGATAGCCTTCGGCAAGAATCACGCTGTCACTATAGCTTCCGGAAAATGGAATCGTTGTCGTCACCCCTGCGGCCGCGACTCCCGGAACCGATCGGATGGCATCGAGCGCCCGGGTCATGAACGAGCGGACGGCGTTATCGTTCGGATACTTCGCTCCGGGAACATTCGTTGACGCCGTGATAACACCGCTCGACTTGAAACCTGGATCCACGGCAAGTAACTGCCGGAAGCTCGCGCCCAGCAACCCGGCGCCTATCAATAACACGAAGGCAAAAGCGATTTGCGCAACGACCAGGGCGCGGCGCAATGCCTGCGCGGCGCGTCCGCTGGTTCCGGTCCGTCCCTCTTCGCGCAGAACAGTGTTGAGATTCAGGTTAAAGAGATGGCCCATTGGCACGAGGCCGATCAAGATGCCGGCAATCAGCGACATTGCGAGAGTGAAAATCACAACCTCGATGTTTACCTGAATCTCCGATGCTCGCGGAATCTCTTCGAGTCCAATTGCTTGCAATCCGCGCAGGATTCCCATGCACAACAACAAACCAGCAGCCCCTCCGGACACGGTGACAATGACACTTTCGGTCATTAGCTGGCGAGCAACGCGGGTCCGCGCTGCACCGAGCGCAACGCGCGTAGCCAATTCCTTCATCCGCAGATTCGAGCGCGCAAGCACAAGATTGGCAATATTGACCGCGCCAATGAGCAAGACGAATGCGGCGCCGCCCCACAACAGATAGAGCGTTCCGCGGATGTCGCGAACCAGCACTTCCTGAAGCCGCTCCACGGTCGTGTGGAAACCGGCATTGATGAGCAATTGCTTGTACTGTGGAAAACGATCGAGATTAGCGGTGTTCAGCGCGACCACCTGTAGCTGCGCTTGCTCCAATGTGGCACCCGGTTTTAACCGACCGACGTTGTACCAGTTGTTGCTGTGTCGTTGCGCATCGGACTTCATCTCCGCGGTGAACGCCAGAATCGTCCAGAGCCGCACCTCTGGATCAAAGAACAGAAAGTCTCTCGGCATAACGCCAATGACGGTGAATGGCCGCCCGTTCAGACGGAGTTCTCTTCCAACAACGCTGGGATCGCCACCATACAACTGCTGCCATAGACCGTGGCTCAACAACACCTGCTGCGCGCGGCCGGGCTCACCTTCTTCCTCAGTCGGAATGCGGCCAATTGCGGGAGCGACCCGCAACAACCGAAACAGCGACGGAGTGCCTGCCATCCCCCGGATCCGTTCGGGCGTGCCATTGATCTCAATCGTCTGGCCCACCAAATTGAACATCGCTTGCTCTTCGAAAACCGTGACGTCGCGCAGACGATCGTAATAATCCGGGGCACCGCTGTTGTTGCTCCTGCCGACTCCTGCCGCCGGATACTGATTGGACATAATGAGAATGCGATCGGATTCAGGCACGGGCAACGGGTGCAGAAGGACAGAATTGACGATAGTGAAGATCGCGGCATTCGCAGCGATGCACACCGCAAGTGTCAGGAGCGCGGTTGCCGTGTAGCCGCGATCCTTGAATAGAAGCTTGCACGCAAACCGGATGTCACCAATAAAGCTGGTCATGTGTCGCCGTTAGCAATGAGCCGACCAAACGCTAACCGCCTTATTATTCCGCAGCAACGGTCGATTATGTGTGACTACCGTTCACAGGTGTGCGGCCCCCTCTCCCCGTGGGAGAGGGCGGCGCGAAGCGCCGGGTGAGGGTTCGACAATGCCGCGCTCTCGAACCCTCACCCGCCCTTCGGGCGACCTCTCCCAAAGGGCGAGGGGTTAGATTACCGAGAGCTTGCTGCCTGTGATGAACTTGGTTTTCAGGCGCTGCTGCGATTTGGTCTTCATCTTCGCCACGAGTTTCTCGACTTCCTGCATATGCGCTGCACCGTCGGCATTCACACTCTGAGTCGAGCTGGAGTTGAACAGGAACGTGAATGGCTTCTGGTCGTTATTCATGCGATGGTTAAAGATGAGATCGAGGACGTCCAGATCAGGATTTTCATGCTCTCCGTTGCCGCAGAAGACGTAGCGGTCGGCAGTTACGCGTTCACAAAAACCCTTTGCGATGTTGTGTTCCGAACCGTGATGCTGCACTTTGAGAACATCGACATGAAGCTTGTTAGTTCCATCGAAAGCCTGATGGTGTTCCAGGCCCTTGATGATGTCTTCCCAGTGTCCGTCGCCAGTCAGCAAAATTTTCTGACCTTGCTCTTCTGCGAGAAACATCAATGACGCCAGATTCGGCGTCGTTACTTTCTTCCGGTTCCCCAGTTCCTTCGCCAGCGCCAACTCCGCAGCTCCGAGCTGTTCTGCTTCCTGGAGCATCGGACCAATGACCGATCCGACACTCGACCCGATGTCTGCGGCATCCTTCTGCGCGTTTGTCCGAATCTTCTGGACCTGCTCTTCGTGGTCCTCCAGCCACTTCCGCCATTCTCCGCGCAATTTCTTGAGATCCTCGGGAAACGGGCCGAGCACACGCAACGTGATGCTGCCTAATGGAATCGACGGGATGTTGTCGCGCACGAGCATCAGCTTGCCGCTAAAGTCGGGATTCAACGGGATATTGAGCTGATTTTTGGCAACGCGCTTGGATACCTTCAACGCCTGGGGGATGCTGTTTGCCAGATCTCGACGTTCCTGTGCGATTCGACGAAAGATCGGATTCTCTGCTCCGGACAAGATCGTTGCCGTGGCGGCCAGCATATCCTCGATCCGTTCGCTCTCATCTCCGACGAGGTCGCTGAAGGCGTTATGAAAAATGCGCTTCACGGCGGCCGGCCGGTCCACTTCAGGTCTGGGATGTGTCGGATTGCCGTTGTTAACCTGATGCTCGTGGACGCGCCAGGCAGCTTCGTCGTCGAGAAGTTGAAGAATCCCGGCAATGTGGTCCTCGTCGATGTGGGAGATGTAGACGATGTCGACCGACTTCTTCTGTTTACGCAGAGTAGCCAAGGCGGGCGCCACATGTTGCGTGTAAGCGCGTTCGATACCGCCATCGACGAGCATCCGATTCTTACGATCCGCGCTTTCGAGGAAAAGGCAGTCGCCTTTGTCTGATTGGAAAGCAGTGAGCTTCACTGATGTCCTCCGTTGGGGCCGGAGCCCGGTTCTGTGCGATCGATGCGCGTTTTAATTCGTTTGGTTTCTCGCAGGCATGCCTCGGGATCGATGACGCCAAATCCCGCGTCGTTCACCCATGCGAAGCTCGCTCCCGGCAGCGGTTTCGCAGTGCTGCGGATAATGCCCTCGATTTGAGCGCTAGTGAGGTTCGGTTCGATTGCGAGCATCAGTCCAACCACACCCGTCACGAAGGGACTTGCCATACTCGTGCCGGACATTCCGATCCAGCGCTCGTCATCCGTCGAAAAACCCTTGGCCGCGACAATGTTCGTACCCGGAGCCGCAATGTCCGGTTTCGTACGACCGTCGCGCGAAGGTCCCTGGCTGCTCGAAATGTTGATGCGGTTGCCGGCTTCATCAAGATTTGCAACGGTGATCACTCGATTGCCGCAGCCAAGGGAGCTCACCGTCGAATTGTCGATCATCGACTTCTTCGTAAAGAATGAAGGAAAGCTCCATGCCTCGCGATCTCCGACACGACCGAGGCGTCGTGGGTCATCTCGTTCGACCCAGCCATCAAATCTCCCGTCGCGGACCTCGATACCGTGAAGCCGCACAACCCATGTTCCGGCGGTTATACCGACAACGGGATCGCTTGCAAGGTTCGGGCTCAAGAACACACTGATGTGATTGGCGCCGTTAGATGGATGGTGGAGCTCGTTATAGATGCTGATGAAGCTTCCGTCCGCCAGACGCCGGTTTTCGATGTATTCGAGAGGATTGATTTTCTCGATCCAGGTTCCATCGGGAAGGCGGACTTCGACAGCGAAGCGATCCTGGGGCGAGAACCAGATTTCGAGTTCGTTCTCGGAAAGGTCGAGGAGGCCATTCCCCACGACAACCCACTCGACATCCGCCGTGAGGTTTGCCGCCGGAACGCGGCCGCTGGTGTGGATGCGGCCCATGATCCATCCGATATCGTCCGGCGTCTCGCCGTCCTCCTGACCTGAGTTACCGGCGGCAACGGTTAGACCGTAGCCTGGACTCGAGAAGAGCGAATCCAGATATCTGCCGATAGCACCCGAACCGTCATGTGCATGGCCGTTCGTTCCGAGAGATATGTTGACGGACAGCTGCTCGCCTCTGGATTGCGCAAGTTGAACGAGGTAGTCCACTGCGTCGGCAATTCGAGTGGAATCATAGAAGGACTTGCGCCGTTCAAGATCTTCTTCAGGCAAGGAAATCACGACTCCCGCTATCGCGGAACGACGACACACGCCGCGATTGCCGGCAGCGATGCTCGCGACATGAGTGCCGTGAGATCCCTCTGTCAATTGAGACTGTTTTTCGATCTCGTACGCCGGCACGCCGATCTGCGGAGCAGCTTTGATTGCAGAATTCAAATGCGTCTGCAAAAACTCCGCTCCGTAAGCGAACTGCGGCTGACCTGGATGCGGCCTTCCGCTTCCGCCCTGGTCCCAGATGGCGACGAATCGCGTCTTACCTTTGCTGTCGATGAAATCGGGATGCGAGAAATCAAATCCCTGGACATCAATGATGCCGATCAGCACTTTTTCGCCGAAACGATGGTCGGCTTCTTTTCCGAACTTGCGCATCGACGGTTGCGGAGCGCTGACTTTGCCGGCAGTGATGCTCGGACGTGGCGCCTTGATGGACTCGCCTACTTCCACGAACGAAACGTTTTCGTCGCGCGTGAGTTGCGTTAACTTGTCGATCGGCACTCGAGCGCGGACAATACGGCCGCTTCGAGACAATTCTCCGATAACCTTTGCAGCCGTCGGATCGACGAGTTGGACGAATACGTCCGCCTCGATATTGGAAGGCAGCTTCTTTAGCGTTTTAGTCTTCGGCAACCGCCGCAGCCCTTTAGCATCGACGGGCGCATTGCCCGCCTGTCGCCTCAATGCAACGGTGGACAGCAAGCGCTCACTTGTAACAGTGATGCAGGACATGTGCTCGGCACGCACTGCGTTCACAGTGCTGTCGCCGTTCGCCATCATCTGAAGCTTGGGTTGGATCTTGCGTCGGTGTTCCTGAAGTAAGTCGCGTTTGGCCACTGACAGATCTCCTTTAGTCTGACAAGCGTAAACACGATACGATTTTTACCGGTCTAGGCAAATTTCAATTTACAGACACTCGCTGTGAACTACATTCGAAGCCATCCTATTCTTGTAACCCTGACCACGTTTCCCGGCTCTTATTAGCAGGGAGTGCTTGTGAGTCGACTTTCCCAAAGCAGAGACGCTAGCCCTCATGCAGAAAAGAGTGAAGCGTTCGGTGCGCTGGTTGCGCGATACCAGGACGCCGCATTTGCCTACGCCTACGCAATCCTTCGTGATTACTCCGCAGCGGAGGATGCCACACAAGCCGCTTTTTTGAGCGCATGGCTTCACTGGAATGATCTTCGGGAGCCGGAAGCCTTTGGCGGTTGGCTGCGCACGATCGTCCGAACCGAATGTTATCGGATCACCCGACGCTCCCGTTTGGACACGGTACCTCTCGATGAAAGCCAGGTGACGGCTGAACTTGAGGAGCAAGAGATTACGAAATGGGAAACCCGGACGTTGCTTCTGAAAGCGATCGGTGGACTAAACGAATCAGACCGCGCTCTCATCGCTCTGCGTTACATGAGTGACCTGTCCTACCAGGAAATGGCGGAGTTCATGGGAACTCCGATAGCAACGGTCAAAAAACGATTGCACGACTCTCGCCGCCGACTGCGGGCTCGTTGGCAGAACCTGATGGGATCCGGCAAGCAGGGTCTGCAGGTATATCGGCCATCAAGGAGTGCCCGACTTCAAAGGAGAATCATGAACCTAACAGAATTGTTCGAACGAATTGCTCGCGGCGACGTTTCGGCAGTCGCTGCGGCGCTGGATGCGAATCCAGAATTGTTGGATGTTCGTGGGGAAAACGAACGTTTCTGGTGCGGAGTTACCAATGCATTTGCCATAGCCGTAGCCAGTGGGCAGTTGGAGATCGTGAAGCTCTTCATCGATCGAGAAGCGCACCTGAGGATGCCTAAAACCGACATATCTCCGCTTGCGCTTGCAGCAATCGAAAGTCGTCCAGACGTGGCGAGGCTACTAGTGGATGCCGGGTTTTCGATCGACATCTTCGCGGCAGCGGCGTTGGGCAGGACGGACCGTGCAGCTGAGCTCATTCGCGAGGACGCTGCGCTTGCTCGTTCGCGCACTTTCGATGGCAAGACGCCCTTGCACTTCTGCCGTAGCATCGATGTGGCGAAACTGCTCTTGGCAGCCGGCGCGGAACTGGACGCCATCGACGATTCCGGACAATCACCCCTTCAGTGGATCATGGCGACCGGCCGTTACAAAGCTCTCTCCAATTACCTGGTGACAGTCGGAGCTAAAGCCGACGCGACGGACATCTTCTGGGCATGCGCATACGGAGATGTCCACGCTGTGCGGGCGTTTCTGGATTCCGACGCCACAGTTGTGAATGCGCGCCGTCCTCGAGCGCCTGCCGTTCCCGCCGCGATGATCGGAACACAACCGTTGCATGAAGCGGCGGTTCGCGGCGAAAACGAAATTGCGAAACTTCTGATTGAAGCGCACGCCGACGTCAACGCCCGTGGCGGGAAGAATGACGTGACGCCCCTGCACTCCGCTGCCGCAGGTGGCCACCTGGAAATGATTAAGCTTCTCCTGGCCGCTGGAGCTGACCCAAGCGCTCGCGACGGCTCAATGGATGCTACCCCTCAATCGTGGGCGAAGTTCTTTGGACACCCGGATGTCGCCGATTTTCTCAGCACGTGGATTAAAACATCCTAGGCCACAGATGTGCCCCAGCTATGGGGACTGTCTAAAATACAGATTGAGCGTGACTCCAATCATGTTCACCGAGTGCTGGCTGCAGGTCGTACAGTTCTGATGAAGGAGATAGGTGTCTAACATCCACCGCTTCTTGTGTGGGAACTGCACGCCGAAACCATACTGGTTCTGATTCCACGAATGATGGTTGCGGTCATGGTAGACCTCACCTGAGACGTAAGGCTTGAACTCGAAGGTGCCGCTCCGAACGCGACCGAGGATCATGAGCCTGTTCCTGTACCGGAAGTCGTATGCTCCATCGACCCAACGGTACTCCGTTCGGTTCCGATCGGTCAGCAGCACACTTCCGACCAGAAGACGAAACGTCACCTGGGCAATAGTTCTGTTTTCGATCCTTTTATTGCCGTTCTCGACCGTGTGCAGGTATTCGTAACCGCCTGCGAATACAAGGTAGTGTTCGTTATTTACGTCAATGTAATTCCCCTGCGCTCCCACTATCGGCTTCATGCGCCGTTCAAGAAGGGCACCGCCCCTCCATCGCTGAAACGAGAAATTTGAGCTGTGCTGGAGCTCGCCCCAGGTTTCGATACGCGTCCGTGGCAGCAACTCGATTGCTGCTGCGATCTTTGGCCTCTCCTGCCAGCCAATGTCGGGAGTTTGTCCGGTCAAGTTTGTCGTATGCAGAATAGAAAGTGTGGCGAATATGAGACCGGTGACTGGCTTTAATCTCACGACGTAGTCGAACGCTGCACAAGTCATGCCATTGCAGCAACGGCCCCGACCCGGATATCACACATGTTGTTGTGATCGGCGGTGGGATCAAGCGGCCGGCGTTAGCAACCGCTCACGCCGGCGTCTTTTGGTTCAGAACTTGATCTTCGACGACAGTTGGATCTGTCGTGCGTCGTTAGCCTGGAAAATACGACCGAAGTTCGACGAGTTCGCGACACCGCTCGGAAGAATGAACGTCGGTGTATTGAGCGCATTGAAGAACTCGAAACGCAGTTCCAGGGATCGCGATTCGGCGAAAGTGGCGCGCTTGCTCAGGGAGATATCGAAGTTTCGGCTCCCCGGTCCGATCAAGATGTTGCGACCGGCATTACCGAACGTGCCGCGCGCCGGAATCTGGAACGCTTCCGTCCGGAACCATCGGTCTACGGTCCGTTCGGACTTCGGCAACACGGGATCGCCGACGAGATTGGGCCGATCTTTGGACTGTCCCGTCTGGCTGTTGTCTCCGCTGATCGTCGGCGTGAATGGCAGACCCGTGCGGAACACGCTGATGCCTGACAGTTCCCATCCGCCAATGACGTGCCCCAAAACTCCGCCGGCGCTCGTGGCAAAACGACGGCCACGGCCGAACGGCAGTTCGTACACATAGCTGAGGGTCAACCTGTGGCGTGTGTCGAATGCGGAAAGGCCGCGTTCTGCTCGACGATTGAGCTCGTCCTGAGCGCCGTTCGCGGTTCCACCAGAGTCATCTGGCCCATCATCGATCATCTTCGACCATGCATAACTCGAGAGCACGGACAAGCCGGAGCGCATGCGTTTTTCAACCTTAAGTAGGCCTGCCTGGTAATTCGAGTTACCGGTGGACTCTGTGATCACGATGTTGGCCCACGGTTGAATCGGACGCCTGGACTGCACAGTGCCTGTGGCTGACGGTCTGGCCTGATTGATGTTGACCGCGCGCGTCAAACCATGACCGATCTTCCCTTCGTAGGTCGCTTCAACCACCATCGATCCCGGCAGTTCACGCTGAACGCTCAGATTCCAGTTCTGGTAGTAATCGTCCCTGAAATCCGGATCCAAACCCGCAATCGACAGGCCGGCGCGAGTCTTGAACACTTCCTCCGGCGGCACCGGATACGGATTGTCCATCGTCATCGTGATGCTGGTCGGAGTCGAGTTGAAGGTCTGATTGAAGAAGTTCGGCGGATTGTTCGTGTAGAGGTTGCAATTGCAAATGTCATCCACACCGTAGAACACACCGAAGCCCGCACGCAGTACCGTCTTGCCGTCGCCGGTTAATCGATAGGCCAGACCGAGGCGCGGAGCAAAATTGTTGAGATCGTTCGGATGCAGCGGTGAATCCTTGAGGCCCGGACGCACGTCGTTCGTGGCGAGATCATAAGTCTTCATGCGTCCGTATTTTTCGATCAGTGGAACGTTGAATTCGTAACGCAGCCCGAGGTTCAGTGTGAGTTTCGGCGAAAACTTCCAGTCGTCCTGAACGAAGCCGTCATAACTATCGATCCACGGATGGAAGTCCAGACCGCACGGGTCGTTGCCGTGATTGACAATGTAGCAGTCGGAC
>Ga0209382_10006674_pt1 | contig 14814 bp, 15 predicted proteins | sample SoiMetdeltSBSDD5_FD_187599 | JGI IMG/M metagenome (GOLD analysis project Ga0209382, IMG submission 187599) | Bulk soil microbial communities from a Populus tree surrounding site in Tennessee, USA - Soil MetaG P. deltoides SBSDD5 (SPAdes) (version 2) | ecosystem: Environmental > Terrestrial >... | reverse complement strand
CAGAACGTCGCATGAGCGACGCGCAACCGACCGTCTATCTCGTCGACGACGACGCTTCGGTGCTGAAGGCGTTGCGCCGGCTGCTTTCGGGCGCAGGATGGAGCGTCGAAGCGTTCAGCTCGTCGCAGGAGTTCCTCGATCGCCATCGGGACGATGTGCCCGGGTGTCTGGTGCTGGACGTCGCGATGCCCGGGCTGAACGGGTTGGAGCTGCAGGAGGCGCTCGATGCGCGCGGCAGCCTGCTGCCGGTCATCTTTCTGACCGGGCACGGCGACATCCCGATGAGCGTCCGGGCGATCAAGCGGGGGGCGGTCGACTTTCTGACCAAGCCGGTAGACGGCGAGGACCTGTTCGCCGCGATCCGCGCTGCGTTCGGCAAGGGGCAGGCGCTGCGCGAGGCGCGCGCCGAAATGGACGGTATCGAACGCAGGCTGGCGGCGCTCACCCCGCGCGAGCGCGAAGTCCTGGCGCACATCGTTTCCGGCAGGCTGAACAAGCAGATCGCCGCCGACCTCGGGACGGTGGAGAAGACCATCAAGGTCCATCGCGCCCGGGTCATGGAAAAGATGCAGGTTCGTTCGCTCGCCGAGCTGGTACGCCTCGCCGAGCGCGCAGGAATCAAGTCCCGGTAGCTCGGCGGGACTGGACCAAGGTTCACTTTTGGCGCGCCCTGATCGGTTCATCCATGCATTGATTCGGCGCCGTTCGGCCCCATCTTTGCTTGGCGTCTTATATAGCGTCCCAAAAGCGCGTAGTATCGCAGTGCAACGGCGACGCCGCGAAAAGGAGCAAGTCCTTGAACAATATGCTGAAAAACCTGGTCATCTGGCTCGTGATCGGCCTCGTGCTGATGACCGTGTTCAACCAGTTCAATACCCGCCAGGCGGCCCAGGCGCCGATGGAGTACTCGCAATTCATCGAAGAGGTGAAGAGCGGGCGCATCGCCAAGGTGGTCATCGAGGGTCGGCAGCTCAAGGCGACGACGAACGACGGCAAGCGCGTGACGAGTTATTCGCCGGGCGACATCTGGCTGGTTTCCGACCTTCTCAAGTACGGCGTCAAGATCGAGGCGAAGCCCGAAGAGGAGCCTTCGCTGCTGATGAACATCTTCGTCTCGTGGTTCCCGATGCTGCTGCTGATCGGCGTGTGGATCTTCTTCATGCGCCAGATGCAGGGCGGCGGACGCGGCGGCGCGTTCAGCTTCGGCAAGTCGCGCGCGCGCATGCTCGACGAATCGACCAACACGGTGACGTTCGCCGACGTCGCCGGCTGCGAGGAGGCGAAGGAGGAGGTCTCCGAGCTGGTGGATTTCCTGCGCGACCCGACCAAGTTCCAGAAGCTCGGCGGCCGCATTCCGCGCGGCGTGCTGATGGTCGGCAATCCCGGCACCGGCAAGACGCTGCTCGCACGGGCGATCGCCGGCGAGGCGAAAGTGCCGTTCTTCTCGATCTCGGGCTCGGACTTCGTCGAAATGTTCGTCGGCGTCGGCGCGGCGCGGGTGCGCGACATGTTCGAGCAGGCGAAAAAGCACGCGCCGTGCATCGTCTTCATCGACGAGATCGACGCGGTCGGCCGGCAGCGCGGCGCGGGGCTCGGCGGCGGCAACGACGAGCGCGAGCAGACGCTCAACCAGCTGCTGGTGGAGATGGACGGATTCGAATCGCAGGTCGGGGTGATCGTGATCGCCGCGACCAACCGGCCCGACGTGCTCGACCCTGCGCTGCTGCGCCCCGGGCGCTTCGATCGGCAGGTCGTCGTGCCGCTGCCGGATATCCGCGGCCGCGAGGAGATCCTCAAGGTGCACATGCGCAAGGTGCCGCTCGCGCCGGACGTGCGGCCGGAGATCATCGCGCGCGGCACGCCCGGCTTCTCGGGCGCCGATCTCGCGAACCTGGTGAACGAGGCGGCGCTGTTCGCCGCGCGCGGCAACAAGCGCCTGGTCGACATGGACGACTTCGAGCGCGCCAAGGACAAGATCATGATGGGCGCCGAGCGGCGCTCGATGGTGATGCCCGAGGAAGAACGCAGGAACACCGCGTACCACGAGTCCGGCCATGCGGTGGTGGCGAAGCTGCTGCCGAAGACCGACCCGGTGCACAAGGTGACGATCATCCCGCGCGGGCGCGCGCTCGGCGTGACCATGCAGCTGCCCGAGCACGATCGCTACAGCCAGGATCGCGACCGGCTGCTCAACACGATCGCGGTGCTGTTCGGCGGCCGCATTGCCGAGGAAATCTTCATGGGCCAGATGACGACCGGCGCATCGAACGATTTCGAGCGCGCGACCGCGCTCGCCCGCCTCATGGTCACGCAATGGGGCATGTCGGAAGAGCTCGGCACAATGGTGTACGGCGAGAACGAGGGCGAGATCTTCCTCGGGCGCTCGATCACCACGCACAAGAACATGTCCGAGGCGACGTTGCAGAAGGTGGACCAGGAGATCCGCCGCATCATCGATACGCAGTACAAGCTGGCACGCAAACTGATCGAGGACAACCGCCCGATCGTCGAGGCGATGGCGAAGGCGCTGCTCGAGCTCGAGACGCTCGATTCCGATCAGCTTAACGACATCCTGGCCGGCAAGCCGCCGCGCCCGCCCAAGGCGGTCTCGCAACAGACGCCGCCGCCTCCTCCCCCGAAAGACGACGCGCACGGCGCCACCGCCCCCGCAACGAACGCCTGAGCGCTTGAACCTTCGCTGCGGCCGCTACGAGCTCGCGCTCGAGCGGCCGCTTCTCATGGGCGTCCTGAACGTCACGCCCGATTCGTTCTCCGACGGCGGCCGCTATCTCGAGCACGGCGCGGCGCTTGCGCATGCGCGCAAGCTGATCGGGGAGGGCGCGGATCTGATCGATATCGGCGGCGAGTCCACGCGCCCGGGTGCGGCTCCGGTGTCGGAGGACGAAGAGCTCGCGCGCGTGATTCCGCTGGTCGAGGTGTTGCGCGACGCGGGCATTCCGCTCTCGGTCGACACGCGCCGCCCGCGGGTGATGCGCGCTGCGCTCGCTGCGGGCGCGTCGATGATCAACGATGTCGAGGCGCTCGAATCGCCGGGCGCGCTCGAGGCGGTGGCGGCGAGCGATTGCGCGGTCTGCCTGATGCACAAGAAAGGCGATCCGCCGACGATGCAGCGCGATCCCCGCTACGGCGACGTCGTCGTCGAGGTCAAGGCGTATCTCGCGGCGCGCATGATCGTCGCGACGCACGCAGGGATCGCGCGCGAGCGGATCGCGATCGATCCGGGCTTCGGCTTCGGCAAGACGCCGGCGCACAATCTCGAGCTGCTGCGGCGCCTGCACGAGCTCGGCTCGCTCGGCGTCGCCGTGGTCGCGGGTCTGTCGCGCAAGTCGACGCTCGGCGTGATCACCGGGAAGCCGGTCGGAGAGCGGCTCGCCGCGAGCCTGGGTGCCGCGTTGCTCGCGGCGCAGCGCGGAGCGCATATACTGCGCGTCCACGACGTGGCGGAAACCAGGGACGCGCTTGCCGTCTGGCAGGCGATGCGCGCGCAATGACCAGGAGCTATTTCGGAACGGACGGGATTCGCGGCACCGTCGGGCAGAGCCCGATGACGCCGGACTTCGTGCTGCGCCTCGGATACGCGGCCGGCAAGGTGCTCGCCGGCCACGTCGAGAACCCGGCGGTGCTGATCGGCAAGGACACGCGGATCTCGGGATACATGATCGAGGCTGCGCTGGAGGCAGGATTCTCGGCCGCCGGCGTAGACGTTCTGCTCTGCGGGCCGCTGCCGACGCCCGGCGTCGCGTACCTGACGCGCGCGCTGCGCCTGAGCGCGGGCGTGGTGATCAGCGCTTCGCACAATCCGTACGCCGACAACGGCATCAAGTTTTTCTCGGGCGACGGCTTCAAGCTCGCCGATTCGATCGAAGCCGAGATCGAGCGCGCGCTCGAATCGCCGATCGGCTGCAACGAGGCGGCGCAACTTGGGCGGGCGCGCCGCATCGACGACGCTCAGGGGCGTTACGTCGAATTCTGCAAATCGACGTTTCCGAACGAACTCGACCTCAAGGGAATGCAGCTCGTCGTGGATTGCGCGCACGGCGCGGCCTACCAGGTTGCGCCGCACGTGTTCCACGAGCTTGGCGCCGAAGTGACGTCGATCGGCGTTCTTCCGGACGGCTTGAACATCAACGAGCTGCACGGCGCGACTGCTCCGCAGAAGCTGGCGCGCGAAGTGAAGTCGCGAGGCGCGGACCTCGGGATTGCGCTCGACGGCGACGGCGATCGCCTCGTCGTGGTGGACGCGAACGGCGTCTTCTACGACGGCGACCAGCTGCTCTATGCGATCGTCAAGCAGCGCGCGGGCAGGGAAAAGGTCGCGGGCGTTGCCGGTACGCTGATGACGAACCTCGCGCTCGAGAAGGCGCTCGCGCGGATGGGCGTTGCGTTCGCCCGCGCGCGGGTGGGCGATCGCTATGTGCTCGAGATGCTGCAGGAGAAGAAGTGGCTTTTCGGCGGCGAGAATTCGGGCCACATCATCTGCCTCGACAAGCACACCACCGGAGACGGGATCGTTTCCGCGCTGCAGGTCCTGTCCGCGCTGCGCTCCACCGGCCTCACGCTCGCCGAGATGACTGCCGATCTGACGATGTTTCCGCAGGTGCTGGTTAACGTGAAGGTGCCGCGCGGCTTCGACTGGGAGAAGCATCGGGCGATCGCGGACGCGCAGGCGCTCGCCGAGCGCTCGATGAACGGGCGCGGCCGGGTCCTGCTGCGGCCGTCGGGGACCGAGCCGGTGCTGCGCGTCATGGTCGAGGGAGAACCGCGAGAAGTAATTGAATCCGCGGCGAATTCCATCGCCGCCGCCGTGCGCAAGGCAGCCTCGGGGTAGGCCGTCCGTAAGAAGTGGCTTGACGCACGCCTAACGTTTCCATTATTCTGGAAACATGGAAACGACGCAGGCGATCCAGGCGCTCAGTGCCCTCGCGCAAAGCACGCGGCTGGCGATCTTCCGGCTGCTGGTCAAGGCCGGGCCGGAGGGGCTTGCGGCCGGTGCGATCGGCGAGAAGCTCGATCTCGCGCCGGCGACGCTCTCGTTCCACCTCGCCGGCCTGACACGCGCAGGGCTGGCGCGCGGCCGCCAGGACGGGCGCTTCATCCTCTACAGCGCCGATTTCCAGAACATGACCGGGCTCGTCGCCTACCTCACGGAGAACTGCTGCGTGATGTCCGCGTGTTCGCCCGCCGCATGCCCACCCGCAACCGCCAAAGGAGATGTCGATGAAAAGGCTACACGTGCACGTAAGCGTGCATGACCTCGAGCAGAGCATCCGCTTCTATTCCACGTTGTTCGCCTCGGGACCGAGCGTGAAGAAAGACGATTACGCGAAATGGATGCTCGACGACCCGCGCGTCAACTTCGCGATCTCGACCTGTGCGCAGAAAAAAGGCGTGGACCACCTCGGCATCCAGGCCGAGAACGGCGGCGAGCTCGAGGAGCTTGGCGTCCGGCTCGCGCAAGCCGATGTCGCAATCACCGCGCAGAAGGGCGTGACGTGCTGCTACGCGAAGGGCGACAAGTACTGGACGCTCGACCCGCAGGGAATCGCGTGGGAGTCGTTCCACACGCTCGATAGCGCGCCGGTCTTCGGCGAGGACACGCGTGCGAGCTCGCCACCGGCCGAAAAGGCAAAGGCGGCCTGCTGTACGTGAGTCAGTCCAGCGTGCGCTTGTAGAAGCGCAGGCCGATCACGATCACCACCAGCATGAAGACCGCGATTGGCCAGATCGCCGGCCAGAGCTCGATCGCGGTGTTGCCCTTGAGGACGACGCCGCGCACCAGCACCATGAAATGCTTCAGCGGCAGCAGCGACCCGAGCCACTGCGCCCACTCGGGCATGCCGCGGAACGGGAACATGAAGCCGGACAGCAGCAGCGACGGCAGGAAAAAGAAGAACGTCATCTGCATCGCCTGCAGCTGGTTGCTGGCGATCGACGAGAACGTGATGCCGAGCGTCAGATTCGCCGCGATGAAGATCAGCACGATCGCGTAGAGCAGAAACAGGTTGCCCTGCATCGGAACCTCGAAGATCGTGAACGCCGCAATCAGCACCAGCGTCACCTGGATCAGGCCGATCAGGATGTAGGGGACGATCTTGCCGGTCATCACCTCGATCGGCAGCGCCGGCGTCGCGAGCAGGTTCTCGAACGTGCCGCGCTCGCGCTCGCGGGTCATTGCGAGCCCGGTCATCAGCACCATGGTCATCGTCAGGATCACGCCGAGCAGGCCCGGGACGATGTTGTAGGCCGTCACCGCTTCCGGGTTGTAGCGGCGGTGCACGCGCATCTCCATCGCGGGCGCAACCGGCGCGAGATCGGCAAGTGCGCCCTTCAGGTCGCGTGCCAGCGACTGCTGGCTGATCCGCTCGAGCACCGCGAGCGCGCTGCCGACGGCGCCCGGATCGGTCGCGTCGGCTTCGACGAGCAGCACCGGCCGCTCGCCGCGCACCAGCTTGCGGCCGAAATTCTCCGGGATCGTGATCGCGAACTGCACATCCCCGAGCGCGAGCGCGCGCTCGAGCTGCGCCTCGTTCTGCAGCTGCTGCTCGATGCGGAAGTAGCCGCTGTTCTGCATCGCCGCGAGCAGGCTTCTCGACCACGGGCTGGAATCGGCGGACAACACCGCGGTCGGCAGGTGCTTGGGATCGGTGTTGATCGCGAAGCCGAACAGCAGCAGCTGGATCACCGGGATGCCGATGATCATGCCGAACGTCAGGCGGTCGCGCTTCAACTGGATGAACTCCTTCAGGATGATCCCGGTCCAGCGCGACAGCGAAAACGATTCGCGCGTCATCGAGCCTCTTCCGCGTCGCGCATCAGGTCGATGAACACGTCTTCGAGCCCTGCCTCGGTGCGCCGCCAGGCGAGGCCTGGCTGCTGGCGCAGCGGCGCGAGCGCCGCCTCGAGCGCGTCGGCGTCGTCACCGGTGACGTGCAGCGTGTTGCCGAACGCGGTCACCTGCGCAACGCCCGGGAGCCCGCGCAGCTGCGCCGATAGCGCGGCGAGGTCGGGCCCGGAAACCGTCCATGCGGCGAGCGGCCGCTGGTGCAGGATCTGATCCGGCGCTCCGGTCGCGAGCAGCTTGCCGTACGCGATATAGACGAGCCGGTGGCAGCGCTCGGCCTCGTCCATGTAGTGCGTCGAGACGAGCACTGAGATGCCGCGCGCGGCGAGCGCATGGATCTCCTCCCAGAACTCGCGCCGCGCCTTCGGATCGACGCCGGCGGTCGGCTCATCGAGCAGCAGCAGCTTGGGGTCGTGCAGCATGCAGGCGGCGAGCGCGAGGCGCTGCTTCCATCCGCCCGAGAGCGTCCCCGCGAGCTGATCCCGGCGCGTGCCGAGGCCGAGTCCGTCGATCGCCGCTGCGACCGCCTGCTTGCGGTCCTTCATCCCGTACATGCGCGCGACGAAATCCAGGTTCTCGCGAATCGTCAGGTCGCCCCACAGCGAGAAGCCCTGCGTCATGTAGCCGACTTCGCGCTTGATCGCCGCGGTCTCGCGGATCACGTCGTAGCCGAGGCACGTCCCGCTGCCCGAGTCGGGGCGCAGCAGGCCGCACAGCATGCGGATCGACGTCGTCTTGCCGCTGCCGTTCGGCCCGAGGAAGCCGAGGATCTGCCCGTATTCGACCTGCAGCGACAGATCGCGCACGACGTGCTTGTCGCCGAAGCTCTTGTTGAGCCCGCGGACGTCGATCGCCAGCGCTGCGCTCATTTCGCCAGCTTCACGTCGACGGGCTGGCCGGGCCGCAGCGTGGATGCTCCGTCGGGACGCGCTTCGGCGAGGAACACCAGCTTGGCGCGTGATTCCTTGCTGTAGAGGTTGGGAGGCGCGTATTCGGCCTGCGTCGAGACGTAGCTCAGCGTTGCGCGTAGCGGCGCTGCGCACCCATCGCACGAGATCTGCACCGCCTGTCCGAGCTTGAGCGTGGCGAGCGCCGCCTCGGGCACGTAGAACCTCGCCTTGACGTTCCCGGGAGGCAGGATCGACGCAACCGGCCGGCCCGCGGGCACCCATTCGCCTTCCACGAAGAACGTGTCCTGCACCGTTCCCGCGGCCGGTGCGACGACGCTCTTCTGCGCGAGGCGCCACTCGGCCTGGGCGAGCGCCGCACGCGCCGCGCCCACTTCGGTCTCTGCGCCTTCGAGCTCGGCAGTGCGCCCGAGCGGCATCCGCAGATTGCGCACCTGTGCGTCGGCTTCGGCGACCCGCGCCGTGTCGCGCTGGTAGGTCGAACGCGCCTCGTCGAGGCGGGCCTGCGAGATGAATCCGCCCTTGAACAGCTTCTCCTGCTGCGCGAGCTGCGAGGCGGCGAGCTGGCGCGCGGCCCGTGCCTGCGCCGCCTGCGCCTGCGCCGCATCGACCTCGGGAACGCGGTGCGCACCGCGCAGATTCTCCAGGCGCGCAAGCGCGGTCTTGACGCGCTGCTCGGCTTCGAGCCGCGCGGCGCGCTCGTTTTCCTGCTCGAGCACGAATACCGGCTTGCCCGCTTCGACCTGCTCCCCGCGCTTCACCAGCAGCTTCTGCAGCTGCCCGGCGTTGGGCGAGGCGAGCAGCACGAACTCGCCTTCCATGTAGCCCTGGTAGGCATCGCTCGCCGGTTGGCTGCATGCCGCGAGCCACGCGCACGCAAGAGCGGTGAACACGGTACGCATCGTCAGTTTCCCTTGCTCGCGGCGAGCGTGGTCACGCCCTTGCGCAGCACGGCGCGCGCCTCGCGACGCGCCGCGCTGCTGTCGCGCGCGAGGTGCAGTACCGCCGCGCCGACGACCAGAGTGTGTAGAAAGGCAATGCTGTCCGGGTCCGCGGGCCCTTCCGCGGCGGCGATCACGAGGGCGAGCCGCCCGCGCACTTCGCGAATGAACCGGACCAATCGCCGCCGCACCGCGGGATCCCGATCTGCGGTGCCCACCAGCGTAAGCAGGGTCCGTGTGCGGCGCTTGTCTGTAATCGCGCGCGCCAGCGCGCCGGCCAGCGCGTCCGGACCCAGCTTGCCGCGCCGCGCGGCGCGCAGCAACGAGCCCGCCAGCGCGTCGATCGAGCGGTACGCCACCGCCTGGAGCAGCTCGGCCCGCGTCGGGAAGTAGTAGGTCAGATGGCTTTGCCGCACGCCGGCTGCGCGCGCCACGCGCGGCTGCGTCAGCTCCTGCGCGCCGCCGTGCGCGAGCAGGTCGAGCGCAGCATCCAGGATCCGGTCGCGCACCTCCATCTTGGTAAGTCTACCAAAGTCCGGGAAACGTTGACCCAGATCAACTCTGCGCCCATCACCGCGGGCACCATAATGTCGACATGGAGACCGTAAGGACGGACGTTGCGATCGTGGGCGCCGGGGGCGCCGGGTTGCGGGCGGCAATTGCGCTTGCGCAGGCCGATCCGCAGCTCAAGATCGCGCTGATCTCCAAGGTGTACCCGATGCGCAGCCACACCTGCGCGGCGGAGGGCGGGGCGGCCGGCGTGATCAAGCCCGACGACAGCCTCGAGCATCACTTCAACGATACCGTAGGCGGCGGCGACTGGCTGTGCGATCAGGACGCGGTCGACTACCTGGTGCAGGAAGCGCCCAAGGAACTGATCCAGCTCGAGCACTGGGGTTGCCCGTGGAGCCGCGAGCCCGATGGCTCGGTCGCGGTGCGCCCGTTCGGCGGAATGAAGAAGCAGCGCACCTGGTTCGCCGCCGACAAGTCCGGCTTTCATATTCTGCACACGCTGTTTCAGACCTCGCTGCAGTTTCGTTCGATCGAGCGCTACGACGAGTTCTATGCGACCGACCTGCTAATCGACGAGGGCCGCTGCCAGGGGCTGACCGCGATCGAGATGCGCAGCGGGCAGATGCGCCGCTTCCAGGCGCGCGCGGTGATCATTGCGGGCGGCGGCGCCGGCCGCATGTTTCCGTTCACGACCAACGGCGCGATCAAGACCGGCGACGGCATGGCGCTCGCGTACCGCGCCGGCGTGCCGCTCAAGGACATGGAATTCGTCCAGTACCATCCGACCGGGTTGCCGAGCACCGGCACGCTGCTGACGGAGGCTTGCCGGGGTGAAGGCGGCGTGCTGCTGAACAAGGACGGCCGGCGCTTTCTGCAGGACTACGGCATGGGACCGGAGACGCCGATCGGCAAGCCGGTGCTGAAGACGATGGAGCTCGGGCCGCGCGACCGCGTCAGCCAGGCGTTCTGGCAGGAGCAGAAGAAGGGCAAGATGGTGTCGACGCAGTGGGGCGACGCGATGCTGCTCGACATGCGCCACCTGGGAGAGAAGAAGATCAACGAGCGGCTGCCGCTCGTCCGCGATATGTCGATCAGCTATATGGGCGTCGACCCGGTCACCGATCCAGTACCCGTGCGCCCTGTCGTGCATTACATGATGGGCGGCATCCATACCGACATTCGCGCTGCGACACCGCTCGCGGGACTCTTCGCGGCGGGCGAATGCGCTTGCGTGAGCATCAACGGCGCCAACCGTCTCGGCTCGAACTCGCTTACGGAGCTGCTGGTGTTCGGGCGCAGGGCGGCGCTGAGCGCGATCGAGCATCTCCAAACGAACCCGCGCGCCGGCAACGATTCAGCGATCGGCGCGCTCGCCGATGCGGCGCAAGCCCGGATTCGCGCGCTGTTCCAGAGAAGCGACGGGAAAGAGTCGGTCGCGGGATTGCGCAGGGAGATGATGCAGACGATGGAGCAGCATGCCGGCATCTACCGCAGCGGCGCAGGTCTCGTCGAAGCCTGCCGCAAGCTGGGCGAGCTGCGCCGCCGCTATGGCGCGGTCGTGCTGACCGACAAGACCAACGTCTACAACACGGACCTGCTGCAAGTGCTCGAGCTCGGCTCGATGCTGGATTGCGCAGAAGCGGTGACGGCGAGCGGGCTCGCCCGCGAGGAATCCCGCGGCGCGCACCAGCGGCTCGACTTCACCACCCGCGACGACGCGAAATTCCTCAAGCATTCGCTCGCTTGGTACAGCCGCGCCGAGCCGCCGCGCATCGACTACCGCGATGTGGTGATCACGAAATCGCAGCCGGGCGTGCGCGACTATTCCGGAGCGCACGAATGAGCGAGCGCCAGGTCGAGCTCGAAGTGCTGCGCTACAACCCGGAAACCGACCAGGAGCCGCGCTTCCAGCGCTATTCGGTGACCTGCCGCGAGGAATGGGTGGTGCTCGACGCGCTCAACCACGTCAAGGAGAACGTCGACCCGACGCTCTCCTACCGCTGGTCGTGCCACATGGCGGTGTGCGGCAGCTGCGGGATGATGATCGACGGCGAGCCGAAGCTCGCCTGCAAGACGTTCCTGCGCGACTACCCGGGCGTGATCCGCGTCGAGCCCCTGGCGCACTTTCCGATCGAGCGCGACCTGGTGACGGTGATCGACGATTTCATGGCCAAGCTCGCGCGTGTCAAGCCGTACCTGATCCCGAAGGAACCGGCGCCGGCAGACGGCAGCGAGTACCGTCAGACGCCGGCCGAGCTGAAGAAATTCAAGCAGTTCACGCTTTGCATCAATTGCATGCTCTGCTACGCGGCGTGTCCGGAGTACGGGTTGATCCCGCAGTTCATCGGTCCGGCGGCGATCTCGCTCGCGCACCGCTACAACCAGGATTCGCGCGACGGCGGGCGCGCGGAGCGGCAGGAGGAGATCGCAGCCACGGAGGGCGTGTGGGAATGCTCGTTCACCGGCGCCTGCTCGGAGGTGTGCCCCGAGCATGTCGACCCGGCCGCGGCGCTGCAGCAAGTCAAGATCAAGAGCACCGTGGATTGGTACAAGAAGCACCTGATGCCGTGGGCGAAGGAATGAGCCGCATGCCGTACGTCCGGACGATCCCCAGGGTGCGCTGGTTCTTCCGTCACCCGCGCTATGTGCGCTACATGACGCGCGAAGTGACGTGCCTGTTCATCGGCGCCTACACGCTGCTGATGGTCTGGGGACTGCGCGAGCTCTCGCAGGGGCCGGACGCCTGGCGCGCGTTCCTCGAATGCCTGGCAAGCCCGGCGAGCATCGTATTTCACGTGCTCGCCCTCATGTTTGCGCTCTATCACTCGGTGACCTGGTTCAACCTGACGCCAAAGGCGCTTCCGGTGCAAAGGGGCGAGGACTTCATCCCGGACGGCGTGATTTCGGGAGCGCACTATGCCGTGTGGGCGTTGCTGTCGCTAGCGATCCTCGTCCTCGCGGGAGCGTTCTGACCATGGCACAGTCGAACAAGCCGATCGTGTGGGGCCCGTTCGCCGCCGGCGGCACCATTACGGCATTCCTCACCCCGGTGCTGATCCTGCTGACGCTGCTCGCTGCGCTCGGCCATGTGCCCGACCTGTTTGCTTATGCGAAGATGCACGCGTTCGCGAGCCATTGGCTCGCCAAGCTTGCGATCGCCGCTGTCGTATTCCTGTCGCTCTGGAGCACGGCGCACCGCCTGCGCATCACGTGCTACGACCTTGGCGTGCGCGCCGACACGCTGGTCGCGACGATCGTCTATGCCGGTGCGCTTGCGGGAACCGCAGCATCGGTGCTTTACTTGATCCAGATTTGAATCGAGGGAGGGAGGCCAGATGAATCCACCGCCGGTTGCCGTGCGCGAAATCGCCCGCGAGCAGCAATTCAACGATGTCTGGAGCAGGGAGCTGAACGACGTGTTCGCCGACGTCGCGCCGTATTACGACCGCGCGAACTTCGTGGCGAGCCTCGGAATGTGGGACAAGTTCCTGCGCGAGTTCATGTCCACCGTGGACGTGCGCCCGGGCGAGCGCGTGCTCGACGTGTGCGCCGGAACGAACGCGATCGGCATCGCGCTGCTCAAGCGCGAGCCGACGCTCGAGGTGCACGCCATCGATCGCAGCGCGGCGATGCAGGAAGTCGGGCAGCGCAACGCCAAGGCGCTTGGGCTGCAGATCCGCAGCGTGATCGACGACGTGCACACGCTGCCCTATCCGGACAATCACTTCGACCTCGCGACGCTGCAGTTCGCTTCCCGCCATCTGCGCGTGCGGCGCGTGTTTTCCGAGATCCGCCGCGTTCTGAAGCCGGGCGGCCGCTTCTATCATTGCGACATGCTGCGCCCGGCGAACCCGGTGGTCGAGCAGCTCTACTACGCCTACCTGCGCTTCTGCCTGAACTTCACCGGTTTCCTGTTCCGCAGCGGCCCAGCAGCGCTCAACTGCCGCGAATACTTCATCAACGCGCTGCAGATGTTCTACACGCCGGCGGAGCTCAGCGACGTGCTTGAGGACCTCGGCTATTGCAACGTCTCGTCGAAAACGGTCTTCGCCGGCATGCTCGGATTCCACAGGGCAGTGAAGCCGAAGGCCTGAGCAGCGCCTCGCGCATTCATGGATCGGGTGGCGGCGCTCGCTGCGCTCGATCGCCGGATGCTGGAGGATTTCAGTCGGCGCACCATCGTCCGATTGCGCGAAGCGTTGCCGCTGCGCGTGGTGCTGCCGCATCTCGGCACTTTTCTCGCGCAGAACGTGGAGAAAGAGATCCGCAAGGACGGCCTGGTCGTCCGGCGCGCCGCAGAGGCCTTGAAGAGCGGAGTGGCGCCCGGGCCAGCCGCGGCGCGCGAGATCCTCGAGGCGACGCGGCAGATCGACCGTGAATTCCTGCGCAACGTGGATCCCTTCCCGGTCCGCATCGAAATCCCGTACGAGCGGATCGCGCCGTTGCGGCTGGAGCGAATCGGGCGCGGCCTCGATCTTGCCTATCGCGTTCTGGACGCGTGGCGCCGCGGCCGCAAGCTGCGCGATACGTTCACCAGGGAGGAATGCGAGCGCAGGCTGCTCGGGCTCCTCGAGCTCTATGCACGGGAAACGCACGCGCTCAGCCAATCGGTGCGGCTGCCCGCGCTGCTCGCTCCACTGCAGAGCCTCCTCGCCGAGCGCCTTCAGGAAATCATGAGCGAGGTCGGGGAGCGGCTTGCGCGGGACCTCGCTGCCGCGCTGCATCGGCGCTCAGGCGCTGCTGCTACACTGCCGCCGCCTTGAAAGACGCATCGCCGATTTCGCTCGAGCGCGCAGTCGAGCTGTACCGCACGATGGTGCGCATCCGGGCGTTCGAAAACGCGGCCGAGGAGGCGTCGAAGGGCGGCGTCGCCGCGTTCGGGGCCAACCTAGGCGACGCGAAGGTTCGCGGCCCGCTGCACCTCTCGACTGGCCAAGAAGCGGTCGCCGCCGGCGTCTGCACGCATCTCGCCCGGACCGACCTGATGACGTCCACCCATCGCGGCCACGGGCACACGATCGCCAAAGGCGCATCGCTGGACGCGATGATGTGCGAGCTGTTCGGCCGCGCGAGCGGCTGCAACGGCGGCAAGGGCGGCTCCATGCACATCGCCGACTTCTCGGTCGGCATGCTCGGCGCGAACGGCGTGGTGGCGGCAGGCATCCCGATCGCGGTCGGCGCAGCGCATGCGCTCAAGGTGCGCGGCGAAGAGGCGATCGTCGCGTGCTTCTTCGGCGACGGCGCGATCAATCGCGGGCCGTTCCTGGAAGGACTCAACTGGGCTGCGATTCACCGCCTGCGCATCCTGTTCGTGTGCGAGGACAACCGCTGGTCGGCGACCACCGCGACCGATGCGATGACCGCCGGCGACGGCGCGCTGGCGCGCGCTTGCGCGATCGGCGTGCCGGGCGAGCAGGTGGATGGAAACGACGTATTCGCTGTCGCGGCGGCTGCGCACAGGCAGATCGAATACGTTCGCTCTGGCGCGGGCCCGCGGGTGCTGCATGCAACCACCTATCGAGTGAAAGGCCACGTGTCCGTCGACCCGGCGAAGTACCAGGTGGATCGCGCGATCGAGGACGACCCGATT
>Ga0209382_10006671_pt1 | contig 14822 bp, 12 predicted proteins | sample SoiMetdeltSBSDD5_FD_187599 | JGI IMG/M metagenome (GOLD analysis project Ga0209382, IMG submission 187599) | Bulk soil microbial communities from a Populus tree surrounding site in Tennessee, USA - Soil MetaG P. deltoides SBSDD5 (SPAdes) (version 2) | ecosystem: Environmental > Terrestrial >... | reverse complement strand
TTGGCGCCGATGGTGAGCGTCGGCACGGTGATCTTGCCGAGGTCGGCGGTGCGATCCCAGTTCACGAGCTTGCCGCTGGCGCTCAGCTCGCTCGGCCCCTGCATCGGAATGTAGACCTTCGGGTTCAGATGCTTCATCGTTCGCGTTACCGGATCGGGCCACTGGTCGGGCGGCATCCGCAGGAAGTGCTGCGTGTAGTGATGTGGGAGCAGGAGCTCCATGTAGCGCGGCGAGTCGTACTGCTTCGCCGCCTCGATTTTCTTGATCTCGGCGAGCGCCTGCTGATCCATCGCCGGCATCAGCACCTTCTGGGCGTAGTCGTTGTAGGCGGGGATGCTCGCCATCATGTTCGAGATGACGAGCCCTTTCAGGTGCTGCTGATACTGCAGCGCGTACTCGATCGCCAGCAGCCCGCCCCACGACTGGCCGAGCAGGTAGAAGTTGCTCGAGTCGAGCTTCAGCGCCGTGCGGACCTGCTCGACCTCCTCGACGAAGCGCGGCAGGTCGACGAGCGACGGATCGTCGGGCTGATCGCTGTAGAACGATCCGAGCTGATCGTAGTAGTAGTACTCGATGCTGGCGGCGGGAAAGAAGCTGTCGAATGCCTCGAAGTACTCGTGCGTCACGCCCGGGCCGCCGTGCAGCAGCAGAACCTTCATCGTCGGGTTGTTGCCGACCCGCTTCGTCCAGACCTTGAATGTGCCCTTGGCGGTCGTGATCGGGATCATCTTCACGCCGCCCGCCAGCACATCGTCGCGGCCGGCGTTGTCGAAGTAAGCACTCGCCGCCGTCGCGGCGGATTCAACCGCCCGGGCGGCGGCGTTGGTCGGCGCCGCCTGGGTGCAGCCCGTGACGCTGGCGGCGAGCGCCAGCAACGCCGTCAGACGTCTCATCGAATCCTCCAGAACTGCGCGTCGTAGTTCCACACCGTGAATGCGATCTGCTTTCCATCCGGCGACCAGGACGGCTGGGTCTTGTTCGACGGATCGCTCGTCACCTGCGACGGCGTGCCGCCGGCGACCGGCAGCGTGAACAGCTGGAAGAATCCGTCGTTCGCCGGCGCGATGAAGGCGAGCTCGCGGCCGCCGGGCGAGACGCCAAGGCCGGGCGCGTCGTGCTCGGATGCAAAGCGGTGGACCACACGCGCGTCGCCGCCATCCCGCGCGACCGTGAAGATCACGTGGCGCCCCGGGCCTTCCTTGGCGACGATCGCCAGGCTGGCGCTGTCCGGCAGCCATTCGGCGTGGCCTACTTCGAGCTCGGCGATGCCGGCGACGCGAATCGGAATCTCCTGCGGCTGCCGCGTGATCTCGCCGCTCACCTGATCGACGCCGGCGATGTAGGCCACCGACTCGCGCGTCGTCTTGCTCGCGCCCTCGAACAGCAGCCATCGGCCGTCGGGCGACCACCGCGGCCAGCCGACCTCCGCGCCGCGGCCGAGGAAGCTGATGCGGCGCGCGTCAGCGTCGCCGCTGGCGCTCGCCTCGCGCAACCAGATGTCGTCGGACTGATCCTTGTGCGAGTGGAACGCGATCCATTTGCCGTTTGGCGACCAGCACAGAGACTGATCTTCGGAGTTTGACGCGTGGACGACGCTCGCCGGCTGCGTCGCCGGCTGGTCGGCGTTCACGGTGATGATGCCGGCTTCCTGCGCGATGTCCGGATATTTCGCGTCGTCGACGACGCGCCGCCAGGTGCCGTAGGTGATCCCGATCGAGCGCCCGGTGGGATCCCACGACGGCGTCTCGCTCTGGAACGTCGCCAACGGGCGAGCCGGCCCGCCGCCGGCGTCCGCCACTGCCACCACCGTGCGGTAGCTCTGGACCTTGAAGGTGATGCTGCGGTCGTCTGCGATCGACGGGGCGTAGCTGTCGCGCGAGAACGAGGTCAGGCGCTGCGAGCGTCCGCCGGCGACGGGTATCGCCCAGAGGTCGACGGTGCCGGACGAGTTCGCGAGCGAGGCGTAGACGGTGGCGCCGTCGAGCGCGAACGCGAACGGCCCGTAGACGTCGAGGTTCGGATCGGTCCTGATGACGGCGCCGCCGCACGGGCTCGTGATCCGCGGCCGGCCGTCGATGGTGGCGATGCAGGCGACTTGGCCGCGCGGCGTCCACGCGGGAAACGCGATCCGGTGCGGCACGCGCCGCGCCTGCGCGAGCGAGCCATCGGCCGCAATCGTCCACAGCTCCTGTCCATCGCGCCCGTTGACGATGCCGGCGAGGAAGCGGCCGGTGCGCGACCAGGTCAGCTGGCGCAGATCGGAGACTTTCGCGGTCGCGGCCGCGCCGGTTTCCTCGATACGGCCCTTCAACGGATCGTGATCGGCCCACAGCCGCTCGCGCGTCCCCGTGGTTCGATCGAAGACCGCCCAGCCGCCGGGCGTGCCGAATCCGTTCGCCACGATCGTCCGGCTGTCGGGACTCCAAGTGAGGTCGCGAATCTGCACTTCGTTCGGCGGCAGCGTGACGCTGGGCCCGCCGCCGGCCGGGCGCACGCGGAGGAAGCGCCCCTCCGAGTAGGCGATCCACTGGCCGTCGGGAGAGATCGCGCCCGCCGGGTCTCGGTAGCCGACCGGCCCGAACTGGTGCGCGTCAGCGATCCAGGTCAGCGGCGTCGCGCCCGGCGAGGAGGCGGCCGCGTCGCGGCGCCGGGTGACGGCAATCGCCGCAATCGCGACGGCGACGAGCGCGACGAGAACGACTGCGCGAATCGTGGACCTCACGCACCCTCCCGGCGCCCCTGACGAGGCGCCCCGCGTACGCCCAGCAAGATGGGCGGCCCTAAAGGGCCGCGCTACCGGGCCGCACTACCGATCCCCGGCGGACGACGGCGACGCCATCAGCTTGGCAAAATCGGCCCACGCGACCGGGGCGCCATGAATCGGCACGATCCGCGCGACGTCGAGCTTCAGCGTCCGTACCTCGTTCCAGAAGCTGGTGTGCGCCCGCGTCGGCGCCGTCGGCGGCAGGACGTGGGTGTCGAACAGATCGGCCTCGACCACCAGCTTCTCCTTCGGGAGGTAGGCCATCAGCATCCCCTCCGCGTGCTGGAGCGGGTGCACGTAATACATCTGCATGATGCGCGTGCCGTCGGTGATCACATAGTTCTCGCGGATTGCTTCGATGTTGTAGCCCTCGAACAGCTCGGTCGGCGGCCAGCGCGACACCATGTCGGGCTGCAGCGTCCGCGGCACCGCGTTCAGCACGTCGCGGTTGTAGAAGTCGTAGTTCTTCCAGTGCGTGACGATGGTCGCGCCGATGTGCAGGTAGGTGCGCAGCCCGCCGATGTGATCGAAATGCTGGTGGGTGTTGACGAGGAAGCGAATCGGCTTGCCCGGCATCCGCTTCGCCACCTCCTCGATCACCGCCAGGCTGCGCGCCTCGTCGATCGGCGCCTCGACCACGGCGACGAAGTCCTTGAACTCGACGGCGACGCTGTTGTGCGTCGAGCCGCCGAGCAGGACCACACCCTCGGCGAGCGGCTGCGCGTCGACGCGGACGGGGAAGGTCGCCTGGCGGACCGTCTCGGGCACCGTCACCGGATCCGGGCACGCGTTTGCCTTGATGTCCTTGAACGTGCCGCCGAAGCCGTTGTGGCCGGCGCTGATGTTCTGGGTGTTGAAGTTGTCGTCCCATCCGTCGTGGTGATGCCAGCCGGTCGGGAAGCGCACTCCGTTGCCGAGGTCGACGTAGCTCGCGTTGGTGAACTCGTGCTCGTAGTTCATGTCGCCGAGCACCGGGTGCGGCACCCAGGTGTGAATCCGCTGCAGCATGTTCTCCTTGTTGATGGTCGCGTCGATCCGGTACTTGCCCATCTGAATCGAGACGACCGTCACCTTCTCCGGCACGGTCGTCGGGCCGTCACGCCCCATCTCGCCCAGCTCCCACCGCCACACCGCCACGGGGTTGGCGCCGGGCATGCGCGCCGCCCGGAGGAAGCCGTGCGGGTTGACCCACAAGTCGAGCTGCCACCGCTCCGCATCGTCGGGCGACGCGGCCACGGGCGCGCTGCCCGGACCGTCGAGGTGCCATCCGTACTGGCCGCTGACCATGAAGGTCTGCCGCGACTGCCGCTGCGGCGGCGTCCCGCCCATCCAGCCGGCGCCGTACTTCCACGACGCCGGATTCATCCCGGGCTTGCGGTCGAACTCCTCCTTCATCGTCTTCGTTTCCCAGTTCATCGTCCGCGTGTAGTTCGCGAGCGGCTCGCCACGCGGCCAGTCGACGTTCCGGTCGGACCACCATTGCTGGCCGACAGCACCCGCGTAGCCGGTGCCGGCAATCGTCACGCACTTCAAGTTGTCGACCCCGATCGCCTTCGCCGCCGCGTCGAGCACCGGCCGCGGATCGACGTAGCCGGCCGAGTACGGCTGCGCACTGGCCATCTGACACGCAAGGAATACGAACAGGATGAGGATGCAGCGCATGATCGCCAACCTTTCAGGCTTTGGAGCCTTCGCCTTCGAACCTTCCAGCCTTCGCCTTGCTAACCTTCCCACCTTCTGTTTTTGGACCTTCGAGCCTTCCCGCCGTCCCGCCTTTCCCGCCGTCCCGCTCATCTGTCATACGTCGGGATGTAAGAGAGCGGCCGCTCGTCGCTGAACGACCGCTGGAAGAGATCTGTCCGCGCATAGCCGTCCATGTCGCGCCCGAGCGGCAGCCCGAGAAAGTAGAGCATCGTCGGCACGACATCCACGACCGACGCGCGCGCCTCCCGCCGGCCGCGCGCCACCGGTGCGCCGTAGGCCATCAGGAACCCGTCCGGCGCCGCTTCGTGCGTGCCGCTGACATCGGGATCGCCGATGACGCGCTCGATCAGCCGCTTGCCAAACCCGAGCGGCTCCATCCCGTATCCGGAGACGACGAGCAGCAGATCGTCGGCACCGAGCGCGACGATCGCACGGCCGATCGCGTCGTCGATCATCGCGTAGTGTCGCTCGAGCACCCGGCCGAGCCGCCGCCGCTCATCGTCGGTGACGTCGCCGAATTCGGACGGCGCGGCGAAGCGCAGGAAGTAATGCCCGATCGGATCGAGGCTCTGGAAGCGCGTGATCGTCACCTGGGCCGGGCGCGCACGCGACATCGCCTGCGCGATGCGGTCGTTCATGCGATCGATCCGTTCCGGGGTCTCGAACCGCGCCTGCTCCGACATCGCGGCCGGCACGACCGCCGGCGTCTCTTCGCTGGCGCTCTCCATCGCCCCGAGCGCTTCGAGCTGCAGATCGGGCGGGTAGACCGTCGTCGGATCCTCGATCCCCGCCGCCGTCCGCGCAACGCGGTGATAGGTGTCGCTGACGAGGAACCCGCGAACCGCCGGCGCCGGCTGCGTCAGCGGCCAGCCGACGACGCCGACGGAGAAGCCGTTGGTGCTGAGGATGCTCCACAACGTGCGGCTGCGCACTGTCGACGACGTGTGCGGCTGTTCGGCCAGCAATCCGAAGCGTTCGAGCCCGTGCGCGAAGCAGTAGTCGGGCAGCAGATGGATCGAATCGGGGCTGCCGGCGATCCGATAGACCGCCGCCGAGCGGACGCCGTTCTTCTGCGGCAGCTTGCCGGTCGCGACCGCCGCCCACACCGCCTCGGCGGAGGTCGGGTGCAGCGTCGCGAGGTGACGCACCGCGCCGGCGTCGAGAATCCGGCCGAAGTTCGGCAATCGTCCTTCCGCGGTCGCGCGGGTGATGAAATCGAGCGAGGCGGCGTCGAGGGCAATCAGGGTGACGCGGGCGGACGGCTCGGTGCGCGCCGGGTCGAATGCCGCGTCGATCGAGCGTGCCTCGAGCACCGGCGGCGTGCCGCGTCCACGCAGCGCCAGCGGCAGGGCGGCAGAGGCGACCGCGACGAGCACGAACAGCGGCGCCCAGATCGCCTTCGCCTCCGGCATCGTGCGGCGGAAGGTCGCCAGCAGCAGGCACAGCACCGCCACGGCGGTGAGCACGATCGCGCTGCGGTCGAGCGCCGACGCAGTGGCCGCATCGATCACCAGAGCGAAGGTGCCGAGATTCTTCCACATCAACGTGGCGCCCGCGGCCGAGACCAGCGCCGTCAGCCACACCAGCACGCCAACGCTCACCCACGCGGGCGAAAACCGCTCGCGCGCGGCCAGCTGCCACGCGACCATCAGGATGTAGAAGATCACCGTGAGGTGCACGAGGTAGAACAGGCCAACGGTGGCGACAAGCGGCGGAAGGCGCGCGGGGTTGAGCGGCAGATGCGGGTTGAGACACAGCACGATCGCGATGACGTAGGCGGCGCCGAGCGCGGCGGCCGCCGTCGAGTTCGCGAGCATCCTCAGGTATCGCACTGGGCTGTGCCGAATTTCGCTGCAGTATACTGCCCCGGATGCCGGTTGACGTGTCGGCGGAGGTGATCGAGAACCGGCCGCTGTCGCACGAGTACAACGTGCTCGCGCTGGACGCACCGGAAATCGCCGCCGCCGCCGCGCCCGGGCAGTTCGTGATGGTCAAGGCCGGCGGCAGCTTCGATCCGCTGCTGCGCCGCCCGTTCTCGGTGTTCGAGATCGTGCGCGATGCCTCGGGCCGACCGCGCGGCGTCTCCATCCTCAGCAAGCGCATCGGCCCGTCGACCCGGCTGCTCTACGACACCCGGCCCGGCCAGCGCGTCGACTGCCTCGGGCCGCTCGGGCGGCCGTTCACCGCCGTCGATCCTCCGGCGGAGGCCTGGATGGTGGCCGGGGGCGTCGGGCTCGCGCCGTTCGCGACGCTCGCGCAGGCACTCCGCGCGCGCGGCGTGAAGGCTGCGCTCTTCTACGGGGCCCGCCGCGGCGCCGAACTCTTCTACCTGGATTTTTTTCGCGCCCTCGACATCGAGCTGGTGTTGACCACCGAGGACGGCAGCCTCGGCGAGCGCGGCCGGATCGTCGCGCCGCTCGAGCGGCGGCTGGCCGCGCGGCCGGCGGCGGCGCCGGTGATGCTGTATGCATGCGGACCGGAAGGCATGCTCGCCGCGACCGCGACAACGGCGATGAAGTACGCCCGGCCGTGCCAGGTGTCGGTCGAACGGATCATGGGCTGCGGCCTGGGCGGCTGCTACAGCTGCGTCGTGCCGATGCGCAGCGAGCGCGGCGGATTTCATCACGTCCGGTCATGCCTTTCGGGTCCGGTGCTCGCGGCCGATCAGATACTCTGGGACGAGCATCGTCGGTAGGGCACGGCTTCAGCCGTGCCGGCGCCGCTGAAGTGGCGCCCGACGCGTGTCCGCGAGGCGCCGCTGAGGCGGCGCCCTGCGGATGTTGAGAGTCGAAGCATGGATTTGTCGGTTCGAATCGGCAGCCTCACGCTCAAGAACCCGCTGATAGCGGCGAGCGGCTGCTTCGGCTACGGCGTCGAGTACGCCGAGGTCGTCGATCTGTCGACGCTTGGCGCGATCGTGTCGAAGGGACTGTTCCTGAAGGAGCGCGAAGGCCACCCGGCGCCGCGCATCGTCGAAACGCCGGCCGGGATGCTGAACGCGATCGGGCTGCAGGGGATCGGCGCCCGCCGCTTCGTCGACGAGAAGCTGCCCGAGCTGCGCGCCCGCGGCGCGACCGTGATCGTCAACGTCTGCGGCACGACGCTCGACGAGTACGTCGAGGTGTCGCGCATCCTGTCGGACGCCGACGGCGTCGCGGCGATCGAGCTGAACATCTCCTGCCCGAACATCAAGGAGGGCGGCATCCAGTTCGGCTGCAGCCTCAACGGCACCTTCGACGTCGTCAGCGCGGTGCGCAAGGTGACGCGGCTGCCGGTGATCCCGAAGCTGACCCCGAACGTCACCGACGTCGCGTCGTTCGCGCGCGCGGCCGAAGAAGCCGGGGCCGACGCGGTGTCGCTCGTCAACACCTTCCTCGCGATGGTCATCGACGTCGAGACGAGGCGGCCGAAGATCTCGAACGTCGTCGGCGGCCTCAGCGGCCCGGCGATCAGGCCGATCGCCGTGCGGATGGTCTACGAGTGCCGGCAGACGGTGAAGATCCCGATCCTCGGGATGGGCGGCATCGCCAGCGCGCGCGACGCGCTCGAGTTCATCGTCGCCGGCGCCACCGCGGTGCAGGTGGGCACGGCGAACTTCGTCGACCCGTTCATCTGGCAGAAGCTCGCCGACGGCATCGGCGACTACTTGACCCGCCATCAGGTCGCGGCCGTGGCCGATCTGGTCGGCACGGTCGACACGCGCGCGCAAGACAAGGAATGGATCAGCTCGTAGCGTGGCCGCGCTGACGATCTACTCGAGGCCCGGCTGCCACCTGTGCGACGAGATGAAAGCGATCGTCCACCACGTGGCGAAGGCGGCGGAGCCGCCGCTCGCGGTCGAGGAAATCGACATCTCGACCGACCCCGACCTCGAAGCCCGCTACGGCCTCGAAATTCCCGTACTGCTGGTGGATGGAAAAAAGGCCGCGAAGTACCGCATCACCGAGGAAACATTGACGCGGCTTATCCGCGACAGGGCACGCGGCGCTGGTAAGGCAGGTTGAGTGTGAGGCGGTGGAACGGGCACGCGGGTTAAGCCGGCAGATAGTCCGACCTGCCCCACCCGCCCCACCGGCCCTACTTGCCTGTGATGACGAAGTGTCCCCGTCGATTCTGGGACCAGCAGCCCTCGTTCTCCTCATTGCAGAACGGCTGCTCCTTGCCCTTGCTGACCACCACGAGGCGGCCAGCGGGCACGCCCAGGGTCACCAGGTAATCCCTGACCGCGGTCGCCCGGCGGTTGCCGAGGCCCAGGTTGTACTCGGCGCTGCCGCGCGAGTCGGCATGCCCCTCGAGCGTGACCTGCACGCTCGTCCAGCGCTTCAGCCAGTCGGCATCCCGCTGCAGCAGCGGGCGCGCGTCTTCACGTACCTCTGACCTATCGAGGTCGAAGAAGACGTCGGCGAGCGGCCGCTCCGCGTTGAGCTGATCCACCGACTTCCGCGCGAAGACTTCCTCTTCGGTCAGCGGTGCCGGCGTCGGAGCGGGTGGTGGCGGCGGCGGTGGCGGCGGCGGTGGCGGCGGCGGCGGCGCAGCAGGTGGAGGCGGCGGTGGCGGCGGCGGCGCGGCTGCCGGCGCTTTCTTGGCGCAGCCGGCGATGATGAGAACGGAGCTCAGGGTAATGACAACGAACAATTGTCGGGCGCGATTCATCTATTGATGCTCCTCAGCGCACCGGAGCTTACAAACTTGATTTCACACTGTCAATGAAGCGTAAACACCACACAGTACAATCGGCGGCGTGGAACACCTGCTGCGCGCCACCGCTGCGGCGGAAGCGCGCCACTTCTGGTTCCGCGGCCTCCGCGCTTTTGTCACGCCCCTGGTCGAGCACGCCATGGCCGGCGCCCGCGACCGACGGCTGCTCGATTGCGGCTGCGGCACGGGTGCCAACGTCGAATGGCTCGAGGCCTACGGCCGCGTTTACGGCTTCGATCTGACCGAAGTGGGGCTGCGAATCGGCCGCGAAGCGGGCCGCAAGCGCCTGGCCCGCGCGAGCGTCACGGCCGTGCCCTTCCCAGCCGCCGCGTTCGACCTGGTCACGTCATTCGACGTGCTGTATGCCCTGGAAGACACTGACGAACGGCAGGCAATCGCGGAGATGTACCGGCTGCTCCGACCTGGCGGTCACGCGATCATCAACGTGGCGGCGATGAACATCCTGCGGGGCGATCACTCGGTGCTCGGTGGCGAGGTCCGCAGGTTCAGCCGCGCGGAACTGCGGGCGCACCTGGAGGCGGCCGGCTTCTCGATTGTCCGCCTCACCTATACCAACGCCACCCTGTTCGCACCGCTCGCCATCAGCCGCTTCTGGCAGCGCCGGCGCGGGTTGCGCGAGGACACCCGCGACATCGTCGTGCCGCCGGCGCCGATCAACCTGGCAATGACCGCCGCCCTGCGCCTGGAAGGCCTGTGGCTTCGGTGGTTCGACGCGCCGTTCGGAAGTTCGTTGTTGTGCCTGGCGAGGAAACCGGATGCACACGGGCGCCGCGGCTAGCCGCGGCCTACCTACGCGGGGCGCTTCAGCGGCGCCATCCGCTACGGCGAGGCTCGTAATTCACACTTGAAGATGCGCAGCCCGAGATGCCGCTGGTCGCCTGTCCGCCGGCTCCGGTCGGCCGGGGCGAAGAACTGATCGGTCTCCAGTACGATCGGCCCGCTCCCCTCGATCGGGATGTTCAGCGCGAAATCGGCCGACAGCGGCTTATCGAACAGCACCTGCTCGCCAGACCGGACCACGAGCCGCGACGGCCGGTTGAAGTAGGTCAGCGGCGACTCGCCCTCGAGGTGCAGGGTCAGGCGCGGCGCCGAGGCGCGATACTGCAGCTCGCCGCGCTCGCTCAACCACCGCCAGCGCAAGCCTGTGCGCGGGTTGAACTCCTGCTCGTGCCAGCCCGTGCCGTAGCCGATGAGCGGCCGCGACGCCGACGCGTCGAACTGTTCGACGCCGATTTTCACCGGCGGGACCGCTGTCAGCTGGAGGGCCTGATATCCCCCGGACGCGGCGGGATCGGCGGCCGGCATCGGCCTGAAGAACAGGAACGGCCCGGGGGGGACGCCACCGATTTCCTGCGCGGCGGTGCCGCCGAACGACCACATCAACCGCGACGGCTGCGCCGAGAAATTGCGGCCGCCTACCATGACGACTCCGTTCGCCGCCCGATCACCGATCCAACCGTCGATCGCGCCGAACTCGAGCCCACGCCGGTCGATCGCGCCTACGCCCGCCGCTTCCGGCGTCAGCGCCCACCCTTCGCCGACGTACCATTCCGGCCGGTCGACCGCGTACCAATCCATCTCGTTCGGCCTCGCGCCGCTGACCAACTCGGGATACGGCAGCGGCCAGCGATAGCGGAGCGGCTCGTCGTGCTGGACCAGATCGATACTGGTCCGCCTCGGGTCGACCAGGAACCACACCGGCGCCCGGCCGCCGCCGTTCCAGTACTTCACCGCCTCGAGCCACTCGTGCTGCGGCGGCGCTGCAAGCTTGCGTGCCAGCGCGGGTCCGTTTCCGCCCACCCAGGTAAAGGGCCGCCGAAAATCGAACTCCTGCCGGCGGTCCATTGCCAGCACCGGCGGTTCCTTCGCTGATGCCACGGCCTCGCGCATCTCGTCGAGCACCCGGAAGGCGGGCGCCTTGTGCTTCGCAAACGCCGCGATCGAGGTCCCTCCGACGTGCGCGTCGAACATCGCAATCGCCACCGCCACTGCGATGCCGGTGTCGTGCGGCAGCAGGCGCAATCCCGACACGGCGAGGTAGGCCATCGGCACGACCAGCGGCAACGCGTAGCGGCCGGTGAAGCTCTCCTGGAAAACGAGATCGAAGATCAGGTACGGGCCGAACGCCACCACCAGCACCACCAGGGCCGGGCGCGCATGCCGGAACAACCAGAACAGCCCCAACACCGCGCAGATGAGCACCACGATCGCACCTGGCCACGTCGCCCACGGCGCGATGAACGCGTAGTAGAGCGCGTTGGCGATGTCGCGCGGCGTGTGTGCGTTCCAGAGCATCTGGATATTGCCGAAGTCCTCGCTGCCCTGATTGAAGAGCGCGCGCCAGTACGCCGCCGGCCCGCCGCTGACGACGACGAGGGGGGCGAACCACAGGGAGAGGCCCGCGGCAAAAGACGCGAGGGCCCTCCCGAATGCTGGCGGCTGGATGCGAGTTGCCAGATGAGCGGGCGCCAGCCGGCGCCCACCTGGCAACCAGCCCCTGGCATCTACCAACTTCAGCGTCAGCAGAGGAAGCGTCAGCCAAACTACCTGCGACCGCAAACCAGCGGCGAGGCCGGCGCCGAACGCAGCAACCGCGAACTCCCGGTTGCTGTGCGCGCGCAGCGTCAGCGCCTGCACGGCCAACGCGGCGGCGAGGCCGGCGGTGTCGCTGAGCGGACGCGCCGCCGTGAACCAGTAGAGCGGCGCCGTCATCGTGACGACGATTGCCGCGATCCACCAGACGCCGGGCGTGCGCCCTCCTTCGAGATGGCGGAACAGCAGGCCGAGCGCGAGCACGCCGAGCGCGCCGGCAATCACGCTGACCAGCGCCAGTGCCGTCGCCTCGGACGGCACGATCACGTGCACCACCTTCGCGAGCGCGATGAACACCGGATACCCCGGCGGGTGCGGCTGGTGGCGCGCGACGTCGTAGTCGCGGATGCCGAGCGCGAAATTCACCGAGTCGAGATCTTCGAGCGACGCCGGCAGGTAAGGAAGGTGGAGCAGCAGGAACGCGAGCGCGAGGCCGGCGGGAAACGCGGTGACCGCGAGCCTCGTGTCGCTCGATGCGATCTCGACGCGCGGCTCATCGTGAGCGTGGCGAACCATGGCCCGTCGCGCTCGATTGCCGGCAGCCTACGCCGGGCGCAGAAACAGCGCCTCGTTCAGGCTGCCCATGCGGTAGCCCTGCAGATCCAGGCTGACGTACTTGTAGCCGACGTCCTTGAGCGCGCGGACCATCGCCGCCGCGACCTCGGGCTCGAGCGCCCGCGGCATCTCGCTGCGCGCGATCTCGAGCCGCGCCAGATCGCCGTGGTGCCGGACGCGGAAGATGCGGAAGCCAAGCGTGCGCAGCGCGTCCTCCGCGTGCTCGATCGCACGCAGCTTCTCGTCGGTCACTTCCGAGTGGTACGGAATGCGCGAGGAGAGGCAGGCGGACGCGGGCTCGTCCCACGTCGGCAGCCCCGCGCGCCGCGACAGCTCGCGGATTTCGTCCTTCGTGAGATCGACGTCGTCGAGCGGGCTGCGGACGCCGAACTCGCGCGCCGCCTGGCGGCCGGGCCGGTAATCGCCGCGGTCGTCGGCGTTGTTGCCGTCGACCACCACGGCATGGCGCTCCTCGGCGAGGCGCGACAGGTGCGTGTAGAGCTCGTGCTTGCAGTAGTAGCAGCGGTTGGCCGGGTTGGCGCGGTACTCGGGGCGCTCGAGCTCGCGGGTCTGGATGATCTCGTGGCGCAGGCCGAAGTCGCGGGCAATGCTGATCGCCAGCTGGCGGTGGCGTTCGGGGTAGCTCGGGCTGTCGGCGGTGACCGCGACCGCCCGATCGCCGAGCGTCTGGCTGGCGATATAGGCGAGGTAGGCGCTGTCGACGCCGCCGCTGTAGGCGACGATGACCGAATCCAGCGCGGCCAGGGTGTCGCGCAGCGCGCGCTCCTTAGCCGCGGGCTCGATCATTCGTCCAGGTCCTCGTCCTCTTCCTTCTCGTCCTCGTCGTCCTCGTCCTCGTCGCTGTCTTCCTTCTCGTCGTCCTCGTCCTCATCGTCTTCGTCGTCGTCCAGGGCGATGTCGAGCTCGATAGGCGACAGGCCGACCACCTCGAGATTGGAGCCGCATTCAGGGCAACTGAGCTGATCGCCCTTGTCGACGTCGAACTCGTCGACCTCAATTTCTGCGTCGCATTCCGGGCAGGTCGCCATACGTCGTCCTCGTTTTACCTCGTGAGGCTGCCGGGACGCTCGGTGACCCGGTCAGCGCGCGCACATGTCGTGACGGATTGGCAATTGGGGACGTGACGTGCCAGAATTCCGCTCGGCAGGCGCGATCGCAACAGGTTCGAATTATATCGGCAACATGCTGGACACTGCAACGCGCCGGAGCCTTCCGGCGGCGCGATCCGCACAGATCCTGAGATGAGCACAGCCCCGGTCACGACGAAGACCGTTGTGATCGCCGACGACACGGCATTCGTGCGCGACCGGTTTCGCACGGCGGTCGAGAGTGCCGGGCACAAGGCGATCGTGGTCAAGAGCGCCGCCGAGCTCTTGGCGCGCGTCCGCGCCGATCTTGCACAGATTGACCTGATCGTCGTCGACCTGCGGCTGCCGCACGCGCCGGGGGTCGACCTGGTCCGCTCGATCCGCAAGCTCGACGAAGGGCGGCTGCCGGTGCTGATCTTCAGCGGCACGATCGCCAGCGCCGACGAAGTGCGCGAGCTCGCCGCGCTCGGCGTCGCCGGCTACGTCAACGAGTACAGCGCCGTGCAGCACATCCTGCCGTCGCTCGCGCCGCACCTGTTCCCCGACAACTTCAACCGCCGCGGCAGCCCGCGTGTCGTGCTCGGCATCCCGATTCAGTACCGCTTCGGCAACACGATCGCGGCGGCGCTGACCCTCAACCTCAGTCACGGCGGCATCGCCATCCGCACCACCAGCCCGCTCGAGAGCGCCGCCAAAATCAGGGTTCGCTTCCGGATGCCGGGATCGAAGAAGGACATCGACGCCGAGGGCAGGGTCGCCTGGAGCGACCGCCGGGTCGGCATGGGCATCCAGTTCGAGACGGTCGACGACGTCAATCAGACGATCATCGACCACTTCGTCGACGCGCATTTCTTCAGCAACAGAAAAGCGTAAGATTCCGGCCATGGAGCTCTCGATAGGAGAGGCGCTGTGGCGGCTCGCGGCCGTGCTGGCGCTGGTCCTGGCCAACGGCTTTTTCGTGGCCGCCGAGTTTTCAATCGTCACGGTACGAAAGACGCGGGTCGATCAGCTGATCGCCGAAGGGCACCGCGCCGCGCGGGCGGTGCGCCGCGCCGTTTCCGATCCGGATCCCTTCATCGCCGCGACGCAGCTCGGCATCACCATGTCGAGCATCGGCCTCGGCTGGATCGGCGAGCCGGCGCTGGCGGCGATGATCGTCCCGGGCCTGCGCTTTCTGCCGGTCGCGATCGCGGAAGCCACCGCCCACAGTATTGCCGTCGCGATCGCGTTCGCCATCGTCACGGCGCTCCACATCGTGCTGGGTGAGCTGGCGCCGAAAACGATCGCGCTCGACAAGCCCGAAAGCACCGCGCTCCTGGTCGTCAAGCCGACCGAGCTGTTCATGAAGACGTTCTGGCCCTTCATCCGCGTGCTCAACG
>Ga0209382_10006670_pt1 | contig 14823 bp, 11 predicted proteins | sample SoiMetdeltSBSDD5_FD_187599 | JGI IMG/M metagenome (GOLD analysis project Ga0209382, IMG submission 187599) | Bulk soil microbial communities from a Populus tree surrounding site in Tennessee, USA - Soil MetaG P. deltoides SBSDD5 (SPAdes) (version 2) | ecosystem: Environmental > Terrestrial >... | reverse complement strand
TGAATGAATCGATCAGAGCGTAGTATCTCGGCGAAATACTTTTGTCGACGGTTTGCAGTCTTCCCGTGCCATCAACATGGGTAACCGCAGGGATTGATGAGCGCTTTTCAGGTTTTATAAGGAACACCTTTTCCATGAAAGGCACGATATCATCTTTGGTGAAATATTCAGATGAATATTCCTTTAGAATAGACGGCGCGAACGGCCTGAAATTTTCTCTCCGTTTAATTTTAAGATTAATCAGGTTCTTCGCTTCCGCATTCCTCGGGTCTGCAAGGATAGAACGTCCTCCAAGAGCGCGCGGACCAAATTCTGCCCTTCCTGAGAACCATCCCACCACTCCGGGTTCTATCAGTTTGTTTGTAACCGTATCAAACAACTCGTCATCATTCAGCCGCTGGTAAGTTATGTGTTCCTGCCTCAATATCGTTTCAATCTCGTCATTCGTAAATCTGCTTCCGGTATATGCCGAGTAAACAGGCGCAGATCTTGGCATATTCAGTATATGATTATACAGATACAAAGCGGAACCCATCGATATTCCTGCGTCATGTCCCGCCGACGGTATGTAAACATTGCCAAATCCCGTTGCAGCCGCTATTTTACCATTCGCTACCGAGTTCTGGGCGACCCCCCCGGCTACACACACATTTTTGAGCCCCGTAGTTTTTTTAAGATGTCTTAGTATATGAAATATCAGGTCTTCGGTAACCTTTTGAACAGATGCAGCCAGATCTTTATGATATTGGGTAACCTCACCTTTCGGATCCCTCGGTGTTCCGAATTCACTGACGAATTTCTCAGAATAGAGATTCCCAACCGAAGGCATGTTATTGTTGTAACTGAAACCGGCTTTGGTTGGTTGCACAAAATATTCACCATCCCATTCATACAATCCATTCGGCAGGAACCGCAACAACTTTTTCACTTTATCTGCATACACCGCTGTTCCATACGGAGCCAATCCCATCACCTTATATTCATCTCCGTAATGAGGAAAACCCAAAAATTGAGTGAATGCAGTATAAAATAATCCACATGACACAGGAAAATCAACGCTGTCAATTACATTTATTTTGTTTCCCTTGCCTGTAGCGATCATTGTTGTTGTAAAGTCGCCTGATCCATCGATTGATAATATCGCAGCCTCATCGAATGGTGACGCAAAAAAAGCAGATGCAAGATGACTACGGTGATGTTCAACATTCCTTATCTTTTCTCTGATATCAGCATAGTTCGCACTGCTATCTACTTTTATAAATTCATCCTTCAACGATGTCACCTTCCTGCTGTTGTGAAGTCTGCTGATAGCGCCACCAAACAAAGATGGATTCCGTAAAAGATATCTTAGTTTATTGCTCAGCTTAGCACCCGGGTCGCGGCCGATAGTTATGTAATCAAGATCCGCGAGTGCTATCCCTGCCTCTTTCAGACAGAATTTGATTGACTCAATGGGAAAACCTGCCCAGTGCTTTTTTCTTGTGAAACGCTCTTCTTCAATCGCAGCCAGCATCTCGCCGCCTTTGAAAATCGCGGCCGAAGAATCCGCGTGGTACGCATTAAGTCCCAGTATATACATCCTGTCCGGTTAGTTATCGGTTGTTTGGAATAGTAACGAATACCTGTTTTTAAGGTTCATAGATCCAAGGAATCCCCTGGCATATTGAAATGCTGCTTTGGATTTTTCATTAAACGCCGCTTCGTTCATACTGCACAGCTGCCGCAGCTTTTCCGCAAAATTCCGATTATCGTTTAAGGGAAGTGCCCATCCGGCGTTCCTTTCATGTAATTCTTTCCACGGAGTTCTGTCGCTTATAAGTACCACGCAACCCGAAGTGAGTGCTTCAAATATCACGTGTCCGAAATTTTCTCCCTGGGTAGGAAGAAAAAAAACATGATAATTTTCGAGCACATTAAAGATGTTGATATTAGCTACAGGCCCTTTGAAGTTGATGTGGATGTGAGGGTTTGCATGCGAAACAGCCTCGCGGCATGTCTGATAATATTTTTCGTCCTCAATGGTACCATAAATATCGAATAATACAGAGCAACCTGAAATGCTTTTAATCACATTGATGGCGTACAGCAGATTTTTTATCGGGTGAATGCGCGAAATAAATACGCAGTTTAGCTGGCCCGCCTGTTTGTTCCTCGCATTCCATACATCATTGATATTCGGGATATTTTCTATGAGTAAAACCTGGGCGCTGTTTCTGAAATACTTCTGTATATCGGTCTCCTCCTGCTTGTCTGTCGCATGAAAAATTATTTTCCTCGAGATTGCCGACAAAGCAAATAAAGACAGAAATATCTTTTTCTTCCATTTCTTGCGCGACACCGCACTTGTGTTCAACATGCCACGCGGTGCAAGTATTATGCGGCCTTTAAATTGCAGGCTCCTCATTATCCACAGCGGCAGCAATGAAAAGGCCGGCGAAAACATACTGTTCAGGTAAACGATCTCCGGGTTAACGTCAATTATTATTTTCCTGATGTTCGACGATTTAAGAAATTCGGGAGAGGCGTACCACACTTGTGATCCGTTTGGCAGTTTTACCCATGTGTCCCTTTTGACATTTTTGTATGGCTCCTTATCGCCCAGATCTCTGTCTGACGTAAAGATCCTGAAATCATACTCATCCGACATTGTGTTCACAATGTTCTTGCAAGATTGTATAGGACCTCCTGCCTTGAATCCTGGTTCGTACCAGTCTGTAAATAATAATATTCTCTTTTTATCCGACATTATTTTTCTGAAGCCAGTATTCCAGCACAACAAACAGCCAGATTTCCATCCATCTTACAGATTCGTCTCCACGCAAGAAACGTTTCCAATACAGCATAAGTTGCGGCCCTTTGATAAAGTCTCTTTCGGCAGCTGCGTTGAGATGCGATTCACAGAAGGTGCGCAGTTCGTTCTTCATCCATTCGTTCCAGGGAAATACGAATCCCTGTTTTTTTCTATGTACAATTTCCGGCGGAAGAAGACCGCTAAGCGAATCAACCAGTAATTTTTTCGGGTACGTCGGGTATTTCAGTTTGTCGGGGATATGAAGTACAAATTCGACCAGCTCATGATCAAAGTAAGGTTCCCGTACTTCCAGTGAGCGAGCCATGCTCATCTGGTCCATATCCTTTAACAAAGTATGCTGCGTGTATCCAAGATATTCCGCAACAGAAACCTGGCTCAACAGTGGCAGCTTAGAGAGGTCGCCGTTAAGCTTAACCAGATCTTCATTTGCCCCCAGGTAATCGAACGACAGGTTTGTACATTCGCTTAACATTGCAGGTGAAACTATCTGCCGGAAGGCGGGGTAAAACGTAGAAATATCCGCGTCAGGAGATCGCAGAAGTTGAATATAGCGCCCCGTTCTGCTATCGCGGTTTGACATGAAATCTGCAAAAATATGTCTCACACCTCTCATCGGTCTCCAAACATTCCTGAAATTCATGAGCTGCATATACTGCCGGAATATCGGGTAACCGGCAAACAGTTCGTCTCCGCCAACACCTGATAAGGCTACGGCAATCCCACTTTCACGAATGGCCTTCGATACAACATAACTATTTACACCATCACCCGACGGCGAATCCATTGCGTTTAATGCGGGGATCAATTCATTTAAGAATGATCCTGTCTTTAGTAATATCTGCTGATGCCTTGTATTGAATTTCTTTGCAACAATTCCGGCAAACGGAGATTCATCAAACTCCTTTTCCTCAAATCCAACGGTAAAAGTATTTACCTGGTCGCGCGACACTTCGGCCATTAACCCAACTATTGCACTGGAGTCTATTCCACCCGATAAAAATGCGCCAAGTGGCACATCACTTATCATTCGCCTTTCCACCGACGATAGCAGCAACTCGTATATCCTTTTCTTTACTTTATCGTAGTTATCAAAATCAAAGTCCGGTTTTTTCTGTATAATGTTCCAGTATCTGTGCACGTGTAATCCGTCGGCACCAACTGTCATATATGTACCTGCCCCTAACGATTTTATTCCTTCCACCATAGTTTCACTTCCTTCAACAGATTGATATTGCAGGAAGACGGCAATTGCCGACGTGTTGATTTTTGATGGAATTAATTCCGAAGCAAGAAGTGCCCTGATTTCTGAAGCAAAGAAGAAAAAGTCGTTATTATGAAAGTAATAGAGTGGCTTAACACCGAACCTGTCGCGTGCCAGGAATAATTCTCTTTCTTCATTATCCCAGATAGCAAAGGCAAACATTCCTTTGCACATGTCCAGACATGCAGGTCCCCATGTTATATAGGCTGCGAGGAGCACTTCTGTATCCCCTTTCGATTTGAAAGGATAATCTGTGAGCCGAGTTCTAATTTCGGTGAAGTTGTAGATTTCTCCGTTAAAGATGATCCTATACCTACCGGTATTGTCGGACATTGGCTGGTTCGAACATTCAAAGAGGTCGATAATCGACAACCTTTTATGTCCAAGCTTTATATTGCCGCTTTCGTAATAACCATTTGCATCGGGTCCGCGATGGTTGATCGCATCCGTCACGCGCGTGATGGTTCCCTCTCCGGCAACCGGACCATTAAAACTGTATATACCGGCAATTCCGCACATAATTAAAACAGATATGACACGATTGAAGCCAGCAATGCAAGCTTATGTAAACGGAGGTCAGCATAAGCCTGGTGATATTGCGACGCCACTATTTCCGGCAAATATTGTTGCACGATTTCAAAGCCCGACTGGATCTTCCTGTTACGTGTTACTTCATCACTTATGATCCTGTCGAGAACGTTGCGTATAGATTCTACACTGAAGGGATCAACGAGCCACGCGGCTCCATCTGATAATTCTTTCAGTGGTGAGATTTCGCTGGTCAGTACAGCCCGGCCTGCTTTGAACCCCTCTATAACCGGCAACCCGAAGCCTTCATATAAAGAAGGAAAAAGGATGATGTCCGCCTTTTCGTATCTGGCAGCCATTTCTTCGTTCGAAAGATTTCTCTCAAGTATGTATTTGATATTGTAAGCTTGCATCCGTAACAACTGGTGTTCATCAACATGCCCAATAATGTTAAGTGTGCACTTTAGGCCTTTCAGGGCCTCTATAACCCTGTTCAGGTTTTTGTTTGGCAGCGAGCCAATGAACAGTAACACAGGATCGTTGCAATTGAATCGCTTTTCAGTACGCTTAATGTAGGAGCTCACAGGATTACTGATCACCCGGATCTTTGAAGGGTTGCACCTGGTGAGAGAAATTACTTCCTGCTTTGTTTTTTCAGAAATAGTCGTTACAGTTTGCACGTACCTGACCGGCCAATCGAGATATAATTTTTTTAAGAGCCACCCCTTAAGTCCTTTACGATTGTTGATGAACACGCAATCGTGAATGGTAAGTATCGATCTTTTTCGCGGCAGCGCAAATACGGCGTAGTGGATGTCACCTGTAACATGATATATCGTTTCTGAATTGCGGCCTTTCGCATACTTTCTTAACGCGAGGAGATTCGAGAAACTGAATCCCCTCTCATCTACGTAAACCGTTTCTACTTTCCCCTTTGCGGATAATTCATCTTTTACCGTACCAAACACATTTTCGATACTATGATATCTTAGCTTTCTTGATCGAAATATCAGAACAACATTCATACCTGGCGTTTAGGGAAAAGGACTGGAAAAATCTTATACATAATAAACATGAAAACGGCCCCTTTAATCAGCGAGTTGAATGCTTGCAGGGAATCTGTCTCAATTACGTAGAAAGTCTGAAAAAACATTGCAGGAAGCCAAAGGAAAAAAATCGGCCGATCCCGACATATATCGAGAAACTTTGTATAGGCACTCCTAATAAAAAATGAAAATACCAATAGATAAACCCACCCCCCCAGGTACCCGAAGTTACCATAAGCTTCGCCGAACGGTCCGATATTCGTAGACCATGTGGTTAATATGATGCCCGTATAAAGGCGCATATTCTCGGCACCACCAGCTTTGGGTTTGTCGGGCCACACGAGCCTGGGAACGAAAGACGAAATGAATGTTAGTCCCAGATATTCACCTCCAAGATAATTTACTTCCTTCGGTATTCTTTTCTGAACAAGTGCAATATTGTAACCCTGGTTCATACGTTGGTAGATCGGGTATATAAAAGCTTCGAGAGCTGTTTCCTGTGAGCTAGACACCACTTTCGTTGCGAGCGCAGTAACCGATGCCTGTTCTCCCTTTTTATATGCGCGCCGCAAATCGAGCTTGAACAACTGGATAAAGGACAGTACTACTAACCCCGCCACCAGCAAGAAAAGCTTCTTGTACAGCTGTATCTTTTTATCGGCTACTACGAGGATCAGGATCAGACCACTCATGTAGGCTATGATGGTAAACATACCCGAGTTGAAAGCATCCAGTAATATGAATCCAACAACGCCTGCGAGAAAATACCATTTCCATGGAAAATTTTTGTAGAAATAAATGTAGAACGCGCTCGCATACAAGCTATAATATAAAAACGTATTTAGTTGCTGCACGCTTTCAGGAAGGAAGTCGGTAATTGCGTAGGCAACGAGTGAAGTAAATGTAAGTATAAGTATAACGGGTGCCCTGATGGCCTGAACATCTATCCTGATATGGTTTATAATATTCTTTATTACGGGCCTGTCATCCGAAGATTTTCCGCGGTACAAGAAAAATCCCCACCCCATTACAACCACTGCAGGTATGTTAAAAGCGAAGTACTCCTCAGGCGGAATTGGCATTTTTCGTACCCAAAGAATAAGTGTGGTTATTTCGTTGTAAAATTTATAGCCAACAAGGGGCATCAGAAGACACGAGAACGCAGCATATACATGCAACAACTCGAGGAAGAATGAACCGTTACCGATCTTGAGAATTAACCTGGTGAGACAAAGTAAGAACAACGCCACGGTAATCTCGGCATACATGCCGGGAAATATCGTCAGGCCCAGCAGAAGCGTCTGAAATAGCGTTATGACTTTCGACGGAGATTTAAACATTTTCAGGATGCAAACAGGTTTGCACTTTTTACTTTTTGTGGAGAAACGGATGGTGTTCCGATCAGATTAAATTCACTGTCCATTTGTTGTATCTGGTATCCTTTCGAAATGATAATCGACTGCGCTTCGCATGCCCTGAATCCGGCTGCAACCTCAGCCCACTCCGAGAATTCAAATATGATCTTTGGCCTGTCTGCAACGGTCAGTTGCGACATGCCACTGAACACCGATGCTTCAAATCCCTCTACATCCACTTTTATGAAATGAATCGCTGGCAAATCGTGCATCGTCTTTAAGTCATCTATTGTGATCGTTTCTACCATTTCTGCATCATTCGTGTACACGGCTTTCAGGCTGCCTTTTCCAAACAGATCTTTGGGAGCATACATCGGTAGAGTTTTTCCGGATTCACCATATACCGCATAGTTTAACGGGGTTATATTAAAAGCATTGTTCGCTTCGATATTTCTTTTCAATACCTTAAATATCCAAGGTGATGCTTCAACAGCTATTATCCTGATATCGGGCCGCATCTTCGACAACGGAATGGAAATAGAACCAATATTCGCACCAACATCTATCAATACACCGTTCGCGGGAATGTTGTCTCTTAACATTTTTACCAACCCTTTTTCATAGAAACCATTCATGAAAAGATCGATTGAAATCATGTCTTTAAGATTGGGAAGATAAAACTTGCCTGCTTTCGTGTTCACTACAACTCCCGACTTCGACAACACGCCAGACAGCTTCATAATCATTTTGCCGATTCTTCTTTTACCCCGGAACAGGGGCAACGATTGTAAAAACCGGCTTAGTGTCTGTACATTATTCATTAATCTGTTTCAATATTTTTCGCAAAATTTCTGAATAGCTGTATCCACCACCCGTAACTTTTTTGTATCCATTCTCCGTAAACGGTATCAGTTTGTCTTTCTTCGCCAGATAATATTCAATTTTGATGACAGCTTCATCGGCATCATCGTAATAGATCACCTCTTCATCTGAAAAGACCGAGCCTATTTCCGGATTATGTTCGGTTACAAGAGCGGTTTTGCATGCCGGAATCTCAAATGTGCGTGTAGTATGCAATTCGGGAACCCATCGCGATAGCAATCCCAAACCTAGTAGCGCAGATGACAGCTCGCGTGCATACTCCTCGCCGAATATACCCTTCCCTTTATAAATAAGATTCGTCTTATGCTTTCGCTTTGCCGCAAATTTTTCCCAGTGGTTGCCTGCGATCGAAATACGTATGTTCCTGTCGACCAGTTCCGACACAATATACTCACGTTCTTCTTCCCTATGACCGATAAATACCACTCCATCTTTTTCATTGAATTTATGATGCGGCTTGTGCACATGAGGATCATATCCTTGTGTACAGAAAATAGTTTTTACCCCATATTTCTTGTATAATTCTATTTCAAACGACTTGGTAGTAATACAGTAGTCATACAGGCCGAGTGCATCGTAAAATAATTTAGACCTGTGATAAGTAAAAGCCGGATCCGGAGTAAAATGTACCAGCTTTTGCGAATCCTGTTTCAGGGAGTGAATGATCTGCGGATCTATGAATACACCCTTATCAATCCAAACAAGGTTGTAACTGAAATTTCCTTTTAACTCCGTTAATATATACTTATTAATGTTCCTGATCAGCGGTCCCTTCTTGTATCGCCATCCCATCGAACGAAGTAATTTGGGTGTCGCGCTGATCGGCACATCGGTGTTGATGGTCAGAAATTCATATTCGGGAAGAAGTTGTCTCAGGTATTCACCCCTCATGCGCGAAGTGCTTCCAACATCATAATGTCCAATGTAGAGCGCCTTCATCGGAGAGATCATTTTCTTAATTTATAGGAAACATTTCTTTCGATCCTCACATAGAGATCTCTGACCTCATCTAAAAATTTCCGCGACAGCGAAAATTTGGAATAGTAGTATGAGCTGTAAAAGTTGAGTATATCTGCTCTATTAAGGGCCGCAATATTATTTCCCATACCCGCCCAATGTATGACCATGGGATAGTCCTTTGATTTCTTTTGTATTTTATCCAGAATAATATGATCCGCGTTTTTCCCATCAGGCCATATCATAATCTTTAACCTTTTTACCGATATTTTTCCGTGTTGTCCGAGCCTGTGAACTACAAAGTTTAAATGTGCCTGATCACCTTTGAACACTATGTCGGGAAATAGACTCTGTGGCGGTTCGGTCCAATCGAGGCTGGTTGTAAAATCAGTCCTTGTTATTTTTCCTGTAGTACCGAACCATTGCCCCGAATTAAAGCTATAGCCCGGGTAAACAAATTCACTGTCCAGCTCTTTTATTCTGTTCAAGTTATAATAGATCTCATTGAAGCGCTTGTATGGTTGAATCTCGTCATCAACTATGAAATCGGCGTCAATGTCGGCAACAGCATCTAAAACAGGACCGGCGAAAACTGTATCAGCATCAAGAACCATAAAAGAGAATGACGGCTCGAGAAATAGTGTTTCGAGCTTACCATATCCCCATCCGAATCTCTTTCTCGGAATACTTAATTCCTGTACGTTCCATACTTTTTCTGTGAGGGTAGTCCTGAATTTCCCTGCATTTTCATCTTTGATCAAAACAATCGGTATGTCAGGATACCAGTATCTAATGCTGGCGATGCATAGCCTGGCAAAATGAAAATCGTACTTATATGTATTGATGAAAACTTTGTCAACTTTCATATAACCGTATCAGCCTGCCGACCGAATTTTCAATGGAGAAGGGTGAATTTTTTATCTCTTCAACATATTTTAGCCGGTCGGTAACTCCTTTGGTTGCTGCGATATTTTCCGCCCAAACAATCGGTCCCTCATTAACGTCTTTAATGGTAACCAGGCTCTCAGAAACTATTGCCTCACGGGGAACTGTATCGGACATTATCACCTTCATGCCAGAGCACTGTGCTTCAACAGCAACCATTCCAAGACCTTCCCACAAAGAAGGGAAAACGAAAACATCGCATGCCGACATTATCCACGGCACATCACGGCGGATGTCAAGAAACCTGATTCGGTCGCCAAGGCCCTTTTCAATAACTTCTTGTTCCATCGCTGAACCCGTTTCTCCTTTATATCCTACGAACAAAAAACGCCACAAGGGATATCTGTTTACCAGTTGCTTTGCCACTTCAAATGCAAACAGCGGGTTTTTTTGATTGGCAGCAGTATCATAATGCTGCAATCCTATCCGTCCGACGAACAATGCGATCTTTACATTTTGATCCCAGCCTAGTTCCCGGCACAACGTCGCTTTTACAGTTTCATCAAAAGCGAACTTGTTTGTATCGAACCCGCAATAGGCCGGAAATGTTCTTTTCTGTTTAAAAATGCCTTTGTCGTATCCATATTCATCCATTACTGCATCCGAAGTTCCGGTGATCTTTGTTGCGTATCGTGCCATCAGCATTCTTCCCATTTTAAATGAGATCCACCTGAGTGGATTAACAACATAGTTGTGAACGAAATTATATGGATTGTGAAGGTGAGCGGTCCGCACCGCTGGAAGGTATCTTCCACCAAGGAAGTAATGCCAGCCAGATATAAAATCCTGGTGGTTGTGAATCGCGAGATAGTTATTGTTCTTTAGTACCTCCCTGAACTTTTTTGTGAAAGAAAGAATCGAGGAGTACGAGTAACGTATATAAAAAATGGTGCTTCCATATTTTTTGATCTCATCGTCAAATATTCCCGGAATACCGCCTGTCAAAAGAAAGTCGAATTTGAGCTTCAGCTCTGGATGCGCATTCAGATATTTGACCGTTTCCAATAACCAGGTTTCAACTCCGCCAGGGCCAAATCCATGTATTATGTGGAGCACTTTCCTGATGCCGGTGTCAGTGCTCATAAATATCAACCAGGTTTTTCGTCGCTCTCGCCAATTCAAACGGCGACTGCTTCATCCTCTGAAGCGCTTGCTCGGCTGGTAGAGGCGCTTCGCAATCGAGCACTTCGGCAATCTGATTGGCCCATGCGGATGGATCGCTCAAATCATTGAAATGTGCCAGTTCAGGTATTACAATAGCATCTCTTACAATTCCATCTGTAATAAACATCGGCAGTCCGGCCGCCTGCGCCTCTACCACCACTAAACCCAGTCCCTCTTTGGGGTATTCCTTCCGGGGAAATACAAACACGTCAGCTCCCTTCATCACTGCCGGCACATTGTTGTGCCATCCTGAAATTCTGATATGGTCCGTAATGCCCAATTCGCTTGCCTTTTGTTCCACCATCTGCTGCTCATCGCCCTGGCCAATAAAAACTGCATAAACATCACTTCGCAATCTTAGTAGCCTGGCTAGTACTTCAACAACAAAAACCGGATTTTTCATTTGATTCATCCTGCCTGCATACAGCAATATCTTTGAATGCTCTGGTAAATTGAACTCACTGCGAATCGACGCTTTCTGTACTGCACCTTCAAAGCGGCTGAAATTTATCCCGTAATAAAGAATTATAAATTTATCGTCAGGAACATTTCTTCTCTTTGCAAACTGTTCCAGTGTGTTTTTCGATATCCCTATCACCTGGTCGCTTAACATTATCGCGAATTTTCTGAATGGCCCAAGCAACAGATCGTGCAGTGTTTTGTTGCCAACAGGTAGCGATTTATCTGTGTTATGAATATGCAGTAATCTTTTTTTAAACTTTATCCCCGCAGAAGCCAGGAGATAAAATCCGCTGAGATAATCATGATGGGCGTGAAGAATATCGTATCCGCCGCTTTTTAACTCGATTCTCAGATATTTAAGAAAAGAAAGTTTATTGCTGACGGTAACAGGTGAATAAATTATTCGCGCTCCGGCATTTCTCACATTCTCATCGAGGCGCCCGGGCTTTCCAAGGATGCAGTAAAATGTCCATTCCCAATCCGGCCTGATTTTTCTACTTTCAAGGAAAATGTTCACCAGCCAATTTTCCACTGCGCCTTTATCCAGATTTTCTACGATATGAATTATTTTCAACCGCAACCTTATTTTTCATATAAAACAGCGATCATATCCTCTTCCCCATCGCGGGCCACTTTGTAACCGAAAGAAATAAGTTCGTCCAGTACCTTCTCGAGATCGTGTTTTGTAATATGTTTCGATTCAAAGTGAATCAGTTTTGGCTTAATCTCGCTGAAAGGAAACATCCTCAGCAGCTCAGCGTCAAATCCTTCAGTATCTATTTGTAATAAATCCAGCGTGGATACTTCATAATCTGCAAACAGCTGTTGGAATGTTATTGTATCAACCTGCGTTTCCCGTACGTAGTTATTTAAGCCTGGGAACATGTAATCATGTTTCAGAATGTTCTGCTTATTAAATGACGCCATGCCTTTTGCCCATTCCGGCAGCCCTTCTCCTTTAACAGTATAAAGAACAGTTTTGCCGTTCGTTCGGTCTATTGCGGCATTTCGAATGACAATGCGGCTCCGGCCACGATATCTTTCAGTCAATTTTATGTAAGGTTCAGGCTGAGGTTCAAGGAGAATTCCGTTCCAGTCAAAGCGTTCCAGATAACCTACAAGAGGATCGCATTGTAGTCCATCAAAGGCTCCTATCTGGAGGAAATAAAATTTATCATCAGGCTTTGGGTTCTCAAGCAAATATTTTGAAAGCACATGATCAAAATCCAGTTGAATAATATCAACCGGATCAAGGAATTGCTTCAAAATATATTTTGTGCCCGAAACTTTGTACCCGGCTTTCCTCAGGATATTTTTGATTAGCTTTTTAATCATTTTACTGCTTAATGCAGATCCCACCTGATCAATGCAAGCGAACGGTGCGAAAAAATAATAGAAGAAGTTTCCTCATCCATTAGTTGCGGACGATGACCGTACTAGTTTGACAGCGTCCAATAACCCCTTTTTACAGGAGCGTTGAATAATCCGGTCGTTTCGTTTCATTATTGTTATTCTCAACAGGTACTTCATCTTTTGTGTGAATGTTTGCTTATCAAGTTTGCCGGTTCGCATAAACAACAGCATCGCATGTGAAAAGTAAATCCCGTATGCAAGCCGTGAAAGATACTCAAGCGTAAACCTATTTGCAGACATATGATGCATCAGTCTCAAATCCTTGAACAACCCCATTCCCTTTCCGATGTCACACGCGCACATTGCAAGATCATTGTCACCGCCCGACATCAAGGACCCTTTCGATCTGTCGAGGTTGAAATTTCTTTTTCCATTTTGAAACAACTTCAGGTAATATTCTCCAACATCGCGTGCAATGCAAAGACCCGCGCCGTTTGGCATAGTGTCTGTATTGAAAGGAATATTCGACCACACATCTTTATCCAGGGGCCGGTAGGTTAACATCCCCCAGTACTTCTTGGTCCATTCTTCCGGTTGTTTGTCATACTCAAGTGTAACCTGACCACTATATGCCCCTATGTAAGGAAATTTTAAAAAAATATCAACAGCTGTATCAAAGAAATTTGCCTCGATAAAATTGTCGTCGTCAACAAAAATGATCAGATCTCCCGATGATTCTCTTATTCCTTTTAAGCGCGCCGGTGTAAGTCCCTGCTTTGCTTCATGTAAAACCCGCGCGTTTTTATGTTCTTCCAGAAATACTTTCACATAATCCCTGGAGGAAATTTCCGCGGTTGAATTATTATCGATAATGAGTATTTCATGAGGTGCATAAACCGAAGATGCCGATCGAACCGTTTCAAGACATTTTCGGAAAACGTCGTCGACCGGGTTATAGGTGCATATCACCACGGATACATTCACTGCCTCCTTTTTCATGCGGACAAGGATTCAAATATTTTTTCACGGATAATTTTACCGGTTCTTTCCCACGTAAAATTATTACTGATATGAGCCGGTGAATTCCTGACAAACTTTGCATACATCTCCTTGTGTGTAATCATTCGCTGCATCGCACTAACCAGTTGTTCTTTCAATGGCAACGACGCATTGAGCAATATTCCTGTTTCATCATTCCTTACTATTTCAGGAATTCCAAAACTGTTTGTAGCGATAACCGGACAACCGGCTGCCTGCGCTTCAACTAAAACCAAGGGGGTCATGTCTTTCGTGGTTGGCAAAACAAAGCAGTAAGCTTCGGCAAACAACGTCTTCAGTTTGTTCAATTGTGTTTTGTCTGACTTATTCAATACACCTTCGTATTCAACAAATGCCATATATTTTTGGGGAGGTTCCTGACCTGCAATCTTCAATTTAAATTCGGGAAACTCCTTATTCACTATTTCAAAAGCTTCGGCTACCACGTTACCGCCCTTGCCATAGAAATCCATCCCTACAAATAAGAAGTACGGCTTTGAGCGATTGTTGGAGACATTGTCAAATTCCAACCCACTACCAAGGCCAGCGACAAAAAAATTTTTACCCGTGAGGTTATAATTGTTTTTCGTGTCATCAAGCGCCCATCTACTACTAAAAAATATACTGTTGGCATTGTCCAGGAATTCAGTTTCCTTGTTAAACAGCTCTTTTAGTTGCCTTGCGTTGAAATGCTCCTGTTTATGATAAATTCTTATGTATGAGCTGAAACAGCAATCCAGGTAAGCGGAGTATGGACTTTTATTCTCTATATGAAGCCACGGAGTTGAGCCGTGATAAAAATTTAGCTGGCCATTGGTATCAATTTTCCGTTCAACCTCTTCTTTTATTTTATTCAGTCTGCCACGGGTGAACGCAGGAAATATTCCTTTCATTCCTGCAACCCGGAAAACTTTTGAAACCACACGTTCGCTTAAAAAGTATGGCGGATTAACATTTTGAATCAGATTAACATCGAAACAGCGGGTTAAATGACCATACACATGATGGTTCATTCCCGAC
>Ga0209382_10006669_pt1 | contig 14825 bp, 12 predicted proteins | sample SoiMetdeltSBSDD5_FD_187599 | JGI IMG/M metagenome (GOLD analysis project Ga0209382, IMG submission 187599) | Bulk soil microbial communities from a Populus tree surrounding site in Tennessee, USA - Soil MetaG P. deltoides SBSDD5 (SPAdes) (version 2) | ecosystem: Environmental > Terrestrial >... | reverse complement strand
CGGCGGGCTGGACGCCAGGATCCGCACGATCGTCGGCACCGCACGCTACGAGCTGGTGTGGGTCTCCGCCTACCGGTTCCACCAGCGGCGGGTGCCGCGGATGCAGGTGGGGCGGGTGCTGCTGGCCGGTGACGCCGCGCACGTGATGAGCCCGTTCGGAGCCAGGGGCCTGAACTCCGGCATCCAGGACGCCGAGAACGCCGCGTGGAAGATCGCCTACCTGCTCGCCGGCTGGGGTGGGCCGGGGTTGCTCGATTCCTACGACATCGAGCGCGGCGCCGCCGCGGCGCGCAACCTGGAGATCACCGGCGAGACCATGCGTTTCCTGGTGCCGCAGACGCCGGCCGACCGCCGGCGCCGCGAGTCCGTGCTGGCCCGTGCGGTGCACGACCCGGCGGCCCGCGCCCAGATCGACTCCGGCAAGCTGGCCGAGCCGCACTGGTACCTGGACTCGCCGCTGACCACACCGGCGCCGGCGGCGGAGATCGCGGCGTTCCCGACCGCGCCAGGGGTGGCCAGACCGCCGCTGCCCGGCGTGCTGTGTCCGGACACGGTGCTGGCCGACGGCTCCCGGCTGCGGCCGCTGTTCGGGCCGCACTTCACCGCCCTGGTCGCCGGTGCCGGGCAAGCCGAACCGGCGGAACCGGCCGATCCGGTGGGGCTGGTCGCGCCGGCCGGCGGTCCGCCGCTGCGGGTGCTGCGCGCCGATCCGGTGGGCCTGGGCCGGCATGGGATCACCCTGGTCCGTCCGGACGGGCACCTGGCCGCCGTCCTGCCGGCTCCGGACGCCCTGCCCGCAGCCCTGCGCCGGGCAACCGGGTGGTGACGGTGGACCCGTGGCCTACCCGGCACCATGGACGGGCGGTGGGAGGCGCCGGGCCGACACGGTCAGGTTCAACGGCTGCCGGCCCGCCGCGTCCCTGCCGGCCGGGAGGTGCGTGTGGGTTTGCTGGTCCAGGTGGCGCAGGACGTAGGCAGGGGGTAGATCCGCCCAGTCGCTGTCGCTGCATGCAGCGCACGCGTCGACCGTGCACGCGTCGACCGCGTCGCCGGGCACTGGGATGATCGCCACCCACACCGAGGCGTCGCAAAGGATCATGCTCACTTGGTGTTCCCGGTAGTCCTCGCCGCACGCGTACAGGATCGTGTCGTACAGCTCCGGCTCGGCCGCGCTCAGCCGGTAGGTGTGCCGGTACGGGTGGGTGCTGTCCCGGTCGCTGATCTCGACCAGCCAGGTCTCGACGTCTGGACGTTGGGCTGTGTTGGGTGGCCGGCGGGGTGTCTGGCCGTGCCGGCTGCTGTGCTCTCGATCGCCTGGGATCACGCTGGGAGGTACGGGGGCACTAGCCGGAATGGTTCATGGCCGATCGCGAGTTCCGATCGCGAGTCCCGGGGCGCGGCAGCTGGGAGCCGCGGTCACCTCAGCAGGTGCGCAGCACCAGCACTCGTTCCTCGGTGTAGTCGGTCATGGCGGAGCGGACCCCCTCGCGACCGGTGCCGGACGCCTTGACCCCGCCGTAGGGCATCTGGTCGGCACGGAAGGAGGGCACGTCGCCGACGATCAGGCCGCCGACGTCCAGCCGCGCCGCGGCCCGGAACGCGACCGTGAGGTCCCGGGTGAACAGGCCGGCCTGCAGGCCGTACCCGGAATCGTTGACCGCGTCCAGCGCGGCGTCCACGTTGTCCACAATGGACACGCACAGCACCGGCCCGAACACCTCCTCGCGCCACACCCTGGACTCGGGCGCGACCTCGGTGAGCACGACCGGCGCGAGCAGGGAGCCGTCCCGCTCGCCGCCGGTCAGCAACCGGGCGCCGGCGGCGCGGGCCTCGCCGACCCAGTCGAGCACGCGCTGCGCCGCGCCGGCGTCCACCAGCGGCCCGACGTCCACCGACTCGTCATACGGATCCCCGTTGCGCAGCGCCCGCACGGCGTCCAGCAGCTTCGGCAGGAACCGCGGCGCCACCGCGGCGTCGACGAGCACCCGCTGGACGGCGATGCACGACTGGCCGGCCTGGTAGTTGCCGAACGTCGCGATGCGCCCCGCGGCGTACTCCAGGTCGTCGTCGGCGTCGTAGTCGGCGCACACCACGGCGGCCGCGTTGCCGCCGAGCTCCAGCACCACGTGCTTGCGCGCGGCGGCGTCCGCGATCTGCCAGCCGACCCGGTCGGAGCCGGTGAACGACACCACCGGCAGCCGCGGGTCGGCGACCAGCCCCATGGTGGTCTCGTTGCCCGCCGCCGTGCCGGGCAGCGGCAGCACCGAGAACGCGCCGGCCGGCAGCGCGGTCTCGGCCAGCAGCTCGCCGAGCAGCAGCGCCGACAGCGGGGTCCGTGGCGCCGGCTTGACCAGGACCGGGGCGCCCACCGCGAGTGCCGGCGCGACCTTGTGCGCCACCAGGTTCAGCGGGAAGTTGAACGGGGTGACGCCGAGCACCGGTCCGCGCGGCACCCGCCGCACGACCGCGAGCCGGCCCTGCGCCGCCGGGTCGGTGTCCAGCGGCAGCCACTCGCCGCCGAACCGCCTGGCCTCCTCCGCGGCCAGCCGGAAGGTCGATACCGCCCGGCTGACCTCGACGCGGGCCCACTTCAGCGGCTTGCCGTTCTCCGCGACGATCGTCTCGGCGATCTCCTCGGCCCGCCGCGCCAGCTGCGCCGACACGTGCATCAACGCCGCCGCGCGCAGGTGCGTCGGCGAGTTGCGCAGCTCCGTCGCGACGGTGGCCGCCGCGGCCACCGCGGACTCGATCTGGTCGCGGCCGGGCACGGCGACGGCCGCCACCTCCGACCCGTCGTACGGGTGCCGTACCACGATCTCCTCGACGCCCGGCTCGGCCTTCCCGGCCACCCAGCACGGGCGTGGTTGCGGCGAAGTCATGGTCTTACCGTAGGCCGCCGGCCGCCCCGCTTTGCGCGACGATGTGACATTTCCCCACTAGAGCCGTCAGGACGTCACATCGTCGCGGTCGCCGGCGGCGTGGACGGGCAAGCCGCTGGTTACGCTGGCGGCATGGCGGCTCACCCGGATGCCAGAGCGGTCCTCGTGGTCGACTACGGAGCGCAGTACGCGCAGCTCATCGCGCGGCGGGTGCGCGAGGCTCAGGTCTACTCCGAGATCGTCCCGCACACCGCGACGGTGGCGCAGCTGCTGGCCCGCGATCCGGCCGCGATCATCCTGTCCGGCGGGCCGGCCAGCGTGTACGCCACCGGCGCACCGGCGGTGGACCCGGCGCTGTTCGACGCCGGCGTGCCGGTGCTCGGCATCTGCTACGGCTTCCAGGCGATGGCCGCGGCGCTGGGCGGCACCGTTGCGCACACCGGTGCGCGGGAGTACGGCCGTACGGAGCTGACCGTCGGCGGGGCGGCCGACCCGCACGGCGGCGTGCTGCACCGGGACCTGCCGCGCCGGCATCCGGTGTGGATGAGCCACGGCGACGGGGTGACGGCCGCGCCGGCCGGGTTCGCCGTCACGGCGTCCTCGCCGGGGGCCCCCGTCGCGGCGTTCGAGCACCCGCGGCGGCGGCTGGCCGGCGTCCAGTACCACCCGGAGGTGGCGCACACCCCGCACGGGCAGGAGGTGCTGCGCCGGTTCCTGCACGACATCGCCGGCATCCGTCCACAGTGGACGACCGCGTCCATCGTCGAGGAGCAGGTGGCGCGGGTGGCCGGCCAGGTCGGCGGCGGCCGGGCGGTCTGCGGGCTGTCCGGCGGGGTCGACTCCGCGGTCGCGGCCGCGCTCGTGCACCGGGCCATCGGTGACCGGCTCACCTGCGTCTTCGTCGACCACGGGCTGCTCCGCACCGGGGAGCGGGCCCAGGTGGAGCGGGACTTCGTGGCGGCCACCGGGGTGCGGCTGGTCACCGTGGACGCGGCCGGCCGGTTCCTCGCCGCGCTGGCCGGACGCACCGACCCCGAGGACAAGCGCAAGATCATCGGCCGGGAGTTCATCCGGGTGTTCGAGGCGGCCGCCCGCGACCTGGTCGCCGACGCCGGCGAGCACGGCGAGAAGATCCAGTTCCTGGTCCAGGGCACGCTCTACCCGGACGTGGTCGAATCCGGTGGCGGCGCCGGCACGGCCAACATCAAGAGCCACCACAACGTCGGCGGCCTGCCGGCCGACCTCGACTTCGAGCTGGTCGAGCCGCTGCGGACGCTGTTCAAGGACGAGGTGCGGCGGGTCGGGCTCGAGCTGGGGCTGCCGGAGACCATCGTGCACCGCCAGCCGTTCCCCGGGCCGGGGCTCGGCATCCGGATCATCGGGGAGGTGACCGCCGAGCGGCTGGAGGTGCTGCGCGCGGCGGACGCCATCGCCCGCGAGGAGCTCACCGGCGCCGGCCTGGACCGCGACATCTGGCAGTGCCCGGTGGTGCTGCTCGCCGACGTGCGCAGCGTGGGCGTGCAGGGTGACGGCCGCTCCTACGGTCACCCGGTGGTGCTACGCCCGGTGTCCAGCGAGGACGCCATGACCGCCGACTGGTCCCGGCTGCCGTACGAGCTGCTCGCCAGGGTGTCCGGCCGGATCACCAACGAGGTGCCCGAGGTGAACCGGGTGGTGCTGGACATCACCAGCAAGCCGCCCGGCACCATCGAGTGGGAGTGACGGGGGCGCAGAACGGCCGAATCAGGGCCGCGGGCTGGCCCCGGCGAACATGGACCCGGTCATGACGGCCACCGTAGCGGTCCGGCGCTACCGCCGGTCGTGCGGCCGGCGCAGCGTGCCGACCAGCAGCAGGGTGCCGACCAGCACCGCACCGCCGGCCAGCAGCCACCGCGGGTCGACGCCTGGCAGCAGGCCGGACCCGTTGGTCAGCGCCACGCCGGAGACCAGCAACGCGCCGATGCCGAACAGCAGGGTCACCGGGTCCAGCCCGCGCCGCGGGCTAGGGCCGGGCCCACGCCCGGTGCTCACCGGGTCACCGCCAGCTCGCCGGCGCCGACCGAGGCCGTCACCACGAGCCGCCCGCCCCCGGCCTGGCCGTCCGAGCCGAGGTCCATGCCGTCCAGCTCGGGACCGAAGCCGCTGTCCTGCCCGTCGAGGCAGCTCAGCTCGCCCACCCCGGCCTCGCAGCGCACCTCGACGTCGGCGGTGCCGGCCGGCAGCAGCACCGTCAGGCTGCCGGTGCCGAGCTGCACGACCGTCCGCAGATCGTCGGTGCCGGTGAGCGACAACTCCCGCAGGTCGAGCGTGGCCTCGCCGGCGGAGAGCCGGTAGAACCCCTGCAGGTCGGCGACGGCACTCGGCTGCCAGGTGCGCTCGCCGACGCCGTGCTGCGGGCCGAACCGGGAGATCGGGAGCACGGCCAGCGCGTAGGTCACCAGGGCCAGCGGGATGGCCACCGCGATCAGGCCACGGCCGCCGCGCGCGAACGCGCCGATGACCAGGCCGCCGCCAACCACGGCCAGGGTCAGGGCGGCGACCTCGGCCGCGCCGACCCCGCTGCTGCTCATGGCCACGATCGCGGCCGCGCCGCCGGTGATGAGCGCCAGCGCCAGCGTCACCGCGGTGACCGGGGAGCGGCGCCTCGCCGGCGGTGGCGCCGGCGGCCCGGCCGGTGCCGGTTCCGGCAGGTCCCAGGCGAACGGCGCCACGCCGAGCGGGTCCCACGCCGGGGGGGTGGCCGGATCGGCCCGGCGGGCGCCCCCCTCCGGCTCGCCCGCGCCGGGCCCGCCCGCGCCCGGCCCGCCTGCGCCGGGGACCCGGGTGCCCGGACCGCCCGTGGTGGGGGTGCCCGTGGCGTCATTGGCCTCCGGCGGCGTGCCTGGCCAGCCAGCGGTGGCGGTCGCCGGGTCTCCGGGCCGGCCGGCGCTGGCACCGGGGCCGGCCGCCGCCCCGCCGGGAGGGCCGCCGCGGTGCTTGTGTAGCAGGTACAGCGCCGCCGCCACGCCGGCCGCGGACAGCAGCGCCGAGATGTCCGCGTCGAACAGACCCGAGCCGATCACCGCGATCGCCAGCACCAGCATGAGCACGACGGCGAGCTGCTTGGACATGCCGCTGCGGCCGTGGCCGACCAGCGCCTCCGCGCCGGAGACCTCGTCGCCGTCCGCCGGCAGCAACAGCCAGCCGAGCACGTACAGGACGACGCCGATGCCGCCGAAGAAGGTGGTCACCACGAACGCCACGCGCACCAGCACGGGGTCGATGCGGTAGCGGCGGCCGACGGCTGCGGCCACGCCGGCGATCTTGCGGTCGGACCGCAGCCGGTGCGGCCTGGTGGCCCACATGTCTCGCACTGTCTCGTCGAGGTCGGAGCGGCTCATGGAGCTGATGCTGCCGCCAGCGGGCGGCGGTGGCATCCGGGTGCGACCCTGAGCCTTCCCGGACCCGATCCAGGGGCACGGCCGGGCCGTTCCCTGATGACCGATCGGCCCTGGCGTGTGACGATCGATGGCGCGGGGAAGGTGACCGGACAGACCACCGGCCAGCACGAGCCACGGGCAGCAGGGGACGAGGAACCGAGGAGCGGGTGACGAACCAGCGCGCACCGGCCACAACCGGCATCGGCGCGGCCCCGGACGGCCGGCCGCGGCTGGTCCGGCGCCGCAGCGGGCGGGTGCTCGCCGGCGTGGCCGGCGGCGTGGCCGACCACCTCGGCGTGCCGGTGCTGTGGGTGCGCGCCGTGCTCACCGTGCTGGCCGGCCTCGGTGGCGCGGGGGTGCTGGCGTACGGGCTGCTCTGGGTGTTCGTGCCGCAGGCCGGGCCGGGCGCGGAACGGGTCGAGGCCACCCCGCGGGAGCGGCAGCAGGCGTTCGGCCTGGTCGCGGTCGGCATCGGGCTCGCGGTCGCCGCCGGGGCCTCCAGCGGCACCACGTGGGGGGCCTGGATCACCGGGCCGCTGGGCGTCGCGCTGGTCGGCGCCGCGGTGGTGTGGCGCGAGGCCGACGAGCCGCAGCGCCGCCGGCTGCGCGGCGGCCGGTTGGGGCTGATCCGGGTGCTGGCCGGGGTGCTGCTGGTCGCCGGCGGCCTGGCGATCTTCCTGCTGGCCAGCATCGACATCGGCCCGGTGCAGTTCGGCCTGCTGGCGGTCGTAGCCACGCTCGTCGGCGTGGCGCTGATCACCGTGCCGTGGTGGCTGCGGCTGGTGCGCGACCTCGGCGAGGAGCGCCGGGCCCGGATCCGCACCCAGGAACGCGAGGACATCGCCGCGCACCTGCACGACTCGGTGCTGCAGACGCTCGCGCTCATCCAGAAGCAGGCCGATGCCCCGCGCGAGGTGCGGCGCCTGGCCCGCGGCCAGGAACGCGAGCTGCGCACCTGGCTCTACGGGCCGCAGGGCTACGGCCGCGCCACCGGGGTTGGCGGCCGCAACGGGACCGCCGCCGGGTCCGGGGCCGATGGCGCCGGCGGGCCGCAGGCCCTGGTTGCCGCGCTGGCGGCCGCGGCGGCCGAGGTGGAGGACACCTACGCCGTGTCGGTGCAGTCGGTCGTGGTGGGCGACTGCCCGCTCGACGGCCAGCTCGCCGCGCTCGTCCAGGCCGCCAGGGAGGCGATGGTCAATGCCGCCAAGCACGCCGGCGTCGGTGAGGTCAGCCTGTACGTCGAGGTCGAGCCGGAGGTGGTGAACGTGTTCGTGCGCGACCGCGGCGCCGGGTTCGACCAGGGCGCGGTGCCCGCCGACCGGCACGGCCTGGCCAGCTCGATCCAGGGCAGGATGGAACGCAACGGCGGCGCGGTGCGGCTGCGGACCGCGCACGGGGAGGGCACCGAGGTGCAGCTGAGCATGCCGCGCAGCACGGTGATCAAGGAAGCGAGGGCGTGATGACCGCCGATCAGCCGGCCGCCGGCCGGGCCAGCGCCGGACCCGTCCGGGTATTCCTCGTCGACGACCACGCCCTGGTGCGCACCGGGGTGCGCACCGAGCTCGCCACGTTCGGCGGTGGACCCGGTGGCGCCGGCGCCGGCGCCGGTGGATCCGGAGGCGCCGGTGGATCCGGAGGCGCCGGCCGGCGGGTGGTCGTGGTCGGCGAGGCCGGTTCGGTGAACGAGGCGGTGGCCGGGATCGGTCACCTCAAGCCGGACGTGGTGCTGCTGGACGTGCACATGCCGGATGGCGGCGGCGCCGAGGTGCTGCGCCGCACCAGGCCGGACCACCCCGACGTGGTCTTTCTCGCGCTGTCGGTCTCCGATGCCGCCGAGGACGTGATCGCGGTGATCAGGGCGGGCGCCCGCGGTTACGTCACCAAGACCATCTCCGGGCGCGATCTGGTCGCCGCTGTGTGCCGGGTGGCCGACGGGGACGCGGTGTTCTCCCCGCGGCTGGCCGGGTTCGTGCTCGACGCCTTCGCCGACCGGCCGGGCGCCGCGCCGATCAGCGACCCGGAGCTCGACCTGCTCACCCCGCGGGAGCGGGACGTGCTACGGCTGCTGGCCCGCGGGTACGCGTACAAGGAGATCGCCTCCGAGCTGTTCATCTCGATCAAGACGGTGGAGACCCACGTCTCGTCGGTGCTGCGCAAGACGCAGCTGTCGAACCGCTACGAGCTGTCCCGCTGGGCGGCCGACCGCCGCCTGGTCTGACGGGGTTCGCCGGTGCGGCGGCCGCCCGGTGCGGCGGCCACGCCCGGCGAGGGGGCCAAGCCCGGCAAGGCGGCTAAGCCAGGCAAGGCGGCCACGCCCGGCGAGGGGGCGCGGCGGCGCTGGGCCAGCGCCACCCCGGCGAGCACGACCACCATGCCGGCCAGCACGCGCCAGCCTGGCCGCTCGCCGAGGGTCAGCGCGCCGAGCAGCACCGCGATCACCGGCAGCAGGTAGGTCACGGTGGACGTGCTGGTCGGGCCCTCGTCCATGAGCAGCCGGTTCACCAGCACGAACGCGTAACCGGTGCCGAGCAGCCCGAGCACGACGACGGAGCCGGCCACGGCCGGGGTCAGCCGCACCGGCTCCGGCCCGGCGACCGGCGTGGCCAGCAGCGCCCAGCCGGCCGCCGTGGTGATCTGGGCGGCGGCCAGGGCCAGCGGGTCGACGCCGCGGCTGATCACATACCTGGCGCTGTACACCAGGGTCGCGCCGTAGCACATGGCCGCGGCCAGGCACAGCACCGCGCCGAGCAGGGAGCCGCCAGCGCCCTGCCACGGGGCCAGGATCAGCACCGTGCCGGCGAAGCCGAGACCGAGCCCGGCGAGCCGCAGCGGGCCGGGCCGCCGCTCCTGCCGCGCCACCAGCGCGGCCGCCACGGTCCACAGCGGCGTGGTCGAGTTGAGCACCCCGGCGAGCCCGGAGTCCACGGTCTGCTCGCCGTAGCCGAACAGGGCGAACGGCACCGCGTTGGCGAACAGCGACAGGACGAGCAGGTGCCCCCAGACCGCGCGGCCGGCTGGCAGCCGCCGCCGGGTCACGGCGCACAGCCCGAGCAGCAACGCCGCGCCGAGCACCAGCCGGCCCTGGGTGATCCGCACCGGGCTGAGGCCGTCGAGGGCGATCTTGATCCAGAGGAAGCTCGACCCCCACATCAACGCGAGCAGGATGAGCCGCAGCCAGCTGGTCCGTGCCACCCGTCCCAGGGTGCCCGCGACAAACGATCAGCACAAGTGACTCTATGTGTCGTTATCGTGCAGTTTTGCTGTAAATTCCAGGCCCGTGCTGGATGTCCGCAGGCTCCGCGTGCTGCTGGCCGTGGTCGACGGTGGCTCGATGGCCGTCGCCGCCGGTGCGCTGGGCTACACGCCCTCCGCGGTCAGCCAGCACCTCGCCGCGCTCGAGCGGGAGAGCGGCGCCGCGCTGCTGGAACGGGCCGGCCGCGGGGTGCGGCCGACCGCCGCCGGTGCGCTGCTGGCCGAGCACGCCCGCGGGGTGCTGGCCCGGCTCGCCGAGGCCGAGACCGCGCTCGCCGACCTGGTCGCCGGACGCAGCGGGCGGCTCGTCGTCACGTTCTTCCCGACCGCCGGCGCGTCGCTGGTGCCGCCGGCGGTCGCCGCGTTCCGGCACCGGCACCCCGGCGTCGAGCTGCGCCTGGAGATCGCCCAACCGGCGGAGTCGGTGCCCGCGGTCGCCGCCGGCCGCACCGACCTGGCGGTGGTGGTCGACCCGCGCGCCGGTCCGGGCGGCCGGGTGGGCGGGCTGCACTGGGTGCACCTGCTCGACGACCCCTACCACGTGGTGCTGCCGGCCGGGCACGAGCTGGCCGGGCGGCGCGCGCTGCGGCTGGCCGACATCGCGGACGTGCCGTGGGTGCAGACCGCGTCGGTGCCCGGGCCGTGCCAGGACGTGATCAGCGGCGCCTGCCAGCGGGCCGGGTTCCGGCCGAAGGTGGCCGTCGAGGCCGACGACTACCCGACCGCGCAGGGGCTGGTCGCCGCCGGTGTCGGCGTCGCGCTGGTGCCCGGGGTCGCGCTCGGGGCCGTGCACCCCGGCGTGGTGGTGCGGCCGATCCGGGAGCACCGGCCGGTCCGGCGCATCCACGCGGTGCTGCGCGATGTGCCCGCGCCGCACCACGTCGTGCGGACGTTCCTGGACGCCCTGCTCGGCGCGGCCAGGGCGCACCGCGACCCGTTCGGCACCGGCGCCCCGGCGAGTTCGGTGTCCACGCCGGCCGGCACGGCGGCACTGGTTCCGAGCTAGCCGCGGCGCTTGCGCGTGGTGGTCGGGGTCGCCGGCGCGCCGCCGATCTTGGTGTCGCCGTCGATGAGCAGTGCGTCGCCGCTGCGGACCAGCACCAGGTCGCGCACCTCGCCCTGGGGTCGCCGGTCGTCCCTGCGGTATACCAGGAACACCCGCACTGTCATGGTGGCCGGGTCCGCGCTGGTCACGGTGGCCTGCACGGCCTCGACGTCCTGCCAGAACTGCCGGTACGGGCCGAAGCCGCCGGCCTGCACGGCCGGCCCGAGCCGGGCCCACGCCTGGTCCGGGTGGCGGGGTAGCAGGGCGTAGTACTCGGTGACGGCGCGCTGCAGCTCGGCCGCCGACACCGGCGGCGTGGTGGTCGGCGGGGGTGTGGTGGTGGCCGCCGTCGTCGTCGGCTCCGCGGTCGTCGCGCTCGGGGCCGCCTGCCTGGCCGGGCGGTCCGGCCCGGCGGTGGCGGCGAGCACGAGCAGGCCGGCGAGCACGGCAAGCGCCACGCCGGCGGCGATCAGCAGCGCCGGCCGCCGGTCCCGCTCGTCCGGCGCCGGCTCCTCCGGCGGCGCGCCGATCGGCGGCAGGCCGACCATGGTGTGCATGCCGCGGGGGTCTGCGCCGGCCACGATCGTCGGGTCGCCGAACCCCGCGGCGTTGCCGTTGAGACCCCCGTTGCCGTTGAACCCCGGGTGGAACCCGGCGTTGCCGGTGAACGCCGGGCCCCCGAACGGGGTAGCACCGAAGGGGGTAGCACCGAAGGCCGCCGGTCCGGCGGCGGCCGTGGCCGCCGCCCTGCCCTCCGCGATGGCGGCCAGCGCGGCCCCGGCCTGGGCCATCGTCGGCCGGTGCGCCGGGTCGGCCCGCAGCAGCTGCATGAGCAGCGCGGCCAGCGGGCCGGCCTGCCGCGGCGGCAGCACCTGCCCGCCGGCCACCTGGTGCAGCAGGGCCAGCGGGTTGCCGTTGGTGCCGAACGGGGGCTGGCCCTCGACCGCGGCGTACAAGGTGGCGCCCAGGGCGAACACGTCCGACGCCGGGCTGGGCTGCGCGCCCCTGGCCACCTCGGGGGCCAGGTAGGCGGGCGTGCCGGGGACCATGCCGGTGCTGGTCACGGTGACATCACCGGTTGCCCTGGAGATGCCGAAGTCGGTCAGCTTCGCGATGCCGTCGCCGAGCAGCACGTTGCCCGGCTTGACGTCGCGGTGCACGATCCCGGCGGCGTGCGCGGCGGTAAGCGCGTCCGCGAGCTGCCGGCCGATGCCCGCGACTTCCCGCGGCGGCAGCGCGCCCCGCTCGGCGAGCACCGTGGCCAGGCTGCGCGCCGGCAGGTACTCCATGACCAGCCATGGCGTGCCGCCATGATCGGTCACGTCGAAGACCGAGATCGCGTTCGGGTGGTGCAGCCGGGCGGCGATCCGGCCCTCCCGCATGGCGCGCTCCGCGGCCTCCGCGCGGCCGCCGGCACCGTGCGCGCCGGCGGCACCGCCCGGCGGGAGCACGAGTTGCTTGAGCGCCACCGCGCGGCCGAGGCGCTCGTCCGTGGCCAGCCACACCACACCCATGGCACCGGCGCCCACCCGCTCGAGGAGCCGGTACCGGCCGCCAACAAGGGCTCCGGGGTCGGTCACGGCGACCAGGGTAGGGCGGCCCAGCCGGGCCTCACCGGGCGGCCCGCCGCCGGGGCGAGCGCCGCCGGCTCCGGCGTTGCCATGCCCTCGTCAGCCGGCCGCGGCCGACAGCAGCTGGGCGTCCACGATCCTCGGCCGGGCCCCACCACGCACCTCGATGCGCTGCGTGGTGAGCAGGCTGGTGCCGTCGGTGCGCAGCAGCACCACCCGGATGATCATCGCGTGCACGCCGTCCGGCGTCGCGCCGACCACCTGTGCCGAGCTGATGCCCTGCCACGACGCGGCGAACTCGGCCAGGGTGCCGTCCTGCACCGAGGGGTGGAGCAGCTCGAACGCGATGGCCGGCTGCGATGGCGCCGTCGCGTAGAACTGCAGGATCGTGTTGAGCACCGGGTCGCTGCCGGGGGTCAGCGGGGTGGCGGTCCCGGTGGTCGTGGCCGGCGCCTGCTGCACGGTGGCGGGTGGCTGCTGGCCGGGCGCCTCGGTGGTCCCGGTACCCGGTGCCGCCGGCTGCCCCTGGGCATCGGCCGTGGCGCCGTCCGGCCCGCCCCGGCCCGGCGCCTCGGTGCCACCGGCAGCGTCCAGCCCGCCGCCGTCCCCCGCGGCGTCCTGGCCGCCGCCAGCCCTGCCAGCCCCGCCGGAGCCACCGGAACCGGCGTTGTCGCCGTCGGGCGCACCGCCAGCGCCGTTGTGGCCGCCCTGGCCGCCGGTTCCGCCGCCGCGCAGGGTGGCCTTGATGACGTCCGGACGGAACACCTTGGCGCCGGTGATGTTCTCGGGTGCTGCCGTGGGTGCCGCCGGTGCCGGCATGTCCTGGCCGGTGAGCGCGCCGGCCACGCCCAGGACGCCGAACAGCACGGTGACGGCCACCGCGCCGAGCACCAGAGACCGTCGCCGCCGGCGGCCGGCCGCCGGCCTGGACGTCCCGGACGGCCGGGGCCAACGCCGTTCTCGCAGCAGCAGCTCGTCGACGTGCACCTCGGACTCCGGCGGCCGCTGTCCCGGCGCGCCCGGCAGCGGCGCGGGTGGGCCCGCGGGGGGCAGCCATGCAGCGCCTGGCGCTGTGGCCTCTGACTCTGTGGCCTCTGGCTCTGTGGCTTGTGGCGCTGTGGCGTGTGGGTCAGGGGCGTGCGGTGCCGGCGGCTGGGCCTCGGCGGGTTCCAGGTGGCGGATTCGCTTCTGCGCCGCCAGCAGCTCCGCCACCGGAACCAGCCTGGGGTTCGGCCTCCGGTGAAATCGACCGCTATCGGCCACGTGGGTCACCTTCCGTCGGTGTGAGTGCCCACTAATACCCGATCGGACGAATAGGTTGCCAGCAAAACGGACAACATCACGAAACTCGTGCTCCGGCAGGAGTAAGGGGTGTGGTCCCTCGGGCCCTGCTGGCTCAGGTCCTGTGTGCGGAGAGCAACTGCGCACCCACGATACGCAGCTGCGGAATGTCGTCGACCATGACGTGCCTGACCTCTATCCGCAGCACGAGCTTGAGCAGCGTGCCGTCGAACTGCTCGATGGACACCGAGACGCGCAGCAGGCCGCCGTCGGATGGGTCCGGCGGCAGCACCCGCACCTCTACCGACCGGGTGCCGGTCCACGCCTTGTCGAACGGCTTCCACGCGTTGGCCTGCATGGTCGGGCCGAGCAGCGCGAACGCCTCCCTGGTCCGCAGCGGCAGGGAGTCGTAGAACTGCTTGACCAGCCGGGCAGCGGCGTCCCGTTCGGCGAGCAGCCCGGAGCGGCCCAGCGACCGTCCGCTGTATGGCGCCGTGGTGATCGGGCGCACGCTGCCGTTGTTCAGCTGCTCGATCATGGCATCGGGCCGGACGATGGCGGCCCCGGTGATCACGGCCGGCTGCACGATCGGCGTCGACGGGCTGAGCCGGTCCGCGCGCTCGCCGGTCAGGACCGCGGCCGCGGCGAACACGCCGCAGCCGATCATGATCACCACGGTCGCCACGATGGTCATCGCCAGCCCGTTGGACTCGACGTGCCCGTCCGGCAGCTCGTCCATCCGGACCGGTTCCGTCGGCGGGCCGTGGCGATCGGGCATCTGCCCGCCGACCGGCGCCCAGCCGGAGTCCGGCATCGCCGGCCGGCCGTACGGTGGGGTTCCGGTGCTCGCCTCGGTCGACGCCGCCTTTGCCTGGATCTCGGACAGGCTGGTCTGCTCCGCGGGCGTGCTCTTGGCCAGCAGCTCGGCGACCGTCACCGAGTTCGCGCTGTTGGCGTGCCGGCGGCGGCGGGCGGTCGGTTGACCCACGGTGGACAGCTTCTCACCCTGAGCCACCCCATGGCACTACCTCGCCGGTTTCTGCCCGCCCTTGGCGATTGGGTTGATCTCCTCGATGATCTGGGTGCTGCCCCTGCGGAACACCAGCTCGTACTGCTGCACGCGCGTGGTCCCGTCGGCGGCCGTCAGCGCGACCGTGGCCACCACCGTGCTGGCGTCCGCGTTCACCACCAGCTGCTGGACCTCTACGCCGACCGCGCCGGCCCACTGCCCGCGGAAGCTGTCGTAGCCGCGCGCCTTCACCTTCGGGCCGACCAGCTCCCACGCGGCTTCCACGTCCGCCTGCAGCAGCTCGTAGAACTGCACGGTGGCGTCCGCGAGCTGCTGCGGGCCGACCGGCGGGTGCCCCTCGACCGGCAG
>Ga0209382_10006667_pt1 | contig 14827 bp, 5 predicted proteins | sample SoiMetdeltSBSDD5_FD_187599 | JGI IMG/M metagenome (GOLD analysis project Ga0209382, IMG submission 187599) | Bulk soil microbial communities from a Populus tree surrounding site in Tennessee, USA - Soil MetaG P. deltoides SBSDD5 (SPAdes) (version 2) | ecosystem: Environmental > Terrestrial >... | reverse complement strand
CGTGACCCGAAAATCCTCGGACACGGCTTCCCCCACAACCCAAAGAATCCTATCCATTTCATCTACGACGAGCGGGAGCCAATCGCGTCGCTCACGCTCGATTTTCCGATCCACTAGCACGTCTTGCAGCTTCTTTTCCCGGCCGCCCATCCCGAGCGGCCTGAACCGGTCGCCAGGCCGCCGGGCCCTGACGCTCAGGACCGGCGACACCTTCTCGGCATCCAAGACGGCCTCCAGCTGACCGACGGACAAGGAGTCCGCCTTCGAACAGCGAGTGGCGGAGACCGCCCAGTGGCCGAAAGTGACCTCTCCTGGTATAGACAACAAAACCTGGAAAGAGTTCGAGAACGGCTTGAACGGTGCCTTGCTCAGGATCAACGTCCCGCCTCGGCGGATAACGTGCTGGCCCGGCAAGCTCAGCGTCCCGCGCTCGTCCGGCTGGCGAGCGAACTCGAGCAGGCGCTCAATCTGATCGAATCCAACGAATCGAGTGGGGGCCGCCTGGTGCAGGGCCAAACGAGCCACACGCACGGCAATCGCAGGGTGCAGCGTGATGAGCGCTCCCCTGTCGAGCTCAACGGCGTCCCCCGCCTCTCTTCTTAAGACGATCGAACTCGCCAGATCGATTGCTTCTTGCTCCAACCGATCTTCATCCTGACGCGCGATCCAGGCTTCACGCGCGAGCACATCTTGAATCGAGGGCGAAAACCGGTCGCGCAGCAGTGGCAGCAACTCGTGCCGGACGCGATTCCGCGGGATCGACACATCGGCGTTGGTCGCGTCCTCGCGGAACGGCTGATCGAGCAACGCGAGATATGCCCGCAGTTCATCGCGACTGATCTCGAGCAGCGGCCGAACGACACGGCCAACGCGCGGGTAGATTCCGCCCAACCCTCGCGGACCAGCGCCGCGAAGTAGTCGCAGCAGAAATGTCTCGGCCTGATCGTCCTTCGTGTGGCCGGTGGCGATGGTGTCCGCCTTCAGCTCGTCTGCGACGCAGTGGAAAAACTCGTAGCGCGCCTGACGCCCGGCATCCTCAATCGACGTGCCTGACGCTTCGGCACGCGCGCGCACATTTGCGAGGTCAGACCGGAACGGGATACCGATCTCTTCGGCAAGTGCTCGACAAAACTGCTCGTCACCCTCAGCCTCGGGCCGCAACCCGTGATTGAGGTGAGCAACGCCAACGACCGTCAGCTCACCCGCCTGCTCCAACTCGCGCAGAAGCAGCAGCAACGCGACTGAGTCCGAGCCGCCGGACAGCGCGACAAGCACCCGCGCCTTCCCGCGGAGCAGCGCATGGCGCTGGATCGTGTCGAGGACGCTTCGCGACAGAGACATATAGCAAGGCAAAAGGGAGAAGGCAGAAGGCAGAACGATCTCGTTCTGGGCCTCTGCCTTTTGCCTTTTTGCCTTCTGCCTTTACAGCGCAAGAAAGAGTGGTGCCGGTGCAGGGACTTGAACCCCGGACTCCGCGGATATGAGCCGCGTGCTCTAACCAACTGAGCTACACCGGCCAGGAACTCTTGATTATAGCAGGACTTCCGAACCCCCGGACTTCCGGACTTCCGAACTTCCGACACGCGTCAGAGAATCAACATCGCGTCCCCATAACTGTAGAAGCGATATCGCTCGAGGACCGCTTCCCGGTACGCGTCGAGGACGCGTCCCGTGCCGGCAAACGCGCACACCAGCATCAGCAAGGACGATTTCGGCAGGTGAAAATTCGTGAGCAAGCCGGACACGACCTGGAAGGGGAACCCTGGATAGATGAAGGTCTCGGCGTCGGCGCCGCCGTCTAGGACGTTTCCATTGCCTCGGCGCGCTGCATCCTCCAACGCGCGCGTAGTGGTCGTGCCAACGGCGATCACGCGACGACCATCGCCGCGCGCTCGTGCAATGCGCGCCGCGGCATCCGCTTCAATCGAGTACGGCTCGGGATCGACGACATGATCTTCGACGAGATCGGTTTTGACCGGCTTGAAAGTGCCGTAGCCCACGTGCAGCGTGACGTCGGCACGCTCAACGCCCTGCGCTTCCAGTTGTGCCATGAGCGCGGGCGTGAAGTGCAGCCCCGCAGTCGGCGCCGCGACCGATCCGCGCTCGCGGGCATAAACCGTCTGATAACGCTGGCGATCGTCTGGCGTGTCTGGTCGCGAGATGTACGGCGGCAACGGGACGTGGCCCAGTGCGTCGATGAGATCGGTCACGTTCTGGCCCGACTCCGACCACAGACGAATGGTGCGACGTCCCTGGAAGTGGCGTTCCAGCACCTCGCCCAGTAATGTTCCCGCGCTGCCCTCGAACCTGACGATCGCCCCAGGCTTGAGTTTCTGTCCGGGATGCATCAGCGCAGTCCACGTCGAGGATGAGGGAGACGGGTTCGCGTCGGGTCGAGGGCGCGACGACAACAATAAGCATTCGACTGCCCCACCGGTCGGAACCCGGCGACCCAGCAGGCGCGCCGGGAACACACGCGTGTCGTTCACGACGAGCAGGTCGCCGCCACGAAGGAATCGTGGCAGGTCGAGGATTGTTGCGTGTTCGATCGCCCCCGCCGCGCGATCGAGCACCAGCAGGCGCGATTCGCCTCGTGGCGCGGCGTCTTGCGCGATTAGTTCAGCCGGCAGCGGGAAATCAAAGTTACTGACGAGCATCGGGTACGATTCGTGCTCTACGCTACCTCACCTTCGTGCGCCGACTGGAGAGGCGTGCCGGCGAGGCTGGCTTTGAACTTTGAACGATGAGCGAGACAGCAAACCTCCAACACAAGGTCGGGGCGTACTCTCTGCCGATTATCGCGACGCTCGCGCTGATCCTGGTGCTGCAGTACGCCCAGTCGGTGCTGATTCCGGTGGTGCTCGGCGTACTCATCAGCTACGCCTTGTCGCCACTGGTCGGCTCGCTCGCGCGGCTCCACATTCCGCGCACGATAGGCGCCGCGATTGCCTTGATCCTGCTCGTGGGTGGACTCGGCTTCGGCACGTATGCGCTCAGCGACGAAGCGATGTCGATTGTGTCCAACGTGCCAGAAGCCGCTCGCCGGATTCGCGAGCGCGTCGCCGAGCATCAGCGGCAGAAGAGCGGCGTGCTGTCACAGGTGCAGGAGGCGGCCAAGGAACTCGAAAAGACCGCGGACGTCGCGACGAAACCCGAGGAAGACCCGCGATCACGCAGTCGGCAGATCCAGCGCGTCGAAGTCGTCGAGCCATCGTTCAGGGCATCAGACTATCTCTGGATGGGCGGCGTTGGCTTGTTCGGATTCGTCGGCCAGTTCACGGTGATCATGTTCCTCGTCTACTTCCTGCTGGTCACTGGAGATCTCTACAAACGCAAGTTCGTGAAGATCGCCGGCCCGACACTGACACGCAAGAGGGTCACGCTGCAGATTCTCGACGACATCAATTCTCAAATCGAGGGGTTCATCAAAGTTCAGGTCTTGACGAGCGTTATCGTGGCCGTTGCGACGGGTGTGGCGTTGTGGTGGTTCGGCGTTGAGAACTACGCGATGTGGGGGTTGCTATCAGGACTGTTCAACTCGATCCCCTACCTCGGGCCGGTCGTCGTCACGTTTGGCCTTGGCATCGTGACATTCATGCAGTTCGACGATCTGCTGAAGAGCACCTACGTGTGCGCCGTTGCGTTCGCCATCACGAGCCTTGAGGGTTTTCTCCTGACACCTGCGCTCATGGGCCGTGCGTCGCAGATGAATCCGGTCGCGATCTTCATCGGTCTGTTGTTCTGGACGTGGGTGTGGGGCGTATGGGGAACGGTGCTCGCCGTTCCGATGCTCATGATGTTCAAAGCGATCTGCGATCATGTCGAGGACTTGAAGCCGCTCGGTGAGCTTCTGGGCGATTAGCCGCGCCCAACCCCTAGGCCAGCGCCCGCAGCCCGAAAAAGTCGGCCGCTTCGATCACAGCTGGATGGCTGAGAGTCAGCGCGCGGACCGAGCGGACGTGCAGGTGCCCACCTGCACGATCGAACAGCGTGACGTTGATCCACACACCTTCATGGATCGACCACCACAGCAAGCCCGCCGCGTTGGGGTGTCGATCGTACAGCGCCAGCGCTTGCGGCTGTGTGATCAGCCGATCGCGCGTGGCGACGCGCGACGGTCGAAGATGCTCGCGCCGCAGGACGACGGGATCGTCGAGATCCACCAGCTCCGCATCATCGGCAAGCTCCAGCTCCGCGAGTGCCAGCGGCAGCCCTCGACGTCGCAGCAGTGACGGCACGAGCCGCTGACCGCGGAACCGCGCGAGCTGTTCGACGACCGGCGACAGCGGAGACCGTGAAAGATAGAGGCAGCCGTAGCGATCGGGATTGTCGTGGCGGCCTTCGCCCTGGTAAATGCGAGGAAACCAGAGCGGGCCGTCTGGCCCGGCCTCGGCGGCGCGCTCGTCCCAGGCAAAGCAGCGGTAGACGATCACGCGAACGAGTCGGACCGCTCGGCGCGAATCGCCCGCATCAACTCCTCCGTCCGGCCCAGGCGAATGAGATCGACCGGCCGTCGATCGCCGAGGAGCGGGTTCACGCCGAACAGCCACGCGAGCGCCGCCTCGCGATCGTAGAGGCGCAGCACATTCGACCAGACAAGTTCGAGGAGATCGACTTTTTCAGCGTTGAGCGGATCAATGCCCGCCCCGCGAAGCCAGCGTGTCACCTGCGATCGGCTCACGCCGAGCAAGTCCGCCAGTCGGGCCGCGGAGCGGAAGTCGTTGCTGAGGATGCGAACTTTTTGCGCCAGCGCCACCGGCATAGCGCTACTTTAACGCAACACAATCCGTTGCGCAACATTTCCTGTTGCGCGCAGGTTACAGCTCTTGGATCCCGCGACGAATTCCGTATGGTGTCAAAGCTCATCGTCTGCTAAACTCTTCTTTAGGGCTTCCCCAGCCTCCGCGGTCTCCCTGCCCCCGTTTTTCTCACGTACTCGCCCGATCTCTGACTTTTCATCAAGGACCAGCTTTCATGCAACGAACGATGTTCCGAGTTGTCTGCGGGATCCTCGTAGCGGGGCTCTTCCCGTCGGCTGCGCACGCGCAGTTGGTAACAGCGCCCGGTCCAGGACGCGCTCCTGAAGTGCGCGTCATCGAACCAGGTGGGGCGGAACGATCGTTCATGGCCTATACCCCGGGGTTCTTTGGCGGCGTTCGGGTCGCGCTTGGCGACGTCAACGGCGACGGCGTGCGCGACATCATCACCGCCCCTGGTCCTGGCGGCGGTCCGCACGTCCGCATCTGGAGCGGCGTGGACCTGACGGAGATTGGGGGATTCTTCGCGTACACCCCGGCATTCGCGGGCGGCGTTTATGTGGCCGCTGGCGACGTTGACGGCGACGGACACGCCGACATCATCACGGGAGCCGGAGCTGGCGGTGGTCCGCACGTGCGCATCTGGAGCGGCGCCACCTTCACCGAGATCGGTGGGTTCTTCGCCTACAACCCGGCGTTCGCGGGCGGCGTGCGAGTCGCGACGGGCGACGTCAACGGCGATGGACGAGAAGACATCATTACGGCCCCAGGAGCAGGTGGCGGGCCGCACGTCCGCGTGTGGAGCGGTTCAGATCTCAGCGAGATTTTTGGATTCTTCGCGTACGACCCGGCGTTCGCGGGCGGCGTCTCAGTAGCCGCGGCCGACATCGACGGCGACGGACGTGCCGACATCATCACGGGTGCGGGCGCGGGCGGCGGACCACACGTGCGCATCTGGAGCGGCATGACGTTCGCCGAGATCGGCGGGTTCTTCGCGTTCGAACCCACGTTCACGGGCGGCGTGGTGGTGGGCGCTGTCGATCTCACGACCGACGAGCGTCCCGATGTCGTGGTTGGTGTCGCGGGCGGCGGACCGCCGGTCGTTGCGGTGTGGAACGGCACCGATCTCTCGTTCATCGGCGCGCTCTTGGCCTATGAGGAACCGTTCAATGGTGGCGTATTCGTCGGCTCGGTGGGAAGCATGCCCGGGCTCCGATTCACCAGCGCGACATCGACAACCTTTACCGCCGGTAGTGCGGGCACGTTCTCGGTCACCACAGCAGGCGGCAACGACGTCCCTGCGCTCAGCGTTACAGGGACGCTGCCTGCAGGCGTCACGTTCACTGACAACGGCAATCGCACTGCGACGCTCGCCGGCACACCGGGCGCGACGACGGGTGGCACGTATAACCTTGTCATCAGCGCGGACAACGGAACGGACCCGGCAGTTACGCAAAACTTCACGCTCACCGTCAATCAGGCGCCAGCGATCACCAGCGCAGCCAGCACGGCGTTCTCTGTCGGCACGCCCGGCACGTTCACGGTGACCACCACCGGCTTCCCCACGCCGACGATTAGCTCCACGGTCGGTCTGCCGACGGGCGTCACGCTGACGGATAACGGCAATGGCACGGCGACAATCGCTGGCACGCCGGCATCGGGCACGGGCGGCACCTACCCGATCACGATCACAGCGATGAACGGTGTGGGTTCTGTCGCCACGCAGAGCTTCACGCTGACCGTGAGCGGCGGGCCCGCGATCACCAGCGCGAACACGACCACCTTCACGGTCGGATCAGCGGGCAGCTTCACGGTGACCAGCATCGGCTCCCCAACGCCGGCGCTCAGTGTCAGCGGATCGTTGCCAACCGGCGTCACATTCGTGGACAACGGCAATGGCACGGCCACGCTCAGCGGCACACCCGCCGCGGCTACGGGCGCCGCGTATGCCCTGACCTTCACCGCCAGCAATGGCGTGCTGCCGAATGCCACGCAAAACTTCACGCTGACTGTGAATCAGGCGCCCGCAGTCACAAGCGGCAATGCAACGTCGTTCACGATCGGCGTGCCCGGATCGTTCTCGGTTACAACGACCGCGTTTCCCACTGCCACGCTCGCGCAGGGCGGCGCCGCGTTGCCAACTGGCGTAACGTTCGTGGACAACTTGAACGGCACGGGCACGCTGTCCGGCACGCCAAGCGCCGGTACTGCTGGTCCTTATGCGCTGACGTTCACCGCTTCGAATGGTGTTGGCTCGCCGGCGGTGCAGAGCTTCACGCTGACCGTCGCATGCGTGGCGATCACCGTGTCGCCGGCGGCGGGTGCCCTGCCTGGCGCAACATTCCAGCAGGCCTACAGCCAGACATTTACCGCGCTCGGTGGCTCGAGCCACACGTTCTCGATCACGGCGGGTGCGCTGCCGAGCGGATTGACGCTGGCAACGAATGGCGCGCTCACCGGATCTCCGACAACGACCGGCAACTTCAGCTTCACGGTCACGGCCAATTCGTTCGGCTGCACCGGCTCGACGGCCTACACCCTCGCGGTCACACCGGACGCACAGAATGAAGCCTTCAACAACGGCGTGGGCAACACGCAGTACGTTGTCTCCCCGACGCCGTCGTCCGGCACGCCGGCCGTGTTGGCCACTGGTACGGTCCTGAGCAACGACACCGGTGTTGGCTCGCTCACGGCGGGTCCGGCAAGCATTAGCACCGCCAACGGCGGCGACGTCGCGCTTGGCTCTGACGGCTCGTTCGTCTACACGCCCGCGGTCGGATTCGCTGGACCGTCCGACACGTTTGTCTACACGCTGACTGACCAAAACGGGATGACTGACACCGCGACGGTAACGATCAACCTGAGCGGTGTCATCTGGTTCGTGAACAGTGCAGGGCCGAACGGCGACGGCCGCTCGAACTCACCGTTCCACAATGTGGCCAGCGCCGAAACGCCTTCGCTGCCCGGACAAACGATCTACGTTCACACCGGTGCGCCCGGAGGGCTCACGCCGGGCGCCATCGTCCTCAAGCCGAGCCAGACTCTGTGGGGAGCGGGGCTGCCGTTCTCGATGAACGGACTCTCGATTCCGTTCACTGGATACCCCACGATCCTTGGAACGATCACACTGGCGAACGACGTCCTCGTCAGCTCGGTTCGCATCAACTCCTCGACCGGACCAGCAATCGCAGGTGCCAACTTGACGGGCACCGAACAGCTGTCGGCCGTCAACATTCTTGGGGGAACGTCCGGCATCATCTTGTCCAACATCGGCGGCACCGTGGCGTTCAGCACGGTCGGTGTTGCGAACCTCTCGACCGGACCCAGCTTCCAGGTCAACGGCGGCAACGGCACCCTCTTCGGCAGGTTAGAGATCACGAACACCCTGGGCCGCTCAGTTGACATTCAGAACAAGACGGGTGGAACCGTGCTCATCGGCTCTCCGATCAGCGACACAGGGCTGGGCGTCTTCCTGAACAACAATTCTGGAACGCAGTTCGTGTTCGAGGGCGGCCTGAATCTCTCGACCGGCGCGAATGCCGCCTTCACCGCGATGAATAGCGGAACCCTGATCATCAATCAGGACAACGGCGTCGTAAATACGCTGACTACGACGACAGGAATAGCGCTGCAGATCTTGAACACCACGATCGGATCTGACGGTGTGACGTTCCGCAGCATCTCGTCGAACGGTGCGGCCAACGGCATCGTGCTGACGAATACTGGTCCTCTTGCCGGGCTGACGGTCACGGGTAATGCCACTGCCGGTTCCGGCGGCACTATCCAGAGCTCGACGAACGCGGGCGTTGCCCTAACCACCACGGGGCCGGTCGCGATCAGCCTTATGAACGTCCAGAACGGTCTGGACGATGGTATTCGCGGCGCCAACGTGGCTGGATTCAGCTTGACGGGCGTGAATGTCACCTCGAATGGCAATGCTTCTGGCCACTCCGGCATCGAACTCACGGAGCTCACCGGCACCGCAAGCATGACCAACACGGTCGTGACTGGCTCGGCCAACCATAACGTTCGTGTTGCCAACACGTCCGGCACCCTGACGTCGTTCAACGTGACCGGCAGCACGTTCGGGACGACCAACGCCATCATCGGAGGCGATGGATTCCTGGTCGAGAACAACGGTACCGGCGCGATGACCGTCAGTATTTCCGGCAGCACGTTCGTCGATAACAGGGGAAACCATTTCCACGCCACAACCGACGCGACGGCTACCGGTTCGCTCAACGTCACGCTCAACAACAACACCCTGAGCACAACAGCCGCGAACGATCCGAACGTGATTGGCGGCGGCATCAGGATCGCCCCGAGTGGCTCGGCCGACGTGACGTTCACGATCACCAACAACAACATTCAGCAGGCGTTCGACCATGCCATCAACGTAAATCAGGGTGCCGCGTCCACCGCAGCAGCGTCGCTCGCTGGCACGATCTCGACAAACGTTATCGGTGCGCCGGCCGACGTCGACTCCGGCTCCGAGAGCGGTACGGGCATCAACGCAACCAGCGGCGGCGCAGGAGCAACGACGATCGCGATTACGAACAATCAGGTCTACCAGTATGGAAACCCGTATGGGATCCATGTCGATAACCAAGGCAGCTCCACGATGAACGCGACCGTGACTGGCAACACAGTCGCAAACCCGGGCACGTTCGCCATCAACGGGATCCACGTCAACGCGGGAGCAGTGGCGGGCGACAGCGGGTTCTTGTGCGTTGCCGTGAGCGGGAACACAGCTGCCGGCTCCGGACCCGACGTGAACACGGACATTCGGCTGCGGCAGCGGTTCAATACAACTATCCAGCTGCCAGGCTACGCGGGAGCCAACTCAGACACCACGGCAGTCAACGTCTTCGTGGCCGGCAACAACGCCGGGACCGACGTCAACTCGGTGCACAACGTGGGCGGAGGCGGCGGCGGGTTTGTCGGCGGCGCGGGCTGTATAACGCCGTAAGCGTGCGAGTCCGACGTCGACCGTAACGATGCACGATGCACGGGCGGTGGCATGAGCCACCGCCCGTTTTTGTGCCGTTTTATGTATGGTCCGGCTTAGGTTCTGCTAAACTCTACTGTAGGTCCTACCCCAGCCTCGGTTCCCGCCAGCGGCTTCGAAATCTCTTCACACTTCTTCACTCTCTATGACACGTGTCATTCTCCGACGCTTCTGCGCGATCGTCGCGCTCGGCCTTCTGCCAACCACCGTTAGCGCGCAGCTGGTCACTGGGCCGGGCGCGGGATACGCGCCTGAGGTTCGCGTGATCGATCCAAGTGGGTCGGAGCGGACGTTCACAGCCTACGACCCGATGTTCCTCGGCGGAGTCCGCGTGGCCCTGGGCGATGTCAACGGTGACGGCGTCCGCGACATCATTACGGCCCCCGGCCCCGGCGGTGGTCCGCACGTGCGTGTCTGGGACGGTGTGACGCTCACCGAGATATTCGGGTTCCTTGCGTACGATCCCAACTTCGCCGGCGGCGTGTGGGTCGCGGCGGGCGACATCGATGGCGACGGCCACGCTGACATCGTCACCGGTGCCGGCGAGGGCGGCGGGCCGCACGTGCGCATCTGGAGCGGGGCGACCTTCGCGGAGATCGGCGGCTTCATGGCCTACACTCCCGCGTTCGGCGGAGGTGTCAGAGTTGCCACCGGCGACGTCGACGGTGATGGACACGAAGACATCATCACCGCAGCAGGTCCTGGCGGAGGCCCGCACGTCCGCGTGTGGAGCGGCGCCGACTTGAGCGAGCTGGCAGGCTTCTTTGCCTACGACCCGGCGTTTGGGGGCGGCGTCTACGTCGCAGCCGGCGACGTGAACGGCGACGGACTTGCCGATATCGTCACGGGGCCGGGCCCCGGCGGCGGCCCGCACGTCCGCATCTGGAACGGCGCGACGCTCGCGGAAATCGGCGGCTTCTTTGCCTTCGATATCACGTTCGGCGGCGGCGTGACGGTCGGCCTGGTCGACCTCACGACCGACGGGCGTGTCGATGTCGTCGCCGGCACCGGCCCGGGAGGCGCACCAGTCGTGGCGGTGTGGAATGGCACCGACTTGTCGTTCATCGGCGCGATGCTCGTGTATCCCTCGACCTTCACCGGCGGCGTCTTCGTCGGCTCGGTCGGCAGCGCGGATGCGTTGCAATTCACGAGCGCGACGGCGACCTCGTTCACGACTGGAGCTGCCAGCACGTTCTCGATCACAACAGTCGGTGGAGGGTCAGTCCCCGCGTTAACCGTCACGGGTTCGTTACCTTCAGGAGTCACGTTCACCGACAACGGCGACCGGACGGCGACGCTCGCAGGCACGCCAGGCGCCAGCGCGGGCGGTACGTACAACTTGACGTTCAGCGCCGACAACGGAACGACACCGGCCGTCACTCAGGACTTTACGCTGACAGTGAATCAGGCGCCGGCCATCACGAGCGCCGCCTCGACGACGTTCAATGTTGGAGCGGCGGGCACCTTCACCGTTACCACGACCGGATTCCCGACGCCGACGATCAGTTCAACAGTGGGCCTGCCTTCGGGTGTAACGCTAACCGACAACGGCGATGGCACGGCGACGCTGGCGGGAACGCCGGCCGCGGGCACGGCCGGTACCTATCCGATCACGATCACGGCGATGAACGGGACCGGCGCGGTGGCGGTGCAAAGCTTCACGTTTACGGTGCATCAAAGCATCGCGTTCACCAGCGCAACGTCGACGACGTTCCAGGCAGGGACCGCCGGAACGTTCAGCATCACCGCCGTTGCGTCGCCAGCAGTCAATGCGATCGTGCTCGGCGGCACGTTGCCGGCGGGCGTGACGTTTGTCGACCACGGCAATGGCACGGCAACGGTTTCCGGCACACCGGCGGCTGGTACGGGCGGTTCGTTCGCGCTGACGTTTACCGCCACGAACGGCGTCCACACGCCCGTGGTGCAGAGCTTCACGCTGGACGTCACCGAAGTCCCAGTCATCACGAGCGCATCGAGCGCGACGTTCACGATCGGCACGCCCGGCTCATTTGCGGTGACGGCGTCCGGCGTCCCGGCGCCGACCCTGTCGATCGGTGGCACGCTACCTGCCGGCGTGACGTTCGTCGACAACGGCAGCGGCACCGGCACGCTGAGTGGAGCGCCGACGGCTGGCACCGGCGGTGCCTATGCGCTGACGCTCACGGCCAGCAACGGGACTCCGCCGGATGCTCTGCAGAACTTCACGCTCAACGTGGTGTGTCCCGCGATTACGGTCACGCCGGGGACACTGTCGGAAGGGCTGTATCAGATCGCGTACTCTGCGGTCGACTTCAACCAGACGGGAAGTACCGGCTCGAGTTTCACGTGGAGCGCGACGGGCTTGCCCTCGGGCCTCGTCATCGACGTGGCCACCGGCATCGTGTCGGGGACGCCGACCAACACAGTGCTCAACGCCGCTGTTGTCGTGACGGTGACCGACAACTTCGGGTGCCAGGGAAGCGTCAACACGACACTGACCGTCCGTCCAACGACTGATAACGAAAGCTACACCGGCGGCGTCGGCAACACGCAGTTCATCGTCGGCGTCACAGGCATCGCCACGCCGCACGTCTTCGTGAACGACAACGTCAAGACCGGCGACAACGGTCCGGGCACGCTGTCGGTGGCGTTCGACGCGCCGGCGAGCGGCGCTGTGCTCGAGGGCGCCACTGACGGCACGTTCATCTACACGCCGAACGTCGCGTTCGAAGGGCCGACCGATACGTTCACGTATACGCTGACCGACGGCAACGGCGTCACCAATGCCGGCACGGTCACGATCAACCTGAGCGGGATGGTCTGGTACGTGGACAACAGCGGCGCGAACGGCAACGGTCAGTCGCATGCGCCGTTCAACGCGCTCAACAACGCGGAGTCACCGTCGGGTCCGGGATCGTTCATCTACGTGCACACGGGCACAGGAACGACGCCCGGCAATCTGACGATGAATACGAACCAGACGCTGCACGGACAAGGCACCACTTTCATCTTGAACGGCCTGACGATCCCGGGCGGCGTGCGGCCGACGCTCAGCGGCACGGTAACGCTCGCGGACAGCGACGCAGTGAGGGCGGTCAACTTCGCGCCCGCTGGCATCCCGGCGATGACGGCATCGGGGGTGACGCAGCCGATCTCGATCGATCGCGTGGGTGTGACCGGTGGCACGAACGCGTTGAGCCTGAGCAACGTGAGCGGCACGGTGACCGTGAGCAACGCGACATTCACCGACACGACCGGAGCTGAAGTACTGATCAACGGGGGCAGCGGCAACGTCGACGTCGGCGCGACGATCAGCAGCAACGCGGGCCGGTCGATCGACATCCAGAACCTGACCGGCGGCACCCTCACCTTCCACGGGTCGATCACTGACACCGGCACCGGCATCTTCCTGAATGCGAACACCGGGTCGACGATCACCTTCTTAGGCGGGCTGACGCTCACGACCGGCGCCAATCCGGCCTTCACCGCCACCGGCGGCGGTACGGTGCAGGTCTGCGATGAGGCACCGTGCAGTCCCGCTCTGACTGGCGCACTGATCAACACGATCACGACGACGACCGGCACGGCACTGAACGTCGCCAATACGACCATCGGCGCGAACGGGCTGACGTTCCGGAGCATCTCGAGCAACGGTGCGACCACCGGGATCGTGCTGAACAATACGGGCACATTCGGCCTGACCGTCACCGGCACAGGCACCGCCGGAACGGGGGGGACGATCCAGAACGCAACCTCCAGGGGCGCGGAGTTTACGTCGGCGGACAACATCTCGCTGAGTTTCATGAACTTCACGAACAACGGCACGGCGGGACTCGGTGCGCTCAACTCACTCTGTGCCGATGCGCTGAACCAGTCCACAACCTCAATCGCGACGGTGCAGAGCCTGAATTGTCAGGCAAACATCTACCTGCAATCGGCGACGACGGTGACGCTGAATACGGTGAACGCGACGCTCTCGAACTCGTTCGGTATCTTCGGCAACAACGTCAGCGGTCTCACGCTAACCAATGTGCAGGCGACATCGAACGGCGACGAGGTGCTCGAGGACGGCGTGCAGCTCGTGAATCAGGTAGGGACCGTGACGGTCACGGGAGGCATTTACAGGGACAACGCCTCGCGATCATTCGAGATCCAGAACAACAGCGGCGCCGCCGCCACGCTGAACATTACCGGCGCGACGTTCGGCAATACGACCAGCCCGACCGGAGCGACCACGCCGTCCACGGCAACAGCCAGCGACACGATTCTGGTTGCGACGAACGGCACCAACAGTGCCTCGTTGACGACGATCATCACCGGGTCGACGTTTGCCAACATTTTCGGACGCGCTTTCAATTCGAACACCGAAGGCAACACCTCGCAGAACGTAACGTTCGGCCAGGCCGGCGCGGGCAATGGAAACACCGTCTCGAACGTCAGTTACGCCACCGACATCAACGGCACGACGAGCGGCACGGTGACCTACAACATCGTCAACAACATCGTCACCAATACCCCGGGCGTGGTGACGAGCGGCGCGCGAACGCCAATCATCGCCCGCAAGGGTTTGGGAGCCACCGGGACGTGGACGGGCTTGATCAGCGGCAACACGATCGGAACGGCCGGCGTGGCGCAATCGGGCTGCGACACGATTACGTGCGGTGGGATCTCGGCCGACAATGCAGCGACGGCCGGCACGCACGACATCACGATCACGAACAACGTGATCCGTCGTGTCAACGGGCACGGGATCTTCGTCGGCAACAACCCGGGCACGACGACGACAGGGATCGTGCGGGCGCGAATCGAAGGCAACGTGCTCGCGCAGCCCGATGACGGAACAAACGGCGCGGCTGGCAACCAGGGGTCCGGGGTCTTCGTAACCTCGACGGGCGCCGGCGCAGTCCTGAACGTCAAAGCCGGCGGATCGATCGCGGCTCAGCAGAACAATGTGACCGGCAACTGGGGCACGCAGAGCGGCGGGACGATTCGCGGCGTCCGCTTCTCGCGAGGGGCGAACACGACGTTCTGTGTCTCGGGCCATTCCGGCCCGTTCAACGCGAACTCTGTTGGGAATTTCATC
>Ga0209382_10006666_pt1 | contig 14827 bp, 13 predicted proteins | sample SoiMetdeltSBSDD5_FD_187599 | JGI IMG/M metagenome (GOLD analysis project Ga0209382, IMG submission 187599) | Bulk soil microbial communities from a Populus tree surrounding site in Tennessee, USA - Soil MetaG P. deltoides SBSDD5 (SPAdes) (version 2) | ecosystem: Environmental > Terrestrial >... | reverse complement strand
ATGCCTCCGGGGCGCTCCATGTGGGCTCGCGAAGGCTAGCAGGAGGACGCATATGTCGTCGGAGCTGCATGGCATAAGTGAGCGCTGGTTCAAGGCGTGGTTCGACAAGGACGCTGCGCTGGTGGATCGGCTGGCGACTCAGGACTACATCTACATAGCCCCGAGCGGGGCGACGCTCGATCGCGAGGCGATCCTCAGGATCATCCGTTCTCCGGGCTATCGGCTGGATCGTGGGATACGCACCGAAGTCGTCGTCCGCCTGCTGGGTCGTGACGCGGGCGTAGTGCGACACCGTTACGAAGGTGCCGGCTCGCTCGACGGCAAGGCCTTCACGGACGACCATCGCGGCCTCATGGTTTGGGAGAAGCAGGGTGGCGAGTGGCGGCTCGTGATGGAGCAGAATTCGTTTTCGCAGTAGGGATGAGCTCATGATCAGACTGATCGGTCTGCTCCTCGCATTCTGGGTCGTCACTTCGCAGGCGGAAGAGTGCCGGTTCTCAGCGCGCATGCACGCGCTCGACTTCTGGATCGGCAAGTGGGAGGTCTCGCAGAACGGCCGGGTCGTCGGCACCAACACGATCGAATCGACTCTCAATGGCTGCGCAATCCTCGAGCATTGGCGCGACGTCAAAGGAGGCGAGGGGACCAGCCTCTTCTACTTCAACCCGAACGAGGATCTGTGGAAGCAGGTGTGGATCACCAGCCAGTCGCTCAAGCTCGGCGGCACCAAAGAGAAGATCGAAGATCGCGATTACACCGCGAGCGGTCGCATCCGCTTCATGGGAATGGACCGCACGACGCTGACCCAGGAGGCCGACGGCAAAGTGCGCCAACTCATCGAGACCCCTGCGGATGGCGGCAAGACGTGGGTCACGACCTTCGATGCCGTTTATCAACGCACTTCATCGCAGGCCAGCTCCGACTGTAGCTCATCGCGCGAAGCCGTGGCGGCCGCGCCGGAGCGACTGATCGACAACAACAACAACCGCGACGTCGAAGGAGTGCTTGCCGGGTATACCGAAGATGCCGTGTGGCTCTCGCCCGATCAGCCCGTCGTTCGGGGTCGCAAGAATTTTCGGCCGCGCTATGAATCCCTGTTTCGCGACAACAAGCTCGACTACATCGCGGAGGTCACCGAAGCCCGCGCCGACGGCTCTGTCGGTTACGCATGGGGCAAGATTCGTGGCACGAGCACGCCGATCGATGGCAGCCCGGCGCGTTCGGTCGAAGATACGTTTCTCGCAATCACACGCTGCGAGTCCGGCCGCTGGCTCGTGTCGCATCTGATCTGGAGTCACGCGCCTCGCTGACGCGTGATGCAGAAACTGCTGTTTCGCGCTCGTTGATCCCGCAAGCACTGCTCCGCCCGCGCGGAAGGTCGTGACTATGGTGACACCCTGAGTCTCAACCAGGGGAGTTGCCTCATGTCACGCAACAACAATCTCGCACTGGCCGTGCGCCGCGCTCTCGTGCTCGGTGCTGCAAGCACTGCCGTTCTAGTTCAACCAATCCATGCCGCCGAAGAGGGCTCGACGATTTCGGAAGTCATCGTCACGGGCTCGCGCATCGCCCAACCGGGATTGACCAGCATCAGCCCGGTGGTCTCCGTCGGCTCCGATCAGATCAAGATCGAAGGCGTCACTCGCGTCGAAGACCTGATCAACAATCTGCCGCAGGCCGTTGCGGATTTCGGCGGCAACCTGTCGAATGGCGCGACCGGTGCCGCGACAGTAAACCTGCGCGGCCTCGGCTCGCAGCGCACGCTCGTGTTGGTGAACAACCGGCGCCTGATGCCGGGCGATCCGACGCAGAGCGGCTCGGCTTCGCCGGATCTCAACCAGATCCCTACGGCGCTGATCGAGCGCGTCGAGGTGCTGACCGGCGGTGCCTCAGCCGTGTACGGCGCCGACGCAGTAGCGGGCGTCGTCAACTTCATCATGAATGACAACTTCGAGGGTGTGCGCCTCGATGCCCAGTACAGCCTGTACCAGCACAACCAGCACAGCGACAACATTGCCGCGCTCGTGCGCGGACGGAACTTCGCTCTGCCCGACAGCAACGTGACGGATGGCGCTACCAAGGACATCACCTTCGTCGCCGGCATCAACACGCCAGATGGTCACGGCAATGCGACCGTGTACGTCGGCTACCGCGAGCTCGAGAAGCTCAAGCAGGATCAGCGCGATTTCAGCGCCTGTTCGCTGGGCTCGGGCAGCGCGTTCAGCTGCTCGGGCTCATCGACAACTGCGGCTGGCCGTTTCCGTACGCGCGCGGACTCTCCGTTCGGCAGATTCGACAGCACGATCGGCCCGGACAACCGGCTGCGGCCCTTTGCAACGACGGACCAGTTCAACTTTGCGCCCGACAACTACTATCAGCGCCCGGACGAGCGTAAGACCGCAGGCCTGTTCGCGCACTATGACTTCAGCGACAAAGCCAGTGTCTACACCGAATTCATGTTCATGGACGACCGCACCAAGGCGCAGATCGCCGCCAGCGGTGCCTTCCTCGGTGGCGGGCCAGGTCAGCCGCCATTCTTCGGCGACCAGGTGATCAACTGCGACAATCCGCTGCTGACGCCCGACGAGCTGAGCTCCTGGTGTGGCGGCAATCCTGCCGCTGGCGACGTCTTCGTGGACATCGGCCGGCGCAACGTCGAGAGCGGCGGTCGTCTCGACGATCTGCGCCACACTTCGTTCCGCGGAGTTGTGGGTCTGCGAGGCGACATCGCCGACGGCTGGACGTACGACGTCTATGGCTTGTACGGCACCTCGCTCCTCGCAGAGAACTATCAGAACGACGTGTCGCGTAGCCGCATCGGCAAGGCGCTCAACGCGGTCACCGACACGCGTCCGGACTCGCTGACGCAGGGTCAGATCGTGTGCCGCGTCAATGGCGATGCTGATCTGTCCAACGACGATCCTGCCTGCGTGCCCTGGAACGTCTTCAACATCAACGCCGTGACCCCGGACCAGCTGGCATACATACAGATCCCGGGCGTGATGCAGGGCTCGACGACCGAGCAGGTGCTGAGCGGCTCGATCTCCGGCGACCTCGGCAAGTATGGGCTCAAGCTGCCGACAGCGAACGACGGCATCGCGTTCGCAGTCGGCGCGGAGTATCGCGCCGAGCGTTCCGAGCTGCGCCCGGACGCCTCCTATCAGACGAACGATCTGTCCGGCCAGGGCGCGCCGACGCTCGACACGATCGGCGGATTCGACGTCAAGGAGATCTTCGCGGAGCTGCGCGCTCCGCTCCTGCAAGACAAGCCGATGGCGCAGACGCTGTCGTTCGAGACGGGTTACCGCTACTCGGATTACAACCTCGGTTTCGATACGAACAGCTACAAGCTCGGTCTCGATTGGTCTCCGGTCGATAGCGTGCGCCTGCGCGGCAGCTATCAGCGCGCAGTGCGCTCGCCGAACGTACAGGAGCTATTCCTGCAGCCGCGGGTACAGCTGAATGGCACGACCGATCCGTGCGCGGGCGACCTGACCAATGCGAGCACGTCGGACGATCCGACAGCCACCTTCGCACAGTGCGCTCTCTCGGGGGTCACGGCCGCGCAGTACGGCAACATCCTCCCGAACCCCGCTGGACAGTACAACGGCAACGTGACCGGCAATCCAAGCCTCGATCCGGAGGAATCCGACACGTACTCGTACGGCATCGTGCTCACGCCGTCGTTCCTGCCGAACTTCAGCGTGTCGCTCGACTACTACGACATCAAGGTCGAGAAAGTGATCGGATCGGTCGGTCAGGACTTCATCATCGGGCAGTGCCTGGCGGGAGCGACGGAGTTCTGCGGCGCCGTGCACCGCGTGCCGCTGAACGGCTCGATCTGGCTCGGCTCGACCGGATTCGTCGACGATCCGATCATCAACATGGGATCGCTGCAGACGAAGGGCTTCGATATCGACGCGAACTACCGCTTCGACGTCGGCAGGCTCGGTCAGGTCACGATGAGTCTCATCGGCAACTATGCGGATGAGTTCGTCACGGAGCCGCTGCCGGGATATCCGAAGTACGATTGCGCCGGACTCTACGGCGCGGTGTGCGGCGTGCCACTGCCCGACTGGCGCCACAAGCTGCGTACGAGCTGGCTGACGCCTTGGGGCCTGGATCTGTCGCTCACTTGGCGGCACATCAATGAGGTGGATGTCGACGGCACCAATCCCGACACCGGCGCGCCGCCGATCGCAGCTACGGATATCAAGCTCGGCTCGCGTGAGTACATCGATCTGTCGGCGGCCTACAGCTTCACTGAGGTCAGTGTGTTCAGCAATCTGACGGCGCGGCTCGGCATCAACAACATCACGGACAAGGATCCGCCGCTCCTCGGGGCAACCAACTGCGTCGCCGTTTACTGCAACGGCAATACGTACCGCAGGTGTACGACACGTTGGGGCGTTATGTCTTCGTAGGTCTCACCGCAGACTTTTGAGGGATTGTCGGGCTGAAGCCCGACCTACAGCGCAAACTTCGACGGCGGGCTCTGGCCCGCCGTTTTTTTGTCCGCGCAATACCTGCGGCAGATAAGTGCAGCTTCTGCAACACCCGGCGGTTGACCTGACGGCTCCACGCAGTAGGCTTGAATCGGGAGGTCGCGATGCTGCTTTTTCGAAGGCTGCCGGTGCTCAAGGACCTGTTGCGTGAAGGCGAATACCGCCGGTCCTTCTACGCCGTTTGGGGCAAGGACAATGCCGTGATGTATGCCCCGGAGACGGATGCCGAGTACCACCCCTTCGAACAGCGGCTTTCCATCAAAGCCTGCTGGGGCGGCGAGGAGCGCTACTTCATCGACAATCGCGCGCTCACTGTCGATGACGACAACTACGTCATATTCAACGACCGCCGCACCTACGCCAGCTCGATCCGCAGCGTGCGACCGGTCCGCAGCTTCAGCATCTTCTTCCGGCCCGGTTTTGCCGAGGAAGTGCTCGGCGGAATGCTGACGCCGCAGGATCGCATCCTCGAGCGGGGCGACCAAACCCACGGCAGATCAGTCGAATTCGCCGAGCATCTGCGTCCCCACGATCGGATCGTGACGCCGGTGTTGCGCTACATCGCGTTCCACGTCGACCAAGGCGTGGACGATCATGCGTGGTATGAAGAGCAGCTGAGCTTTCTGCTGGAGCGCATGCTCAGCAGTCACCGCTCGACTGCGACGGCAGTTCAATCGCTATCGGCGATCAGGCCGGGCAAGCGCCAGGAGCTGTATCGCCGCCTCACCTGGGGCCGCGACTTCATTCAGAGCAACTACCGACAGCAGATCACCATCGACGAAATGGCGAACGCTGCATGCCTGTCGAAGTATCACTTCATTCGGCTGTTCCACGCGCTCGAGGGCGTGACACCGTATCGCTACCTGCAACAGAAACGCGTCGCCGCCGCACAGCGGTTGCTGTCGACGACTCAACTGTCGCACGTGGAGATTGCCGAGCAGGTCGGCTTCGATCATCGCTCGACGATGTTCCGGCACATGCGACGGCTCACCGGCCGATCCGGCCGGCAGTGGCGCGGTCAGTCCTTGGCGCGGACTCGCGTGTAGTAGCCGTCGAACCACGGCTTCCAGGTCTTGCCGCCGTCGTCGGATTCGTGGAATTGCTGGCGCACGCGGCCGTCGGGCAGCTTGTTCCAGGTACCGCGCAAGATCGTCGTCCGGTTCTGCCCGATGTATTGCGCGGGACCTTGCATGACCATCGCGTCGCCTTGCATCCCGCCATCCATTTCGAGCACGACCGCGAGTCCGGCCCAGCGCTGCTTCCAACGCTTGGCGCCTGGATCGTAGTAGTTGAGGCTTTGGCCCGTGGTGCCGTTCGCGCCGCGCCAGTGCTCGACGACGACGCAGCCGAGCTCCTCGATCGTGACGTTATTGCGACCGGCCAGCTTGCCGGTCGCATCGTGCACGTCCCATTCGCCGGCCCAGAAGTCGAACTCGCGGAACGCGCCCGAGGCGCAGGGGCCATTGGGAGGCACGTCGGCGGATACGGACGTCTGCGAGAGCACGGCAGTCATGGTGAGAAGGGCAGGAGCCCAGCGCGAGGCTGTTGTCATTCGCGGAGCGTAGGACTGAACGACGCGACAGACGTTGCAGGTGTTGCACGTTTGCGAGACTGCAGCGAGAGCTAGCGCTCGGCTCTGCGCTCGCCGGTGCGCTGATTCACGTGCACCCGCCAGGGATAGTTGTCCTCGGGTATGTCCTTGCACGCGGGATTACGAAAGTGCTGCGTGAGCACGAGGCGCCATGCGTTCGACGAGTTGCCCGTCGTCATGTGCGGCGTCTTGCTGTGGTGAAACGTCACCGTGCCCGCGTCGATCGGACACACCACGACGTCGGCATCCTGCGGAATGTCACAGACCAGCAGGTCGCTCGCCATCTCCGGAGGATTGCGATGCTCCAGCAAGCGCTTGTGTCCGCCACGGACGAAGTGCATGCAGCCGTTTTCCGGGCCTACGGAATGAAAAGCGGTCCAGCAGGTGATCCCGTGGTCGCGCAGCGTGCGGCCCCAGTAGGCTTCGTCCTGATGCCACGGCGTCGGTGCGCCGGTGCCCGGCGGCTTGCCGAGGAATTGCTCGTACCAGAACTCCATTTCCTGCTGCATCAGCAGCCCGCCGAAACGCGCGGCCCAGGTGCGGAACGCGGATGTGACGAGCCACGGATAGTGACGATCGACGGCACTTTGCACGATGCGATAGGAACGCTTCTCGGGCGGCTCGCCCTTGCGCCAGTCCCAGTCGTTGGCCTGCGGATCGAGCGGACGCTCGATCATCTCGTGCCCCATCCGCACGAGGCCATCGAGCTCCTGTGAATCGATCGCGTTCTCGACGACCAGGAAGCCGTCCTCGTTGAAGCGCTGCAACTGCTCGGCAGTCGGTACGGGATAGGGCATGCAGTACAGAGTAGCGACGCCACCGCGCGGCAGGAACGCGAGCGGATCATCTTCAGACACAACGAAATCTAGGGTTTTCTAGTGGCGAGCAGCCTCAACAGAATCAGGCCGCCAAGGATCAAGGCAACGAATGCAGCACCGATGAAGGCCGGCCCGGCTCCAGCGCTCTGTACCTCCGCGTGGCTCATCGCCCAGCCGTAGTAGCCCGTTACGAATCCGTTGTACGCCGCGTGCAGCAAGATACACGGCCACAACGATCTGCACCGCTCGTACAGCCAGCCCGAGACGATGCCGAGCACGAGCGCAGTCGCCATCTGATAAAGGTTGAGGTGTGCGATGCCGAACAGCGTCGCGGACCACATGATGGCGAATGTGCGCGAATACTGCCGCAGAAATCCGCGCAGGATCACGCCGCGAAAGAGCATCTCTTCCAGCACCGGCGCCGCCGCGCACGAGAACAGCACCGGCACGATGCCGGGCGCCATCTGCTCTTCGAAGCGCGCAACGTCGTCGACGTCCATCGGGAACAGCCACTGCACGATCGTGTTGCCAGCGCCGGCCACGAACACCAGTCCCGGTACGACCATGAGGATCGGCACGGTCACGAGCGTCATCGTCGCCGCGAGCGAATGACCGGCAGGATGAAACAGTGCGCGATAGCCGATGCGCTTGTACGCCATCAGGCCGACGAACAGGATGCCGTTGCCGACCACTGTGATGAAGCCGTACACGTCGCCGTCGTTGATGCCGGCCAACAGGTCCGCATCGAATACCGCAGCCGCGACGAACAGCTCGATCGCCATCAGCAGCGCGATCAGCAACAGCGCTTCGACGGCGTTCGGATACGTCGGGTGGTGCTCGGTCATCGCTGAGTCATTGCGGATTGGGGATGAGCGGCATCGTGTCGACCCATTGCGTGCGGCACTGGCGCACGCCGCTGCCTACACCGTGCCAGCACGTGTGAAACACGTAGCGCACGTGACTGTGCCCCGTGTCGACAGTGAAGCCCCACTGCTTGTCGAAGTACACGTGTTCTCCCGCCTCGAGCCGTCCGCCGCCTTGCGGGTAGCGCCAATAGTTTCTGATGTCGCCCAGGCCGCTCGCGGCGGCGTTGCCGGTGCTCGTCAGCCTCACGCTTTCGATTTCGACCGGCCGATTGCTGGTGTTCTGCAGCGTCACGCCGAACTTGCTGTGGTCGAAGACCTGGGTGCCTTCGAAGTCGACAGGCGCATTCGACTCGAAGTGCGGCAGCTGCGGATGGAAGTAGAGCATCACCGGTTGATAGGGCCGTTCGGGATCCTGCTGGAGTTTCGCCAGCGTCGCATCCATGCGTTGGACTTCGTCCTGCTTGCCGGCTTGCTCCGCCAGGTAGCGTTGCCATTGCAGCGCATGTAGATCGTAAGGATTTTGTTCGAGCGCCTGCTCGACCCAGTGACGAGCGCCATCCGGATCGCCTGCTTCGTTGTAGGCCCCGGCCAACGACATCTCGACGCCGCGCCCAATCGCTTCAAGCGCCGGGATCGCGAGCTCCGGGAATCCGAGGTAGCGCGCTCGCTCACCGAACGTTTCGAGCACCCAGGGATCGCGGGGCGCCAGGCGGAGAGCACGCTCGTAGTCCAGCAGGGCTCGAGTGGCGACAAAGCCGTTGCGCAGCCACAGCTCCGCGCGCCACATGGACGCCACGACATCGTCACGGTCCAGTGCCTCGAGCCAGCGCGACAGCGCAACGTCTCTGAGCGGCAGCGCTGACAGGCCGTCGAAGTGCTGTCCCGAGCCGAACTGCTTCAATGCGAAGGCATACGGAGTGTTCGAGTTCCGAAGAAAGTAGTTGCCGTCGCTGTCGAAGAACAGGTTCTTCCAGGTCTCGACCAGGTCGATGCGCCACAAGCCGCCTTCGCGATGAAGCAGGACGGGCACGAAACCGTGCGCCGGGCGCTTGCTCGTGGCAACGGCGTAGTCGCCCTGCACGATGTATTGCAGCGGCGCCGAGCCTTGGAGTCTCTCGAGACGTCGCGCCTCCTCGAACGGCGCCATGGGATAGTAGGAACGGAGCAGACGAGAACCTTCCGTGAACAGCTCGAGCGTCGGATCGCCTGCGAGGTCCGCACTTGCGCGAAGGAATGCCTGGACAGAATCCTGCACTTCGCTGGCGGGCGCGTAGCGTGCCCGGCGATCGCCTGGCACTGGTTTCTTCAAATCCGCGTCGGCCGGCGTACTGGCCAACTTAGTGTTGGCGCCCGCGCCGCCGGACACGTATTGCTGGTACTCCTCGTAGGCGCGCGTCTTGCGCAGGTCCTCCGGGAGGGATAAGCGCCCGAGCGCTGCCGAGATGTAGACGTGATCGCGCAGGTAGTGCAGAACGTCCATCACCGCCATGCCGGCAACGCCGTACGACGCGTAAGGTGCGAGCTGATCGCGCGCAATTCGGCTCATGTGCAGGTCGGTCAACGCGCCTTCGAGCGTGTAGCCGACTTCGATCCGCGCACGTCCGCTCTTGGGGTTGAGGACGATGAGCAGCCCGCCGACCGGTGCCTCTCGCCCGATCTGCTCCCGCTCGAACATCGCGTTGGTCTGTTCCTCGATCGACGTCTCGGTGTCGCTGCTCGTGGCGACCCGGACATCGATGCCGAGGTCAGTGTAGAAAGCGTCGGCCATGCGACCCAGCCGCGGAACGAATGGCCCGAGGATCGCTGCGTCGTCGTCGATCCGCGGGTGCTGCGGCTGATCGGTTACGGCAGCCGGTGCTGCGGGGGCGGCAATCGGCGAGCTCGTCGTCGTCGTCGCCGGCGGTTGCTGCGCTCGGTAAAAGAGTAATCCACCTCCGGCGATGATCGCGAGCAGGGCCAGGAGCAGAACTGTTCGAAGATGCATTCGCGGATTTTAGAGCGAGGGCTGATCGTCTAATGTGACGGAGGTTCCAGGCCCTTGCTGTACAGCACGCGGCCGTCGGGCGTCACGAGGATCGCGTCGATGTCGTCGAGCCGGTTGTAGATTTCCAGCGCGCGCTCGGGGCCGAGCACGAATGCGGTCTTCGACAGGCCGTCGGTGCGTGTCGCAGTGGGCCCGATGATCGTCGCGCTGCGCACCTTGCTCGCAGAGTGACCCGTGCCCGGATCGATGATGTGGTGATAGCGCACACCCCCCTCGTCGAAGTAGCGCTCGTAGTCGCCAGAGGTGGAGATCGCAGCATCCTCCAGCGGAATGCGCGCGATCACTTCTTGTTTGCGATCCGGGTGACGAATGCCGACGACCCACGGTTTGCCGAAGCGGTCGCCGACGATGCGACTGTCGCCGCCGGCAGTGACCAGAGCGTGCTCGAAGCCGCGACCTTGCAGCAGCGCGATGCCGCGGTCGACGGAATGTCCCTTGCCTATGCCGCCGAGATCGATGCGAACGCCGGGCTGCGTGAAGCGCACCGTGTGCTGCGCTGGATCGAGCACGACGTGCCGATAGTTCACACCCGGTAGCGCGGCCTTGATCTCCTGCTCGCCCGGGCGGACATGCTTCCGGTAGTCGTAGAGGTAGCCGACGCTCGCATACGTGATGTCGAACGCGCCGTCGGTGACGCGCGAATAGTCCAGCGCGGTATTCAACAGGTCGAACAGCTCCGCCGAGATCTTCACCGGCTCCTGCGCCGCGCGCGCGTTGACTATCGACACTTCGCTGGTCGGCTTGTAGGTGCTCATCGATGCGTCGACCCGGCGCATCTCGTCCAGCACCGCGTCGATGGCGGCCTGTCCCTTGGCCTTGTCATTGGCCCACAGCTCGACGGCGATGCGCGTACCCATGATCCCGTCTTCGACCCGTTCCAGCCATTCGGCGGCGGCAAGGCCCGGGGCGAGCAGACACATCAGTGTGACGGGCAGTGCGGTCCGGAGCTTCATGTACGTATGGTAGAGCACTCGGGCGCTTTCGGTATCATCGCGCCCCATGGATCAATTCGATGTAGTCGTCATCGGCAGCGGTCCGGCGGGCGAGGGCGCCGCCATGACGGCCGCCAAGCACCACAAGACCGTCGGCCTGATCGAGCGCTACGTCGAAGTCGGCGGCGGTTGCACCCACTGGGGCACGATTCCGAGCAAGGCGCTGCGGCATGCCGCCAAAATACTGCAAGACGTGCGTCGCCAGCCTCTGCTACGCGACTACTGCGATGTGTCGCGCCTGACCTACCCGCACTTGCTGACGACCGCGAACAAGGTGATCGACACGCAAGTCGCGAGCCGGCACCGTTTCTACGAGCGCAATCGTGTGCCGATCTACTCCGGCGAGGCGTCGTTCGTCGATCCCCACACGCTCGAGGTACAGCCCGCCAATGGCAAGCCGCTGCGCGTGTCCGGCAAACACATTGTGATCGCAGCGGGATCGCGGCCCTATCACCCGCCCGAGGTCGACTTCACGCACGATCGCATCCGCGACAGCGACACGATCCTTCACTACGGCCAGCATCCGTTCTCGGTCACGATCTACGGCGCCGGTGTGATCGGTTGCGAGTACGCCTCGATTTTCGTGAACCTCGGCGTCAAGGTGACGCTCGTCAACACTCACGATCGGCTGCTGTCGTTCCTCGACGATGAGATCGCCGAGGCCTTGTCGTATCACCTGCGCGAACAGGGCTGCGTCATCCGCCACAACGAGCAGTTCAAGGAACTGGAAGCGCGCGAGCGCGACGTCGTGCTGCACCTGGAGTCGGGGCGCAAGATCAAGTCCGACGTGCTGCTGTGGGCGAACGGCCGCACCGGTAGTTCCAACGCACTGAAGCTGGAGAACGCGGGGCTCGCGAGCAACCAGCGTGGGCAGATCGCGGTGAACCGCCAGTATCAAACCGCCGTGCCCCATATCTATGCGGTCGGCGACATTGTCGGCCCGCCAGCACTGGCGAGCGCGGCGTACGTGCAAGGCTCGCACGCGGTCGAGCACATCCTCGATCCCAACGTGGCGCAACACCAGCTGGAGATGATCCCGAGCGGCATTTACACGATCCCGGAGATCTCATCGATCGGCCGCAGCGAGCGCGAGTTGCAGGAAGCCAAGGTGCCGTACGAAGTCGGCCATTGCGCGTTCAAGAATCTCGCGCGCGCGCAGATGACCGAGGAGAAGGTCGGCATGCTCAAGATCATCTTCCACGCGGAGACCCTGGCAGTGCTCGGCGTGCATTGCTTCGGCGACGGCGCCTCGGAGATCGTGCACATCGGTCAGACCGTGATGGCCAGCAAGGACATCAACGACATCCGCTACTTCACCGGCACGACATTCAACTATCCGACGATGGCGGAGGCGTATCGCGTCGCCGCCTACAACGGGATCAACCGACTCACCTGAACACGAACAACCCGAAGGGGGAGACTGCGATGAGCATCGTCAAAGAGTTTCGCGAATTTGCGGTCAAGGGCAACGTCGTCGACATGGCAGTCGGCATCATCATCGGCGCGGCGTTCGGCAAGATCGTGAGCTCGCTGGTCAGCGACGTGGTCACGCCTCCGCTCGGCTATGCCATCGGCGGCGTCGATTTCACGAAGCTGGCGGTCACGATGCCTGCAATACGCGAGGGCGCTGAGGCGGTGACGATCCGCTATGGCGTATTCCTGCAAGCGCTGTTCGATTTCATCATCGTCGCATTCGCGATCTTCATGATCGTGAAGCTGATCAACAGCGTGCGTCGTAAGGAAGAAGCAAAGCCGGCAGCACCGCCCGTGCCGCCGCGGCAGGAAGTGTTGTTGGAAGAGATTCGCGATCTCTTGAAAAAGAGAGCCTAGTTCAGCGCGGCGAAGGCTTCGCGCGTGAGATTCTCCGGCGCGCCAGCGGTGCACGCGACGTTGTCTTCGACGCGGATGCCGCCGTATGGACGGAACTCGTCGACGCGACGCCAGTTGATGTGCTTGCCGTGCGCGCCCTTGCGTGCTTCATCCAGCAGCATGTCGATGAAGTAGAGGCCGGGCTCGATCGTCACGACGAAGCCGGGCTCGAGTGTGCGCGTGAGTCGCAGGTACGGATGACGTGCGGGCCGCGCCTTCTGCGTACCCTTGGCGTCGATGCTGAAACCCGCGACATCGTGCACCTGCAAGCCCAGCAGGTGACCGACGCCGTGTGGAAAGAACACAGCCGACAAGCCGCTCTCCACTGCGTCCGGCGCGGGCAGCGTGATGACGCCAGAGTCGTGTAGCAGACTGGCGATGCGAACGTGCGCATCCACGTGGATGTTCGCGTAGTCGACTCCGTTACGAACCTGTGCGCATAGCTGCAACTGCAGCGACTCCATACCGGCGATCAACGCAGCGAAGTCACCATCGTTCGCCGCATACGTGCGCGTGACATCGGCTGCGTAGGTGTGGAACTGCGCCCCGGCGTCGATCAACAACGAATGGTGCTTGGCCGGTGCCTCGCGCTCCTGATGCTGATAGTGCAGGACCGAGGCGTTCGTATTGAGAGCGACGATGTTGGAGTAGGGCAGTTCCCGCTCCGAATGCCCCGTCGCGCGCACGTACGCCATGTGGATCTCGTACTCCGACTTGCCAGCGCGGAACGCCGCTTCGGCGGCTACGTGGCCGCGCGCCGCGGCGTGAGACGCGTGGCGCATGCATTCCAATTCGTAGTCGGTCTTGATGGCGCGAGGGTAGTGCAGCCGGTGCAACAGCGCTTCCGGATTGGTCTCCGTGAAGCCCCAGTCCTTGAACTGCTCTTGCCACTCGCCAATGAAGGCGCAGCGGCCCAGGTTCTGGAGATGGCGGCGCGCATCGGCGGGATCGCGGATGACCTCGATCTGGAAGTGATGCGTCCAGAAGCCATGCGGGAGCGCCGGCGGCTTGTGCCAGTAGTCGGCCGGCTGCAGAAAAATCAGCCGCGGCTTCTCGCCGGGCCGATAGACCAGCCAGCAATCCACTGCATCTTCGAGCGGTACCCACAGCTTGAAGTGCGGGTTCGGCTTGAAGGGATACGGATGATCGTCGAGGAACAACATGTGCGGACTGCCGGCGTGGATAGCGAGCGTGTCGACTTTGCACGCTGTCATCGCGTCGTCGGTGCGCTGACGCTGGATGCGAATGTGCTCGTCGAACAACTGTGAGAACGATGTCGAGGCGGGCATGGTCGTGATCTCGATGGTCGATATGTCAACGTTTCGTCATGTCAATGTTTCGTCAATGTCGCCGAGTGCAAACAGGGCACGAAACACTGGAATTTCCAGGTTCAAAACGCTGCGCAAACATTCTAGAATTCACGCGGGCCAAAGCAGTGCGGGAGCGAGAACTCTCTCCCAACCTGCTGTCACTGTCCACCTTCATCAGTCACATCAGGGTGATCATTCACATGAACACAAAAATGATTCTCGCCGCCATCGCGCTGTCGTTGTCGTTGGTTGCGTGCGCGAAGAAGGAACCCGCCGAAGCCGCTCAGGACGCCGCTGCAACGGCGAGCGACGCTGCCGGTCAGGCACAGGACGCTGCTGGTGAGGCGCAGCAGGCTGCAGGCGACGCCGCCGCAGCGGCGGGCGACGCTGCCACGCCGCCGGCTGGCGAAACCCCGCCCGCTGAGCAGCCCCCGGCTCAGCCGCAGCAGTAACGACTATTTACTGAGTACTCAGTAATCGTCCGAATATCGACGAGCGATCGTCGATCTCAGGATACCGGGCGGGACTCTCCGCCCGGTGTCCTTCGCAGCGGAGCCTCCCTCGGAGGTGAGCCGTGACAGTCAGCATCCGCGACGCGCAGAATTCTCAGCAGGACCGTGCCTGGATCCAGGCGCAGTACCCCGAATACCTCGAAGACCTTTCGCAGACGAGCATGAACACCGGGATGTTCCCGGCGAAAGGCGAACACGGTGAGCGCGAGCAGGAGCTGATGGCGCGCTGGTTCGCCGACGAGACCTCGCATCCGCTGCTCATCCTCAAGAACGACAAGCCCGCCGGCTTCGCGCTGGTGAGCCGCCCGCCGCGCCATCAG
>Ga0209382_10006665_pt1 | contig 14827 bp, 16 predicted proteins | sample SoiMetdeltSBSDD5_FD_187599 | JGI IMG/M metagenome (GOLD analysis project Ga0209382, IMG submission 187599) | Bulk soil microbial communities from a Populus tree surrounding site in Tennessee, USA - Soil MetaG P. deltoides SBSDD5 (SPAdes) (version 2) | ecosystem: Environmental > Terrestrial >... | reverse complement strand
CTCGCGCAGGCGCTGCGCCACGAGTGGCCTGACAGCGCGCGGACTCGGCCCCGACACCAGGATCAGCGCCTCGACCATGCTCCGGAGCATCGGATCCTCGAGGCCCTCGAGCGCGCGCTCGAACACGGCTACCGCGCGCTCTTCCTGGGGGTGTCGGGAATCGAGCAGCTGGTGGCCGAGCGCCAGGCCGATCGTCGCGCGCGCCGGCTGTGTCTCCGTGAGCTCCAAGGCCTCCAAGAGCAGCTCGGTCGCATCGGTGTCGCCGAGCAGGTGGTGCGTAAGGCCGAGCTCGGCCAGCAGCTCGGTTCTGTCAGCCGGCGCGGGCGGCTCGGCGAGCGCCCGGCGCAGGTATCTGACGGCGCTGTCGGGGGCGCCGCGCGCCTGCGCGGCGCGGGCGGCCGCGCGCAGCATTGCCACCGTATGCGGGTCGCCGTGCGGGTCGGCCGCCAGCAGGTGGACGGCGGCTTGCTCGGGGTCGCCGGCCAGAAGCTCGGCGGCGCGCCGCCGCATGCGGGCCCGCTCGCTCGCCGGGGTGTCGTGGTAGATCGCGGTCCGCACGACCGGGTGCGCGAACCGCACCGGTCGCCTCACGGAGAGCACGCCGAGCGCGGTCAGCGAGTCGGCGATCGCGGCCGCCACGGCCGGCTCGAGCCCCGCCAGCCTTGCCGCCTGTGACGGCTCGTCGGCCTCGCCCAACACGGCCAGCGCGCGCGCGAACCCGCGCGCGTCCGGCCCCAGGCGGCCGACCCGCAGCAGCACCGCCTTCGCGATCCGCGGCGGGCCGAGCTGGCGGACAGCCGCCGGGTCGAGCCCTGCCGCCGAGTCGATGTGCGCCGCCGCGCCGCGATCGTGGACCAGCTCTAGCAGCAGCTCACCGAGCAGGAACGGGTTCCCGCGCGAGCTCTCATGGCAGGCATCGCATAGCTCCGGCGGCGCGTCCTCGCCCAGGCGGCCGCGCACGATCGAGGCGACCGCGGCGCGCGACAGCGCCGCCGGGCGCAGCAGCTGCGCCGCGAGCAGCAAGCCGTCCAGCAGCTCCGGATCCGGGCTCGTCTCGCCCGTTCGTAGGGTCGCGACGATCGCGACCGGCACGCCCTCCAGGCGCATCACCAGGTAGTGCAGAAACCTCAGCGACGGACCATCGACCCACTGCAGATCGTCGACGGCGACAAGCAGCGGCGAGCGCTCGGCCAGGTTGACCACCAGCCAGTAGAGGCCGTGCAGCGCCGCCTGCGACAGATCCCCTGTTGGCGGCGCCGCGGCGGCCTGCGGTGCGATCACCACCTCCGCCAAGCCTGCGGCGCCGGCAAAAAGATCCGCACGCTCGCTGTCCTCCGCGACCGCCACCCGTGGCTCGAGCAGCTGACGCACGACCCCGAAGCCAAAATCGCGCTCCAGCTCGCCGCCGCGCGCATACAGCACCTCGAGGCCCATGCCGTCCGCCGCCGCGCGCGCCTCCTCGAGCAGGCGCGTCTTACCGATCCCCGCAGGGCCCTCGATCACCGCCAGCCGTCCCTCGCCAGCACGGACGTCAGCCAGCAGCCCGCCCAACACGGCCAGGTCGCCCTCGCGCTCCAGCAGCGCCGGCGTCGGCGCGTCGGTGCCTGGCCGGGATGAGGGATCGGGGCTCATGCCAAGTGCTCGGGCGCGGCCCGGCCGCGCTTATCGGTTCGGTCGCGGCCAGAAAACTCTTCGGTCATGACTTCGGTCGCGACCACGTTGTGCCGCTCCGCCAGCGCATCGAGCATGTTCGCATGAACCGCCGGCCGCAGACCACCACAGCGACGCTCGAGCTCGAGCTCGCCACCGAGGCGCCCACGGGCGCGCTCACCGACGGCGCCGGACAGGCCCGCCGCTTCAGCGGCTGGATCGAGCTCGCCGCCGCGATCGAGGACTGGCGCACCAGCACGGCGCAAGCCGACCCCCGCCAGGCCGCGATCAAGCAACCGGACCGTCGGCCGGCGGCCACCACAACCCACCGAAACCCAAGCGAGGCAACCCAATGATTCGACCGATCCTCAAGCGGCTGCTCGGCCGCCACGGCACCGCCGTCGCCTATCTGGCGCTGTTCGCCGCGCTCGGCGGCAGCGCCTACGCCGCCGTCACCGTCACCGGCGCCAACGTCAAGGACGGCACGATCACCGGCAAGGACGTCAAGAACCGCTCGCTCAGCACCGGCAAGCTCAGCGCCTCGGCGCTCAGCTCGCTCACAGGCAAGCCCGGCCCCGCCGGCCCGCAAGGCGACAAGGGCGCACCCGGCCCGGCCGGCGCTACCGGACCCGCCGGCCCTACCGGACCCAAAGGCGAAACCGGCGCAACCGGTCCCGCCGGCCCAGAAGGACCGCAAGGGTCCCGCGGTCTCCAAGGCCCAAGCGGGGTCAGCGGCTGGGAATACCGGGTCTCGGACCCGGGCCTGCGTCTCGGGTCCTATCACACCGGGACGACGCGGGTCAGCTGTTCGAGCGGCAAGAAGGCGCTCGGCGGCGGCGTGGGCAGCACCCACCACCGCACCTACGCCTCAACGAGCAGGCCGATCGAACCCGGAACCGGCTGGGTGGTCACGGCCCACAACTCCGCCGACTACACCGAGGCAACGGTCTACGCCTGGGTGATCTGCGCGAACGTCTCCCAGTAGGTCCGTTCCCGCGTCCCTGACGACCCTCGGCGACCGGCCCGCGCTCGACGCGGGCCGGTCCCAGAGGCACAGAAACTCGCAACAACTCCCTCGAAGGAAGGCACTCCAATGCGACCCATCCTCCGGCGGCTCTTGGGCCGCCATACGACCGCCGTCGCCTACCTGGCGCTGTTCGCCGCGCTCGGCGGCAGCGCCTACGCCGCCGCCACCGTCACCGGCAGCAACATCAAGGACGGCACCGTCACCGGCAAGGACGTCAAGAACCGCTCGCTCGGCACCAGCAAGCTCAGCGCCAGCGCGGTGAGCTCGCTGACCGGCCAGCCCGGCCCGGCCGGCCCCCAAGGCGAGAACGGCGCCGCCGGCGAGCGCGGCCCGATCGGTATGACCGGCGCGCAGGGGCCGCAGGGTCCGCAGGGGCCGAAGGGTGATCAGGGCGTGGCCGGGAAAGACGGTGCCCCCGGTCTGCCAGGCACGGCCCGCGCATATGGCGCAACCTGGGGAAGGGGTTGCTCACAAGTCTTCCCGCATTATTGCGGCCTTCATGGCTCGCGCAGAAATATCGACTACGTGGTTCGCGTCGGCGTTGGCGTCTACTGCGTCGGCGTCAATGGGATAAGCCCCGTAGGCGGGGTGGCGCTCGTCTCTACACGGTTCGTCACCGGCGATGCGATCCAGGTCAACCCGGACTTCCAGAGCGCCTGCGTTTCGAGCGAGTTCGAGATCCGCACGTTCGCAGGCACAAGCCTGGCGGACCGCGACTTCGCGATCGCCATCCTGTAACTGGCGAGAGGCTTCGACGAGACGGACCTGGCCTTAGCAGGGTGTTGGTCGAGCGGCGGTCTTAGGGCCGCCGCTCGTCATTGCCTCAAGCGGGCACCTCGGGCGAGGTTGCAGCGCTCGCAGGACGGCTGAGGTTGCCGAGCCGGTCGCTGCCGCCGTCCGCGACGGGGATGACGTGGTCAACGTGGAGGCGCCGGTGAGTGTGGCGGCGGCACCAGGTTCCGCCGAGGGTGAGCGCCAGCGCGACGATCGCGATTGCGTGTGCAGAGAACCGTCTCATTGATCTCGAGCTCCTGTCTGGTCGCAGTCGAACAGATGCGGACAGGCTCGCCGCGAAGCGGGCTGTGCGCTATGGCGGGTCCCTGCCATTGCGGCCGCACTCTGCCGGCGGTGCGCGCTAGGGTCGAATCGCGATGGGGGTGACCGCACCGCTGCTCGTCGGGCGCGAGGAGGAGCTGCGCGTGATTGAGCGCGCCTTCGAGGTGGTCGAGGGTGGTGGCTCGCGCGCCGTCGGGGTCACGGGCGAGCCGGGCATCGGCAAGTCACGGCTGCTGGCGGAGATGGCCGCGCGGGCGTCTAAGCGCGGCCATCTGGCGGTCGGCGGTCGCGCGGCGGAGCTCGAGCGCGACGTTCCGTTCTCGCTGTGGGTGGACGCGCTCGATGAGGAGGTCGGCCGCGGCGGCGGCGAGCTGCTGGCCGGTGTCGGCGACGAGCGTCTTCCCGACTTGGCTGTAGCGCTGCCCGTGGTGTCCCGCGTAACCGGCGTTGAGCCGGCGGCCACCGGTGAGCGACACCGGGTGGCGCGCGCGGTGCGGGCGCTGCTCCAGCAGCTCGCCGCCGCGCAGCCGTTGAGCGTTCTCCTGGATGACGTGCAGTGGGCGGATCCGGCGTCGGCAGAGGTGATCGGCCTGCTGCTTCACCGATTGCCGGAGGTCGGCGTGCTGCTCGCCCTCGGCGCGCGCGCCGGCCGCGTGCCGGTGCTGGAGGAGGCGTGGCACGCGGCGGCGCGTCACGGGACTGCCGATGTGCTCGAGCTGCGGCCGCTGTCGCGGGACGCTGTCGACTCGCTGCTCGGGCACGGGGTCGGGCCGGCGGCTGGGGCTCGCCTCTATCGCGAAAGCGGCGGCAATCCGTTTTTCCTGCAGGCGCTCGCGGGCGCGGGCGAGCCGGCGACGTCGCACGCCCAGCCGGCGCTGGGCGCGCTCGGAGTGCCGCGCACGGTGATGATGGCGCTCGCTGGCGAGATCGGTGCGCTCGACGACGGCGCCCGCCTGTTCGTGCAAGGTGCGGCGGTGGTCGGCGACCCGTTCGAGGCCTCGATGGCCGCAGCTGCCGGCGATGTGCCGCCTGCCGAGGCGCTCGAAGCGCTCGACGCCGTGCTCGCCGCCGACCTGGCCAGGCCCACCGACGCGCCGTCGCGCTTCGGCTTCCGGCATCCGTTGGTTCGCCGGGCCGTGTACGAGGCCGCCGGCGGCGGCTGGAAGCTGGCCGCGCACGCGCGGGCCGCGGAGGCGCTCGCGGCGAGGGGCGCGAGCGTCGCCGAGCGGGCGCACCACGTGGCGCGCGCGGCGCACCCGGGCGACCTTGCCGCCGTCGAGTTGCTGGCACAGGCCGGTGAGCAGACCGCGCGCGACGCCCCCGCGACCGCGGCGGGCTGGTATGCGACCGCTCTCCGCCTGCTGCCGGGTACTCCGGATCACGACGCCCGGCGCGTGGCGTTCCTGCAGGCTCAGGGCGCGGCGCTGGCAGCGGCCGGACGCGCGGTCGAGGCACGCGACGTTTTCCGTCGACTGCTCGCGATGCTCCCGGCGGACGCCGCCGCGGAGCGGGTGGCGGTCGCCGCCGTCCTCGGCGAGCTCGAGGCGCTCTGGACGAACAACGCCGAGGGGGCGCGCCGGCTGCTCGAGTCCGAGCGGGCCGCGCTCGGCGACGGCGAGCCGGGCCTGTCGGGCGCGCTCGCGCTGGTCCTGGCGCGCGAGCGCGCCGTGCACGGTGATCACGCCGGCGCCGAGGCCCTGGCCGACGAGGCCCAGGCTCTCGCGTGCGCGGCCGGCGATCGCGCGCTTGAGGGCGAGGCAGCCGCGACCGCGGCCGACGAGGCGCACTGCCGCCTCCGTCGCGACGACCCAGACGAACTCGCCTCCGTGGACGCGAAGATCGCGGCGGCGGGGGCGCTGGTGGACGCGCTCCCCGACGAGCGGGCCGCCGAGCGGCCCCAGACGCTCTTCTGGCTCGCCGTCGCGCGAGTCTTCACAGGCACCCTGAAGCCCGCGCACGCCGCAGCGGAGCGCGGCATCGGGGTGGTGCGCGCGAGCGGTCAGGGCCTCTACGTGCCGGCCTTCGTCTGCGTGCGAGGCTGGATCGACGCCAAGCTCGGCAGGCTCGACGCCGCCGAGGCAGACATCGAGGAGTCGCTCGAGAGCGCCCTCCTGTCCGGGAACCCGCAGGTCGCGTACTGGTCGTCGATCGCGTCCAGCCGGATCGCGCTCGCGCGCGGAAGCGTCGAGGAGGCGATCGAACATGGCGAGGCCGCCTGGGAGCGGATCGGGATCATCGAGTACTCGCAGGCGGGCTACACGCTCGCCGATGCCCGGCTGGCCGCCGGCGACCCGAACGGGGCGCTCGCCGTCCTCGAGGCCTTCGGCTGGGTCCAGCCCGCGCTCTGGACGCTCGATCGGCTGAAGATGAGCGACGTGGCGGCGCGCGTGCTGCTCGCGCTCGGCCGGCTCGAGGAGGCCGAAGAGTTCGCTCTGCGCGCCCCGGCCGAGGCCGGCGGTCGCCGCACCGGCATCTCCGGCGGGGTGATCGCGCACGCGCAGGCGCACGTCCTCCTCGCCCAGGGCAGGCCCGCCCAAGCGGCCGAGCTGGCTCTCACCGGCGCCGCGGCGGCCGAGGAGGGCGACGCCGCGCTGTGGGCGGGCCGCTGCCGCACCCTCGCGGGAGACGCTCTGCTCGCGGACGGCCGGGTCGACGACGCGCGGGCTGAGCTTCGCCGGGCGGCGACCGAGCTCGAGGAGCGCGGCGCCTGGGGCTATCGCGACGACGCGCTCCGAGTACTGCGTCGCCTCGGCGAGCGCCCGCGACCCGCGCGACCCGCCGGCCGCGCGGACGGCGGCGTGCTCGCCAGCCTGACCGCGCGCGAGCGCGAGGTCGCCGCACTGGTGGCCGAAGGGCAGACCAACGCGCAGGTCGCCGCAAGGCTGCACCTGAGCGAGAGCACCGTTGAGAAGCACGTCTCGCGGGTGCTCGCCAAGCTCGAGGTGAGCACGCGCGCCGGCGTCGTGCGCCTGCTCTCGCGCGAGCGCCCTCCGCTGACCTGAGCGGTGCGTCGCGCCGCAAACCGGGGGTCGGTGTGGTGGGCATCCGCCATACCGCTAGGCCGGCGTCCCGGCGACCGTGTCGGCATGCACACGACAGCCGACACCCAGTCGCTCGAGCAGGTCGTCTCGCGCGACGGCACCCCGATAGCAGTCTGGACGAGCGGCGAAGGCCCCCCGCTGGTGCTCGTGCACGGAGCCGCGGCCGATCACGGCCGCTGGGCGCCCGTGCTCGGCGCGCTCGGCGAGCGCTTCACGGTTCTGGCGCTCGACCGCCGTGGCCGTGGCCGGAGCGGGGACGCCGCCGCCTACGCCATCGAGCGCGAGTACGAGGACGTGGCCGCCGTGGCCGACTGGGCCGGCGGACGGGTCAGCGTGCTCGGCCACTCCTACGGAGCGGTGTGCGCGCTCGAGGCGGCGCGTCTCAGCGGCGCGATCGCACGGCTCGTGCTCTACGAGGGCCCGATCGGCTTCGTGCAGTCGCCGCCTGAGGTCGTCGGTCGCCTACGGACGCTGCTCGACGCGGGCGAGCGCGACGAGTTGCTTCAGCTCTTCATGCGCGAGGTGGCGGGGCTGCCCGCCGAGCAGGTCGAGCTGCTGCGCTCGCTGCCGGCGTGGGAGGCGCGGCTCGCCGCCGCCGGCACGATCCCGCGTGAGGAGCGCGCGAACCGCGAGTACGTGTTCGACCCCGCTCGCTTTCGCGCGCTCGACACACCAACGCTGCTGCTGTCGGGCGGCGACAGCCCAGAGCCGTTCAAGCAAGCCGCGCGGGCGCTGGCCGACGCGCTCCCCGACTGCCGCATAGCCGTGATGCCGAACCAGCGCCACGCCGCGATGGACACCGGCACCGACCTGTTCCTGGCCGAGGTCCTGGACTTCCTCGCGCCCGCGTCCGCCCACTGACCATCGAGGGGAGAACACGATGACCACCACCGTCCATGACCGCACCGACGCGCTCGCCGAGCGCCTGTTCGGAGCCACCCTCGGCGCCCTCGAGCTGTTCTCCGTCTACCTCGGAGCCGAGCTCGGCCTGTACCGCGTGCTCGCTGCAAAGGGTCCGCTGACGGCGACCGAGCTCGCCGAGCGTGCCGGCATCGCGCTCCGCTACGCGCGCGAGTGGCTCGAGCAGCAGGCCGTCGCCGGGCTGCTGGACGTCGAAGGCCTGGACGAAGGGGCGGAGGCGCGCCGCTACGTCCTCAGCGCCGACCACGCCCGTGTGCTCGTCGACGCCGACGACCCGGCCCACGTGGCGCCGTTCGCGCACATGCTGGCCGGCATCGGCGGCGTGATCGCGCAGGTGGCCGACGCCTACCGCAGCGGTGCTGGCGTCGCCTACGCGGCCTACGGCACGGCCTTCCGCCACGGGCAGGGCCACATCAACCGCCCCGCGTTCAGCGGCGAGCTGCCTGCCGAATGGCTCGCAGCCATGCCCGACATCGTCGCCCGACTCGAAGGACCGCAGCACGCCCGCGTCGCCGACGTCGGATGCGGCCAGGGGTTCTCAACGGTCGCGATCGCGAAGGCGTTCCTCGGCGCCCAGGTCGACGGCTTCGACATCGACCCCGCGTCCATCGCGGACGCCGAGCGGCATGCGGCCGAGGCGGGCCTCGACGGCCGCGTGCGGTTCGTCTGCGCCGACGCCGCCGAGCTCGCCACGCACGGCGCCTACGACCTGATCCTGATCCTCGAGGCGCTGCACGACATGGCCCGTCCGCTCGCCGCCCTGCGCGCGGCGCGGGCCGCGCTCGCCGCGCACGGCGCCGCGCTCGTCGTCGACGAGCGGGTGGCCGACGAGTTCACCGCGCCCGGCGACGAGGTCGAGCGCATGATGTTCGGCTGGAGCGTCACGCACTGCCTGCCGACGCAGCTGACCGAGCAGCCCTCCGCCGCGCTAGGCACCGCCATGCGCGCCGACACCGTACGCCAGCTCGCCGCCGAGGCCGGCTACGGCGACGTCTCCGTCTTGCCCGTCGAAAACGAGTTCTTCCGCCTGTACCGCCTCGACGCCTGACCGCAATAACAACGCCCAAAGGAAAGGAGCACACCAATGCTCACGAAGACCCCTGCCCATTCCAACAAGCGTGCCCGCCGCGCGCTGATCGCCGCCGCGCTGGCCGCCTGCGCAGTGCCCGCGGGCGCCCAGGCCGCCACGGTCGAGATGTCGGCCGACGGCACCACACTCATCCACCGCGGTGCCGCCGGCGAGATCAACAGCCTCAATGTACGCGTCGTCGACGGCGCCGTCGAGGTGAAGGATTTCGCCGGTCTCACGTCGAGAACGCCGCTGTGCAGCTCGGTCACCAGCGCCACGGTGCGCTGCGCCATCGGCCTGCCCAAGCGGATCCACACGCTGCTGGGCGACCGCAACGACGGCACCAGCATCCGCGTCGGGATCCCCGTGATTGTCGAGGGCGGCACCGGAGACGACTCGTTCACAGCCGGCAACGGTCCCGATCCCAGCAACATCGCCTACCACGGCGGCTTCGGCCGCGACACCGTGACCTACCGCTTCGCCGACCGCGGCGTGCGCGTGAACGCCTCGAGCTTCTTCACCGCAGACGGGCGCAAGGGGATCGACCAGGACAACGTGATGGACGACGTCGACGTGATCCAGGGCTCGGAGTTCGACGACGAGCTCGTCGACTTCACCTTGGACTCGGACATCGGGCCCAAGACCATTGTCGGCCGCCAAGGCAACGACGTGCTGCGCTCCGGTCTGGGCGACCACGGCGTGACGTTCGACATGGGCTCGGCCCGCGACGGTGCCGACACAATCGTCGCCGGCGACGCGGACTACACGCTGGTCGACTACTCCAAGCGCACTCAGCCGCTCACGGTGACGCTCGACCACGGGAACGGAAACGACGGGGAACCCGGTGAGGGCGACACCATCACAGGTCCTGTCGCCCAGGTGCTCGGAGGCCAGGCCGGCGACCTCATCCGCGCACGGCCCGACGCCACGGACGGCTCCTTCATCCTCGGCGGTCCGGGCGACGACACGCTGGAGGGCGCGGACGGCGACGACGACTTGCGCGGCGACGCCGGAGCGGACACGCTGCTCGGCAACGGCGGCGGCGACATCCTGCACGCCGACGACGGCTTCCGTGACATCGTCGGCTGCGGCTCCGGTATCGACACCGCACTGCTCGACGCCATCGACGGCTTCACCTCGTGCGAGAACCGGACGGTCGGCGTCCTGCGCCTGGCACCGAAGACGATCCGCGCCCAATCCGGCGAGCCGGTCAGGCTGCGCCTCGGCTGGAGCCACCCCCGCGCCTGGAAGCAGCTGCGCTCGATCGAGCTGCACCTCACCCAGCGCGGCGCACCGGTGGGCGAGGTCACGATCCGCCCGCGAGCTAAGCGGATCAGCGGCGACGGCGCCGTAGAGCTAGTGCGCAAGCACACCCGGCTGACCCGCAAGGGCAAGACCGTCAACGCGCACCTCGCCCTGCGGCTCGATCCGGGACTCGCAGGCCGCACGCTCGGCCTTGCGGTCACCGCCGACGACGTCCACGGCGCACGCCAGGTCGTCTCCCGGGCGGCCACGATCTCACTCGCCCGCTGAACCCGGCCTCACGACCTACCACCGTACGTGGAACGGGGGCGCCTGACGGTGCCCCCGTCCTCGTCAACAACTGAACGGATTGTATGGCGCACCTGCGAGTCCGTCGGCGCGGCGCGGCTAGCGCCTAGGCGGGCTCGGATGGATCTTCCTCTGCCGCCAGCTTGAGCGAGCCGGCCTTGACCTCTTCGAAGTGCCGCTCTTGGATCGGCAGCGCCCAGTCGACCAGCTGCTGTACGCGTTCGTCGCCGGCTTGCTCGTTGAGCTTGCCGAGCACCGACCAGTGGCCGACCTCGCCCGCCTCGGCCATCGTCAGGAACTCGAAGCCGTCGAGCGCGTCCGCGTCGCTGCCGAGGTAGGTCGACATCATGTCGGTGGCCTCGCCCTTGGTCTCGCGCGCCTTGTCGAGAACGGCGGTCTTCTTGCCTTCGAGCTGATCGGCCAGTTCGGTCCCGCGCTGCTCGGTCTCGCGCGCCTCATCGTGCATCTTCTTGAGCTTCTCGCTCAGCTCGCCGTTCTCGGTCAGACCGTCGACCTTCTCGGTGGCCCCCTGTGCCGCCATCGCCAGGCCGATCACTTCGGCCAGCTTCTCTTCCATCACCGTCAGCTCTGCCATCTCGCCTCCTCGGTCGTTGGTCGCGTTCCGGTACCCGCCACGACGGGTCGAAATCGCCTGTTGTTCTGAGCGGACCTGCGTCGATACAGAGCCGTCGCGCGTAGGTGTTTTCCGTGCCCGGAAGCGGGAACAGACACGGGTAGCAGACGTCCATTTTTGACTTAGGGAGGGACGGTGGCCAAGACCGCGCGAGAAGTGATGACCGGCGGCGCGGAGTGCGTCGGTGAGAACGAAACGGTGCTCGAGGCCGCGAAGAAGCTCGCGGACCTCGATGTCGGATCGATGCCGATCTGCGGCGAGGACGACCGGCTTAAGGGCATGCTGACCGACCGCGACATCGTCGTGAAAGTGCTTGCCGCCGGCAAGGACCCGGCGGACACGAGGGCGGGCGAGCTCGGGGAGGGGAAGCCGGTCACGATCGGGGCCGACGACGGCGTCGACGAGGCGCTCCGCACGATGGCCGACCACAAGGTGCGTCGGCTGCCCGTGATTGATGGCCACGACCTCGTCGGCATCGTGAGCCAGGCGGATCTGGCGACCAACATCGACGAGGAGCAGGTGGGCGACCTGGTCGAAGCAATCTCGGCCGCCCCGTAGCCGCGACTCGACACCGCGTGAAGGATGAACGGAGGTAGCGACGATGGCGAAGGATCACGGACCTAGCGTCAAGGACGACAAGCAGTACGAGGGCCTGCGCAAGAAGGGCATGAGCAAGTCGCGGGCGGCCGCGATCTCGAACTCGCCGGGCGCCTCGAGCAGGGGTGGCAAGAGCAGCGGTGGCGGCAGCGGCGGCAACACGGCGCAGAAGAAGGCCGCCGGCCGCAAGGGCGGCAAGAAGTCGAGCTAGCGGTCAGCTCGGAGGGCGACGATGGCGACGGAAAAGCAGCGCCGGACGACGCTGCTGCCACTCGGAAGGATCGGCGCCGGCCGCGACTCCGTCGAAGCCAACCTCGACGTACAGCTCGAGCGCGCATCGAGCGAGAGGCAGACGTCCGAGAGCAGCTCTAGCGGCGCAGCCAGCGCGGTGCGACGGGACGTCGCTTCCGCACTCCCCGGACCAATGCGCTAACCGAGCTTCGCCACGATTCGCTCGTACTCGTCGCGATCGAAGGCCCGCAGCGTTGTCGTGCGGGAGTTCCCGTGCGCCGCGACCCCGAGCATCGCGGCCGCGATGCTCTCGTCGTCGGGCGCCTCCAGGATCGCGATCAGGTCGTACGGACCCTGGGTCCAATAGATCTCCTTCAAATCGACACCCGCGCGCCTCCGGATTTCCGCCTCGTGATCGACACGGTCAGTTGTGCCCTTGAATCCGGCGCTGCCCTGGTCGGTCCAGTTCACCAGCACCACGTACGTGGCCACGTCTCCTCCTTCGGCCCGATTGGCAACGGCCGCATCAAACTAGCCGAACCGTGACACCGAGAGGCTCCGAACCGGTCGCGGAGGGCTGAGATAACACAAATGTCCGTTATCTGCGGGATTGTTGCTATGTTTGGCATATGCCGCGAGATCAGGAGATCACCTTCGCCGATCACATGGGCCGCCACTACGCCCACCGCTACGCGTTTCCGCCGATGGCCGGTCGCGTGCTGGGCTACCTGCTCGTGTGCGACCCGCCGGACCAGACGATCGCGGAGTTGAGCGACGCGCTGCTGGCAAGCCGCAGCGCTGTCACCGGCGCGCTGGACGTGTTGGAGCGCATTCACGCGGTCCGCCGCTCGCGCGCGGCGGGAGAGCGGATGGACCGTGTCCGCGTGGACTTCTCCTCCGCACAGTCACGTGGGTTTGACGTCACCGAGTACCAGGAGCTGGCGGATCTGGCCAGGGAGGGCCTCGAGGTGCTCAAGGAGGCGCCGCCAGAGCGCAGGGCAACCCTGATCGAGATGGAGGCGTTCGCCCACTGGCTGGTCGAGCGGACCCGCACCCTGCAAGTGGAGTGGGAGGCACACCGTGACGCCCTGCGCGCAGCGGGCGACCTCCCCGGAAAGGCCTGAACCGATGTCGACCGTGCCAGCAGCGTTCTCAGAAACTGATCGGCGACAAGCGGCGCTGGCGGCAGTACAAGGCGCAACGCGACAGCTTCAGAACTACCCGCGGAGGGTCAGTGGATCCGCCGGGAGCGACGGCCTGATGACAACCCAGCAAGCCCCGGCAATCCATGTCCAGGGCCTACAGAAGTCCTATAAGGAGCTGGAGGTGCTGCGCGGCGTGGACTTCGACGTGCCACGGGGCAGCATCTTCGCCCTGCTCGGCTCGAACGGGGCGGGCAAGACCACGATCGTGAAGATCCTGTCCACGCTCCTCAAGGCCGACGCGGGCACTGCGAGCGTCAACGGCTTCGATGTCGCCACGCTCGCTGCGGACGTGCGGGAGTCGATCAGCCTCACCGGACAATTCGCGGCCGTCGACGAAATCCTCAGCGGGCGCGAGAACCTCGTGCTGGTCGCCCGGTTGCGGCAGGTCAAGGACCCGGACGCGATCGCGGACGACCTGCTCGATCGTTTCTTGCTGACCGATGCGGCCACTCGGAGGGTGTCGACGTATTCGGGCGGCATGCGCCGCCGCCTCGACATCGCGATGAGCCTCATCGGGAATCCGCCGGTCATTTTCCTCGACGAGCCGACGACCGGGCTCGACCCCCATGGGCGCATCGAGGTGTGGCAGACCATCAAGGAGCTATCCGAGCACGGCACCACGGTGCTGCTCACGACGCAGTATCTGGACGAGGCCGAGCAGCTCGCCGACCGGGTCGCGATCCTCCACCAGGGTCGGATCATCGTGAACGGCACGCTGACCGAGCTCAAGCAGCTGCTCCCGCCCGCGAAGGTCGAATACGTCGAGAAGCAGCCGACCCTCGAAGACGTCTTCTTCGCCATCGTCGGTGACCACGGCAACAACGGCGACGCCGGCAAGACGGTCAGCGTCGGCGGGGACGAGTAAGGAACGACAATGACCAGCCATTTCTTCGACAACACCGGCGCCCTACTGGGACGATCGCTGCGCCACATCGCGCGCAGCCCGGACACCATCATCACAACCACGATCATGCCGATCGCCTTCCTGCTGCTGTTCGTCTACGTGTTCGGCGGCGCGATCGACACAGGGTCGGATTCGTACGTGAACTACCTGCTGCCCGGCATCCTGCTCATCACGATCGCTTCGGGCGTCTCGTACACCGCATTCCGGCTCTTCCTGGATATGAAGAGCGGCATCTTCGAGCGATTCCAGTCCATGCCGATCGCACGCTCGTCCGTGCTGTGGGCGCACGTGCTCACCTCGCTGGTCGCCAATCTGATCTCTGTCACGGTCGTCGTGCTCGTCGCCCTCCTCATGGGCTTCAACTCAGGCGCGGGAGTGCTGGCATGGCTCGCGGTCGCCGGCATCCTGATCCTGTTCACCCTGGCGTTGACATGGATCGCCGTGATCCCCGGCCTAACCGCGAAGTCCGCGGACGGCGCGAGCGCGTTCGCCTACCCGCTCATCTTCCTGCCGTTCATCAGCTCCGCATTCGTGCCCACCGACAGCATGCCCGGCGCGGTGCGCGCCTTCGCCGAGAACCAGCCGGTGACGACCATCGTCAACGCGATCCGCGACCTGCTCACACAGCAGCCGGTCGGCACCGACATCTGGATCGCGCTCGCCTGGTTGGGTGGCGTCCTCGTCGTCGCTTACAGCTTCGCCATGGCCACCTACCGCCGCAAGATCGCCTAGCAGCGGGACGACCGACGGTGCTGGCGCCGGGGGTACGCCCGAGTATCTGGTGACGTCGACGACCAGCGCGCTCGCCCTGGCGCTGCGAAGGCGAGCGCGGTCGGTTGCCCGATGCCCGCGCTCGGCGACCTTCGAGGAGTGACGCTCTTCCAGAGGAGCAAGCCATGACCCGCTCGAAGATCCGCACCAGCATCGCCGCGCTCGCCGCC
>Ga0209382_10006664_pt1 | contig 14828 bp, 14 predicted proteins | sample SoiMetdeltSBSDD5_FD_187599 | JGI IMG/M metagenome (GOLD analysis project Ga0209382, IMG submission 187599) | Bulk soil microbial communities from a Populus tree surrounding site in Tennessee, USA - Soil MetaG P. deltoides SBSDD5 (SPAdes) (version 2) | ecosystem: Environmental > Terrestrial >... | reverse complement strand
GGCGAGGAATGCCTCGGCGGCGGCGTCATCGAGGCGTCTCACGGGCAGCCCCAGCCGCTATAATCCGCCCGCTCTGGCGGCCGCAGTCCCGGCTGCCATACCTTTAGAATATCGATGGTTGAGTCACCATATATTTTACCCGCACCCGTGCAAGCGCTAAGGTGCGCGCGCAGAGGCGACCCTGTCGCCTGGCCACTTCTCCCGGAGGACGCATGAAAGACTCGTTCAAGGCGCGCACGACGCTCGCTTGCGGCAACAACAATTTCGAAATCTTCAGCCTGGCTGCGCTGAAGGACCGCAATGTCGCCCGCCTGCCTTACTCGCTGAAGATCCTGCTGGAAAACCTGCTGCGCTTCGAGGACGGCGTGAACGTCACGCGCGAGGACATCGAAGCGCTGCTCAAGTGGGAGTCGAAAGCGGCGCCGGCCTACGAGATTTCGTTCTCGCCGAGCCGCGTGATCATGCAGGACTTCACCGGCGTGCCCGCCATCGTCGACCTGGCCGCGATGCGCGAGGCGATGATCAAGCTCGGCGGCAACCCGGACGAGATCAACCCGCTGTCGCCGGCGGAGCTGGTGATCGATCACTCCGTGCAGGTCGACGCCTACGGCTCGCGCGACGCGCTGGCCAAGAACAATTCGATCGAGTTCAGTCGCAACACTGAGCGTTACGCGTTCCTGCGCTGGGGTCAGTCGGCGTTCCGCAACTTCAAGGTCGTGCCGCCGAACACCGGCATCGTGCACCAGGTCAACATCGAGCACCTGGCGCGCGTCGTGTTCGACACGCAGAAGGACGGCGTGCGTTGGGCGTATCCGGACACGCTGGTCGGCACCGATTCGCACACCACGATGGTCAACGGCCTTGGCGTGCTGGGCTGGGGCGTCGGCGGCATCGAAGCGGAAGCAGCGATGCTCGGTCAGCCCGTGACCATGCTCATCCCGCACGTCATCGGCTTCAAGCTCGTCGGCAGCCTGCCGGCCGGCACGACTGCGACCGACCTCGTGCTCACCGTCACCGAGATGCTCCGCAAGAAGGGTGTGGTCGACAAGTTCGTCGAGTTCTACGGCGACGGACTCGCGAGCCTGCCGCTCGCGGACCGCGCCACGATCGGCAACATGTCGCCGGAATTCGGTAGCACCTGCGCGATCTTCCCGGTCGACGAAGAAACGCTGCGCTATCTCGAATTGACGGGACGCACTGCAGATCACATCTCGATGGTGAAGGCCTACGCGCAGCACCAGGGCCTGTGGCGCGAGAACGGCCAGCCGCAGGCCGACTACACCGACGTGCTCGAACTGGATCTCGGCACCGTCGAGCCTTCCCTCGCCGGTCCGAAGCGCCCGCAGGATCGCGTGCCGCTGCGCACGGCGAAGGAGACGTACCAGTCGGCGCACAAGAAGATGGCTGAAGAGCGCGCGACCAAGACTCCTTCGGCGCGCGGCGTCGTCTCCGTAACCATGGACGGCAAGACATTCGATGTTGCGGACGGCGCGGTGCTCATCGCTGCGATCACCAGCTGCACGAACACGTCGAACCCGGCGGTGCTCATCGGCGCTGGCCTGCTCGCTCGCAACGCGCACAAGCGTGGCCTGACTGCGAAGCCCTGGGTCAAGACCAGCCTCGCGCCGGGCTCGCGCGTCGTCACCGACTATCTCGACAAGGCCGGTCTCAGCGGCGACCTCGAAGCGCTCGGCTTCTACACGGTCGGCTACGGCTGCACGACGTGCATCGGCAACTCCGGCCCGCTGCGGCCGGAAATCTCCGAGGCCGTGCGCGCCGGCGACCTCATCGCCTGCTCGGTGCTCTCCGGCAACCGCAACTTCGAAGGGCGCGTGCACCCGGAAGTGAAGATGAACTTCCTCGCCTCGCCGCCGCTGGTCGTCGCCTACGCGCTCGCCGGCACGCTCAACCTCGACCTCACGACGGAGCCGCTAGGCACTGGCAGCGACGGCAAACCCGTCTATCTCAAGGACGTCTGGCCGTCGCTGGGCGAGATCCACGAGTTCATCGCTCGCTCGGTCGATTCGGCGATGTTCCGGAAGGGCTACTCCAGTGTATTCACGGGCGATGAGCACTGGAACGCGATCCGGCTGCCGAGCGGCAAGATCTACTCGTGGGACGACAAATCGACGTACGTGAAGAATCCGCCGTACTTCGTCGGCATGACGATGAAGCCCGGCGCAGTCGCCGACATCCGCAATGCGCGGGTGCTCGCGCTGCTAGGCGACTCGGTGACGACGGACCACATCTCGCCCGCCGGCGACATCTCCAAGTCGAGCCCGGCCGCGAAGTACCTGATGTCGCTCGGCGTGCAGCCGGCCGATTTCAACTCGTATGGCGCCCGCCGCGGCAATCACGAAGTGATGATGCGCGGCACGTTCGCAAACATCCGGCTGCGTAACCAGCTGGCGCCGGGCACCGAAGGCGGCGTCACCGTGCACGTGCCGGGTGGCGAGCAAATGAGCATCTACGACGCCGCGATGCGCTACAAGCAGGAAGGGACGCCGCTCATCGTGCTGGCCGGCAAGGAGTACGGCACTGGCTCGTCGCGCGACTGGGCTGCAAAGGGCACGATGCTGCTGGGCGTAAAAGCTGTGATCGCCGAGAGCTTCGAGCGCATCCATCGCTCGAACCTCATCGGCATGGGTGTGCTGCCGCTGCAGTTCAAGGAAGGTCAGAACGCGCAGTCACTGTGTCTGACCGGCAAGGAGACGTTCGAGATCATCGGACTGAACGGCGGCGCCGCCAAAGTCGTTACTGTCGTCGCGACGCCTCCGTCCGGCGCGCCGATCAAGTTCGAAGTGCGCGTGCGCATCGACACGCCGAAGGAGCGCGAGTACTTCCAACACGGCGGCATCCTGCACTACGTGCTGCGCCAGCTTGCGGCGTCGAGCAAAGCGGCCTGACGAGAAAGCCATGACCGAGCACGTCAAGATCGCCGTCGTCGACCACGTCCTGCGCATCACGCTGGCGCGGCCGGAGAAGAAGAACGCGCTCACTCAGGCGATGTATGTCGCCGTCGGCGAGGCGTTGACGCGGGCCGAGAGCGATCCGGCGGTGCGCGTCGTGTTGTTCGACAGCGAAGGCGACGCGTTCACGGCGGGCAACGACATCGCAGATTTCGTCGCTATTGCAACGGGCGCTCTCTCTCGCGAGCAGATGCAGACTCACATCTTCCTGGAAGCGCTCGCACGTGGGACCAAGCCGTACGTTGCAGCCGTCGCGGGTCTCGCGGTCGGCGTCGGCGTCACGATGCTGATGCATTGCGATGTTTCGTATGTCGCCGAAGACGCGCGCCTGTCGACGCCGTTCGTCAACCTCGCGCTGGTGCCGGAAGCCGCTTCGACGTGGCTGATTCCGGCACGCATTGGCTACGCTCGCGCGTTTCAGCTGTTTGCGTTTGGCGAGCCGATCGATGGCAAGACCGCCGCCGCGATGGGGCTCGTTACGGCGGCGCTGCCGGCAGCAGAGGTTCGTGCGAAAGCGCTCGCTGCTGCGAAGGCACTGGCAACGAAACCTGCCGGTGCGCTTCAGGCCATGAAGAAGCTCATGCGCGATCCAGCTGCCATGCTGGCCGTGATGGCGCGCGAGGGTGAGGCATTCGGTCATCGCCTGCGCTCGCCCGAAGCGGTCGAGGCTTTCCGCGCATTCGCCGAGCGACGCGCGCCCGACTTCACCAAGATCCAGGGCTGAGTCCCGCAGGCTTGCGATGCAGCTGCCGTTCGCAACGTCCATCCAGGACACAGGCACCGAGCTGATCGGGCCGTTGCGCGTGCCGCGGCAGATGCTCGCCGCGCAGAAGTACGACGATCACACCTCGATCCACGACAACGAGACCGCGCAGAAATTCGGCTTCAAGGGCGGCACGATCGAAGGTCCCACGCACTTCAGCCAGTTCGCGCCGTTGTGCGTCGCGCTGTGGGGGCCTCGGTGGCTCGCACAGGGCTCGCTCTCCGCTCACTACCGTAACGCCTGCTTCGAGGGCGAAAAAGTCCGGGCGATCGTGGCGAAGCCGAAAGACGAAGGCACCTACACGACGATCCGCATGGAACGCGAAGACGGCACGGAGATCCTCCGCGGCACAGCTGCTGTCGGCGGCAACAATCCGCCGTCTGCGCTGGAACAGCGCGTCAGCGAGCTGAGTCCGCCCGACACGCCAGTGATCCTGCGCGACGTGCGCGTCGGAATGCGCACCAAACGCATTCCCGTGCGCATGGATGCAGAGCAGAACATGGGCGCGCTGTACCCGTTCTCGCTCGCGCAGAAGTTGCGGGCGATCACCGAGCCGTCGCCCTGGTACACGGCCGAGGGCGCGGCGAGCTCGCCGTGGCAGGAAGCGATCATTCCGGTCGAGATGGTGAGCGTGCTGCTGAACTATTCGGGCGACGCGGCGAGTTTTCCGGTGCGCAAGCCGGTCGTGGGTTTGTTCGCGGATCAGGAAATTCGCATGCACAGCGGGCCGCTGTTCGTCGGGCATCCATATGAGATGGATCGGGAAGTGGTGGCGCTGAGCGGTAGCCGGCGGACGGAGAGTTTGTGGATACGCACGCGCGTGTTCGCGCCGGGCAGCGACGAAGTGCTCGCGACGATGCTGTTGAATGCGGCGTATATGAAGGATTCGTTTCCGGGGTACGAGGCGGAGTTGAAGTCCTCTACAGGTACTTGAGGAACCATTCCGCGGCCGCGTTCGAGCTGGTCTCGAAGGCCTCGCCGATGTACATCTCGAAGTGCGTGGTGTTCGGCACTTCGATCACGCGCTTCGGTCCCGTCAAGGCTTCTGCGGCGGCGTACGAATGCTCGCGGTTGTCGAACAGCTGCTCGTTCTGCGCCACGATGAACTGCACCGGTCGGCTGCCCACGTCCTTCAAGTAGCGAAACGGCCGATACTCTGCGACCGCCTGGCTGGTCTCGACGTCCACCTTGCGGCGCGTGGAGAAACCGGTTTCGAACTCCGCGCCCTGCCCGGTCCGCGCGCGCTTGATCGCGTCCTCCAGCATCCGACCTTGCAACGGCATCGCGCCGCCGGGCGCGTCCTTGCCGGCAATCGCCGGGACTTGCACCGATACAGCTTTGACGCGCGCGTCGAGCGCTGCGACGACGATCGAGTTGCCGCCCGCGAAGCTCGAGCCCCAGACGCCAATGCGCTCCGGATCGACGCCGGGCTCGCCCTGCAGGTACGAGATGGCGTTGCGCACGTCCTCCACTTGCTTCAGCGGCACGAGGCGCGTGCGCTTCACGACCACGTCGGACTTGGTGCGCGTGAAGCGCACGTCGTCGTCGTTCTTCAACGGCTGTGCGAGCGTCGTGAAACCGTTGCTCAATCCCCAGCCGCGGTAATCGATCACCAGCGCGACCAGGCCGCGCTCCGCGAAGCGTGCGCCGTACTTCTCGATCGAATAGTGAGTGCCGGCCCAGCCCTGCCCGAGCACGACGCCGGGCGTCTTGCCGGCGGCCGAATGATTCTTCGGCAGGAACAGCACGCCGAAGCACGCGACGTCGTCGCTGTAGTAGGTCACTTCGCGGCGTGTGACGCCGTCGGCGAGCTCATATTTCCAGTCTGCCGGCGTCAGCCCGCTCTTGACCGGCTGGGTCGCTGCACACAACAAGACAACGAGTATCAGCCCGAGGATTCGCTGCGCCATGGACGTCCCCTGTTGGAGTCTCGGGGCGATTATTCCTGCGCAGCGTCGAAGTGTTGTGAATTTTGGTCAGCGCCGCTTCTTCTGCGGCCTCGGCGGTGCGCGATGCAGGCGGATGGGCAGACGCGGCGGCTCGGGCTCGTCCTCGACGAGCCACTGCTGCTTGAATGCCTGCAGCGCTTCCTGTTGGACAGCTGCGTGTCGCGTCGACAGCAGCAGCGAAGACGGCGCGCAGACGCGTGCACGAATCAACCCCAGGTCCGCGGCCGCGTCGAACAGGCTCGGATACCAGCTCTGCCAACTCGGCAACAGGCTCTCGACCTGCTCGCGCAGGCTCAGCCGCTGAGGAGATTCGGACCGCACACTCATCGCGGCCGTGTTTTACCACGAAGCTCACGGCAGCTGCAGTCCTTGCATCAGACAGCATCGGTGCGAGAAACTACTGGTCCCCCGAGTCGATACCAGTCGACGCGCCGCGTGACGAGCATCACCGCAGCGAGCGCGACGAACAGCACGATCGCACCGAGCAGCAGTGCGTAATCCTCGGACAAGACTAGCGCGTATAGCAGCGCGTACACCGCACTCATCGCAACCGCCGCGACGCTGCCGCGTAGCGAGCTGCGCAATGCTCCTGCTACATAAACTCCGATGAGTGCGACGAGTGCGAGAGCTGCCGACAGGTACGCCGCCGCGAACGAGATGTGCTCCGAGAGCGCGATCAGCAGCAGATAGAAGATGCTCAACGCCAGCCCGATCATCAGGTACTGCAGCGGATGCAGCGGGTTGCGCGTAACCTGCTCCCACGCGAAGAACGTCAGGAACGTGAGCGCGATGAACAACAGCGCGTACTTCACTGCGCGCTCGCTGCGCTGATACACGTCGACTGCTTGATAGAGGCCGACGCCGAAAGCGGACTGTTGCAGCACACTCTCGTCCACCTCCTCTTCGCTGAACGCTTGCCGATACGAGCGATTCAGCTCCAGCACTTGCCAACGTGCATCGAAGCCGTCGTCGCTGATGGTGCGTTCGGCAGGCAGGAACGCACCGTGGAACGATGGATGCGGCCAGTTGGAATGCATTTGCAGCGTCGTCGTGCTGCCGAGCGGCAGCAAGGACAAGTCACGACTGCCGGCCGTGACTGCGCGAAATTCGAATGCAGCCGACGCAGTCTTCGCAAGCTCAGTCAGATCGACGCGTGCCTCGATGCCACGATACACGCCGGGTTGCGCCGGCCCGAGCTTGACCCCCTGGCCCGCGAAGCGCGCCTCACTCACTTCGCGCAGGCTGCGTACTTCCGACACCGGCAAGCGCAGCCGGCTCTCGTGCCACAAGTACGTGACGCCAGGTCGATCGAGCAGCGGTTGCAGCGCCGCGAATTCGAACTCGCCGTTGAATTGCAGGTCGGCCAGGTACACCGGCACCGCGTAGATCCCGACGTAGCGCGCCTCGTCCTGCAATTGCAGATCGACCTTCATGTCGAGACGGGCCGGCAGCAGGTACACGTCGCTGCGCAAGATCCTGGTGACGTCCTTGTCGTTGATCTTCTCGACAACTGTACGCAGCGTCGGCACGACCAGCATCGGTCCACCGAGCACGGCACTTCCGCCCCACCCTTCGGCGACGCGGGCATAGGCCTGCTCGCGTAATGCGGAGCGCTCTGTGACGAGGCCCCGCAACATCGCCAGGGGGATCAGCAGCAACAGCACGATCACGCCGATCAAGACTGCCTTGAGGGTCACCGAACCCGACTCGCCGATCTGGAACGCCATGCTCGTCACTCCCGCATCATCAGTTGCCGGGGAGCCTGCGCCGGCAAGAGGGCATTCCGCCGACGCAATTCGGGCGAACTTGTGGCACCGGGACTGGGTCAAGAATCCATGAGGTCCTGCCGTGCGTAGGGCAACAACGTGCTAACTTCCAGAGGGAACCAGGAGCCTGACCGCATGCTGATCCGCAAGCCCCGCCCCGGCGACTCGGCCCAGATCCGGCCGTCGGAAATCACGGCCGAATCGGCCTACCTGAATCGGCGTCAGCTGCTGCAAGCCGCGCTCGCTGCCGGCGTCGCCGGCCTCGGCGGCGCGTGGTCCGAGCCGGCGCCCGCCGACGTCGCGCCGCTCGACTACAAGCGCAACGAGAAGTACAGCCTGAGCGAGGCGCCGAACAAGTACGAGGACATCACCAACTACAACAACTTCTACGAGTTCGGCATCGACAAGGGCGACCCGGCCGCGAACTCGGGCAAGTTCAAACCCGCGCCTTGGTCGGTGGTCGTGAACGGCGAGTGCGAGAACCAGGGCAAGTTCACGCTCGAAGACGTGCTCAAGGGCCACCCGCTCGAGGAGCGCGTCTACCGCCTGCGCTGCGTCGAGGCGTGGTCGATGGTCATTCCGTGGGTCGGCGTGCCGCTCGCGGATGTGCTGAAGCGCTTCAAGCCGACGTCCAAGGCGAAGTACGTGGCCTTCAAGACCGTGATGCGTCCGTCGGAGATGCCCGGCCAGCGCTACGACGTGCTCGAATGGCCCTACGTCGAAGGGCTGCGCATCGACGAAGCGATGCACCCGCTCGCGCTGCTGGTGGTCGGGCTGTACGGCAAGACGTTGCCGAATCAGAACGGCGCGCCGCTGCGTCTCATCACGCCGTGGAAGTACGGTTTCAAGGGCCTGAAGTCGATCGCCGAGATCCGCTTCGTCGAGCGCCAGCCGCCGACTGCGTGGAACATCTCCGCGCCGCACGAATACGGCTTCTATGCGAACGTCAATCCGAACGTCGATCATCCGCGCTGGAGCCAGGCACGCGAGCGGCGCATCGGCGGTGGAGTGTTCAACTCGCGCGTGCCGACGCTGATGTTCAACGGTTATGAGCAGGAAGTGGCGTCGCTGTACCAGGGAATGGATTTGAAGAAGTTTTATTAGTCGGGGCGAAGCCCGACCTACAGCGCAAACGTATGCCTTCGAGTTTTGTCGTGCGCCGGGTGATGAAGCCGGCGCTGTTCTTGCTGTGCCTGCTGCCGCTCGCGTCGCTGGTCTGGCGTGCGTTCGAGCTCAGTGGCACGAATCTCGGCGCGAATCCGGTCGAGAAGATCCAGGACACGCTCGGCCAGTGGGGCCTGCGCTTCCTGCTCATCACGCTCGCAATCACACCGCTGCGCGATTGGTTCAATGCGCCGTGGCTGGTCCAACTGCGGCGGATGCTCGGCGTCTACGCCTTCTTCTATGTGCTGCTGCACTTCCTGACCTGGCTGATTCTGGATCAGGATCTGTATTGGGCAGGCATCCTGCCCGACATCGCGCGCCGGCCATTCATCACGATCGGCTTCCTGGGGCTGCTGCTGTTGATCCCGCTGGCGGTGACCTCGACCAACGGCATGATGCGTCGGCTGGGCAAGCGCTGGAAAACGCTGCACCGGCTGATCTATGCAATCGTGCTGCTCGGCATCTGGCACTACTACTGGCAGGTCAAGGCCGATGTGCGCGAGCCGCTGATCTATCTGGGGATCGCGCTGGTGCTGCTGGGCTGGAGAGCGTGGAAGGTGCGGCGACGTTTCCTGCCGTCACATCGCGGTTCTGATCGACCACAGCTCCGGGAAGAAACGTAGCTCCAGCGCCTTGTTGAGATACGACACGCCGCTGGTGCCGCCGGTGCCGCGCTTGTAGCCGATGATGCGCTCGACGGTCTTCATGTGGCTGAAGCGCCAGAGCTGGAAATGGTGATCGAGATCCACCAGCTTCTCCGCCAGCTCGTACAGATCCCAGTTCGCCTCGACGCTGTGATACACGGACAGCCAGGCTGCAGCGACTTGCTTGCTCGGTTGATACGGCTGCGACCAATCGCGGTCGAGGTACTCCTCGGGAATCTCGAAGCCGCGCCGGCTCAGCAGGCGCAGCGACTCGTCGTAAATGCTCGGTGTGTGCAACGCCCGCTGCAGCGCCTCGTATGACGCGGCGTCGCGCCTATGCACCTCGATCATCTCGGCGTTCTTGTTGCCGATCACGAACTCCAGCATCCGGTACTGCACCGACTGGAAGCCCGACGCGCGTCCCAGCTCGTTGCGGAACATCGAATACTCCGCCGGCGTCATGGTCGCCAGCACGTCCCACGACTGCACTAGCTGGGCCTGGATACGCGACACGCGCGCCAGCATCTTGAACGACGGCCCGAGGTCGTCGCGACGAATGTGCTCGCGCGCGGCCGTCAGCTCGTGCAGGCACAGCTTCATCCACAGCTCGGAGGCCTGATGGATGATGATGAACAGCATCTCGTCGTGCTCGGCCGACACCGGCCGCTGTACCGACAGCAGTTGCTCGAGCCCGAGATATTGGCCGTAGCTCTGCGACTCGCCCAGGTCCCAGTGCACCTGCTCGTCAGACAGGTCGACGGGTTTCGAGGGTCGGTTGGGGTCCTGCTCGCTCACGAGAACATCCATCCCGGCACGCTTTGCCAGCCGCGCAGCAGCTCCTGGTCGAGCGCGCGATAGTCGGGCTCGAAACTCGCGACCAGTGCCCAGAACTTCGCCGAATGATTCATGTGGCGCGTGTGACAGAGCTCGTGCACCAGCAGATAACGCACCACCTGCGGACGCAGGAACAGCAAGCAGACGTTCAGGCTGATCGTGCCGCTGGCGGAGCAGCTGCCCCAGCGGGTGCGCTGCCTGCGAATCTGCGCCCGCGCATAACGGAAACCGCCTTCCTCCGCCACCTTCGCGAGGTCGATGCCGAGGTGCTGATGCGCAAGATCGGCGAGCCAGCTGCGCAACGCCGCAGCGATCGCACGATCGTCGTTCAAGGGGCCGCTCACGACCAGCCCGTTCTCGCCCGTGCCTCGCACCCGAGCCGGTTCTTCTCCCGAATGCTCGTACTCGACGGCGTAGTGGCGGCCGATCGCCGGTAGCTTGATCGACGCGGGTCGGCTGTCGTCGGTAGCCGCGGCTGTCGAAAGATCCTCGACGCGACGATGAATCCACTGCCGATGAGTGCCGATGAACTTCTGCACCGCTGCAGGCGATGCGCCCGGCGGCACCACGACTTCGACCCTGCCGCCCGGATAGACGCGCACCGACAGACGCCGCGCGCGACCGCTCACACGCACCGTCCACCGATCGCCCGAGCTGCGAGCATCGAACAGCTGCAGCTGGGACGACGTGAAGAATGGGAGCTGGCGTCGGTTCACGTGCACAGTGTAGTTCAACGTGGCCGGGTCGCGGCAGCCTGCAAGAGTTGCTGAGCCTGACGATAGTCCGGCGCCATCACGAGCGCATGCTCGAGCGCGTCGCGCGCAGCCACCGGATCGCCCCGCTGCAGGTAGGTTTCGCCGAGCATCGTCAGCGCTTCCACGTGGCCCCAGTCGGGTTTACCCGGACGCGACGGCGGCGCGGCTTCGAAGCTCGCGACGACCGCGCGCCAGCGCTCGACTGCTGCCGGATCCGCTGCCGTGCTCGGTGTGCAGATCGCCTGCACGAGCTTGATGCGTGGATTGTTCGGAGCGAGCCCGGACGCTGTGCGTAGCGGCTTGCTGTTGGCGCAGCCCGCCGAGCCGGCGCGAGCCGTTGCGGAATGCCCTTCGCACGCGGCCTGGATCGCCAGCGCCTCTGCCATCGAGGCGTCCTGCTCGATTGCGTGTCGCGCGTGACGCACGCAGGTCTGCGCGGCTTTCGATGCCAGCGACTTCCCATTCGGCCGCGGGCGCTGCTCGGCCAGCGGCTGCAGATACAGCTGCGACAGTTTCCAATTGCCATAAGCGAGCTGGTAAGCCTGGGTCGCGGCCAGCGTGTCCTCGACCTGGAATTCCTCGAGGTTCTTCAGGATCGTTTCGATCCCCTGGCTGTCGCCGGTGTAGAACGCGTATTGCATACGCGCCGCGGCGTCGTCGAGCTCCGTGACGCTCTCGCCGCTTGCAGTGCCGGCCCCGAACGCAGTGAACAGAGCAAGCAGCAGCCCGCAGAACGTTGCACTACAATTCATGGCCGAAACGATAGCACAGGCTGCCTCCACCGCAGATTCGCCCCATTGTCCGCCCAGCTCATCGACATCGGCATCAACCTCGCCCACGACAGTTTCGACAGCGATCGAGCGGATGTGATCCGGCGCGCGGCTGCCGCAGGCGTGACGCACATGCTGATCACTGGCAGCTCGCTCGCGAGCACGCGCGCTGCGATCGAGCTGGCGCGCAGCGATCCGCAGCGCTTCCGATGCACAGCCGGCGTTCATCCGCATCACGCTGCCGACCTCGACGAAACGGCGCTGCAGGATCTCGCCACGCTGGCCGCGTCGCCGGAGGTGGTGGCGGTCGGCGAATGCGGATTGGACTATTTTCGCAATCTGTCGCCGCGTCCCGCGCAACTCATAGCCTTCGGGCGTCAGCTGGATCTTGCGGTTCAGTTGCGCAAGCCCGTGTTCCTGCATCAGCGCGATGCGCATGACGACTTTTTGAGAATCCTGCGCGAGTACGGCTCGCGGCTGGTCGGCGGCGTCGCGCACTGCTTTACCGCGGGCATTGCGGAGGCGCGCGAGTACGTCGATCTCGGGCTGTACATCGGCATCACGGGCTGGATCTCGGACGAGCGCCGCGGGCTGCACTTGCGCGAAGTCGTGCGCACGATTCCAGCGGAGCGGCTGCTGATCGAGACGGACGGGCCCTACCTGTTGCCGCGCGACCTGGAGCCGAAGCCGCAGAGCCGCCGCAACGAACCGATGTACCTGCCGCATGTCTTACGAGCAGTCGCTGCCGCCCGCGGCCAGTCGCCGCAGGAACTCGCGTCGCTGACGACGCGTAACGCTCACACGCTATTCGGCTGGCCCACGCCGGCCGCGGAGGCTTGAATGAACCCTGGAATGAATATGGAGCGGCTCACCCGCTACATCGACACGGCCTGGGACCAGTCGATCGTGCCGGCGCTGTCCGAATACATCCGGATTCCGAACAAGTCCGTGCACTTCGACCCGCAGTGGGAAGAGCACGGTCACATGCAGCGTGCTGCAGAGCTGATGAAGGCGTGGTGCGAAAAGCATGCGCTGCCCGGCATGAAGGTCGAAATCGTGCGACTGCCGGGGCTGACGCCGCTGTTGTATATCGAGGTGCCCGCCTCGGGCGGCGCCGCGGCGCGCAGCAACGATTGCGTGCTTCTGTATGGTCACATGGACAAGCAGCCGGAGTTCAGCGGCTGGGCGGAAGGTCTCGATCCGTGGACTCCGGTGCTTCGCGACGGCCGACTGTACGGTCGCGGTGGCGCAGATGACGGTTACGCGGTGTTCGGTTCGTTGCTCGCGCTGCGTGCGTTGGCCGACCAGAACATCCCGTTCGCGCGCAGCGTGATCCTGATCGAAGCCACCGAGGAAAGCGGCAGTCCGGACCTGCCCGCCTACATCGACGCGCTGGCGGACCGCATCGGCGAGCCCTCGCTGGTGGTGTGCCTCGATGCCGAGTGCGGCAACTACGATCAATTCTGGTGTACGACTTCGCTGCGCGGCAATCTCATCGGCACACTGCGCGTCGAGGTGCTGACGGAAGGCGTGCACTCCGGCATGGCGAGCGGCATCGTGCCGTCGAGCTTCCGAATTGCACGTCGACAGCTGGAGCGCGTCGAGAACGCGGAAACCGGCAAGCTGATCGATGCTCTCTGGAGCAAGATTCCAGAGGATCGATTGCAACAAGCGCGCGCGGCGGCAAAGACGCTCGGCAAGGGGGTCTACACGAAGCTGCCCTTCTCGGGCGGCACGCGCCCGATCAACGACGATCCGTACGAGCTGCTCCTCAACAGCAACTGGCGTCCGACGCTCTCGGTCACCGGCGCCGAGGGAATTCCGTCACTGCAGAACGCCGGCAACGTACTGCGCCCCGTCACCGCGCTCAAGTTGTCGTTCCGTCTGCCGCCAGGCGTAGATGGAGAAGCCGCCGGAAAGGCAGTCAAACAGGCGTTGGAGAGCGACCCTCCTTACGGCGCGACGGTGAAGTTCGAGCTCGAGTCGAGCATGGGCGGCTGGAACGCGCCCTCGACCGCGCCGTGGCTGGAAGCGGCCATTCAATCGGCGTCGCGCACGTTCTTCGGCCGCGACGCGATGTACATGGGCGTCGGCGGCTCGATTCCATTCATGGGCATGCTGCACGAGAAGTTTCCGAGCACGCAGTTCCTGATCACCGGCGTACTCGGCCCGCACTCGAATGCACACGGGCCGAATGAGTTCCTGGATATCGCGACGGGTAAGCGGGTGACCGCGTGCGTCGCGTATGTGGTCGCGGAGCACGCGAAGAGGAAGTGACGGCTACGCCGCCAGCGGATTCGGCTCGGCGTGCCGCTTCACATTCGCCCACACATCGCCGAACGCCGCCGTGGTGTGGCCGCGATGCCGGTCCACCGGCGGGAAGTCCTGCGTGATGGTGTCGATGCGCAGGCAGTTGCGCGGCTTGCCCTTCGGGAACTCGCTGCGCACCGTGAATAGCAGCCGGCCTTCCACCGGCACTTCACCCGTGAGCAACCGCACCGCCGCCATCCGGTCGTACAGCGCGTGCTGCGGGTTCGTAAACGTGTAGCGACGCTTCTTGCCGATCGCCGTCCACTCGAGCATCTGGTCGCCGCCGAAAATCGCGCCGGGCAGGTCCAGCAGGTCCGCGACCAGCAGTCCACGCTGCGTGAGCAGGAGGTAGTGAACGTGGATCTGGCCGCCGTTGCCGTTCGGGATCAGCACGTTCTTCAGCATCTCGTACGCGACGCTGGAAATCGCAGCGTCGATCGCCCTGCGCGTGCGGTAGGCACGGAACAGCAGGTAGAGCCAGACGAGCAATGCCAGCGCGGCCACTGCGCCGGCAGCCGCATACCACCAGGTCGGAATGTGTTCGGGAATCTGGATCATCAGTTCTTCTGCAGCTCCGCACGCAACGCGTCGAGCGTCGGGTCGAGTTCCGTTTCCTGGCGCGGCAGCGCCAGCAACCGCGCCAGGCTCTCGGGCACCGGCGCTTCGCGGCCGGTTTGTGCCTCGACGATTTCGTTGAACTTCGCCGGGTGCGCCGTGGCGACGATCACCCAGTGACCGCGCGCGCCGCGTGCCAGCAGGCGACGGAACACTTTAGCGGCGGTCGCGCTGTGCGGGCACCACAAGCGGTCGAGCTCGTGCGAGTCGCGGCGGATCGTGCCACGGATCTCGATGTCGTCGACGCTCGATGCGCCGATCTGGCCTTGCAGCTCTTCGAAGTCCGGAT
>Ga0209382_10006663_pt1 | contig 14829 bp, 17 predicted proteins | sample SoiMetdeltSBSDD5_FD_187599 | JGI IMG/M metagenome (GOLD analysis project Ga0209382, IMG submission 187599) | Bulk soil microbial communities from a Populus tree surrounding site in Tennessee, USA - Soil MetaG P. deltoides SBSDD5 (SPAdes) (version 2) | ecosystem: Environmental > Terrestrial >... | reverse complement strand
CAGGTGCCGGCCGCAGAACACGTACAGCGGCAGATAGCAGTAGCTGTCGTAGTAGCCGTGGAAGAACCGCCCCTCCTGGTGCCCGTGCAGCGGATCGTCGGTGGCATCGAGGTCGATCATGATCTCTCTTGGCGGCTCGGCATGCGCCTCCAGGAACAGCGTCACGAACAGCGCCTCGATCGCCCCCGCATCGTGGCCGATCTTGTGGTAGCGCGCCGGCGCGAAGGTCTCGCCTTCCGCGGGCGCGTGCTCCAGCCGCGACAGCGTCGACTTGCCCGCCACCGGCGCGCACTCCTTGCGCCGCGCCTCCAGCTTGCCCGCCAGCACCGCCATCACCAGATCGTGCCGCAACTGGTCGTGGTCGATCAGGTCCTCGTAGCCCAGTGCAATGCCGACCACGCGCTGGCCGACCAGCGTCGCCACCGTGTGCTCGATGAACTCCGGCTTGCGGCCGTCGCGGAAGGCCGCGGCAAAACGATCGACGAGCGCGATCGCCCTGTCGGTGGCGCCGAGCAGCAGCGCGCCGGCATCCGAGCTGATCACGCCGCCGTCGAACGCGCCCACCACCGCACGGCCGTCCACGGTTCCGAAATCCAACGAATCCTGCCAACACTCTGTCGCCATCGGGGAGTTCCTCTGTCTCGCGCCAAGCCGTTGTCGCACAACTAGCTTTCGCTGATTCGGTGCCCCGATGGATTAGATTCGGTGAGAAAGGCGGACTAGCCGGACACTCATGGGCTGACGCTCTGTACGCTTGCGCCGCGGTGTGCTTGCTCGGCGGCGCACCGTGCATGCGTTGGCATCGTGGGCAGGCTTGCAACTGCCAGCATGGCTCGACGAGTGGAGGCGTTGGCCTCGCCAGGCTTGCAACTGCCAGCGTGGCTCGACGAGTGAGCGAAGGCGTTGGGCCTCGCGCCGCAGACCCTGTGGGGCGGTCCCGGTGGCTCGGCCACTGGTGGCGCCTGTAGGCGAAATGGTAGACTTCGGGGCGCTGGAGCGTGCTGGCCACGCGGAGAAAGCGTCAGGTGCGGCAGTCGCACTCGGCTACTCGGGCTCGTCCGGCCGAAGTATGCTCCCCGTACGCAGACGGTTCGGGTCCGCGACGAACGGGCGGTGACCCGGAACAACAGGGAATTCTGTCAGACATCAGTCCAGTCTGAGTGTCGGGGATCAACCTGGTCGCACAAAGCGCCACCCCATCAACCGCGACCGGCGCAGGTCGACCCAAGGCGTAGACGTTCCTACCTCCCGTCTCGCGGGGGACGTCGGTGCCGTCGCCGCCAGAGGGACACACGCTACCCGCCAATCCTAACCCCGCACCGGCCAACGGACACGACCCTCGCTCTCCGCGCGCTCCTGGCGAGCGATCTCCTCCTCACGCGTGGGCGTGTCCCACAGCCCGATTTCGGGCTCGGGCGGCGGGGGCGGCGGGCTGGGGCGCTGCGGCGGAGGCCGCCACCTCCCCTGATAGCTCGACTTGAATTCGGCCACCGCCCCTCGCTCGCCCAGCAAGGTCTCCTTGGCGGCGTTCACCTCTTTGGTAAGGTTTTCCGAACCGCCAACGTCGGGGTGGCACCCCTTTACCCGGCGTTTCCAGGCGTCCCGAATCTCAGCCTTCGTTGCATGCCGATTTAGGCCCAGCAGCATTAAGGCGTCGCTCTTGGTCATATGAACGCTTTCGGTCAGAACGTAGCCGACTGTGGCCTGCGCCCGCAGCGTCGCCGAGCGTCACCAACCCCACAGTGCGAAGCCCCCCTACCGGCCCCGGCCGGCGGACTTTGTCCAGGTGCCGCCAGAGCGTCGGGCTCAGGACTTCGTCTTGCGCACCGCCTTCTGCCGGCAGTAGGGCCGCTGCTTGCCCTTCTTCGGGGCGATCCAGTTGCACTCCGCCGTTCTGGCCCGGCACGCTTTCTCGTCCAGACCCTTGCACAGCGACGCCTTCTTGGTGGTCTGCGCCGCGGCATCGCCGAACATCAGCACCGCTGCGACCGCGGCCGCAGCGCCAAGGCCCCTCAAGAGGGGCGCATTCGCGCGCATGAGCTTGCCTCCATCCCACAGAAGTGCATACATTAGTGCACAGATGTTCTCGCGTCAACGGGAATTTTACCGTAAACCGAATTTCAGCATGGAATCGCGTCGGGCGCCGAGGCTGTCCCGGCGCGGACCAGGCTTTCCCGGGGAACGGCCGGCTAGGCGGACGGCTGCGCCTCGCGGAAATGGGCGATCGCGGGCCAGGCGCTGCTGGCGATCAGCTCGGCAAGCGCATGCGTTGTCAGGCCCTTGACGGGCAGGCGCTGGCGCCGGGCGAGGTCGGCGAGGCGGGCATCGGGCACGCCGACGGCAATCTCGACCTCGTCGCCGATGCGCTCCACCAGCATGCGCGCCACCTCCTGCTCGAACACCTCCACGGACACGGTCATGCGGTGCCGGCGCACGTCGGGCGCCCAGGCCGGCAGCGCCACCATCGCGAAGTGGGCCCCGGCCTGCGCCAGCGCCCCGTTGGCAGCGAGCAGCGCCGCGGCGACCACCTGATCGACCGCCTTCCACGCGATCTCGCTCGCCCACACCTCGGTGTTGCCCCCGGTCGCGGCCTGCACGGCAAGGCCCGCCGCCGGCTTGAGGCATTCGGAGAGCAGGTCGCTCGCGCGCGCCGTGCTCAGGCCTTGTGCCGCCACGCTGGCGTTCGCGTTGACGACGGCCAGATCGTCCTTGTGCGCCTTGCACCCGGCATGCAGCAGCCCGTCGGAGTCGAGCTCCAGCCGCAGCCAGGCGAGGCTCTCGCCGCCCACCAGCACCCGGCGATAGGCGCCATAGCGCCGGTTCATGCTCCAGGACGGCTCCCCCGGCGCTCCCAGCGCGACGCCGGCGCCCGCGAGCACGGCGTTCACCTGCTCCACCGCATCGCCGAGCACCGGCTGCAGCGCCGCCCACCGGGCGGCGGCGTCGGCCGCACTGGCGCCCTCGGGCAAGGGCACGCCGCGCGGACCCGCGTCGCCGCGCCCGCGGCCGGAGGTGCGTGCCACCGTGGCGATCTCGAGGTCCGCGTCGTGGGCGGCCAGCGCCTGGGCCTCGCGCTGCACGACGAACGTGTCGCGCCGGCGCTTTTGAACGTCGCGCCAGATCATGCCGACGCCGGCCGCGATCAGCGCACCGCTGAGCAGAAGGAGGACGGTGGTGCTCATGGGAACGCCGCCTTCAGCCGCCGGCCCCCGGCCGCACCTGCAGGGCGGCCACAGGGGCGGGATTGCGGCAATGCTACCGGCCCTGCCACTCCTCCTTCACCTCCATGCATCTGGTGCCGATGAAGCTGTTGATGTCGTCCACCGCCGTGCTGCGCAACAGCCCGAAGGTGTTGTCGGCCGCCGTGATCGACCACAGCGCCGATCTGGCCAGCGCCGGCGCCTCGATCCTGCCCCAGTTCAACCTGGCTTCGGTGGCCTTGCCTTGCTTGAACCTGATCCTGGGCCGGAGTTGCGCGACCACCTCGTACCTGTCCCTGCCGTTCTCGATCTGGCAGCGGATGGTGTGGGGGTCGAGCTGCATCTCGAGCTCGCGCTCCTGCATCGCCTTCACCAGCAGGTTGCGGTCGAGCCGCATCTCGCCGACGCAGCGCGTGTCGCCCCAGGGCCAGGACACCTTTCCGCGCGACAGGACCTTGTCGATCGCCTCCTTGCGCCAGGTCTTCTGCAGGCTGCAGCCCACCGGCCCTTCGGCGGGCTTGCCGGTGTGCAAGGTCGCGCACAAGGCGACGGCGCACAGCCGCCGGACCTCGCGCTCCTTCTTTTCCTCCTCGGTCTCCGGGGGCGTGGCTGCGCCGATCCTGGTGTCGGTGCCGCCGTCCTGGGCCGGCGCGTGCGCGGGCAGCGCGACGAGGGCGGCGAGCCCCAGCCCGAAGGTCATCGCGCAGACGGCGCCTCTCGGCATGGTCCTCTCACCCCCGTGCAGAATCCGCGCCCGAGGTCGCAAAAGCATGCAGGCAAAGTATGGCGGCTTTTCAAGAACCCGGCCAGACGAGACCGATACCGGAGATTAACAGCAAGCCGTGGACGAGGTGCTCGAAGCGCCGGTCGTCGAGGCGCCCGTAGAGCCGTTTTCCCACCCACGCCCCGAGCAGCGTCGCCGGTGTGGCCGCGATAAATGCAAAGATAGCCGTGCCCCCCACGAGCCCACGCATCACGCTCGCCACCAGCATGGCCGTGAGCAGCGTGAAGTTGAAGGCTTGGAAGATCACGCGCCGCTCGTCCTTCGGCCAGCCCCTGAGCGACGCCAAGATCGTCGGCAGCACGCCGGAGAGGCCGGCGAGCCCGCCCAGCACGCCGCCGGCGAAGCCGACGGCGGCCTCGATCCTGCGCTCGGTGACGGGCCGGGCCGCGGCGAGGCGCGTCCGGCCAGCCGCAAACAGCATGAAGGCGCAATAGACCACCAGCAGCGCCCCGAACCACAGCTTGAAGGCACCCAGGCTGATCAGGGGCAGCACCAAGGTGCCGAGGGGGACGCCAGCGAGCCCGGCGACCAGCATGGGCGCCAGGCGGCGCCACTTCACGGCGCCCCAGACGGTGGAGATGGTCGATGCGTGACCCGCGACCGAGCAATAGGAGGCGAGCTGGGCGGCCAGCAGCGGCTCCACGGCCTGCAGCCAAAGGGGCAGGCCCGTGAGCGCCGTCCCGAAACCGGTCAAGCCGTTTACGACCCCCCCCGCCAGCGCGCCGGCGAGGATGAGCGCCAGCACATGAAGGTCGCCGAGCGCCATCAGCTGCAGATCGGCCAGTTGTGCCGGCATCCCCTGTGCAGACATCGTCCCCCGCCCATCCCTCGCGCTGCCCGGAGCGTTTCTTGAAACTGCCCGGTTCATCACCATATCTTCGGCGCGAACACAACCAGCGCCTGCGAGGGCTGGGAGCGGAGGCCGCAAGGGTCCGCGATCGCCCTGATGTTCGGGGCCAAGGCCACGAGGAGGCTTGGCAAATGACGCGGATGTCGCCTCTTACGAGCCCGCTGTTCCTGGGCTTCGAGGAAATGGAACGGCTGATCGACCGGGTCGGCAAGGGCAGCGACGGCTATCCCCCCTACAACATCGAGCGGATTGCAGCTGCAGGCGAGGCCGACGGCAAGCTGGCCGGCGAGATGCTGCGCATCACGCTCGCGATTGCGGGCTTCCGGCGCGAGCAGATCGAGATCACCATAGAGGACAACCAGCTCAATATCCGCGGCCGGCAGGAGGACGACAAGTCCCGGCAATTCATCCATCGCGGCATCGCCACACGCCAATTCAGCCGCACCTTCGTGCTCGCCGACGGTATCGAGGTAAAGTCGGCGGATTTGAACGACGGACTGTTGTGTATCGATCTGGTGCGGCGCGAGCCGGAGCGCACGCTGCGCCGGATCGAGATCGGCCGATCGAGAGTCTGAGTCTTTTAGACGTCCGCGCCATAGTCGGCGCACGCGAATCGCCGGAAGATGGAGCGGTGTCGGACCCTCCGGGCCTGACACCACGAGGCAGCGGACGCCGGAGGCATGGTGTCAGACCCGGAGGGTCCGACACCTCTGAAAGGAGTGAGCGTCGTGGAAAAGAACGCACAGAAGCCCGAGTTGCCGGCTCCTCTCATGAGCATGAGCGAGCTGGCCAAGCTGGGCGGCGGCAAGGTCGCCTACATCAAGGTCATGAGCCACGACGAGGCCAAGGAGCTGTTCCCGGCGGTCGAGAACCTGCCCGAGGGCATCGACCTGTTCTCGCTGCACGCCGCCGACGGCACGCCGCTGGTGCTCACCGACAGCCGCCAGGCCGCCGTCGGCCATGCCCTGGGCGACGATCTGGAGATCGCCAGCGTCCACTGAGCGCAAGAAGGGCTCAGACCCCTCGCAAAATGGGGTCAGACAGCTCGCCGACGCGCTCGTGCAGATCATAACGTCGAGGCGAGGGGTCTGACCCCAGGGCCCGCGTTGCATGGACCCCACGAATCCCTGCCGAATTTGACCGCTGGCGCCCACCTCGAGCGGGAGGCACTCCGGGGCCTGGAGAGCGGGCGAGGGCATCCAGCGGCCTCGCCAGGCGCTCCTGGGGCCATACCACGGTCCCACCGGCCCGCGGGGCGAAAGGCCGAGCCGCAGCGCACCGAGTTGGCTCGTCAACCTTCACCCGCACCGGCTGCCTGACGCCGATGCCACGTTGCGTCAGCACACCAAATCACCAGCGGGCCTGGATGGCGCGCAGGAATTCGGGCCCGGCGCGGTCCAGCAGCTCCGCGGCGGCGTCCTCGGCGAGCTTCAGGGCCTCGGCCGGCGCACCCTCGCGGCGCGTCGCCCAGGCCTCGCCGCCGTCGGGGATGAGGATCATGCCGCGGAACGCGAACCGCCCGGCAGCGAGCTCGCCGAGCGCCGCGATCGGCATGCGGCAGGAGCCCTCGAGCCTGGCGAGGAACGCGCGCTCGGCCGTCACCGCGAGCGCCGTCGGCGCGTGGTTCACGGGCGCCAGCACCTCGGCCATGCCCAGGTCGTCGGCGCGGCTCTCGACCCCGATGGCCCCTTGTGCCACCGCCGGCAGCATCTCCTCCACCGGCACCGGCGCCGCCGCCTTGTCCTCGAGGCCCAGCCGCTTCAGCCCGGCCAGCGCCAGCAAGGTTGCATCGGCTGCGCCCTCGGCGAGCTTCCTGAGCCGGGTCTCCACATTGCCCCGGATTGGGACAACGGCGAGGTCGGGGCGCAGGTGCCGGACCTGGGCCTGCCGGCGCAGCGAGGAGGTGGCCACCACCGCCCCTGCCGGCAGCCCCGCCAGGCTCGAAGCCTTGCGGCTGATGAAGGCGTCGCGCACGTCCTCGCGCGGCAGATAGCACCGCACTGCCAGGCCGGCTGGGAGCAGGGTGGGCATGTCCTTCATGGAATGCACGGCGATGTCGATCTCGCCGGCCGAGAGCGCCTCCTCGATCTCCTTGGTGAAGAGACCCTTGCCGCCGGCCTCGGCCAGCGGCCGGTCCTGGATGCGGTCGCCCGAGGTCTTGATGACCTTGACCTCGAAGGCGAGCCGTCCCGGGCCGTGCGCGGCCTCCAGCCGCTCCTGCACCTCGCGCGCCTGGGACAGCGCCAGAGGCGAGCCGCGCGTGCCGATGCGGATTTTCGCTGCTTGCAAGCGCCGATCTCCCGATGCTACGCGCAGATACGCAGCGCGGGCCCCGGCGGATCTGGAAGGGCCGGGTTGCCGCGCCCACGCATAGCACCCATGGAAGAGCGTTCCAACAGCACCGGCGGCGAGCGCCCGGCCCTGGTTCTGGGCATCGAGACCAGCTGCGACGAGACCGCAGCTGCAGTCGTCGCCCGGGCGCCCGACGGCACCGGCCGCATCCTCTCGAACGTGGTGCGGGCGCAGTGGGAGGAGCACCGCCGCTACGGCGGCGTGGTGCCGGAGATCGCCGCCCGCGCCCACGTCGAATGCCTGGACGAGATCGTGGCGCAGGCGCTGCGGGAGGCCGGCATCGCCTTCTCCGGCCTCGACGGCGTCGCTGTGACGGCGGGGCCCGGTCTGATCGGCGGCCTGCTGGTGGGCGTGACGACCGCCAAGGCCATCGCCCTGGTGCACGCCCTGCCGCTGGTGGCGGTCAACCATCTGGAGGCGCACGCGCTGACCGTGGGCCTCACCGAGGGCCTGCGCCCGCCGTATCTCCTGCTCCTGGTCTCCGGCGGCCACACGCAACTCCTGACCGTGCGCGGCGTCGGCCACTACGAGCGTCTCGGCACCACCATCGACGACGCCCTGGGCGAGGCCTTCGACAAGACGGCGAAGCTCCTGGGCCTCGGCTTCCCCGGCGGCCCGGCCGTGGAGCAGGCCGCCGCCCGCGGCCGGCCGGGCCGGTTCGCGCTGCCGCGCCCAATGGTCGGGCGGGCGGAGCCGCATTTCTCCTTCGCCGGGCTCAAGACCGCCGTGCGCCGCCAGGCGCAGGCGCTCGCCCCCCTCAGCGAGCCCGACATCGCCGACCTGTGTGCCGACTTCCAGGCCGCCGTGTGCGACAGCCTCGCCGACCGGGTGCGCCGCGCCATGGAGCTCGAGCGGGGGTCAGACCCCTCGCACCCAACGCTTCGATCTTCATCGACCAGTCGAGGCGAGGGGTCTGACCCCCGTCACCTCGTAGTGGCCGGCGGCGTCGCCGCCAATCGCCAGATCGCCGCCGCCCTCGCCGAGGTCGCCCGCGCTCAGGGCTATGCCCTGCACGTCCCGCCGCCGGCCTTGTGCGGAGACAACGCCGCCATGGTGGCCTGGGCCGGCGCAGAGCGCCTGGCGCTCGGCCTCATCGACGGCCTCGACGTGGAGGCCCGCGCCCGCTGGCCGCTGGACGCGCACGCCCCCCCAGCCCTGGGCGCCGGCAAGCAGGGCGCCAAGGCTTGATCCACAAACTGGTGGCGGGCTCCCTCTCCCCGCTTTTGCGGGGAGAGGGTCGGGATGAGGGGCAGCCAAGGGCTCCAACCCATCCGCAGCGCTTTTTCGGCCTCCGTGTCTTCGACTTTGAGTATCCTTCTGGGGAGGTGTTCCCTTGGGGCTGCCCCTCACCCTAACCCTCTCCCCGCAAAAGCGGGGAGAGGGGACCGGACGGCGTCCCGGCAATCGATCGCGGAGAACGCAGTGGCCTTTGACAGCATCGGCATCGTCGGCGCGGGGGCGTGGGGCACGGCGCTGGGCCAGACCATGCGCCTCGCCGGCCGCGCCGTGCTGATCTGGGCGCGCGAGCCCGAGGTGGTCGCCGAGATCGAGGCGAGCCATACCAACTCGGCGTTCCTGCCGGGAGTCGCCCTCGATCCCGCCCTGCGGGCCACCCCCACGCTCGCCGATGTCGCGGCCTGCGATGTCGTCCTCATGGTGGCGCCGGCCCAGCATGTGCGGGCGGTGGCAACCGAGCTGGCGCCGCATCTGGCGGAGGGCAAGCCTCTCGTGATCTGCGCCAAGGGCCTGGAGCAGGCGACCGGCAAGCTGCTGGGCGAGGTGGTGGCGGAGGCGCTGCCGCAGGCGGCGCTCGCCCTGCTGTCGGGGCCCAGCTTCGCCGCCGACGTGGCCCGCGGCCTGCCCACGGCGCTGACGCTCGCCTGCGCCGACGAGGCCCAGGGCGCGCGCCTCGTCGAGGCGCTGGGATACCGGCACTTCCGCCTCTACCGCTCCACCGACCTCGTCGGCGTGCAGCTCGGCGGCGCCGTCAAGAACGTGCTCGCCATCGCGGCGGGCATCGTCGAGGGCAAGGGCCTCGGCGCCAGCGCCCATGCCGCCCTGGTGGCCCGCGGCTTTGCCGAGCTGCGCCGCTTCGGCACGGCGCTCGGCGCGCGGCCGGAGACTCTGATGGGCCTCTCCGGCCTCGGCGACCTCCTGCTCACCTGCGGCAGCCCGCAGTCGCGCAACATGAGCCTGGGCCGCGCGCTCGGCCAGGGTCAGACGCTGGAGGCGGTCCTGGGCAGCCGGCGCTCGGTCAGCGAGGGCGTCTACACGGCGGCCGCCGTCACCCGGGTCGCGGCCGAGCAAGGCCTCGACATGCCGATCTCCGCCGCCGTCAGCGCCATCGTCGCCGGCAGCACCACGGTCGACGCCGCCATCGAGGCGCTGCTGTCGCGCCCGTTCAAGGTGGAGGGGTAGGGCCGTACACGCCGGCAGCTCTCCCCCGGAATTGAAATGCCGGGGAGAACAGCCTACAGACAGCCTGCAGCATGAGACCCTCGGCACCTGCGGAGGCACCCGTGGCGAAGAGCGCATCGAAGGCCAAGAAGACAACCGTGGCCAAGCCGGAGAAGGCCAAGTCCAAGGCGGGGGCCGACCGCAATCCCGAGGAGCGTGCCGGCCCGGCCTACTGGCTGTTCAAGACGGAGCCCGACGGGCACTCCTGGGAGATGCAGAAGGCGCGCGGGCAGAAGGGCGAGCCCTGGGACGGCGTGCGCAACTTCACGGCCCGCAACAACATGACGGCGATGCGCCTGGGCGACCTCGGCTTCTTCTATCACACGGGCGAGGAGAAGCAGGTGGTGGGCATCGTCGAGGTGTGTGCTCTGGCCCACCCCGACCCGAAGGACGACACCGGGATCTGGAAGTGCGTGGACGTGCGCGCGGTGTGCGATGTGCCCAAGCCCGTGACCCTGGCGGCGGCCAGGGCCAACCCCAAGCTCGCCGCCATGGCGCTGGTCAAGACCGCGCGCCTCTCGGTGCAGCCCGTGACGCCCGAGGAATGGGCGGAGGTCTGCCGCATGGGCGGCCTCGACCCCCACCGGCTGCCAGCCCGATAGCCGGAACCGCCGCGACCGTTCGACCCTGGCCGCCCCACTGCGCCTGCGCGTCCGCAGAGCCGCCGCGTGGCGATCGAAGGCATCTGCGTCAGTTTAACGCAGACCGCACCGGCGCGCACGGTCGAGCGGCTTGCACACAAGTTGCTCAGATGCAGCGTGTGCAACACTATCGTCCAGCGGTACTGCTTTGGTCGAATTGTTGAACCGGTCGAAGCAGCGGAACGTCAGAGGGAGAGGCGCGTCCTCTCTGTCAACAGGTTAGGCACTGGAAGGACGGCGAGAGCCTAATCGCGAGGCACTACCATGCAGATGTCCAATCGAACCGATGAGTTCTGGTCAGACAGCTATCGCGGCCACACGATTGCAACCCTGAACCATGGCAAGGGGTGGCTGGTCTATCTCGACCATGTCCTGCAGCACGGCAAGCTCTTCGTCACGGCGGAAGCGGCAGTGAACTGGCTGAGGCAGCGCATCGACGCGGCGGCAGCTGGCGCCCACTGAGGATGACCGCCGGCTCCAGGTCGGCGCCTATCTGGCGAGCCGCGCCCTGATCAGACCGAGGATCGCGGTCAGGATGCCACCGCTCACGCCGCCAGCGAGCACCGAGCTGATGAAGGTGCCGAGATCCAGGCCGCCTGCCCGCACGGTCGCGAGCCCGAGCAGACCGCTCAGAAGGTAGCCACCAACGCTCCCGCCGACCGCACCCGCAAGGGTGTTCCCGACCGGTCCGAGATCGATGTTCCTCGAAAGGTTGCCGGCGATGTTGCCGCCGGCCGCGCCGGACAGCAGCTGGATGACGAGGTCGAGGATATCCATGGATCGCCTCCGTTTTCGCTCGGCCAACCCTACACCGCGCCCTGAACCGGCAAGATGATCGAGCATAAACGTGGTTGCCGCACTCGGCGGCCTGCGACGAGGCACGGCCAAGCCATTCGGCACGGCAACCCCCTCAGCTCTTGGGATCGAGATCGGCCGGGGAGATCAGCACCGAGAACTGCTCGCACCAGATGACGACGCTGCGGAACTTGGAAAGGTCGAGGCCGGCCGGGATGGCGTAACGCTGGCTGCCCTTGAAGGCGCGCAGCCGCCCGAGATCGACGAACATCTCATCGCGCAGGTCGCCGGAGGACCGGATCGGCGCCTTGGGAACCAGGTAGACGTGGTACTTGGGGCCGGGGCCGACCTCGAAATCGGGCCCCAGGAACACGCTGTCCCGGCGCACCGTCACGCTCCCCTTGCCCCAGTGGATCGGGTCGCTCGGGTTGGCATGGATGAACGTGCCCTCGGCCAGGACCGGCGCGGAGCGGTCCACCTCGTTGAGGTGCTCTGCCGCCGGCGGCGGCGGAAACACGAACGGGAACAGGAAGAAGCCCAGCGCCACGCCGAAGCCCGTACCCAGCACCCCGCCCGCAAGCAGGAGGGCGAGCGACCGCCACCACATCCCGAGCCTCCCCGTCCATCGCCGCAGCCGTTGCGGCAATCCTACAACGGACAGCGGCCCGAGAGTCGGCTCTCGCGCTGACGTGAACGGCAGAGAGCGCCGGCCCGAAGCGGTTGGACGACCAGCGCGGAGATTTGCTATCCGCTACTCTAAGGGGAGGGCTCGATCAGTGCGCGTCGTGCGTGCGTTGCGTCGGGCGAGCCGCCTCCCGGCGATCGGAGGATGGCAGCGTGCTCGACCCCAAGCGCATGTGGTACCTCGTTGGCGCGGTGGCAGTGGCGGGGATCGGCCTCAGCTGGATGCGGCAGGCGTCACGGCCCGCCCCCGCCGAGCCCGTGGCCATCGTCGCCACGCCGGACGGCCGCGAGGGCAACACCGCGACCCTCACGCGCAGCCAGTGCCTGGCGCTCCCCAACCGCGTGTGGGTGGCGCTGGAGGAGGGGGCGGAGTGCATCGCCTACATCGCCCCGGACACCCGCGCGAGCGGCACCATCGCGGTGCTGTTCTTCGAGGGCGACGTTCCCGAGGCGGATATGGCGCCCGCCAGGATGAGCGTGATGGTCGCCGCCTATCAGAAGCACATCACGGCGGCCCAGCGCCATTTCGGCGTGCCGTTCATCGTCGTCGGCCGCCCCGGCCTCATGGGGTCCAGCGGCTTCCATCAGATCGGCGGGCTGCGCGACGAGGGCGAGGTCATGAACGCCGCCATCGACGGCATCAAGGAGCGCTACGGCTACCAGCGGCTGGCGCTGGCCGGCCAATCCGGCGGCGCGCGCATCGTGGCTCAGCTCCTGGTGCTGGGGCGCCGCGATATCGCCTGCGCGGTGATGGGCTCGGGCGCCTACGGCGTCCCGCTCGCCAGGGGCGGAGGACACATCACGACCAACATCTTCGGCAAGCCGGGGCGGAGGTACCTGGTGCCCATGCATCATGCCGAAGGCATCGCCTTCGCCGCCGATCGCCGCGCCTTCGTGATCGGCGATCCGCGCGACGTGCGCACCCCCTTCCCCGGACAGCGCGAGTGGGCCGAGAAGATGCAGGCGGGCGGCCATCACGCCGTGCTCCTCGAAGGGTCGGCGCGGGACCCGGAGCATCACGGGCTCAGCGCCACCGCGCTCAACGTCGCGGCCCTGTGCGCGAGCGGCAAGACCGACCAGGAGATCGCCGCGCAGGTGGCGGCCGACCGCCAGCTGCGCCGCTGACGCCGATCCGAAATCGGGTCGGCGCTGCCTGGCGCCCGGAGTAGAGTCCCGGAACACATCGGGATGCCACGCCATGGTACGAGCCGCACTGAAGGACGCTACGGGGACACCCCCGGCGGCGCCAGCCGCCGTTGGGCGCATCGCCTGGCCGGAGGTGGCGGCGGAGCTCGACCTTGCCGGCTGCGCGACGGTGGGCCCGCTGCTTTCCCCGCCCCAGTGCCGCGCGCTCGGCACGCTCTATGCCTCCGAGCCTCCGTTCCGCAGCCGGGTGGTGATGGCGCAGCACGGGTACGGCCGCGGCGAGTACAAGTACTTCGCCTATCCGCTGCCCCCGCTGGTCGAGGCCCTGCGCACCGCCCTCTATCCGCCCCTCGCGGCCATCGCCAACCGCTGGAGCGAGGCGCTGGGCCTGGAGGCGCGCTACCCCGCGGAGCACGCGGCGTATCTGGAGCGGTGCCATCGGGCGGGGCAGATCCGGGCTACGCCGCTTCTCCTGCGGTATTCGGCCGGGGATTACAACTGCCTGCACCAGGACCTCTACGGCGCGCACGTGTTCCCCCTGCAGGTGGCCGTTCTGCTGTCCGAGCCGGGGGCCGACTTCACCGGCGGCGAGTTCGTTCTCACCGAGCAGCGCCCGCGCATGCAGTCGCGCGCCGAGGTGGTGCCGCTGACACAGGGCGAGGCCGTGATCTTTCCGGTTCGCGAGCGCCCGGTACGCGGCACGCGTGGCCTCTACCGGGTCAACATGCGCCACGGGGTCAGCAGGCTGCGTTCGGGCGAGCGCCACACACTGGGGCTGATCTTCCACGACGCGCAATAGCACCACGCGCCCCTCGGCGGTTGGGGAATCGCCTGCCTCCTGGGTGCCTTCCCCGGAAAACCGGGGCGCCGGCCGTTCCCCACACCCCCTCAGACTTGCCCCGCGACAAATTGAACATCGTTAAATTGAACGCTTGCGCAGCTCAAGGATCAAATCTACTTAATGAACATCGTTCAAACAGCGGAGCTCAGGCCATGTTGAAGCTGTTCGCCACTCTGGCACGGGGCGCACTTGCGGATGCAGAGGAGGCCGTGTTCGACGCCAACGCCATGCGCGTGCTCAGTCAGCAGCTGCGGCACGCAGCCGGCGCGCTCGAGCAATCGCGGCGCGATCTGGCCCGTGCGATGGCATACCAAGCCTCGGAGGACCGTGCGATTGCCATGCTGGGCGAGCGTATCGTTGCGCTCGAAACCAGCGGCCGCAAGGCCATCGAGGGCGGCAGGAACGACCTTGCCGAGGAGGTCGCCGTCGAGATCGCCGCCCTCGAGGACGAGCGCAACGGGCGCTGTCAGGCGGCCGACCGGGGCAGGGACGAGATCGCGCGGCTCCGGCAACTGGTGGACGAGGGACGCAAGCGCCTCCTCGCGCTGCGCCGCGGCCTGGAGCTCGCGAGGGCCCAGGACGCGCTCAACCGCGCCGGCGCCAACGGCCGCCGTGCCATTGCCACCGGAACGGGTGCGCTGCGGGAGGCCGAAGCCACACTTGCAAGAATTCTCGCAACCCATGCCAAGGAGCAGGACATCACGACGGCGCTCGACACGATGGAGAGCACGGCCTCTGGCGGCGACCTCGACGTGCGCCTGGACAAGGCGGGCTTCGGCTCGGTCGAGAGGGTCAAGCCCGCCGACGTGCTGAAGCGGCTGCAGTCCAGCGCAACGGCCAAGTCCCTCAGCGCGCCTTGATCCCGTCGCCACCCAAATCGAGCACAATCTCAACCAGGAGTCCCTCTCATGACGATCAACCACTCTCACGTGGCAACCTTCAGCCCGAACACGGGCGCCTGGATCAGCTTCAGCTACATTCAGTTCGTGATCTCGCTGGGCATGTCGGCCTTGGGCATCTGGTTCATGCCCGTTGAGCTGACGATCAAGGGCTATCTGGCCATGGCTCTGCTGTTCAAC
>Ga0209382_10006660_pt1 | contig 14830 bp, 9 predicted proteins | sample SoiMetdeltSBSDD5_FD_187599 | JGI IMG/M metagenome (GOLD analysis project Ga0209382, IMG submission 187599) | Bulk soil microbial communities from a Populus tree surrounding site in Tennessee, USA - Soil MetaG P. deltoides SBSDD5 (SPAdes) (version 2) | ecosystem: Environmental > Terrestrial >... | reverse complement strand
AGTAGAAATCTATTTGGCCTTTGTTGATGTTCCGTTTGCCGATCATCAGCGGGTTATCTTTATCACCCAGCGGCTTCTGCTGTGTTTGTCCGAGCGCCGATGACGCGATCAGAGCAAGCGGGGCGAAAACCAAAGTCACTTTTTGTAAAAACCTGGTATTCATTGTTCTTCTCCTACGTTTCGATCAGGGCTGCCGCCTGATTCACTTCCTGTTATTTCATGACCACCCGGCGATCCGGAGCGGGTCATAAGAAAATCTCATCACCCTCAGGGCCTCCGGGAGTGAAAGTAATGAACGGTCCCGCGCCGGGGCTGAGGCTAACCGGGTTCTTCAATTTCTCGCCACCACATTTAAATCAATGGGAGGTAAATCGCGGTCAATGGCGTAACCAGACGCATGAGCGACCCTATGATTTTCTTGTGTGTCTCCGCTCTTGAAGAAAATAAAGCGAGCATTGGAAGTTTTCCGCCGCCGAATCGCTGAAAAGCTGTTTGAAAAGTTAGACGATCAATTCGATCTCAGAACTTTCCAAAAAGCTTCTACGGCAATGCAATGCTTCGCCAAGATAGACAAGCTCATTTCTTTGGCAAACGGTTTTTTGAGAAGTAGCCCCTGGGCTGGAATCAATGGCTGATTTGGACGACCGAATGGAAAGCTTGGTGTAGGCTCAGGCGACAGGGTAATTCTCAATAGTCGCGACATCGAGCGCGTTTTTTCGGGCAAACTCTAACAGGGCAAGCGGTCACGACATCGAGCGCGTTTTTGCGAAGCGCGCATGATGTCGTGACTATTGAGAGATAGCGCCTATAGACAGGGCGTCGTTTTATTCGGTGCGCAACGCCGTCATCGGATCAACCTTCATCGCCCGCCGCGCCGGAATGTAGCAGGCCGCGAGCGCCACGGCCGCGAGCAGCAGCGGCACGACCAGGTAAGTCAACGGATCGGTAGCGCTGACCTGGTAAAGCAGGCTGTTGATGATTCGTGATGCGATGAACGCCACGATCAGCCCCGCGCCCAGACCGTCCGCGACCAACATCGCGCCTTGCCCGATCACGAGTTTCAACACATCGCGCGGGCGGGCGCCCATCGCTATGCGGATGCCGATCTCGCGCGTGCGCTGGCTCACCACATAAGACATCACTCCGTAGATGCCCACGCTCGCCAGGACGAGCGCCAGCGCCGCAAAGATTATGAATAGCGCGCCCGAAAGCCGCCGTTGCCAGATAGTGTCAGCGATGCGCTCCTCCATCGTGACGATGTTGAAGGTGGATTGTTCCGGATCGCTCGCCCAGACGGCGCGCGTCGAGGCCTCGGCCAACGCCAACGGAGTTACCTTCGTGCGCAGCAGCAGGTACATGTTGCTGTCCCCCACCTGCTGGTAAGAGACATACAAATCAAGCCCGCCTTCGCCCGCTATCTCTTCGTGTTTGACATCGCCGACGACGCCGACAATCGTCGTCCACTTGGATTGCGAATTGACGCCGCCGACTTTCAGCCGCTTGCCAATCGGATCTTGACCCGGCCATGCGCGCTCGGCCAGCCGTTGGCTAACCACGCCGACCCGTTCGGTCTCCGCCGTGTCAAACTCGTTCAGAAATCGCCCTTTGATCAATCGAACGCCGATCGTCGGAAAGTAGTTCGGGCTGACGCGCAAGTCGTTGAGATAGGGATTGCGCTGCTGCTCCTCCGCCGACTGACCTTCGAGGGTGAAGGTCAGCTTGCCCTCCTGCCGTTCGCTCGACAGCGGCAGGTTGCTGGTTATCGCGGCGGATTCGACGCCGGGCAGCGCGGCGAGCCGGTCGAGCAGTTGTTGAAAGAATTGCATCTGGCGTTCTGGCCCTTGCGCGTCGTTGTACTTACGCCATGGCAGCGCGACGCGCAGGGTGAGCAGGTTGTCGGGCCTGAAGCCGAGTTCGGCCTGCTGCAAGCGGAGAAAGCTTTTGACCATCAACCCCGCGCCGACCAGCAGTACGAGCGCGAGCGCGATTTCGGCCACAATCAGAGCTTTTCGCAATTGTTGGCGAGAGGCTCCTTGTGAACCTTTTGCGCCTTCCTTGAGCAATTCATTCAGGTCGGGTTTCGACGCATGGATCGCGGGAGCCAGCCCGGCGATCAGGCCGGTCAGGATTGAAACGGCCAACGTGAAGACGAGCACGCGCCAATCAAGCTTGATCGAGATCCACGCCGGCAATTCCGCGCGAACGAGCGAGCGCAGCAGCCTGGCCCAGCCCCAGCCCGTAGCCAATCCGACCAGACCGCCGACGCAGGCGAGTAATAGGCTCTCGGTCAGCAACTGCCGCATCAGCCTTGATCGTCCTACGCCCAGCGCCGTGCGGATGGCGATCTCCCGCTCGCGCGCCAGCGAACGCGCCAGCAATAGGTTGATCACGTTCGCGCAGGCGATCAGCAGAACGAATCCGACCGCGGCCAGCAGCAACCACAGGTAAGGCCCGACGTCGCCGACATAAAAATCGCGCAGCGGTTTGAGAGTGAAGCTCAATCCGGCATTGATGCTCGGATAAGTCTCGGCCATTCGCCGGCTGAACACGCCCAACTCCGCCCGCGCCTGTTCATAACTTACACCGGGCTTCAAGCGCGCGACCGCGTAAACGTTGCGCGCGTCACGATCCTTGTAGTTCGGCGTCCGATCGTTGATCGCAATCGAGCGGAAGAGTTGGACATTGCCTGGAAAATTGAAGCCCTGCGGCGCGACGCCGTGAATGACATAGAACGGCGCGGCGTCGAGCGTGATCTTGCGACCCAACACGTTCGGGTCGCCGCCGAAGCGCCGCTTCCACAAATCGTAGGTGAGGATGACGCCGAAGTTGCGTTCCAGATCGTAGTTCTCAGGCCACGGCCCGCCGTGCAAGAGCGGGACGCCCAGCGTGTTGAACAAGTCACGCGAAACCAGCACGGCGGCCAGTTCTTCGGGCGGCCCATCGCCGCTGTAGTTGTACTGCGCGCCTGGAAGGTACGGCGCGGCGCTCTCGAACACGGAGGTCTGCTCGCGCAAATCTCTCAGCTCGAGCATCGAGAGCCGCCCCTCTTCTTTGCCACGCAGCGTCGCGATGCGAACCAGGCGGTCGGCGTCACGGTAGGGCAGGGGACGCAGCAGCAGAGCGTTGACGAAGCTGAAGATGGCGGTGTTTGCGCCGATGCCCAGCGCGAGCGTCAGCGCGACGACGAAAGTGAAACCGGGCTTTTTTATGAGCATCCGCGCGCCGTAGCGCAAGTCTTGCCAGAGTGTTTCCATGAACGCCTCCCTGAATCGTTTCCCACTGATCACTCACTTCTCAACGCGACTATCGGATCAACCCGCATCGCGCGCCGCGCCGGGAACCAACAGGCCAACAGCGCGACGCCCACCAACGCCAGCGCGACGCCGAAGAAAATCAGCGGATCGTTAGCGCTGACGCCGTAAAGCAGATGCGAGACGGCGCGCGCCAGCAGCAGCGCGCAACAAAATCCGATCCCCGCGCCCGCGAGCGCAAGCTTCAATCCTTCGCTCAATATCAGCCGCAGCACATAGCGCGGATGCGCGCCTAGCGCCGTCCGAATGCCAATCTCGCGCGTGCGCTGTCCCACGGCGTATGACATCACGCCATCGGAATCTTTGAACGGCAGGGGAGTGAGCAACAGCGCATTGACGAAGCTGAAGATCGCCGTGTTCGCGCCGATGCCGAGGGCCAGCGTCAACACGGCGATGAAAGCGCCCAGAGGCTTCTTCAGCAAGCCTCGCGCACAGTAACGCAGGTCCAACCACAAAGTCTCCATCGGTTTCTCTCAATAAAATGAATGATTCTTTCAGGCCGGTGAGCGCCGGTCCCTGCCATCATTAAGCCAGTCGCGCAGCATCTTGACGACGCCGCGTTTGCCGGGGCCGACGTAACGGGCGCGCCGTTTTTGATATTCGGCCAGGATCAACGCCGCGCGGGATTTGATCGCGCGGTCTTCCTCGCGCCCTTCATGGCCTTTTGGCACGGCCCAGACGAAGTGGCGCTCCTCCGCGAGGAAGGTCGGGATCGAGTAGAAGTCGCGCTCGACGAATTTGCCTGTGCGCTGCTGCTCTTCGCCCGCCGCGACGAAGAAGTCCACGGCGTAGAGCGGAAAGCCGAACAGGTACCCCAACCCGCGCCAACGGGGGCTTTGCTGATCGTGCTCAATCGTCATCAGAACTTCCATCGGATGCGCGCTCGGCGTGATTCCGTAGGGCGCGAAGAAATCCGGATATTGTCCGATCTTGCCGGCCAACGCCGGGCGGTTGAAGACGACGGCTTCGGCGAAGCGAATCTTCTCTTTGGTCTTCTCGTCATCGTAAATCGCCGCGAAATGCTGCACATCGGCGTAAAGCTCCTCACCGCATCGCCAGACCGAGAGCAGGCGGCGCGTCTCTTCGATCTGCGCCAGGTCGGGCTTCTCGACGGAAAATTTGAACGAGGCGAAGCCGCTGCTCATCGGTTTCAGGCCGCCGATGATGGTGTAGAGCGCCTCGGAGTCGAGAGCCTTCAGCAACAGCGCCTCGGACTTGGCGCGCAAATCGGCGGGCAGCCTTTCCGTCGGAAAGCATTCGCAGCGCGACGCTCCGGCGGCCGGCGAGTAGACGGCAAAAAGACAAATGATCGGAAAGAGAAGCCCGCGTAAAATACGGTTCATCGTAGTGATTCCTTTTCGTCAACAGGATTGTCATCGTCGCGCTCTACGGCCAAGACTACCGAGTGCGCGTGGCGCCGACCATCGAAAAACAACGATTGGTCTGGATGGCGCGGCGACCGGTCAATATTGTCGGATTAACAGCCAACCCCAACCGACGTCCCTACGCCCCCTCACCCAATAAAAAACGCCATTCGTTGAAAAACGGTCGCTCCTCCGGTCAAGGATCGCTAAATCAAATCGCATTCACCCGCAACCGCAAGCGGCGGCGTCGCGTATTCTGCGTGTGGAATCCCAACCGACAGATCACTCGAAAGGCTCAAACAATATGCGTCATCTGTTCATCGCAATCGCATTCTTCTGTATCGCTGCCCCTGCGGCGATCGCTCAATCGATAAACTCGCCCGTGGACAAGTTCCGCCAGCTCGAAGAGCTTCTACCAACGCCCAATGATTACCGCACCGCGTCGGGGGCGCCGGGGCACAGGTACTGGCAGCAGCGCGCCGATTACGTGATTGACGTCGAGCTTGACGACGCGAACCAGCGGATCATCGCTTCCGAAACGATCACCTACTTCAACAACTCGCCCGACACGCTGACCTACCTCTGGCTGCAACTCGACCAGAACCATTTCCGCAGCGATTCCGACGCCGCGCTCACGCAGACCGCGCCGAAGCTGGAGAGCCTGCCGGCGGCCTCGGTGAGCGCCCTGGTTAATCGCCGCGCCGATTACGGCTACAACATCACCGCCGTCAAAGACGCCAATGACGCGCCGCTACCGCACGCGATAGTCAAGACGATGATGCGCGTTGATCTGAAGGAGCCGTTGAAGCCGGGTCAGAGCGTCGTGTTTTCGGTTGGATGGAATTTCAAGATCGTGGATGCAAAGAAGACCCGAGCGCGCGGAGGGTTGGAATTCTTTCCACGCGATGGCAACTACATCTACGAGATGGCGCAGTGGTTCCCGCGAATGGCCGCTTACAACGATGTGACCGGCTGGCAGCACAAACAATTCCTGGGCAGCGGCGAATTCACGCTCGAATTCGGCGATTACAAGGTCCGCATCACCGCGCCCGAAGACCACATCGTCGGCGCGACCGGCGTGTTGCAGAACCCCGAAGCGGCGCTGACCGCAACGCAACGCGAGCGTTTGAAGCGGGCCGAGACGGCGACGAAACCCGTTCTGATCGTCACTCCCGCCGAGGCCAAGGCAAACGAATCGCGAAAACCGACTGGCAAAAAGACGTGGGTCTTTCACGCCGAGAACGTTCGCGACTTCGCCTTCGCCTCGTCGCGCAAATTCATTTGGGACGCGCAGCTTTTTAAAGCCCCCGGCGTCACCGAATCTAAGGGCACGCTGGCGATGTCGCTATACCCGAACGAAGGCAACCCGCTGTGGGAGAAGTACTCGACGGCGGCGATTATCCATACGCTCAACGTATATTCGCGCTATTCGTTCGTCTACCCGTATCCTGTCGCCATCTCGGTCAACGGCCCCGTCGGCGGGATGGAATATCCGATGATCTGCTTCAACGGCCCGCGGCCCGAAGCCGACGGCACGTACCCGGCGCGCACGAAATACGGCTTGATCTCCGTCGTCATTCACGAAGTCGGCCACAACTACTTCCCGATGATCGTCAACTCGGACGAGCGCCAGTGGACGTGGATGGACGAGGGCTTGAACACGTTCCTGCAATACCTGGCCGAGCAGGAATGGGAGCCGAACTACCCGTCGCAGCGCGGCGAGCCGAAAGACGTCGTGGATTACATGATCGCCGACACCCACGACCCGATCATGACCAATTCGGAGTCGGTGATCGCGCTCGGACCGAACGCATACGCTAAGCCCGCGACGGCGTTTAACATCCTGCGCGAGACGATCCTGGGCCGCGAATTGTTCGATTTCGCGTTCAAGACCTACGCCGAGCGGTGGAAGTTCAAACGCCCGATGCCCGCCGATTTTTTCCGCACGATGGAGGACGCGAGCGGCGTTGACCTGGACTGGTTCTGGCGCGGCTGGTTCTACACCACCGATCACACCGACATCGCCGTCGAAGGCGTGAAGCTCTACAACATTGACACTCGCAACCCCGACGTCGAGAAGACCGTCGCCAAACAGCAACGCGCATCGGAGCCCGTAACGCTCTCGGCGCAACGCAACAAGGCTCTGCCGAAGCTGACCGAAAAGAACTCGGCGCTCAACGACTTCTACAACTACTATGACCCACTCAACGTCACTGAACGCGACCGCGCGGCTTATCAAGCCTTCCTCGCGTCGCTCAGCGATGAAGAGAAGAAGCTCTACGACACGGGGGTGAATTTTTACGTCGTTGACCTGAAGAACATCGGAGGCTTGGTGATGCCGGTGATCTTCCTGATCGAATACTCCGACGGGTCGAAGGAAGAGATGCGCATCCCGGCTGAAATCTGGCGGCGCAACAACATCGCGGTCTCGAAATTGATTGTCACGCCGAAGGAGATCAAGAGCATCTCGCTCGACCCGCGGCTGGAGACCGCCGACACCGACCTCAGCAACAACTTCTGGCCGCCGCGCCCTGTGAAATCGCGCTTCCAGATATTCAATGAGAAGAAGATGGCCAACCCGATGCAGGAGGCCGAGGGGAAGACGAAGATGCCGTGAGGAATTTCGGATGAGGTTCAGATCGAACAATCAGTGGATGATGGCATTGTTGCTGTTCGGACGGCTCATTTCGGACGGCTCATTGTTTCGGGGGACCCGTCCCACCCTGTTTACTTCACCACGACGACGATCGAGTACAACCAACCGGCGCAATCGATCACGATCACAATTGAGGCTTATGGCGAAGACTTCGAACACGCCGTCAAACAACACGCGGGCCGCAGCGTTAACCTACATGGCGCCGCATCAGGCAAAGGATCGACTGAAGTGATGACCTATTTGAATGAAAAGTTCGTGTTGAAAGACCGCGCCGGGCGCGGCGTTGCGCTGACGCTGGCCAAATTCGAGAAGCCGTTTGAGAAGTCGGACGATCAATTTGATCTCAGAATTTCTCAAACGGCTTTAATGGCAATGCAATGCTTCGCCAAGATAGCCGAGCTCATTTCTTTGGCAAACGGCTTTTCAACAAATAGACCTGGGGCAGGAATCAGTAGCTGGTTCGGGCGGCTGAACGGAAAGCCTATTTGGCGTCTAAAAACCTGGCGCGGCTCTTCATGAACGAAATTAGATCCTCCAGCGATGAGAAAGTATGAAGCTCGCCTTCGATGATCAATTGCCACACCGTGCGCCCGTCGTCGAACAGGACTTCCGTCTTAACCGCCAGCTCAGTCCCGTTGCGATGTACTTGAAAGCCATGCCGCTCCAGCGCGCGCGCTGTCCAATAGGCGCGCGTCTCCTCGCCCGTCACCCCAATCTCGCCAATCGCCGCGCGCCTGTGAATTTTGAATGAGCCGTCGCGCTGATCGAATTCAACGCCTTCGCTGGCGAAGGCCGCGGAGAAGGCGCCGCTCAGAACCATATCTTCCGGCATGCCGGCGCATATCTCTCCGTCCATCGGCAATAGCCAGATGCGGTCTGCGCTGCGTAACGCCAGGTCGAGGTCGTGAGTCGAAAGGAGAATCGCGTGATTCTCCCGGTGAGCAAGATCGCGTAGGATTTGCATCATCTCGATGCGGCGCGGCAGGTCGAGAAAGGCCGTGATTTCGTGGAGGATCATCACCTGCGGCTACTGCGCGAGCGCCCGCGCAACCATCACTTTCTGCCGCTCGCCGTCGGACAATTCGTCCACCGAGCGGCGCCCCAACTCGGCGGCGCCTACGGTCTGCATCGTCCAACGAATCACTTCGTGGTCCTTTTCCGTCAACGTCCCGGCCCAGTTCGTATGCGGATGTCGTCCCAGGGCGACAAGCGCATAAGCCGACAAGATCCCGACGGGCGCCCGCTCCGTCAGCACGACGCTGAGCCGCTTGGCCAATGCTCGCGACGGTAAGCGGTGGATGTCTTCGCCTCGCAAAAGAACGCGTCCCGCCAGCGGCGCCTGCATCCCGGCAATCGTCCGCATCAACGTGGACTTGCCCGCGCCATTTGGCCCCAGCAAGCAGGCCATCTCGCCTGCGCGCAGCGTCACCGAGAGGTCTTCAGCGACGATGAAGTCTGGCCGGCGGGCGTGGGAATAGCCAATCGTCAGTTTCTGCAGATCGAGCATTGGTTCGTTCATAGCTATTCACTCTGAGAATGGGGAGGTAGGTTCCATAAGCCTGGGACTTCGACGCGCTCACTCAAACCTGAGCGCGATTATCGGATCGGTCTTCGTCGCGCGCCGCGCAGGAATAAAGCAGGCGACAACCGCAACGCACACCAGCAACAATGACACTGCCACAAATGTCAGCGGGTCGGTCGCCGTCACGTCGAATAACAAACTCTTTACCAGGCGCGACAACGCCAATGCCGCGAGTAAACCAATCGCAACGCCGATGAAGACGACCTTCAGTCCTTGTCCGACGATCAGTCGCAAAACATCACTCGTTTGCGCCCCCAGCGCTATCCGCACACCGATTTCACGCGTGCGCTGGCTGACCAGATAGCTCATCACCCCATATATGCCGACCGCCGCCAACAGCAACGCCACGCCCGCAAACAGCGCGAAGAGCGCGCCCCACAAGCGCCGTTGCCAGAGCGCTTCACTGATGACTTCATCCATCGGTTGGATCTCGTTGATGGCGATGTCGGGATTGACTTCGTGAATGACGCGACGCGCTTGCGGGATCAGACTCGCCGGGTCGCCCTCGGTGCGCAGCAGAGTGTGAAAGGCCGGGACGGGCCATTGGCGGTGCGAGTAGTAAACTTCAACGCCCTTACCCGTCTCCGCCGCGTGCCATTTCGTGTCGCCGACCACGCCGATGACGCGATGCCAGAGGTTATCGGTGGAGAGCTTGCCGACCAGCAAGTTTTGCCCGACGGCTTCGCGCCCCGGCCAGAGCGCTTCAGCGGCGCTCTTGCTGACGATGCAGACCGGTTCCGAGTTCGGCGTGTCGTTGTCGTTGAAATTGCGTCCGGCCAGGAGCCGAATGCCGAGCACGTCGAAAAAGCTGGGGTCGACGTCTACGCCCATCACCGGCGCGTTCTGTTGTTGTTCCTCCCGGCTCTGGCCGACTGTGGAAACCTGCTGCTTCTCGCGTTGTTCAGGCCGATTCTTGTATGGGATGTCGTAACCGCCGCCGACTTTGACGACGCCGGGTAATTGGGCCAGGCGTTCCATCACGCGCGTCCAAGTGTCGGTGTAGGCCTTCACCAACTCTTCGCGCGTCGCGTTGGTCATAAAGCGCGAGGTGTAGATCGTCAGTAAATTACCGGTCCGGACGCCCGCGTCCACACGCCGCAAACGCATGAAGCTCTGCATCATCAGCCCCGCGCCGACCAGCAGCAGCAGCGAAATCGCGATCTCGGCGACGACCAGGCCGTTGCGCAATTTGTGCGAGACCGCGCCACCGCTATCGCCTTTCGCCCCCTCTTTCAACGCCAGGTTCAGATCGGCCCGCGACGCTTGCCACGCCGGAACCAGCCCGAAGAGCAACCCCGTCAGCACTGCGATTACGAAGTTGAAGAGCAGCGCCGTCCCGTCGATTTCAATTCGCATCCAGAAGGGAAGTTCGACCGGAATCAATCGCAGCAGTAACGCGAGCGCAGGCCATGCCAGCGCCAGTCCCAGCGCCCCCCCGATCAGCGCCAGCAGCAGGCTTTCGATCAGCAGTTGTTTCATCAACCGCACGCGCCCGGCGCCCAACGCGGCGCGAATCGCCAGTTCGCGTTCCCGCGCCGCGCCGCGCGCCAGCAACAGGTTGGCCACGTTGACGCAAACGATCAGCAACACCATTACGACCGCGCCGAGCAGCAGCAACAGGTAGGGGCGCACATTGCCGACCTCGGCGTCGCGCAGCGGTGTGAGCCGCAGTTCCACGCCCTGATTGGTCGTCGGGAATTCGCGTTCGAGGCGCCCGGCCAGCATGTTCATCTCGCTCTGCGCCTGCGCGAGCGTCACGCCGTCTTTGAGCCGCGCAACCGCAGTGTGCGGACGGAAATCGCGCCCCTTCCAGAATTCGGTTTTATAACCGGCGTAGCGCGCCTGCAAGGGGACCCAGATGTCCGAGCGTTCGGGAAAACGGAAGTCCGGCGGCGCCACGCCGATGATCGTGTAGGTCGCGCCGCGCAAGCGGATCACGCGACCCACCACGTTGCGGTCTCCGCCGAAGGTCGTCTGCCACAAACCGTAACTGAGCACGGCTTTGAGCACATCGCCGCCGATTATGTCTTCTTCGGGTTTGAAATTGCGCCCGATGATCGGGTTGACGCCGAGCGTGTCAAACATCCGCGCCGTTACGAATGTCAGCCGTACCGATTGCGACGGGCCTCCTCCGGTATTGAGGATCGCCGGATAGGTGATGTGCAATCCGAAATTGTCGAAGCTTTTCGTGTAGCGCTGCCAGTCGTCTAAATCGAGTTGCGACGCGCCCTGCACGCTGCCGGTCGTTTTGGCGTAGACGCTCTCGATTTTGACCAGCCGGTCGGGATCGGCGTAAGGAAATGGGCGCAGCAGAATGCCATATATCAGACTGAAGATCGCCGTGTTCGCGCCGATACCTAACGCGAGTGTCAGCGAGACTACTGCCGTAAAACCGGATTTCTTCATCATCGAACGCAGCGCATAACGCGCGTCCTGCCAGAATGTTTCCATGTTGCGCCTCCGTCGTGGAAAGGAAGAAACGGAGGCCCCAGTGTATAAACAGCCGAGCGATGGCGCGCCTTATTTTCAATGACTGGCTTTCAGCGTGGGATGAACGGCTGTTTCTCGCTGTTGGTTGCTTGCAGAGGGAAAGGGGGCAGAACTCTAGCGAACCCTCGCACGCCTAACCGTTCTGATTTACCACTCATCGGTCTAGCAGTTCCATCCATTGAAAAATGCTCGACACTTTATGCCCTCTCTGTAGACTGAGGCGAGTTTTCGGGCGTTTTAATAACCACTGCATTGACAATGGTTGTCATCACGCATCATTCATCTATCTTTGAAGCAGTGGCAGTACTCCCCATCTTAATGTTGTCGATATTTCAGAGTAATCTGATCGCGTTATCCACCAGGCGGATGACAGGCCGCGCAACTTCGACACAACCGGCGGTTGACCAAATGCGCGCAGTCAATCGGCATCGCGCAGATTACCATTGCGGGCGCTTCCAGACGCGAGCCTTCTTCCATACACGACCGCACGGCTACGATCAGGCTCGCGCCGAACGCGAATAACGAGAGCGGCCGCCATTGTTTGTGCTGCAGCAGACCTGGACGACCAATTACACGGGCGCGATCAAGTCCTACGACAACACGCCAGAAGAGCAGGAGTTGAAGGAGTGGGCCCCCGCCCGTGTCGCGAGCCGGTCGGTAGACCTCCCTCACAAGTATGTCTACGTCCAGCAGGCGACGGCGCCGACGCCGGCGGGCGCCGTCCAGAAGATCAGCATTTATCTCATATGACATACACCGCCGTTTTCATGACCTGGCTGACGCTCATGCTGGCCTACCTGGCAGCGGGCGCGCTCCTGATCCCGTTCGAACACCGCCATGCGTACCAATCCTGCCCGAAGGACAGGGGCTATTACGTATCGAACCTCTTGTGGTGGGCCGTCCCGCTGACATGGTTCCTGGAGCCAGCGGTCTCAACCGCGCCGGAGAGGGCGGCCGGGGCGGTTCTGTTCGCCGCCGGCGCCGCGATGGTGATCTGGGCGCGCAGGGCCAACCCTTTTTTCCTCCCTATGATCCGCGAGCCGCGCCGGATCGTGGTCAACGGGCCGTACCGCTGGCTGAGGCATCCAGGCTACGCGGGCTTCGTCCTGATGGCGGAAGGTTCGTTTCTGGCGCTCGGCCATTGGGTGGGCGTCTTTCCACTCGTGGTCTGCATCAGCTTCATCGTCGCCCGCGCGCGGCGGGAAAACAGAATCCTCATCCATGCGGGCAAGTCTGAGTTCTACGACCAGTCCGGCGCCGAGAAGCCGGATTCGTGACGGGTTGTCATTCCGAAGCCGTTGATATATCGAATCGAAAGGCGCCGCTCAGCGGTCGCTCGCCGCGAAAACCCGACGGGAGATGAAGTCCTTGAGCAATGCAAGCGCGTCCTCGGAAAATTTGAACTCGACGCCGCCCCACTTGCCTTCAAGGCTTCTGGCTTCGAGCAACTTCCGCAAATCCTCGCGGCTGATCTCGCCTCGGGCCGACTCGGCAAGCAAGTTATTCAATTCGTAGAAGTCATTGCGGTAGTCCTTGACCGGGACCTCCAGCCGCGCCGAATCCATCGTCAGATGGAGTGTTGTCGCTTCCTTGAATGAACGCTGCGTGCGTCGCGTCGCGCCGCCTTTATACGATGCAAGGCCGAGCCAGAATATCGTGTCCCCGTTCGGCTCCTTCCCACGGAAAGACACGTTAGCCTGGACTGTCAACTTTGGGGCTCCCGCCCCCAGTTCGATCAGATCGCATTGTACGGTCGTCGTATCGGCCAGGCGGTCGTATTTGGCTTCGACCTGACCGACGCGGGTGGTCTGGTACTCTTGCGGGAGGGCAGGGAAGACCGCCAGTAAAAGCAGTGCGGCGCTATAGGCTGGTTTCATGACTTACCTTTCTTCTTCGGTTTCGGCCCGGGTTCCAAGTCAGGCGGTGGCGTTCCTCGAATCCGCCTGAACAGTTACGTCATTTCAACTTCGGATTGATGTGTCGTCATTTTGCCTCCTATCGAAGCGCGGCATCCTACTTCATTACCGGCGGACACTTCTCTCTCTTTTCCTGCTCTCGCCGCCTCATCTCTTTTCTCGACGGCCACTTGAGCTTGCCGAGTTCTTCGTCTCCGTAATGGGGAACGGTGAAGACGCCCCTGTCGGAAATAAACGCCTCTCCTGAATGTCGGTCGACAATGACCCAATCAAGATCTACCAGAAGGGATTTCTTGTCTCCGCTTCCGTCAGGATTCTGCGGGTATCCGATCTTGGTGATTATGAAAGAGGGAAGCTCGGATTCGGCGGCGGCGGTGATGTCGCCTTTTTCCGCCCCAAACCAGCCGCTCGGGCCTGCATGAATGTCCTTGTGTTTGTTTGAGGGGAAAAGACGCCTGAAAAATCCAAGATAGCGCTGCGCGAATGTGTCTTTAAACGCGTGGTTATGAAACAGCGCCAACGACGCAGGCGCGCGTGTGAGGTTTACCGGCCGATACGCCTTGTTGTCGCCGGGCTGTCCGGCAACGATGGTGACCATCGCCATATCTTTATCGTAGCCGAGGTATCCTCCGCCTTCGCTCCGCTCGTTCTGAAGATCGAGGGATACGTTCCACCCCAGCGTGTCGAGAAATCCCGGCATATCGAGCGAACGATGGAAAATGAGAAGACGGCTGAGCTGGATATTGGTCAATTTACTCGGATCGACTCGCTCCGTGTAGGTTCGCTTTTCCTCTTTTATGAGATTCATCAGCCGCCGAACGGTATGATAGAGGCCATTCCTGTTCGCGTTATCAATCTCCCGCTCCAATTCTTTCACGAGGTCGTTGTGGCTTCGCTCGACGATGCGATCGATTTTGATCTCTTTGACACCCGCCAGAAGAGCTTGGCGGTTGATAAGGAGCTTACATTCTTCCTCGTTACCGGAGATCTCGGCGAGAAACATGATGTCGGCCACCTTTACTTCTTCGGCGAGCTCACGGACCATTTGCGCGATCCTCGCCCGTTTTTCCGGCGTGAGCGTCTGCGTGAGGACCGCGATGCGCTCCATATTCCAAACGTTCGAAGGGATCGGTGTTCCGATACTCCTCAAAAACTCTTTGGTCTCGCGGTACTGAGGAGACAGGTACGCTGAAAGCGCTTCCGCGTCATCCTTGAACTCCCTATACGAAAGTAGAAAGAGCCGAGCGGATTCCTGATTTAGATCTGCGCCGAATTCATCAAGCATCCGACGGAGAAACTGGGCGAATGTAGGGCACTTGATATCACTCGCGAGCCGGTAGGCCGCCAGGTTGTAGACGGCGGCGCTGAAGGGCGCGAAATCTTTCGGCTTCAGGTCGAGCCGCTGCACAAAAGAGTCGAGCGTCTGGAACGGGAGCTTATGCTCGGCGCCGAGAACCAGGAGTTGCAAGGCGGGTGCGAAAGCGTTTCCCGAATTATCGCTCGACGGGGCG
>Ga0209382_10006659_pt1 | contig 14831 bp, 12 predicted proteins | sample SoiMetdeltSBSDD5_FD_187599 | JGI IMG/M metagenome (GOLD analysis project Ga0209382, IMG submission 187599) | Bulk soil microbial communities from a Populus tree surrounding site in Tennessee, USA - Soil MetaG P. deltoides SBSDD5 (SPAdes) (version 2) | ecosystem: Environmental > Terrestrial >... | reverse complement strand
CTGAGGCAGGGTGTCGGTGGCGAGGAGCATGCGGAGAGCATCGCACAAATGCGCTGCTCGGAAGCTCGGAAGCTCGGAGGCTCGGAAGCTCGGAGGCTCGGAGGCTCGGAGGCTCGGAGGCTCGGAGGCTCCGCGGATTATCACGAGACGCCGAGTGTCACGTGGGACATACTGAGAAGCGTGTCGATTTTGAGGTGGCTCGGGCTGTCGGAAGGCCAGACCGCGGCAGCGGACAGCGTTGCCGAAATCGAACGGGCACTGACCGAGCTCGACCAGGCCGACGCACGATACCTGGCGTGCTTCGCGTTCATGCTTCAGCGCGTGGCTCGCGCCGACCACGTGATCACCGACGACGAAGTCGCGCTGATTCAGCGACTCGTCGCCGACCACGGCGGACTCTCGCCCGACCGGGCCGCGCTGGTTGCGCGAATTGCTCAAAGTCAGCATGTCCGCCACGGCGGCACCGAGGACTACCTGGTCGCGCGGCAATTCGCCGGAATCGCGTCGCACGAGCAGAAGCTGGCGCTGCTCGACTGTCTGTTCGCGGTGTCGGCCGCCGACGAATCGATCCGCACCATCGAGGACAACGAGATTCGGCGTGTCGCCAGCGAGATTGGCCTGGAGCACGGCGACTACATCCGCGTTCGCGGCGCGCACGTGCATCATCTCGAGGCACGAAAGTCGGCTCGGCCGTTTTCAACGCGGGAGTGACGGGACAAACGAATCCGGCCGGACTCTCGTCTAACGTGGGGCAAAGGGAGGAGAGTCATGCGAAAAGCATTGGCGGTCTGCGCCGCTGTGGGTGCCGTGACGGTTGCGGCCTCCGCCGCGGTCATTCCCGTGGTTCAGGCCGGGGGTGTCGTGGTCACGGCAACCTACAAGGGCAAGGGACCCGTTGACGAGAAGCACGCGATTGTCGTGTTCCTGTTCGATCACCCCACGCCAACTGCCGAGAGCCGCCCGCTCGGGCGGGAGGTCATCGTTAAGAACGGTGGTTCGGCCAAGTTCGCCGCGGTGGCGGCAAGCCCGGTGTATGTGACCGTGGTCTACGACGAGAAGTCCAATTACGACGGACTCGGCGGCCCGCCGCCGGCAGGTACCCCGATTGGCCGCCCGATGAAAGACGGCAAGCCAGTAGCCGTGACGCCTGGTCCCTCCACCAAGATCAGCGTGACCTTCGACGATAGCCAGCGCTGGAAATAGGGGCGAAGGCCCCCCGGATATCAGGACATCAAGGCCCCGGAAACGACGGCAGCCATCTGCAGATACGCGCCTGAGTCGAGCGCAGCGAAGTGGTTGCCGTCGGTTCGCAATACGCGGCGATGCCATCGCCGTCATTCCACAGAATCTTCGGGTGCTGCCAGGCGTAGGCGCTGACGACGATCTGGAGCGCCAGAACCGTTGCGACGATCACGCGCGGTGCCTCACGGAGGCCGGCGTAGACCCAGAGCGCGACGAGCGGGAGGATGGGCGTCAGGAAACGTCCCGCCGGGTTCCAGCCTCCGGTCCAGCCATGGACGTTCGTGATCGGGCACACGATCAGCCCCACATACATGACGCTGACGAGCGCTATCGCGAATGTCACCTCGGGCCGGTCACGCGCGAACAGGAACGCGCCGGCGATCGCCGCTGCATAGATCGGCGCGTAGGGCAGGAGTCCGAACTCCTGATCGACGAGCAGCGCCGTGAGCCGCATCGCCATCTGCTGAATCAGTTCGCCGCCGCCAGTCCACGCGAAGCGTGCGTGCGGGCTTTGCACGAGCGTCCCCCAGAACTCGTAATTGATCCACGTTCGCGCGGCCACGACGAGCAGGAGCGCGATCGCAAATGCCCCGCGCTCGGCCCACGAACGGGCGCGCAAGCGGTAACCCGCGAGCCCTGCCAGCGGCAACGCGAGGCCGATGTTCCGCGCGTGGACGAGGAACAACATTCCAATCGCCCACCCGAGCAGCGCCCAGATTCGCGGGCCATTCGTGTCGACCAGCATCAGGCGCCGAAACACCACGAAGCAGAGCAGCGCCGCCACCAACTCGGTGAAGAACAGGCTCGACATGATCAAAATCGGCGGTGAGAGGACGACAACGAGTGACGTCGCGAGCGCCGCTTCGCGGGTCGCGCCAATCGCGATGAGCCCGTCGAACAGCAGGCCGGCCAGGATGGCGGACAGCCCAATCATCGCCAGGCTGAGCAGGTGTCGATACAGCACCGCCGCGTTGAGCCGGGCGCGCTGCATGGCCGACGGCGGAATGGTCCGCGCCAGGTAGTGGGTCAGCGGCACCGCCACGCGCACGTAGGGCGCGAAGAGCAGTGGCAGTCCGACATCGTGCACCGGCCTCGCCACCCCGCCTACTCCAGGTCGGACGTGCGCCTCTGGTTTCAGATGGCCACCGGCGATGAGCGGTTCGGCCCCACCATAATTGTTCGAGAGGTCGAAGTCGCCGTCGAAGGCGATCGAATGCGCGATGGCGAGGTAATGCGCCTCGTCGCCCGATCCCGCGAACGTCCCATGGGTGATGAGGCCCCAGAGCGCAACCACGACGATCGTCTGGAGCGCGCGGCGGGCACGGCGGTGGGCCGCGCGAGGCATGGTCATGCGGCGGCTTTGAACAAGTCGGCGTCCAGTGTACGATAGCGCTGTTCCACTCATCACGTGAGTGGAACTTCGCAAACCCGGCCGCCGTAGAAGGCTGCGTGAGGCACCGCATGCGACCCCGAGGCATCCGCCGATTGTTTCGATTCGTGACCCGCGCCAAGGACGATGTCCGGACCGACGTCCAGGACGAGCTGGCGTTCCACCTCGAGATGCGCATCGCAGATCTGATCGCCCAAGGCCGTTCACCGGCCGCGGCCCGCGCCCAGGCCGCCGCCGAATTCGGCGACGTCGCCCGCGCGTCGCGGTCTCTCACCGCGCAGGGGGCGCGCCACGAGCGGGCCCGGTGGTGGTCTCGGGCGTGGGGTGAGCTCCGTCGCGATGGTTCCTACGGGCTCCGCCAGCTGCGGCGAAACCCCGGGTTTGCGATCACCGCCATCCTGACCCTGGCCGTCTCCATCGGCGGCAGCACGGCCACGTTCAGCATCTACAACGCGCTCTTCCTTCAGCCGCTCGCGTTTCGCAATCCTCATGAGGCGGTTCGCATCTACACCGGCGAGAGCACGGCGTCATGGTCCAACGTCCGGGACATCCGCGACCGGAATGCGGTATTCACCGACGTGATCGCCCATGGTCACCTGCACGTCTCGCTGCCGTTCGATCCGTTGCCACTGCGCGTGTCCGCGGGCCTGGTGTCGCCCAACTACTTCGAGGTACTCGACCCCGCGCCACTCCTCGGCCGGGCGTTTCGCAGCGACGATGTGGCGTCAGGCGTGGTGGTGATTGGCGAACGTCTGTGGAGATCGAAGCTGGGCGGTTCGCCGGCGATCGTCGGCCGGACGCTGGTTGTCGACGGACAGCGGCGCGAAGTGATTGGCGTGATGCGCCGCGAATTTCGGGGCATCGCGCCCGCCGGCCTCGCCCGCGATCTGTGGATCCCGCTCGACCCGGCCGGCCTCCATCGAGGATTGGCGGAAGATCGCACGACCAACCGCTTCGAGGTGTTCGGCCGGCTGCGTCCCGGTGTGTCCGTTGAGCAGGCAAGCGCGGCACTGCGCGTGCTCGGCGCCCGAATGGCGGCGGAGCATCCGGAGATCAACAAGCGCTTCTCGTCGCTCGAGGTCTTTCCGGCATCGGGCCTGGGCCTTTACCGAGGCGTCGGCAATGCGCTCATGCCGGTGTTCACGTTCCTCGGCTTTCTGACCGCGGTGGCGCTGCTGATTCTCCTGATCAGCTGCGCGAACCTCTCGGGCTTGCTGCTGGGACGCGCGGCGGCGCGACGTCAGGAAATCGCCGTGCGCCTCGCCCTCGGCGCCGGCCGCCGTCGATTGATCCGGCAGCTTCTGATCGAAAGCATCATCCTCGCGCTTGCGGGCGGGGCGTTGGGCGCCGTCCTTGCCGCCGGGTTGACGTCGGCGCTGTCCAACGCGTCAACGGCGCTGGCTACCTACATCGATCTGACGGTCACCGTCGATCGCCGTGTGCTCGCCTACGCGCTGGCGGTATCGCTCGCGAGCGCAATCTTGTTCGGCCTCGCGCCGGCCGCGCGGGCCACGCGCATGCAGCTCGTCGAGTCGTTGAAGTCCGAAGGGCTGACGGGTGGACGACAGCGATTCCGCAAGGCGCTGATCGTGAGCCAGGTGGCGTTGAGCGCGTTGTTGCTGTTCTGGAGCGGCCTGTTCGCTCGAAGCCTGCTGCACGTCAATAGCGTCGATACCGGCTTCGATCCGGCCAACGTGCTGCTGGCCGAAGTCGAGCTTGCCGACGATCTGCCGAACGCGATACCGCGAGTCGACGCCCGGTTCGTGGCCCTCCATGAACGCGTACGGCAGATGACCGGTGTCGAAAACGTCGGCTGGTCGTCGGTCGTGCCGTTGGCCCTCCTCGGCAACGAACGGTTCCGTGTTTCCAGGGAAGAAGATCCGGACGGACATCGGGGTCCGCAAGTCGTTGCCAGCCGACTGAGTCCCGGGTGGTTCGATGCGGTGCGCATTCCCATCGTCTCCGGGCGTGACTTCACGTGGGACGATCGCGAGGGCGCGCCGCTGGTGGTGATCGTCAACCAGACGTTGGCGCGACAATTCTGGGATGGCCCGGCGGTCGGCCGGCGCATTCGCTATGGATCCGCGCTGGCCGACATCGTCGGTGTCGTTGGCGACAGCAAGTACTGGACGATCGGCGAAACCGTGTCGCCGACCGTGTACCTCTCGTTCCGGCAGGTGCCGGCGCTGTATCCCCCGACACTGCACGTGCGCACGCGTGATCCGGGCGGCACGGCCGAGGGCATCCGGCAGGCGGTGCAGGAGCTCGTGCCCGGCCGTCCGGCTGCGGTGACGCCGATGCGCGACGCGGTTGCCGTCGCGGCGCTGCCGGCGCGGATCGGCGCGCTGGTGACCGGCGCGTTCGGCCTGCTCGGCGCGCTGCTCGCCACGCTCGGCGTCTACGGGCTCATCGCTTACATCGTCGTGCAGCGATCGCGTGAGGTTGCCATCCGCCGGGCGATCGGCGCTCCGACGTCGCACATCGTTCGCGTCGTCGTGGGCAACAGCGCGGCGCTGGCCGCGGCGGGGATGGCGTTGGGATTGGTGGCGGGGACGCTGTCGGCGCCGTTGTTCGGCGGGCTGCTCGTCAACGTCTCGCCACGCGATCCGTTGACGCTCGTGGCCGTCGCGTTGGTCGTCCTGTGCACGGCGGTATTCGCCAGCACGCCGGCCGCGCTCCGCGCGGCGCGGTTGGACCCGACCAGTGTGCTCAAAGCGGAATGAGATCCGGATGCGATCAAAACGGATTGGTCAAGAGCGTACGGATCCGATCGCCGTAGGTCCTGCCGGATTGCAGCCGTTCGCCGGACACCAGCTCCACCACGTACTGGCCGTGGGCCATCGACCACATGTGCGTGATGCGCTTCACGTTCACGATGTGTGAGCGATGGATGCGGATGAACGTATCGGGATCGAGCGAGGCTTCGATGGCGTTCATCGACACGTGCACCAGATGGCTGGTCTGTCCGGCAAGCACGCGGACGTAGTTCTGTGACGCCTCGATCCGGTCGATGGTGTCGACCGGCAGGAACATCGTCTTCTCGCCGGCTCGAATCGCCAGCCGCGTCAGACGGCGGGGTGGGTGCGCAATCGCGTCGAGCATGGTGCGCATCTGCAGCGTGGTCTCTTCCGCCGCCGCCACCCGCAGGCGATCGACGACGCGCTCGAACGCCTTCGTGAATCGCTCGTGTGCCACCGGCTTCAGCAGGTAATCGACGGCGCTGACCTCGAAGGCGCGAATCGCATATTGATCGTGCGCCGTCACGAAGATGGTGGACGGCATCTTGTCGGCGCCGAAGGCTTCGACGACGGCGAAGCCGTCGAGGCCGGGCATCTGGATGTCGAGCAGCACCAGGTGTGGATGGTGTTCCCGAATCGCCGCGATCGCCTCGCGGCCGTTGCGCGCTTCGAAGATCGCTTCCACTCGTGGGTCCGTGCCGATCATCAGCTTGAGCCCGTCGCGGGCCAGCGGCTCGTCGTCGGCGATCAGCACTTTCAGCCGCACGATGCGTCTCCTGCGCCGGCGACGTGGAAGGGTAGCGTCACCGTCACGCGAACGCCTTGCGGCACGCGCCGCTCCGCCACCAGCGAGGCGCGATCGGCGTAGAGCCGCCTGACGCGATGCTCGGTATTCGCGAGTCCTACGCCTTTCCGATCGAACTGCGGCTCAGCGGAGCCGTTGTCCGACACGGTGAGCACCAGAACATCGTCGCGCTGACGGGCGTCGATATCGATGGTGACCGCCGCCTCGCTCTGGCCGAGGCCGTGCCGCACCGCGTTCTCGACGATCGGCTGCAGCACCATGTGCGGGACCAGCGCTTCGGAGACCTCCGGGCCCGCCGCAACCGTGACTTGCAACCGGTCCTGGAATCGTACCTCTTCGATTGAAAGATACAGCTTCAGGAATTCCAGCTCTCGCCATAGCGGCACCTCCTGCGCCTCGACGTCGTCGAGGACCAGCCGCAGCAGATCGCTCAGCTTCACCAGCATGGTTTCGGCTTCGAGCCGCTTCCCTTGCTGCATCAGGACCATGATGGCGCCGAGAGTGTTGAAGAGGAAGTGCGGCTGGAGCTGCATCTTCAACGCGCTCAGTTGTGCGGCGGTCAACTGGCCGGCGAGCTCGGCGCTGCGGACGCGGAGCTGCAGCGCCTCGCGCTCGCGGGCTTCGGCGGCTCGACGCGAGCGAATCACGGCCTGCAGCCCGATCACCGCCCAGTACCTGATGATCCCGCCGTGAAACCCGTATGCGACGAGCAGCGACACGCCGGATCGCAGCGAGACCGTCTGCACCGGCGCTGGAAAGACGCCGAGCGCCATCAGCACGGGCGCTTCGATGGCGGCCGACAGGGCGGAAAAGACTGCGCCGAAGCCGAGGTGAAGCGCCGCATGACGCCACCGTCGCGCGTGATCGAGGGGCCATCGGCGGCCCAGCCACAGGATGACCGGTGTGAACGCCGCGCAGATGTACATCGCCGCCATCCAGCCGACGAAGAGCCGCCGCCACAGCACCGGCTCGTTGCGATAGAGGCGCGGCACGAAGTCCTGCGTGATGTAGAAGACGCCCGCGGCCGTCCACGCCAGCCAGATCACGGCGGCTTGCCGGAGGATGGTGTTGAACCGCATGCTGCGGTCATTCTGATGCAGACCCTGACCGGCAGCCGACCTTTCTTGACCAACCGGCCGGCGGAGGTGACCAACGGTCAATCGTGCGTTCATCGCCACGGCGTCCGCGTTCGGCATCGAACGGATCCGCTTGGTCAAAATCCTGAAGGCCCGGACCCAACCCGCGAATCAGACTCTCAGCCAGTGGGTTGGTGAATAGAAAGGACCCAGATGATGGGAATCGTCCGCTGCGTTTCCGGCGTCGCATTGCTGGCGATCGCCGCCGTCGTCGCCGCCGCTTCACCGGCCGGTCAATCCGCGCCGCCGGTGCCGTTTCCCGACGGCTATCGATCGTGGCAAGTCGTCAAGTCGATGATCGTCGGTCCCGATCACCGCACCTTCGCCAGGCGCGGCGGCATGCATCACTACTATGCCAACCCGAAAGCCATCGAGGGCTACCGGTCCGGAACGTTTCCGAACGGATCGGTCATCGTCGTGGAGGCTCTGTGGACGAAGGAGGGGGAAGGTGACGCCAAGGGCCTGGTGCTCGAAGGCAACCGCCGCTTTCTGGAAGTGATGGTGAAGGACGACCGGCTGTATGGCGAAACCAGCGGCTGGGGCTTCGAGCGTTACGAGGCGGACGAGACGGCTGGCCGTCTGACGATGACCGAGCGGTCACAGTGTCATCAGTGTCACGCGAAGCGCAAGGACCGCGATCTGGTGTTCACGAGCCTGAAGCCGTAACGATGGCGGCGGCGTTGGCGTGGAGACAGTCTAGGCTGATCGCTTACGATTGCGCGCATGGCTGACGCGCCTCCTGGCACCGGCGACCCAATCGTGACGACGGTTCTCTCCTGGCTGCTGGCCGTCGTTGCCGCCGGTGGATGGCCGCTGGTCTTGGCCATGAAGCGATCGGGCGGCGGTATGGAGAACCTGGGGTTCGCGGTTCTCGGCCTGGCCGGGATGTTCGTGACGTTCGCCGGCAGCGCCCTCGGCGCCATCGTCGGCGGCATTGGCCTGCTGCGCGCTCGCCAGAGAGGCATCACGCCCCGACCGCTGATGATTGCCGTCGGGCTGAACCTGCTGATCTTCATTTCCTTCGTCATATTCATCGGCTTGGCCGCGTCGGGCTGAACGCCTCGGCGACCCGTGGTATGCTCGTCTGTCTCCACTCACGTGCTGAGTGGAACAACGGTCGCGCGATGGTTGTCGAGACACGGATCGATCGATGAGCCACACCACACTCTCGCTGTTGCAGGGCACCGTCGACCTGCTGATCCTCCGCGCCCTTCAAGGCGGTCCCGGGCACGGCTATTCGGTATCGCGATGGGTGCGCGAGCGCACCGACGGCGTGCTGTCGATGGAGGATGCCGCCCTCTACCAGGCGCTGCACCGGCTCGAACGCAAGGGCTGGATCGAAGCGGAATGGGGGGTGTCGGAGAACAACCGTCGCGCGAAGTACTACGCCCTCACGGCCGAGGGACGGCGGCAGTTGCGCAGCGAGGTCGCGCTCTGGCGGCGCTACGCCGAGGCCGTATTCAAGGTCATCGAACCGGCGTGACCTTTCCCAGGGTATCGTACCTGCTACAGAAGCTTGCTTGAGAGTCGCGAGCGAGCGGCTACGATCAGGAGCGCGCCGTGAAGAAAGTCCAAGTCCAAGGCCTTCACCACATCACGCTGGTGGGATCGACGAAGCAGAGCGCCATCGACTTCTGGCAGGGGGCGCTCGGCATGCCGTTCGTGTTCGAGCAGCCCAATCTCGGCAAGCCCGACGAGAACCATTTGTACTTCGACCCGGGTGACGGCCGACTGCTGACCGTCTTCACCAACGAATCGCGGCAGGACGCCGGACGGCACGCGCCGCGTGAAGTCGGCTGCGTCGAGCACATTGCCTTCAACGTGTCGCGCGCGTCGTTCGCGCAAGCGCCCGGTCGGCTGCGCGAGCGCGGCATCGAGTTCATCCAGCGCGACCGCGGGTTCATGGATTCGATCTACCTCCACGATCCGAACGGCCTCAAGGTGGAGCTGGCCTGCTACAAGTTCGAGGCGCCCGAGGGCGTGCGCGCCGTCGACGTGCTCATGAAGGCGCACACGCTGCGCGTCGGCCGCGGCGATCACCACATCACCGACGAACACGTGGCCGACGCCATCGAGCTGCTGCTCGCGGCGCGGCCGCGTCTCGACCACGGCGACAGCGACTGACGCCACTCCATTTGACAAACTAATAGAGCGCGCGCATAGTCCATTGGTATGCCGATGGGGCGGCGGCTGCGCGAGTGGCTGGTACGGGCGTGGGCGACCCTTCGCCGCCGGCGTTCCGACGCCGATCTCGCCGCCGAGCTGCGGCTGCACCTCGAACTCGCGGCGGAGGACGCCGGTCGGCGCGGCGCGCCCACCGGCCTGCGCGGGCGACTCGGCAGCCTCGACAGTGCTCTGGACGCACAGCGCGACCAGCGCGGGCTCCCGTGGCTGGAGGACATCGGGCGCGATCTGCGCTACGCCGTGCGCACCCTGCGTCGCGCGCCGGGGTTCGCGAGCGTCGCGGTGTTGTCGCTGGCCGTCGGCATCGGCGCCAACAGCGCGATGTTCACGTTGATCGATGCGGTGCTCTTCAGAACCATGCCGGTCGATCAGCCGCACCGGCTGTTCTTCATCGGCCACGATCCAGGACCGAACCTCGCGCTCTCTTCGAACTATCCGATCTTCGAGCGCTACCGGGCCGCGCCGGGGTTCAGCGGCGTGACGGCGTTTCGAACCGGCACGGTTCGTCTCAGGACCGCCGAGGGCATCGAGCGCGTTGCCGGTCAATACGTCAGCGGCAACTATCACGCGGTCGTCGGTGTGCCGATGGCGCTCGGCCGGGGGTTCGCCTCTGAACCGGATCGTCAGCCGGGCGCCAGCATGCTCGCCGTCATCAGCCATGAGTACTGGATGACGCGGCTGGGCGGCAGCCCTGCCGTCATCGGAGCGACGCTGACCGTCGCCGATCGGCCGGTGACCATCGTCGGCGTCACCGCGCGCGGATTCAAGGGCCTGAGTCCGGGCGCGCCGGTCCACATCACGCTGCCCATGTCGGTGATGGCGCTCGACGATCGGAGATTCTTCGACGCCCACGACGGATGGATCGGCCTGACGATCGTCGGCCGGCTGGCGGCCGGCGTCAGCGAGGCGGAAGCGACTGTCGCCGCTGACGCCGTCTTTCAACAGTTCATCTCGGAGCCGGTGAACGGCTGGGTGAAGGTTGCGAACCGCGATCGATTCCTGGCGGCCGCGCTGGTGCCCGCGGCGCGCGGCACCTTTGCACTGCGACGCCAGTACGCGCAGCCGTTGTGGATGTTGCTGGCGATGGTCGGCGTGCTGCTGCTCGTCGCCTGCGCCAACGTCGCCAGTCTGCTGCTGGCTCGCGCCGCCGATCGCAGGTCGGAAATTGCCGTGCGGTTGAGCATTGGCGCCGGACGATCGCGTCTCGTCCGGCAGCTGCTGACCGAAAGCGCCGTGCTGGCGGCGCTCGGCGGGCTCGCCGGCATCCTGCTCGCCGTTTGGAGCACTGGCGCGATCCTGTCGGTGTTCGCCATCGGTCCTTCACCGGTCGCGATCGATGCGACGCTGAACCGTCACGTGCTCGCGGCCACGCTCGCGATCGTGTTTCTGACCACTATCGGCGTCGGCCTGGTGCCGGCGTTTCGATCGACGCGAGTCGATCTGGCTCCCTCGCTCAAGGACGGCGCCGCCGCCGTTCACGGCGGACCGCGGCCGACGGTAGGCAGGACGCTGGTCGTCGCGCAGGTCGCTCTGTCGCTCGTGCTGGTGAGTGCCGCGGCGCTGCTCGCCCGCAGCCTCGACAATTTCCATCGCCTCGATGCCGGCTTCTCGCGCGATCACATCGTGCTGGCCGACATCGACCTCGCCGCCGCGCGCTTCACCACGGATCAACGCGAGCGTGCATTCGCCGATCTGCTCGCCCGGCTGCGCACGCTTCCGGGGGTGCAGTCGGCGTCGTTCTCGTCGCGCACGCCCATCGACTTCAGCAGCGCGCTGCGGCGGATCGAGGTCCCGGGTTTCGAGGCCAATCCCCGCAACGGTGTTTCCCCCAACGACGTCACCCCCGGCTACTTCCAGACATTCGGCCTCGGGATCGTCCGCGGGCGCGACTTCACGGTCGACGACCGGCGCGAGTCCCCGCCCGTGGCCGTGATCAGCCGGGCGATGGCCCGCCACTTCTTCGGCGACGGCGATCCCATCGGCCGCACGTTCGTCCTCGCCCCGAGCGATCGCCCGACGACGATCGTCGGCGTCGTCGAGGACGCGAGGCACGAAAACCTGCGCACGGACAGTCCGGCGCGCATGGTCTATCTGCCGTTGACGCAATCTGGCGTTAGAGCCAACGGCAACTTCCTCATCCAGAACAGCCTGGCGGTGGCCTTGCGCACCACTGCCGCCCCCGCGAGCGTCGCGGCGAGTCTGCGTCGCGAGCTACGAACGATCACCGCGGACGCGATGGTCTTGTACGTACGGACGATGGAGCAGCAGGTCGACGCGACGCTGATTCCGGAGCGTCTGGTGGCAACCCTGTCGGCGTGGTTTGCTGCCGTGGCGCTGCTGCTCGCGTGTGTGGGCCTTTACGGCGTCATTGCCTACAACGTGGCGCGGAGAAAGCGTGAGATTGGTTTGCGCATCGCGCTCGGTGCCATTCCAGGCGCGATTCTTCGCCATGTGTTTCGCGAGGCGCTGCTGATTGCCGCGGTGGGCATCGTCATCGGGCTGCCGCTTGCGCTCGCGGCGCTGCGACTGCTCCAGACACTCCTCTTTGACCTGGCGCCGTATGACCTCCCGGCGCTCGCCGCTTCGGTGGGCGCGCTGCTCCTGGTGGCGCTGGTGGCTGGCATTCTTCCTGCCCGGCGGGCCGCCACGACCGATCCGGTCGAGGCGTTGCGCGATCGATAGCCGCTCTGCCAATTTCGCGCTGCGCCGTCACCAGCGCAAGTAGACCGCGGTTGCCACGACCAGGACGACAACGATCAGCCATCCCACCGCAAACCCGATCAGATCCTCGCGAAACACCCGCCATCCTCTTCCGGCGGTGGCGCGTTCGACGTTCAGGAAGCTCACCAGCAGCAGCGGTTGACGCGTCCTGTCGTCGTCACTGGAGGTCTGCAGGCGATCGAAGAAGGGTGCTATCGCCGTCTCCGGTTCCGGCGCCGTCAGCAGGCTGACGACCACCAGCGCGAGCACGCCGATCGCCAGCGCGGCGAGGAACACGTTTGGGTCCCAGTGATCGAGACGCTGGCCGGTCAGCTGGTAGAGCGCGAAGTTGGTGACCAGCGCCGCCAGCAGGCTGGCGAGCGCGCCCCAGCGGTTCGCGCGCGGCCACAGAATGCCGCCGAGCACGCTGATGCCGACGAAGGTGGCGAGCGTTTCGGTCAACAGAAAGGTGTAGAGCACGCTCTCGATCAGGTAGACGGCGTAGACCACGCCGATCAGCGTGATCACCAGACCGCTCACGCGTCCCATCCAGAGATAGTGGCGATCGGCGCGGTTCGGCATCAGCCGCCGGCGATAGAGTCCTTCCGTGAACAGCGCGCCGCTGTCGACGAGGAACGCGGAACAGGTCGACATGTTCGCGGCCAGGATCGAGGCAATCATCAAGCCGAGCGCGCCCGGCACCAGCAGCCGGCGGCAGGCGAATCCGAACGCGTTCTCCGGATCGCCGATCGCCTCGGCCGGCGCCTGACCTTGTGCAACCATGGCCGCCACGATCAAGCCCACCAGCGCCCAGCCCACCGTGCACACGCGCTTGACCATGTTGCCGCCGAGCATGCCGACACGGCAGGTGCGCTCGTCGCGGCCGGTGCCGACCGCCGCCAACTGCTGCGGCTGCGCCATGATGCCGACCAGCCCGTTGATCGTCAGCATCGCGATCGTCCACGGACCGATGCCGCCGGGCGTCGCCAGCGAGAACCGGAACGGCTCGAGCGAGGCCCGCATGCCGTCGAGCCCGCCGACCACGTGGTAGCCGATCGGAATCAGCATGAACGACAGCGCGATGATCAGGAACCCCTGGAAGAAGTCGGTCCAGGCCGCCGCCACCAGGCCGCCGATGAAGCTGTAGAGGATGAACATCACCGTCATCGCCACGACGATCTCGTTGACGCCGTAATCGCCGCCGGTCGCCTGACTGATGACTTTTCCCGCCCCCTTCAGCATGCTGCCGGTGTTGATGACGAAGAAGCACAGCGCGAACACGATGTAGATGGCCGCCATCCACGATCCGTAGCGATCTTCGGTGAACTCCGCCATCGTCGTGCGGCGGATGCGGCGGAACACCGGCGCCATCAGCCAGTAGAACGGCGTGATGAACAGGTTCTTCCACTGGTACCAGATTGCCGAGGCGCCGATGCTGTAGACCGCCCCCGCGAGGGCGACCGGCATCTCGGCGTGAGTGCCGACGCCGAAGCTCTGGCCGATCATCAGCCACGGACCGAAGCGGCGTTCACCGAGGAAGTAGGCGTTGCTGTGGCGGACGCGATAGCCGGCGACCAGGCCGATGATGGTGATGATCACCAGGTAGCCGCCGAGCACGATCCAGTCGAGTGAGGTGATGCTCATACGTGAAGGACGCGCAGCTCGCGTGTGTGTGGATTCCAATCCGCCTTGATGGTGCCGGCGGTCGATTGGCCGATATACGCCGCGGGAATCGTCGACGCCATTGGCAGTATCCGATCGATCGCCAATCCGGTGAACCGCACCGCATTGCCGACGGCGCGATCCATCGTCAGGCTGGAGCCAGCGAGATACGGCGTGCCTGGCAGAGAGACGCGGCCATCCTCGCGGAGGATCCCGATGGTGCCACCGATGCGGTATTCGCCGGGCGGGCTGGCCGCGGCGGCGATCGCGTCGGTCACCAGGATGCTCCAACGCGGATCCTTGGCTCGCACCATGGCTTTCACCGTTGACGGCGGCAGGTGATGACCATCGACGATCAGGCTGGCGAACACGGCGTCGGCAGCGAGCAGTTCCCAGATCACGTTCGGGTGCCGCGGCAGCAGCTGCGCGCAGCCATTGCCGAGATGCGTGGCCATGGTCGCGCCGGCGGCAAGCGCGTCGACGATCTGCAGCGGCGTGGCGGCGGTGTGGCCGAGCGCCACGCGTACGCCTGATTCGACCATGTGCTCGATCAGCGTGGTTGCCTCCGGCACTTCGGCGGCCATCGTGACCAGCGCGATTCGTCCGTTGGCGGCCTCCTGACGGCGTTTGAAGTCATCGATCGACGCGGGTCGAACGTGCTCGCGCGGATGAGCGCCGCGCGCCCCGTCCTCGGGCGAAATGTAGGGGCCCTCCATGTGGATGCCGGCGATGGCCGGATCGCCCAGGCGGCTCAGCACGCGGGCGCTGGCGGCGAAGTGCTCGAGCGAGGACGTAATCAGCGTGGGGAGGAGGCGCGTCACACCGGTGGTGCGCATGACGCCGATGGCTTCACTGACGCGATCGGCGGAGAGATCGAGTTGATTGAAGTCGACGCCAGCAAATCCATTGACCTGCAGATCGAAGAAACCCGGCGTCTCGATCAGCATGACGCGCTATTGATCGAGGACCGCGCC
>Ga0209382_10006658_pt1 | contig 14832 bp, 13 predicted proteins | sample SoiMetdeltSBSDD5_FD_187599 | JGI IMG/M metagenome (GOLD analysis project Ga0209382, IMG submission 187599) | Bulk soil microbial communities from a Populus tree surrounding site in Tennessee, USA - Soil MetaG P. deltoides SBSDD5 (SPAdes) (version 2) | ecosystem: Environmental > Terrestrial >... | reverse complement strand
GAGGCTGTTCCAGAGGTTCACGGTGTTGCCGTGGCCCAGGTATCGCACGTACTGCGCCTGGGTGTCGGCGAAGTCGAACATCTGCTCCGCGGTGGAGGTCCCGTTGCTGAGCTGGTTGGTCAGCACGTTCGTCCACGTCGTGCCGTTGCTCGAGAGCTGGAGGTCGAAGCGCGACTGGCGCTGGTTGCCGTTGTAGAAGGCGATCTGGACGTGCGTCACGGTGTGCGGCGCGCCGAGGTTGAACGTGATCGACTGCGGGTCACCGTTGGCGGACCAGCGCGTGCCCAGGTTGTTGTCCACCGCGTTGCCGGGGATGTTGCCGTCGTTCGTGGTGGCAGAGACCCCGGAGGCTCCCGGGGTGATCTCGCCCGAGGCCGGCACCGTGGGCGTCGGCGTCGGCGTGGCCGACGGCGGCGCGGTGGGCGTGGAGGTGGGCGTCGGTGTGGCCGCGACCGGTGTCGGAGTCGGGGTGGCGCCGATCGCCGCCGCGAAGACGCTGATCTCGGTGACGCTGTTCCAGGTACTGGTGCCGCCCGCGTTCAGAGTCGCCCCGTGGCCGACGTACCTCACGTAGCGTGCATTCTGGTCGGCGATGTCGAAGCTCTGCTCGAGCGTCGATGTTCCGCTGGTCTGCGCCCCCGGCAGCACCGTCGTCCAGACGCCGCCGCCGGTCGAGACCTGCAGATCGAACTGATTCCGGCGGGCGTTGCCTTGATACGCGGCGATGCTCACCGATTCCACGAGCCGCGTGGTGCCGAGATCGAGCTGGATCCAGGCGCCATCACCGCTTCCCGACCAGCGCGTGCCGAGGTTGTTGTCGACGACGTTGCCCGCGACGTTGGTGTCGCTGGTGCTCGCCGTCACGCCGGAGGCCGGTGGCGTCACCTCTTCGCCGGAGGCGAGGGTCGCCAGGCTCATCAGGGCCAACGGCAGGAAAGCCGCGAGTCTGCTGTGAATCACTTTGAGCTCCCTTCTGAAGCCGACGGCAAAGCGGTTCGACGCCGCGCGTGCCGCCCGTTCAGCCTAGTAGTTTGGATGTGAACTTAAAAAAGACAATACACCCAAGTCCTCGGCGTGTCAAGAGTAAAGTGTTTCGCCATTGCTGGTAATGTCAATATAATCAGTAATTTAACCGAGTATAGACTGGCGCCAGCGCGACTCGCCCGCGACAACGAGAACGGCCTGCGCCGGGGGTACTCGACGCAGGCCGTTATTGGCGTGAGCTTTACAGGCGAAGCCAGAGCGCCGGGGCGTTGGGAGGCTCCCACCCGACCAGCGAGGTGTGCGCCTGCTGACACCGATAGGACGCACCGCCATAAGTGACCGTGGCGCCGACCGCGTAGGCCGTGTTCGGCTGCCACGTGCCGCCCGGTGCCGGCGTGGGCGTCGGCGTTGGGCGCGGCCCGCCGGGCGTCGCCGTGGGCACGGGAGTCGGCGTCGGGCTCGTGCCGCCGCCGCTGATGGTGATTCGGTCGAGATCCGGGCCGTACGCGCTGTTGTTGAAGAAGCGCACGGTGTTGTTGCCCGCGTTCAGCGAGATCGTGACCGCGCGGGGCGGCGCGACTGTCGAGAAACTGCTGCCGGTCAGCGACACCGTGCCGGCGCCGCCGCCGTTGACGCTGTACGACAACGAGCGCGTGCCGCTCACGAGGTAGTAGATGTTCATCGTGCGGCTGCCGCTCGTCGACGCGCTCACGTTGAGCGTCACGTAGTTCGCGGAGCCGTTCCCGACGTAGCCGACCTTGGAGCCGCCGGAGCAGGCTGAGCAGCTCGACACGCGGGTCGCGCCGGCCACCGTACCGGACTCCGCCTCGACGTTCGTGCTCGAGCCACCGCCCGGCGTCGCCGTCGGCTGCGGTGTGGCGGTGGGTCCAGGACCGGGCGTCGACGTCGGCGCGGGCGTGGGCGTCGGGGCCACGCCGCCTCCACCGTTCATGGCCTGCTGGAGCGATCGGCTGTCGCTCACGTCGAAGGTGACCTCCCACGCCATGAGGCCGCGGCAGCCTCGCTGCTGGCAGAGGGCGCGCTTCGAGCGGATCGTCGGCTGGCCGTTGTAGTAGTTCGTGGTGCCCTGGTACATGCAGGTGTCCGAGCTCGCCGAGCAGCCGGCGGCGAGCAGCGTGGCGTAACCGGCCCAGCTCGGCCGCGCGTAGAACGGCACGCCGAGGAAGGTCTTGCCGAGGCCGTACGGGGCCCAGTCGTCCATGGCCGTCACCGCGTAGCCATACGGCGAGTGCCCGGCGCCGCCGTCCCCGTCGTACGACATGATCATCGCGAAGTTCAGCTTCCCGAGGTTCTGCTGGACGGCGCGGGCGTTGTAGCCGTGGTTCGCGGCGGCGGCGGTGATCAGCTTGCTCGTGCCGATGCGCGCGCGCACGGCGTCGATCATCAGGCCGTAGTTGGCGGCGTCCTCGGCCTCGGGGTACTCCCAGTCGAAGTCGACGCCGTCCAGGCCGTACTGGTTGATGAGACTCAAGCAGGTGTTGGCGAAGTTGCTCCGCGCGCTGGAGCTGGCCGCGATCGCCTCGAAGCCGCTATCGTTGCCGTTGTTCCATCCGCCGAAGGAGAGCAGGCAGCGCTTGCCGTTCGAATGCGCGGCCTGGCAGGCCTGGCTCAGCTTCGCGCCGTTCTCGATCGCGCCCACGCTGCCGTCGCCGTTGGGGATGGCGAAGGCGTACATCACGTAGTCGACGATGCCCCACTGGATCTGGCTGACGTTGCCCTGCCACGACGGCAGATAGACGATCTCCTCCGCCGAAGTCGCCACGGGGACCGACACCATCGCCGCCACCGCGGCGGCTGCGCACCACCCTCTAGTCTTCATACACTCTCCCGGAAGGAATTTTTCGAAACTTAGCGGACGGGGAGAGAGGGTGTCAAGAAAAAAGGTTATAACCGGTCATAATGAGTTAAGTAGAAGTAGTAAAAGGAACTATCCGAGGGTCAGGTCTGTTATCGGCTGTCTACGGCGGCCGTAGACAACAAACGACAGACCTGACCCCGTTCGCCTTACGGGACCTGCGTCAACTGGAACTGCTGGTACGTGGCGCCGCTGTACGTGCGCTGATCGACGTTGGTGCCGTCGGCGATACCACCGCCCGCGACCTCCGCCGACTTGCCGCTGTTGCGGTTGGTGATGCGGTAGTAGCCGCTGCCCACCGACACGATCGCCCATTCGTCGTTGGTGGTCGCACCGCCGTACGCGTACTGGAAGATGTTGGCGCCTTCCGCCGTCGACGCGCTCTGCACCACCATGTCCCTGCCGCTGTTCCGGTTGATGATGCGGTGATACCCGCTGCCGATGCTGAGGAGCTGCCACTCATCGTTCGTGGCCGTTCCGCCGTACGTCCACTGGAAGACGTTCGCGCTGTTGGCCGTCGACGCGCTCTGCACGACCACGGCCTTGCCGCTGTGCCGGGGCGTGAGGCGGTAGTACCCGCTGAAGGTGCAGCCCGAGCACGGCGTGGGCGTCGGCCCGCCCGGCGTCGCCGTCGGCTGAGGCGTGGCCGTGGGGCCAGGGCCAGGCGTCGCTGTCGGCTGCGGCGTCGGCGTAGGTCCGGTGCCGCTGCCCCCCGCCATCGCCCGCAACAGGGAGCGGCTGTCGTTCACGTCCTGCGACAGCTCCCAATTCATGATGCCGCCGCCGCGGTTCATGGCCAGGGTGCGCTTGTTGCCGATGGTCACGGTGCCGTTGTAGTAGTTCGTCGTTCCCTGGTAGTTGCAGGTGTCCGACGTCGACGAGCAGCCGGCGGCCAGCAGCGTGGCATACGAGGCCCAGCTCGGCCGCGCGTAGAACGGCACGCCCAGGACGGCCTTCGCCTTCGGCAAGCCGCGATTCAGCCAGTAGCTGAGCGAGCTGTCCGCGTACGAGTAGCTGGAGTGGTTCCCGTTGTTGGCGTCGTACGCCATGATCTGCAGGTAGTCGACGTAGCCGAACACCGTGCTGGTCACGCCGCCGCCCGTCGTCCCTTGCGCGACCACCGCCGCCGTGCAGAGCTTGCCGCGCGAGTGCATGGCCGAGCAGAGCTGGTTCATCAGGTTCTGGTAGTTCGTCCCCGACGTACCCGGATCGGGATACTCCCAGTCGATGTCGATGCCGTCGAGACTGTACTGGTTGAGGACGTTCACGCAGGCGTTCGTGAAGTTCGTCCGCCCCGTGGAGCTGGCGGCGAGGGTCTCGAAGGCGCTGTCGTTGCCGCCGTTCCAACCGCCGATCGACAGCAGCACCTTCACGCCGCGTCCGTGCGCGGTGGAGACGAGGCTGCTCAGCTTCGACGCGTTGTCGATCGCCTGTAGCGAGCCGTTCGAGTTCGGCAGCGCGAACGCATAGTTGATGTGGGTCAGGTACTGGTACTGCACGCTCGACACCGAGCCCGACCACGACGGCATGTAGCCGATCTGCTTGAACTGCGCCGAAGCGCTTCCGGCCCCCAGCACCGCCACCGCCGCAGCGGCGACACACGTCCCCCCTCTACGCAGCATAGAGATCTCCCCTTCCCCAAGCTCCGGACCACAACCCCGCCCCAAGACGAACCCCTTCGCCCGGGGACGCGAATGACTTTGAGTGAACTTGAGGAGAAGTGTCGCGCCAGGTTCTTTGCGTGTCAAGAGGGAAAAGCGGGCAAGCGCCGGCCGGTCTATCCTTATTGAAAGAGGCGCGGCGCGGGCGACGGCTTTGACATCGTCCGCGATGCGCCTGAATAATATCGACTTCGATCCAATTGGAAGAGGGCACGATGAAACGACATGCTTGGTCCCTGGCCTGCGCACTGATCGCGGTTTCCACCCTCTCTTCCTGCAATGGAGGCGGCTCCGGTAACGGCGACGAGATCGTCGTCGGCGAGTTCGGGTCGCTGACCGGCACCACCGCCACCTTCGGCCAGTCCACCCACAACGGTGTCATGCTCGCCACCGAGCAGTTGAACGCCGCCGGCGGGATCAACGGCAAGAAGGTACGGATCATCGTCGAGGACGACCAGTCGAAGCCCGAAGAGGCGGCGACGGCAGTCACCAAGCTCATCAACCAGGACCGCGTGGTCGCCCTGATCGGTGAGGTCGCGTCGTCGCGCTCACTGGCCGCGGCCCCCATCGCCCAGAGCAACAAGGTCCCGATGGTCTCGCCGTCGTCCACGAACCCGCAGGTCACGGCCGTGGGCGACTACATCTTCCGCGTCTGCTTCATCGACCCCTTCCAGGGCCTCGTCATGGCGAAGTTCGCGACCAACACCCTCAAGATGAAGAAAGTGGCGATCCTGTACGACGTCCGCAACGACTACTCGATCGGCCTGCGCAATGTCTTCGGCGAGAAATTCAAGGAGATGGGCGGGCAGATCGTGGCGGAGCAGTCCTACAGCGAAGGCGATTCCGATTTCCGGGCCCAGCTCACCGCGCTCAAGGCCACGCAGCCCGAAGCCATCTTCGTCCCCGGCTACTACACGGAGGTCAGCACCATCGCCCGCCAGGCCAAGGACCTCGGCATCAATGCCCCCCTGCTCGGCGGCGACGGCTGGGACTCGCCGAAACTATTCGAGATCGGCGGCAAGGCCATCGAAGGGTCGTACATGTCGAACCACAACTCGATGGACGACCCGAACCCGGTCATCCAGAAGTTCGTGACCGACTACAAGGCGAAGCACAAGATCATCCCGGACGCGCTGGCCACCCTCGGCTACGACGCGGCGAACGTGCTCTTCGACGCGATGAAACGCGCCGGGTCGACGGAGGGCCCGAAAGTGCGTGACGCGCTGGCGGCGACGAAAGACTTCGTCGGCGTGACGGGCACCATCACGATCGACAAGGACCGCAACCCCATCAAGCCCGCCGTCGTCCTGCAGGTGAAGGACGGCAAGTTCGCGTACGTGGAGACGATCGCCCCTTAGTGTCGACCTTCCTCCAACAGCTCGTGAACGGCCTGTCGCTGGGGTCGATCTACGCCTTGATCGCCCTCGGCTACACGATGGTCTACGGCATCCTCCGGCTCATCAACTTCGCCCACGGCGACGTGTACATGGTGGGCGCCTATGTCGGGTACTACGCCTCTCTCTACCTGCGCGGCGACGAGCCCTCGTTCTTCCGCGCGGCGGTGGTCATGCTGGCGGCGATGATCGCCTGCGCGATCCTCGGCATGTTGATCGAGCGCCTCGCCTATCGACCGGTGCGCCAGGCCAGCAAGATGACGTCTCTCATCACCGCCATCGGCGTCTCCCTGCTGCTCGAGAACGGCGGCCAGCTCGTCTTCGGCCCCGACCCGAAGTTCTTCCCATCGCTGGCCCCGCACTACGAGCTCTCGGTGGGAGACGTGCGGCTCACCTCCGAGCAACTCACTGTGTTCGCGGTGTCGTTCCTGGTGATGGCGTTCCTCTATGTGCTGGTCATGAAGACCAAGACCGGCGTGGCCATGCGCGCCGTCTCGTTCAACCTCGACGCCGCCAAGCTGATGGGCGTTTCGACGAATCAGATCATCGCCCTCACCTTCGCCCTGGGCTCCGCCTTCGCGGCGGTGGCGGGCGTGCTCATCGGCATGGCGATCCCGAAGATCGATCCGCTGATGGGCGTGATGTACGGGTTGAAGGCGTTCGTGGCCGCCGTGCTGGGCGGCATCGGAAACATCCCCGGTGCCCTCATCGGAGGACTGCTGATCGGGCTGGCGGAGACGTTCGTGGTCGCCTACATCTCGCCGACCTTCCGCGACGCCATCGCCTTCGCCACCCTCATCGCCTTGCTGCTGTTCCGCCCGCAGGGGATGCTGGGAGCCGTCGTCAAGGAGAAGGTGTGAGACGTCTCGGCGTCGTGGCGGCCATCGGGGCCGCCTGTTGGCTCGCCTCGGCGCTGGCCAACGGCGACCTGATCGCCGCGGTGGCGGTGCCGCGATATCCGCTGCGCATCATCACGCTGGCCGGCATCAACATCATCCTGGCCGTCTCCCTCAACCTCATCAACGGCTTCACCGGCCAGTTCTCGATCGGCCACGCCGGCTTCATGGCCATCGGCGCGTACGGCGCCGCCTGGCTCGCCGTCGGCTTCGGCCCCGCCTTCAGCCAGACGCTCGGCTTCCTGCCGCACGCTGCCGTGGACGCCCTGCTCGTCCTGGCCTGCCTCGCCTTCGGAGGATTGCTCGCCGCCATCGGCGGACTGGCCGTCGGCATCCCCTCGCTGCGCCTGCGCGGCGACTACCTCGCCATCGTGACGCTGGGCTTCGGCGAGATCATCCGCGTCTTCATCCTCAATATCGATGCCGTGGGCGGCGCCCGCGGCTACGTCGGGATCCCGAACCTGGCGGGTTTCGGCTGGGTCTATTTCGTTGCTGTCCTCACCGTCCTCCTCGTGCGCAACATCGTCCATTCGTCCTTCGGCCGCACGCTGCTCGCCGTCCGCGAAGACGAAATCGCGGCGGAGGCGATGGGCGTCAACACCACGCGGGCCAAGGTCATCTCGTTCGTGATCTCGTCGACGCTGGCGGGGGTGGCGGGCGGGCTGTTCGCGTTCTACAGCATGTTCCTCCACACGAACTCGTTCACGTTCATCAAGTCGATCGAGTTCATCATCATGATCGTGATCGGCGGCCTGGGCTCGATCCTGGGCTCGATCGTGGGGGCCACCCTCTACATCGTTCTGACCGAGGTCCTGCGCGTGGCCGCCGAGTTCCGGATGGTGGCCTTCTCGCTCCTGCTCGTCCTCATCATGATCTTCCGGCCCCAGGGCCTGCTGGGCACCCTGGATTTCGGCCGGCGGCGGCGCGACGCGAGGAAGATGGTGCCGGCGGCGGGAGCGGGGGCGGAGAAGTAGCGTGGCCCTGCTGGAGCTGCGCGACGTCACCATGCAGTTCGGCGGGCTCGTGGCCGTGAACACGGTGTCGATGTCCCTCGAGCCGCAGGACCTCTACGGGTTGATCGGCCCCAACGGCGCCGGCAAGACGACGCTCTTCAACGTCATCACCGGGGTCTACTGCCCCACCGGCGGGGACATCCGCTTCGACGGCCGCGCCATCGCCGGCCGCCCGCCCTACGAGATCACCGCCGGCGGCATCGGCCGCACCTTCCAGAACATCCGGCTGTTCACCGCGATGTCCGTCCTCGACAACGTCAAGGTGGCCTTCGACCGCAAGCAGATGGCGGGCGTGTTCGCGGCCATGCTGCACGGCGCGACCCACGAAGCGGAGGAAGCGCGCATCGACACCGAGGCGCGCGAGCTGCTCGACATCTTCAAGCTCGGCGACGTGGCCGACGAGCTCGCGAGCAGCCTGCCCTATGGGCGCCAGCGGCGTCTGGAGATCGCCCGCGCCATGGCCACGCGGCCGAAGCTGCTGTGCCTCGACGAGCCCGCGGCGGGCATGAACCCGCAGGAGTCGAAGGAGCTGATGGAGCTGATCCATTGGATCCGCGACCGCTTCGCGCTGACCATCCTTCTCGTCGAGCACAACATGAAGGTCGTCATGGGCGTCTGCGAGCGCGTGCACGTGCTCGACTACGGGTCGACGATCGCCCTCGGAACGCCCGACGAGGTGCAGGCCGACCCCAAGGTCATCGAAGCCTATCTAGGCGGCGCATGAACGGCAGCGGACACGACGCCACAGAGGCACAGAGGCACAGAGGGGCCCACCGGGCTCCTTCTTTCACGCCCTTCTCGTTTCTCTGTGCGTTCTCTGTGTTCTCGGTGTCTCTGTGGCGCCGTTCCGGTGGACTGCGATGACCGACACGCGGCCGGTGCTCGAGGTCCGGGACCTCTGTGTGTCCTACGGCGCGATCGAAGCCGTCAAGGGGGTCAGCCTCTCCCTCGGCAAGGGCGAGATCGTCACCATCATCGGTGCCAACGGGGCCGGCAAGTCCACCACGCTGCGCACGATCATGGGGCTCGTCTCCGCGAAGGGCGGCACCGTCGTCTATGACGGGTGGACGGTCACCGGCCGTCCGACCCACGAGGTCGTGCGCCGCGGGATGACGCTGGTGCCGGAGGGACGCGCGGTGTTCGCGAACCTCACCGTGCACGAGAACCTCGTCATGGGGGCCTTCACCCGTGAGGACAGGGCTATCGACGCCGACTACGAGCGGGTGTTCGAGATCTTTCCGCGCCTCAAGGAGCGCCGCACCCAGAACGCGGGCACGCTCTCGGGCGGCGAGCAGCAGATGCTGGCCATCGCGCGGGCACTCATGTCGCGGCCCAAGGTGCTGCTCCTCGACGAGCCGTCGCTCGGCCTGGCGCCACTGTTGGTGCACACCATCTTCGAGTCCATCGAAGAGGTGAACCGAAGCGGTACCGCCGTCCTCCTCGTCGAGCAGAACGCCAACGCCGCCCTCAAGCACAGCCACCGCGCCTACGTCCTGGAGACGGGCGACCTCATCTTGACCGGCCCCTCCGCCGAGATCGCCCAGGACCCGCGCGTCAAGGAAGCCTATCTGGGGGAGTAGCCGGGCCCCGCGGCCGAGGAGCCACGCCATAGTTGGGCGCCAGTGGCCCCGCAGGCCGCGCACGATCGAGCGACGCGCCGTGCGGCGCTCGATCGTGTAGAAGAAGATAGGGCTTATCATGTCCGCCGCATGAAGCGGACGCGCCCACCCGCCGCCGACGACCTGCGTTTCGAATGGCGATGGCGGTTCGGAGCGCCGCCCGAGGTCGTGTGGCCGGTCATCTCGGACACCGAGCGTTTCAACCGCGCGGTGGGCATCCCGCCGGTGAAGTTCGAGATGGTGTCGAGCCCGGAGCGCGGCATCTACCGCATCGGCCGCGTGAAGGAAGGCTCGCGCTGGGTCACGTGGGACGAGCAGCCGTTCGACTTCGAGGAGCCTCGGCGCTTCTCCGTGCTGCGCCGCTATCACCGCGGCCCGGTAGCGGAGGCGGAGTTCATGGCCGACCTCGCGCCGGAAGGCGGCGGCAGCGAGCTCACCTACCGCATCCGCGTGACGTCACGCCGGCCCGCGGATGTGGCGGGCAACCGGAAGGCGTATACCGCCCTCAAGAAATCGTTCGACAAGGCCTACCGCTCGGCGGCGAAACACCTGAGCTCCCCCGCCCCGACGTATCCGGAGGCGGCGGCGCTCGGTCCCTCCTTCCGCGCGGGCTTCCGCGAGACGCTCGCCAACCTGCCGCATTCGGAGCGGCTCATCACGTTCCTCACCGAAGCCGCCGCTCCTGATCTCGTGCGCATGCGCCCGTTCCGCCTGGCCCGCCGTTGGGGAATACCGCGTGACGAGGCGCTGCGGCTGTTCCTGAATGCGACCCTCAAGGGTGTGCTCGAGGCCTCGTGGGTCCTGCTGTGCCCGAGCTGCCGCGGCACGCAGGCCGAGGCGCCGCAGCTCTCCGAGCTGCGCGGCGAAGGCCACTGCGACTCGTGCCAGGCCGACTTCACCGCCGACTTCGATCGGCTGATGGAGCTGCAGTTCCGCGTGGCGCCGCAGTGGAAAAAGGTCGAGATGCCGGAGTACTGCGTCGGCGGGCCGGGCCGCATGCCGCACGTCGCCACGCAGTTCCCCCTCGGCCGCGCGCAGACGGTGACGAAGGACGTGCAGCTCTCGCCCGGCGCGTATCGCGCCAAGGCGTTCCTGTCCGGCCGCGCGGTGCCTCTCGAGGTGGTGGAGGACGGACCGAGGTCGGTCTCGCTGGTGGCCACTCCGGAGGGAATCACGCCCGCGGAGATCCGCATCGGCCGGCCGTGCCGCGTCGAGGTCACGAACCTGCTCCCGCAGGACAGCTATCTCGCTATCGAGCGCACGGCGTGGGCCGACGACGCCTGCAGCGCCGCCTACGTCTCGTGCTTCCAGGACTACCGCGATCTGTTCGGCCGCGACGTGCTCGCCCCCGGAGTGGCGGTGAAGGTGGCCGAAGTCACCGTGCTCTTCACCGACCTCAAGGACTCCACCGCCACCTACGGCCGCCTGGGCGATGCCTCCGCCTTCGGCCTCGTCCGCGATCACTTCTCGGTGCTGACCGCCATCGTGCGCACGCACGAAGGCGCGATCGTCAAGACGATCGGCGACGCCATCATGGCCGTCTTCCTCGATCCGGCGCGGGCCCTCACGGCCGGCTTCGCGATGCACGAAGCGATCGCCCGCCTGCGGGCGCCGGACGGGCACCCGGTGGTGCTCAAGGTGGGCCTGCACGCGGGCCCGTGCTTCGCGGTGACACTGAACGAGCGGCTCGACTACTTCGGGACCGTGGTCAACCTCGCCGCTCGCATTCAGAGCCAGTCGATCGGCGGGGACACCGTGATCGAGGAGAGCGTGGCCGAACGCCCGGCGGTGGCGCGGCTCATCGCGGGCCGGCCGATCGAGAAGTACGAGGCCGAGCTCAAGGGCATCCAGGGCATCCGCCGGCTCGTACGCGTCGGCACGCCGTTGTGAGCGGCCCGCGCCTGTCGCGCGCGGGCGCCTATCCCGTCGCCGCCATCGGCCTTCTCCTGTTCGGCGCCGGCGTGCAGATTTTCGTCTCGCGGACGTTCGCGCTGGCCACGTGGACGCGGGCGGACGCGGTGGTCACCGCCAGCGGCGTGCAGCCAATCGGGGCCAACCGCTACGATGCCCACATCCGGGTGCGCTTCGAGGCGGGCGGCCGGACTGTCGAGACCGAGGTCGAGCACGACTACCGCCGCAGCCACCGGGGCTGGGTAGCCGACGCCGCCCAACGGCACGCGCCGGGGACATCCGTCGCCGTTCTCTACGCCCCCTGCGATCCGCGGCGCGCACGGCTGGCCGCCGGGGGGCTCACCACCTTCGGCATCAGCCTCCTCCTCATCGCCTTCGGCTCCCTGTTCGCGAGCGTGGGCTGGCTGGCGCTGCGGGACGTGGATCGCGCCGAGGAAGAGGTCGGCACCACCGAGCATGGACGTGGCCCCGCCGCCGACCGCACGCGGACGGTCCTGACCGGAGGTTATCTCCTCGCCAGCGGCCTGGGCACAGTCCATGCCGCGGCCACGCATTTCACCTCCGCATCGTGCCTTCTCGTGCCCGGGCTGCTGCTGGCGCTCGGGATGGGGGCGGCGCTGGCGGGCGTGCGGGCGTTGCGGCTCTCGCGCCGATAGACGAACGCCTACTTCTTCGGACGCGCCGCGGGGGCGGACTTCTCCCACTCCTGGTCGATGCGGCCGAGCAGGTCGAGCAGGCCCAGGCGATCCGCATGGCGCTCCTGGACGATGCGCAACGCCTCGCGCATCTTCTGCCGGTCCCTGAACGCATAGATCGTGACTCCCGGCATCTTGCGGATCCGCTCCAGGGCGCCGTCGGAGAGCTCCGCCTCGAGCTTGCGGTTGGTGGCCGTCGCCTCCTGCGCGGCCGCCATGACGATCCCCCGCTGCTCCATGGTCAGGCGGCTCCAGGTGATGCCGCTCATCAGGAACGCGCGGGCCACGATGGCGATGCCCATCTGCGAGATGTGCGGCGCGAACTCGTAGAAGCGTTGCTTCTCGTTCGTCGTGTTCGTGAGCGGCACCGCCTCCACCACGCCGCCCTTCAAGGCGTCCTTGATCTTGTCGAGGTCGAGGCTCATGGGCGACGCCCCCAGCGCCTTCCACAGCTCGAACTGCAACGGACTGTTCTGCACGCGGATCTTGACGCCGGCCAGGTCCTCGACAGTCTCGTACCCGCGCTTGGCGCTCAGCATGTGGACGTCGCTGCCGCCCCAGTAGCCGAGGACCTCGAACGGCGGCACGCCCCCCTTGCTCGACCCCTTGCGGATGAGGTCGGTCATGCGCTCGCCGACCTCGCCGTCGAAGGCGCGCCGCCAGTGGTCGCGGTCCTTCCAGAGGTACAACAGGTCGAGGAAGGTGACCTCCGGGGCCACCACCTCGAGCCCATTGGCGGAGACCGTCGTCACGTCGAGGACGCCCTGCCGCAGCAGGGAGACGCAAGCCTGTTCGTTGCCGAGCTGCGCCTCGGGGAAGATCTGCGCCTCGATGGTGCCGTCGCTCTTCGCCAGGAGCGCGTCGCGGAAGCGCTCGAAGCTCTTGTGGAACGGATGCTCCTTCTCGTACGCGTGAGCGACCCGAAGACGCAGGTGATCCGGGGCCCCCGCGGGCTTGCCGGGCACCTGGGCCCACGAGGCGCTGGCCGCGGCCACGACGATCCAGGTGAGAACGAGACGCCGGTGGAGATCCATACGGTGCTGAAAGTAGACCCGTCGGCAGCCGCGGTCAAGCCCACGCGATACTCTTGACGGGATGAGCGGCCCCCCCGAGCGCCCGACCGTCGTGATCCTGGGCGCCAGCAACGTGACGCGCGGACTGGGTGCCTTGCGTGCCCTCCTCGGACGGGCCGTGCCCGGTGCACCCCTCGAGGTGATGGCCGCCCTCGGCATGGGACGCTCGTACGGACTCACGAGCCACGTGATCGGCCGTGGTTTGCCGTCGGTACTGGAGTGCGGCCTGTGGCGCGCCCTCGACGAGAGGCCGCGGCCGGGCCTCGTCGCCTTCGTGACCGACGTGGGCAACGACCTGCTCTACGGACAGGACGTCGGCACCATCCTCGCGTGGGTCGACGAATGCACGGCCCGACTCCAGGCACGCGGGGCACGCCTGGTGCTCACCTCCCTGCCGCCGGCGGTCGCCGAGATCTCTCGGGCGCGCTTCCTCCTGTTTCGGAGCATCCTGTTCCCGCGCTCGACGCTGCGCTTCGAATCCCTTGAGACGGCGCTCCCCGCGCTCGACGACGGACTGCGCCGCATCGCCTCACGCTACGGCGCCGCCTTCGTCGAGCTGCGCCGCGACTGGTACGGCTTCGATCCCATCCACGTGCGCCTCCGCGCGCATCGCGAGGCCTTCACCGAGATCGTCTCGGCGGCGGCATCCGTGGATTCGTGTCCCTCGGTACCGCTCTCCCGCGCGCTGCAGACGTTCGCGCTCCTCGCCGAACGCCAATGGATCTTCGGGCGCGAGATCCGGCGCCCGCAGCCGTGCCTTCGCGAGGCGGACGGCACCACGGTTTCGCTGTACTGACCCGGGATGATGCGTTACGCTGGGCCGTCGTGCTCTCCATCGTCTGGGAATTCCGGGTCAAGCCGGGCGCCATCGAGGAGTTCGAGAACCACTACGGCCCTTCCGGCACGTGGGTGTCGTTCTTCCGCAAGGGTGGCGGATATCGCGAGACGGCGCTGCTGCGCGACGCCGCCGACCCCACGCGGTACGTGACGATCGATACCTGGGACGACGAGGAGGCCTACCGCCGGTTTCGGCAGGCCTTTGAAGCCGAGTATGCCGCCCTCGACTCCGTCTGCGCCGCGTTCACGAGCGAAGAACGGCTGATCGGGCAGTTCGTGGGGTTCGGGCGCACAAACGGACGATAATTGAGGTGTCGCCCTGCGAACGGCGGCCAAGGAGCGCTCATGGGACGTTTCGCCGATCTTTGCGGAGAAGTCGCGGCCTCGCTGGAGGAAGGCGTCGAGGGTCTGACCCTGCCCCCCGAGGCGTGGGATCGCTTCCGCGCCGACTGGACGGACGACGACGTCGAGGACGCGATGGCGCTCGTACGCGAAAGCCTCATCCAGAGCGAGCTCGTGGATGCCGCCGACAGCCTGAGCGCGCGCATGGTGGAAATGCTCGGCAAGTACGGCGGCGATGCCGCCTTCAAGAACGTCGAGGCCGGTGAGGCGCGTTTGTCGATCGAGGATCTCGGGCAGGTCACGCGGCGCGTCGCGCGCCTCGAGGAGGTCCTGGAGGCGTTCCGCGACAACCCGCCGCCGGACGACGAGGGGTTCGAATCGCTGCGCCAACGCCTCGCCAACCACGGCATCGAAGAGGAGATGGCGGCCGGGCGTGGCGCCAATGACGGCGACGACGAGAGGTGAGGCTGGCGTGCTGCACGGTGGTGCATTTCGGCCGATCGCGCGTCTGGCGCGGCCGAGCGCGGACCA
>Ga0209382_10006657_pt1 | contig 14832 bp, 12 predicted proteins | sample SoiMetdeltSBSDD5_FD_187599 | JGI IMG/M metagenome (GOLD analysis project Ga0209382, IMG submission 187599) | Bulk soil microbial communities from a Populus tree surrounding site in Tennessee, USA - Soil MetaG P. deltoides SBSDD5 (SPAdes) (version 2) | ecosystem: Environmental > Terrestrial >... | reverse complement strand
GCAACAACCGCATCCGGCTCGTGAGCACCAGCGGCATCATCACCACGGTGGCCGGCGGGGGCGAGACGCTCGGCGACCGCGGCCCGGCCAACGTCGCGGCGCTCAACGCGCCCAGCAGCGTGGCGCCGATCATCGGGGGCGGCTACCTCATCGCCGACACCGGCGACAACCTCATTCGCCGCGTCGACGCCACCGGCACCATCACGACCGTGGCCGGGACCGGCACGCCGGGCGCCGGGGGCGACGGCGGGCCGCCCACCGCGGCCCAGCTCGACGCGCCCGAGGGCGTGGCCGTGACCGCGGACGGCGCCGTGTTCATCGGCGACACCGGCAACCACAAGGTCCGGGAGATCGACACCCAGGGGACCATCAGCACGACCGCGGGCAACGGCACGCCGGGGTTCAGCGGCGACGGCGGGCCGCCCACGTCGGCCCAGCTCGCCAACCCCCGCGGCGTGGCCGCGTCGGGCGGCGCCGTGTGGACGGCCGACAGCGCCAACAACCGCGTGCGGCTGATCAGCAACGTGACCACGACGCCCACTCCGGGCGCCAACCAGCGACCCTCGCAGACCGCGCCGATCGGCATCTCGCCGCCCAAGATCGGCGTGAGCATCGTGGCCGGGACGGTGGCCGGGGACGTGCTCATCCGGCAGCCGGGCCAGAGCGGCTTCTCGCCCCTGGTCGGCGGCGGGAATTTCCCGCTCGGCAGCGAGCTCGACACCACCAACGGCACGGTGCAGATGTGGTACGAGACCAACGAGGACGGCACCCAGGCCGGCGTGTACGCGTCCCAGGGCCGGTTCCTCACCAAGCAGCCGAACGCGCGCGACCAGGGCCAGCGTCCCGGCGAGCTGGACCTCTCGGGTCCGCTGGGCGGCAAGTGCCCGCCCGGCCGCGACCTGACCGGCAGCGCGCGGGCCGCGTTCGTCCAGCCGCGCGCCGCGACCGCCTCCGCCCTGGCCACGGCGGCCAAGAAGAAGCGGCACGGGCGCGTCGTCCGGGTTCGAGCGAAGGGCAAGATCAAGACCAAGGGCCGCTACGGCTCGGCGATCGTCCGCGGCACGGGCTGGACCACCCACGACTTCTGCCGCGGCGCCAAGAGCGGCACCCTGTTCTCGGTCTTCGAGGGCGTGGTCTCGGTCCGCGACTTCGTCCGGCACCGGACGGTCCGGGTCCCCGCCGGGCGCAAGTACTTCGCGAGCTAGCTCGCGAGCTAGGCGAGCACGAAGTAGTCGCGGTGCACGGCCTCCTCGGTGGCCCGCGGCAGGCGGGCGCGCACCTGGGAGGACTTGAGGCCCTTGACCGAGCGCAGCTCGGCCGCGGAGTAGTTGGAGATCCCCTTGCCGATCACCTCGCCGCCGTCGCGGGTGATCTCGACGGCGTCGCCCGCGTCGAACTCACCCTCCACCGCGACGACGCCCACGGGCAGGAGGCTCGTACCGCCCTCCCGCAGCGCACGTACGGCGCCGTCGTCGATGCCGACGCGGCCCTGCGCCGGCTTCGCGTACTTGAGCCAGAGCTTGAACGACGAGTAGCGCGTGGCCTGCGGGCGGCAACGCGTGCCCACCGGCTCGCCCCCGGCGGCGGCGCTCACGATCCCGCGCCGCAGCCCGCTCGCGATCACCGCTTCGATGCCCGCCGCGGTCGCCATCTCGGCCGCGACGACCTTCGAGCGCATCCCGCCGCTGGACAGCGGCGAGCCCACGTGGCCGATGCGAAGCGCCTCGAGCCGGCCGAAGTCGCGGACCTCGGTGACGAGCTCGGCGCTGGGGTCGCGGCGGGGGTCGGCGCTGTAGAGCCCCTCGGTGTCGGTGAGCAGGAGCAGGAGGTCGGCGCCGGTGAGGACCGCCACCTGGGCGGCGAGGAAGTCGTTGTCGCCGAACGAGATCTCGTCCGTGGTGGTGGTGTCGTTCTCGTTGATGACCGGCAGCACGCGCCAGTCGAGGAGCTTGCGCAGGGTCTGACGGGCGTTGAGGTAGTGCGTGCGGGCGCTGAGATCGAAAAAGGTCAGCAGGACCTGGGCCGTTGTCACGCCGCGATCGCGCAGGAGCTCGTCGAAGACGCGGTAGAGCTTGCCCTGGCCCACGGCGCTGGCCGCCTGCAGCTCCTCCATCGCCCGGGGACGCAACGGCAGGTTCAGCAGGCGCATCCCGCGGGCGATCGCCCCGGAGGTGACGATGACCACCTCGTCGCCGGCCTTGTGGCGCGCCGCGATGTCGTCGCACAGGGCCGCGAGGACGTCGCTGCGTACCTCGCCGACGTCGTCGGCGACGACGCTGGTGCCGAGCTTCACCACCAGGCGCATGCCTCTATTCAAGCTCGAAAACCACGCCGCCGATCTCGACATCGTCGCCCGGGGTGAAGCCGGCGGCCTCGAGCGCGCGGCGGACGCCGAGGGACTCGAGCCGCTGCTCGAGGTACTCGAGCGCGTCGGGGTTCTCGATGTCGTGGCGGGCGATCAGGCGGTCGACCCCGTCGCCGCTGACCCGGAAGGCGTGGGCGCCCGTGCGGTGCACGGCGAAGTCCCGCGGCCGGCCGGCGGCGGGCCGGAACACGCGGAAGGCGGCGGGCGCCTCGGCGCGGGTCTCGGGTTCGGGTGGCACGCGGCGCAGAAGCTCCCGCGCCAGGTCGTCGAGCCCCTGGCCGGTGGCGGCGGAGGTCAGGAGGACCGGGACGTCGCCGAGGCGTTCCTGCCAGGCGCGCCGCGCCGCCTCGGCCTGCTCGGGCGCAACCAGGTCGGCCTTGGACAGCGCGAGGATCCGCGGGAGGGTCGCCAGGCGGGCGTCGTAGTCACGGACCTCGGCCTCGATGGTGGCGAAGTTCGCTGCCGGGTCACTCTGGTCCAGAGGGGCGAGGTCGAGCACGTGCACCAGCAGGCGACAGCGCTCGACGTGGGCGAGGAAGTCGCGCCCAAGGCCGGCGCCGGCGCTCGCCCCCTCGATCAGGCCGGGGATGTCGGCGAGCACGAGCTGGCGGCCGTCGCGCTCGAGCGTTCCGAGCACCGGCTCGATGGTCGTGAAGGGGTAGTCGGCCACCTTCGGCGCCGCGCGCGTGAGCCGAGCCAGCAGCGACGACTTGCCCGCGTTGGGCAGGCCGATGAGACCCGCGTCGGCGAGTAGCTTGAGCCGCAGTTCGATCCAGCCCTCCTCGCCCGATAGGCCGCGCTCGGCCAGGCGCGGCGCCTGGCGCGTGGCGTTGGCGAAGCGCTTGTTGCCCCGCCCGCCGGCGCCGCCGCGGGCCACCACGGCGCGCTGGCCCGGCGCGACGAAGTCGAAGCGGGCGCCGTCGAGGCCGCGCACCTCGGTGCCCGGCGGCACGCGGACGGTCGCCTCGGCGCCGTCGGCGCCGTGGCGCTGGGCGCCCTGGCCGTGGCCGCCGCGACCCGCCTTGACGTGCACGTCCCTGCGGAAGCGCTGGAGGTCGCGCAGCGAGTCGTCGCACGCGACGACGACGTCGCCACCCCGGCCGCCGTCGCCGCCGTCGGGCCCGCCCTTGGGCACGTGGGCCTCGCGCCGGAAGCTCACGACGCCGTTGCCGCCCGCCCCGGCGGTCACGTGGATCTTCGCCCTATCGTGCACGCACGCATTGTGAAAGGAGCTGCTTTGGCCGACGGACCCGTCTTCCTGATCACCGGCGCATCGAGCGGCATCGGCGCCGCCACGGCGCGCCACGCCGCGGCCGACGGCTACCGGCTCGTGCTGGCGGCGCGGACGAGGCAGCGGCTCGAGGAGCTGGCGGCGGAGCTCGGCGGCGACGGCCGCGCGCTCGCCGTCGAGTGCGACGTCGGCGAGTGGGACCAGCAGGAGCGGATGGTCGCGCGGACGATCGACACGTTCGGCCGCATCGACGTCGTGTTCGCCAACGCCGGGTTCGGGGCGCGCCGAGGCTTCACCGAGGAGACGCCCGAGTTCTGGCGCTCGATGGTGCTGACCAACGTGCTGGGCGCCGCATACACGATCCGAGCGACGATCAACGCGCTCCGGAAGGCCAAGGGACACCTGATCCTCACGAGCTCCGTCGCGGGCCGCCGCGCCCTGCCGGGCTCGTTCTACAGCGCGACCAAGCACGCGGTCACCGCGATGGGCGAAGCGGCGCGCCAGGAGCTCAGCGACTCGGGCGTCCGGCTGACCGTGATCGAGCCGGGCATGGTCGACACCCCGTTCTTCGACGAGGGGGCGCCCGACTGGGCGCTCAAGCCGGACGACGTGGCGAGGGCGATCATGTTCGCGGTCTCCCAGCCGCCGCACGTGGACGTCAACGAGGTGCTGATTCGGCCCACCGCGGGCCCGGGCTGACTACCCCGTCGGGACCGGGGCGACCTTGATCCGCACCGGGCCCGCGCCCGACCGGAATGTCAGCCGCGCTCGGGTCATGTGCGGATCGACGGCCGAGGCGTAGCCCGAGCGCAGGTGCACACCCGCGCGGCCGCTCCAGGACAAGACCGCGTAGTGCCCCGTCAGAGCGTGGGGGCGGCGGTCGGGCCTGTGGGTGCCCGGGAAGAACGCCGAGTAGCGGATCACGTCGCCGGGCTGGCGCGGGAAGGTCATGCGCATGCCGTTCTCGATCGGCGCGAAGACGAACGTCACCCCGCTGCGCACGATCGCGCCCGCCCCCGTCCGCCAGCCGCCGCGCACCTCGACCGCGCCGTCGGAACGGATCCGCATCGAGTCGCCGTACGGCACGGCGGCGCTTCCGTCCGGCTGCTTCAGCATCGGGCCGGCCGAGTCGGGCGGGCCCGTCGCCAACTCCCGCGCGGGGGCGCGGCCGGCCGCGGCCGTGGTCGCCTCGGGCGACGCGGCCGAGGTCCCTGCGGCGGGGGCGCCGGCGGAGCCAGCCGACTGGCCGGCAGCGTCGGTTGACGCGTCCGGCGAGGGCGGGCGCAGCTCGGACAGCGGGACGCCCGTGTTCGGCCGCACGGGCACCAGGTCGACCCACTGCCCGCCGCGGCGCAGCTTGAGCAGGTGCAGACCGAAGTCGTAGCGCAGGTCGTCGGGCCGGTTGACCGAGGGCATCATCCGGATCCCGAACCACACGTTGCCGTGGCGGACCACCGCGATGCGGGCGTCGCGCACCGACAGCTGCACTCCACCGTCGCGATCCGAGCCGATCTCCGACCCCGTCCGCGGATCGGAGCGCAGCTCGGGCACCAGCCAGTTGAGCATCATCAGCGTGATGCCGGTGAACGACGGTCCGCCGGCGTTGCCGTCCATGCCCGGAGCGGCGTGCGCCAGCGCCTTGCGCACCGCCGGCGTGATGTAGAGGCCGCGCCGGCCGGACCCGTACGCGTGCTTGAGGCGGTTCAGGGCCCGCTCGGACAAGGCGCGGAAGTCGTCGGCGCGGTGCCCGGCCAGGTCGGGCAGGTTCGCCGCCGCCGCGGCGCCGTAGGCGGTGGCGGCCAGGGCCCAGGACTCCTCCTGCGAGCGCCCGTACCACCCGAGGTCGCCGTCGGGCGCGGTCAGCCACCAGGAGGCCTGGGCGACCTGTTTGAGCGTCTCGCGCGCGGCCGGGACGGCCCGCTTCGGTCCGAGCAGGCGGATGGCGCGCGCATACATCCCGAGCGAGAGCCCCTGGTAGGCCAGGGGGTTGTCGGGCGGATCGGAGAGCACGAACGTCCGCCGCCCGCGGACGTCCACCCCGTTGATCCCCGCCATCTGGGGCACGCGCACGTTGATCAGGTTCTCGACCGCCTGGATCGCCCCGGTCTCGTTGCCCACCACCGTCGTCGGGTCGTTCGACGTCAATCCGGTGCGGGTCAGCTCGAGCACCGAGATGGCATCGGCGAGGTAATGGTTGTCGTAGGGGTGCTGGCCGGCGAGCTCTTTGAACTGGCGCGTCTCGAGGAACCGTTCCCAGCGCGGGCGCGCGCGCTTGAACATCGGGTCGTGACGCAGCGAGCGCTTGGCGATGTTGTAGGCGGCGGCGAGCGACAGGTTCTCGAACACGCTTGCGCGCGACCGGTGCACGCTGCGGGCCAGCGCGAGTCGGATCGCCTTCAGGCCAGCGTGGATCTGCGCCCGGTTGTCGGACCGGGCCCCGGCCTGCAGCAGCGCGTAGCCCAGCGTCGCCTCGCCGTAGCGCGTGCCGCCGCCCAGGATGTTGCGGAAGCGCCCGCTCGGCTGCTGCAGCGCGGGCCATGGCGCTGCGATCTGGGCGTCGAGCCCGCTGGCGAGGGCCTCCAGGCTCGGCGCGGTCGCGCGCGTCGCTGTGCTGGCGACCGGCTTCGAGCCTCCGCCGGCGCGCACGGCCACATCGCGCGAGTCCGGGCCCTGGAGGACGATCAGGAGCGTCAGCAGCAACGTGAGCGGCACCGCGATCATGACCCGCAGCGGCCAGTCGAGGTTCGTCGGCCAGGGCCATGCGGAAGCCGTGGCCGGCGGCGAAATCGCGGGGGCTTCCGTGGTGATCGCGCTCATACGCTGACCGCCGAGCCATTCTGGCTCGGGCCCGGGACTCCTGCGTTGCTAGTCGTCGGCGCTGAGGACGTTGATCACGCGCCCGCTGCGGCCGCGCGTGAACTGCACGGTGCCGGCCCGCTGGGCGTAGATCGTGTCGTCCTTGCCGATTCCGGTCCCGTCGCCGGGTCGGAACCGAGTCCCGCGCTGGCGGACGATGATCTCGCCGCCGCTGACGGTCTGGCCCGCGAAGACCTTCACGCCCAAGCGCTTGGCGTTGGAGTCGCGGCCGTTGCGGCTCGAGCCGAGCCCCTTCTTATGCGCCATCGTCGCTCCCCTCTTCGTCTGCCTTCGCGCCTGCCGACGAGCGGCTGCGCTTCGCCTGCAGCTTGATGCCGGTCACCTCGATCCGCGTGAGCTCCTGTCGGTGCCCCGTCCGCTTCTTGACCCGCTTCTTGGGCTTGAACTTGAGCACCCTCAGCTTCGGCCCGCGCTCGTGCCGGACCACCTTGGCCTCGACCTTCACCCGCTTGAGGTCCTCCATCTCGACGTCTGCGTCACTCCGGTATAGGAGAGGCTCGAGCGTCACCTTCGCGCCCTCGTCCTCGGGCAGCCGCTCGACCAGGAGGGACTGCCCCTCCTGCACGCGGTACTGCTTGCCACCGGTCTTGACGATCGCGTAGGTCATGAGGAATCGGCCGTTGCGCGGGACCGGCGCCGTCCGCCTCTGCGGCCGCGGCGCCGGGAGGAGGTCGATTGTAGAGGCTCGTCGTCGCCGTTCTTGGCCTCCACGAGCACCGCGTTGGCCGAGGTCCGGCCCACGTCCTCGATCCGCACGAGCCGCTTCTCGCCCACGTGGTCACCGCCTCCGGCGACCGAGATGATGTAGCCGTCGATCTTGGCCACGGCGTCGTCATCCGCGTACATGTGCGGCTCGACGATGTGGACGAGCACCTCGTCGCCGCGTGCGAACGGCAGCGCCCGCTCCTCCACCTCCGACACCGTCCCCTCCATGACCACGTCGAAGTGGTCGAGCGGCAGGCCCTCGGAGCCCTCGAAGTGGAACCGCTTGCCGGTCTCGTCCTCGAGCGCCTTCAGCGTCCGCCCGCCGTTGCCGGTGAGCTCGCCCGAGACCCGCGGGTTGGCCTGGATCAGGAACGCCTCCGGCTTGCTCCGCTCCTTGGCCAGCTCGACCAGCTTGCGCTCGAGCTCGATCGCGATCGTCTCCTCGGACTTGATCACGCCCTCCCCGTCGCATGTGGGGCAAGGACGGGTCATGATCTCGCGCACCCCGTCGGTGACGTTCTGGCGCGTCATCTCGACCAGGCCCAGCGGCGAGATCTCGGCCGTGTAGGTCTTGGTCCGGTCCTCGTCGAGGGCCTTGCGTAGGGTCTTGAGCACCGCATCGCGGTTGCGCGCGCGGGCCATGTCGATGAAGTCGATGACGATGATGCCGCCGATGTCGCGCAGCCGCAGCTGGCGCACGACTTCCTCGGCCGCCTCGAGGTTCGTCTTCGTGATCGTGTCCTCCAGGCGGGCGGCTCGGCCCTTGCCGGTGAACGAGCCGGTGTTGACGTCGATGACGGTCAGCGCCTCGGCGTAGTCGATGACCAGGTAGCCCCCGCTGGGCAGGTCGATCCGGCGTGACAGCACGCCTTCGATGACGTCGTCGACGCCGTAGCGCTCGAACAGCGGCTTGTCGTCGTCCTCGTAGAGCTCGACCCGGTCGACGAGCTCGGGCGCCAGGCGGCTGAAGAACGACGTCAGCCGATGGTGCTGCTTGGCGTCGTCGACGATCGCGCGCTCGAACGTGTCCGACGCGATGTCGCGCACGACGCGCACCGGCAGGTCGGCCTCCTGGAACACCATCGCGGGCGCCTCGGACTCCTCCACGCGCTTGCGCATGACCGAGTTCAGCTTGTCGAGGTAGAGCAGCTCGCGCTCGAAGTCCTGGCGCTTGGCGCCGGCCGCCGCGGTGCGGACGATGACGCCGCCCCCGCGCAGGTCGAGGCCCTTGACCTGCTTGCGCAGGCGGTCGCGCTCGGCGTCGTCGAGCCGGCGCGAGACGCCGATGCCCTCGCCGTTGGGCGCGAAGACCAGGTAGCGACCGGCGATGGTCAGCTCCATCGTCAGGCGCGCGCCCTTGGTCTTCAGCGGATCCTTGACGACCTGCACCACGACCTCCTGACCGGGCTTGAGCAGGTCGGTGATCGCGCGTCCGCCGCGGCCGCGGCGCGGCACCTCGACGCCGGGCAGGACGATCTCGTCGACGTGGAGAAAGCCGTTGCGGTCGAGGCCGATGTCGACGAACGCGGCCTCGAGCCCGGGCAGGACGTTGTCGACCCGCCCCTTGTAGATGTTGCCGACGATCGAGCGCGCTCCACGGCGCTCGATGTACAGCTCCGCCACGTGGTAGCCCGCGGCGGGGTTCTGTGCCTTGCGCCTACGGCGCGAGCTTTTGGCGGCCGGCTTTCCGGTCGCCTCGAGCAGCGCAACCCGGGTTTCCCCGTGGTCTACGCCGACCAGTACTTGCTTTCGCAAAGGAAGTTCCCTTCTTAGATCGCGAGCGGAGGGCGCGCCTTGCGCGCGCGCTCTGCTCGCGTGACTGGCGCGCGCTAAGCGCGCGCATTTGGCAGGCGGCGAGCTGGCGCGGCATCGGGGTCCTCATCCGAACACGAGGGCGCGGCCGCGACCCTTCGCGGCACGGCGTCCCTGGACGTAGATGGACTGGAGGACCCCGACGGCCAGGAAGGTCACGAGGACCGACGAGCCGCCATAGGACATCAACGGCAGGGGAACGCCGGTGATGGGCATGATCCCAATCGTCATACCCACGTTGACGAACACCTGCCATAAGAGCATGGCCACGATTCCCCCGGCGATCAACGCGCCGTAGAGGTTCTTGGCCATGGTGAGTATTCGTAAGCCCCGCCATACGAGGAGGGCATACAACGAGAGCACCAGCGCCGCGCCGGCGAAGCCGTAGCGCTCGCCGACGACGGCGAAGATGAAATCGGTGTGGTGCTCGGGGAGGAAGTTCAAGGTTGTCTGCGTCGGGTGCGGCCGCCCGGTTTTCTCGCCCGAGCCGATCGCGATCCGCGACTGGTTCTGCTGGTAGCCCTGATCTGCCGGGTTGTCCGACGGATTGAGGAACGCCGTCAGACGGTCCATCTGGTAGGGCTTGAGTACGTGCAGGCCGACCGCGGGAGCGACGACCAGCACCAATGACAATGATACGGCGAAAAGTGCAAAAAGCGCCGCAAACTGCTTCCAATTGGTGCCCGCGATGAACAGCACGGCCAGGGCGATGACTATGTAGACCAGCGCCGAGCCCAGGTCGGGCTGGAGCATCACGAGCAGCGCGGGCACGAGCGCCATCAGCATTACCCGCGCCGTGGTGTCGCGCTCCTGGAGCCGGCGGATGCGGTCGACCACGAAGGCGCTGATGGCGAGGACCAGGAGCAGCTTGCCGAGCTCCGAGGGCTGGAAGCGGAAGAACGGGAAATCGATCCACCGCTTCGAGCCGCGCGTGGCGCCGCCGATCGCGAGCACGAGCAGGATCGACCCGAGCATGAAGCCGTAGAGGCCGTACTTCAGTTCGCGCAGGCGCGAGTAGTCGAAGCGGCTGAGGATCAGGCAGAAGACCAGGCCCGCCGCCGCAAACCCGGCCTGGCGGTAGACGTAGTAGTTGGGGTCGCCGGGGATGTCGTCGTGCGTGGCGGCCGACAGGGTCACGAGCGAGCAGGCGACAAGGCCGAGCACGGCCAGCAGCAGGGTCGGGTCGAGCGGGAACAGCGCCCGTACCGGGCGAACGGCGCCGCCGCCGGTCTCGGCCGGGTGCTTGATCTGGCTGCCCAGGACCGTGCTCATCGCGTCCTCGAGGCGCCGCGGACGACCTTCTTCTTGACCCCGAACCACTGGGACAGGATCAGCCGCGCTGCCGGGGCCGCGGCCTGCGCACCGAAGCCGCCGCGCTCGATCGTCACAGCGACCACGATCGGCCGCTTGCGGTCGGGCGCGTAGCAGACGTACCAGGACTGGTCCTCCTGGCCCGGGCGCTCGGCGGTGCCGGTCTTGCCCATGACCTCATGCGGGAAGCCGCGGAACACGTCGGCCGACGTGCCGCCCCCCGCCGAGGCGGCGAGGTGGAGGCCGTCGAGGATCGCCTGGCGGTTCTGAGGAGAGATCCTCACGTGCCGGGCTGGGCCGGGGTCGATGCGCTGCAACGTGCGGCCGGCCGCGTCCTCGATGTCCATGCCCACGTGCGGGCGCGGCACCGTTCCGCCGTTGACCACCGTCGAGTAGGCGGTGGCCATCTGCAGCGGCGTGGCCTGCAGGTCGCCCTGCCCCACCGCGAGGTTGACGTTGTCGCCCACCGTCCACGGGCGGTCGGTCTTGTTCTCCTTGAACAGGCGGTCGCGCCACTGCGGCGTGGGGAGCAGCCCCTTGAACTCGCCGGGGATGTCGATCCCGGTCCGCCGGCCGATGCCGAGCTTGCGCGCGTAGCGCTGCAGCGGGTCCCCGCTCTCGCCGTTCAGCCGCGCCCCCATCGTGTAGAAGAAGACGTCGGACGAGACTTGGAGCGCCTGGCGCAGCGCCACCGCGCCGTTGGCCGCGTTGCCGGCGTTGTGGAAGACGATGTTCCCGATCTTCACCGAGCCGGGGTCGTCGATGACCGTGTCGGGCGTGATGGTCCCCGTCTGCAGCGCGGCCACGCTGGTGATGACCTTGAACGTCGACCCGGTCGGATACAGGCCCGCGATGGCACGGTCGTACAGCGGCGCGCCGTTGGCCGTGGATTGCAGTTTCTTGAGCGTCGACTCCTTGACCGGCTTGGAGAAGATGTTCGGGTCGAACGAGGGGTACGAGCCCAGCGCGAGGATCTCGCCGCTGCGCGGGTCCATGGCCACGAAGGCGCCGGGGTTCCCGCCCCCGATGGTCTTGATCGCCTGCTGCGCGGCGTCCTGCAGGTTGAAGTCGAGCGAGAGCTTGAGCTGCTTGCCTTGCACCGGCTGCCGCGTGCGCAGCGGCGGCCCCTTCTGGCGGCCGAGCGCGTCGACCTGCACCCGTGTGGCCCCCTCCACGCCGCGCAGGTAGCGGTCGTAGGACCACTCGATGCCGCTCTGGCCGACGATCGTGCCCTGCTGCACGCCGCGGAAGCGCGCGAGCTTGAGCTCCTGGGGCGAGACCTGCCCCACCGTCCCGAAGAGCTGTGCCGCCACGTCGTGGTGCGGATAGCGGCGCTGGTAGACCGGCTCGGGCACCACGCCGGGGAACTCGTTCTGCCGCTCGAGGATGTAGGCGAGCTGCGACTGCGACGCATCGCTCTTGATGGTGACGTTGGCATAGGGCAGCGCCTTGCGCTGCTCGGTGATGTCCTTGCGGATCCCGCGCGGGCGCAGGTGGAGCACCGTACGCAGGCGGCGGTACAGCGCGTCGCGCGCGGGGCCGCGCGGGGGCAGCTTGTTGACCTGGATCTGAATTGCGTTGGCCGGCCGGTTGTCGACCAGAACGGTGCCGTTGCGGTCCACGACGTCCCCGCGCGGGGCCTGGATGGTGATGTCGCGCACGCGGTTGTCGTTGGCCTCGGCCAGGTACTTGTTGCCGGAGAGCACCTGCAGGAACCAGAGGCGCAGGAAGATCACCGCGAAGATCACCAGCGCGACGCCGGCGAGGATCGCCACCCGCCAGGCGAGTTGGGGCGTGATCGGCGGGCGCCGGTCGTCGACGGGCGGGCCGATCATGTGGCGCGCAGGCCGCGGCGACGGCGACGCGGCGCTTTGGGTTGCGAGAGCGGGCTGAGGCCTCCGGCCACCGAGGAGGCGCGGCGAGCGCGGCGGCGGCGCGGATCCTCGGGCAGCGCGGAGGCGACGACCCGGCGCACGAGGACGTAGACCGGCAATGCGAGCACCGTGTTGACGGCGATCGTGAACAGGATCTCGCGTACGAGCAGGAACGACACGGGCGCATCGACGCCGAGCAGGAACTGGATCAGCGCGAAGCCGATCTGGGAGACCGCGGTGGCGGCCGCGCCAACCGCGATCGCCACGAGCGTGTTGGACGGGTCGCGGACCTCGAGGAGCCGCCCGGCGCCGTAGCCGACCAACGTGAGCAGCAGTGAGCTGACCCCGAGCGTCTGCACGAGCGCGGTGTCCACGAACAGGCCCATGCCGAAGCCCATGATGGCCCCGGGGATCGAGCCCGCCAGCAGGCCGACGGACGCGACGATCAGCGGCGTGAGGTCCGCGCTGACACCGAGCAGCGAGATCTGCGAGATCGCGGTGGTCTGCACGATCACCGCGACCAAGCCCAGCAGCACCAGGCGCACGATCAGCGAGACGTTGATCGTCGGGGGCGCGTTCACGGCGTGCTCGTCGTCGACGCCTTGGCCACCACGAGGCGCGAGTGCGGGCGCGTGAGCACCTGGACGAAGTCCACCCGGCGCAGGTCGGCGAATGGCTTGACGTGGACGCGCTGGTAGAGGTTGAGCTCCTCCGGGTCGACCTTGGTCACGGTGCCGATGGGGATGCCGGGCGGGAAGAGCGAGTCCAGGCGGCTGGACTTCGTCCCACTCGTGACCACCGTCTCGCCGACCTTGACCGTCGACTTCGGGGGCAGGTACTGGAGGAGCAAGTCGTTCGGGTTGCCGGCCGCCGTCTGCAGGATGCCCGAGTCGTTGATCCGCTGCACGGTCGAGGACACGCCGCTGGAATGGTCGGTGATCAAGGTGACGATCGCGGCATCGGAGGTCACATCAGTTACCTTGCCGATTAGGCCGGAGCCGTCGACCACGGGCTGGTTGTCGCGGACGCCGTCGCTGGACCCGACGTCGACGGTGATCGTCGTGAACCACAGCGACGGGGACCGGGCGATGACGCGCCCGGTGACCGGCTTGTAGGTCGACAGCGCGAGGTCCTTGTTGGCGTCCAGGTTGACCATGCGCTTGAGCTGGGCGTTCTCCTGTTGCGCCTGGTCGGCGCCGATGACCTGCTTGCGCAAGGCGTCGCGCTCCTTCTGGAGGCGGTTGGCCCGGTCCTTGGCGTCGAACGTGTCGCCGACCCAGTTGGTCAGGTCCTTGAACGGCTTGAGCGCGCGGCTTGCCCCCTCCTGGATCGGGGAGAGGACCTCCAGCATGCCGCGCTGGATGGTCTTCAGGGGGCCGCCGATCGACTCGCCGAAGTAGGCGGTCAGGAGAATCAGCGAAAGGCCGACGAGCAGGGCCAGGATCGCCCTTCGTCTACGGACCTGCTTGTCGTACACGCTATCTCCGGCGGCGGTTGCGAGAGTTCTTGTTGGACCGGTGGATCGCCTCGAACTCCTCCAGCGACCGGCCCGAACCAACCGCCACGCAGGTCAGCGGCGACTCGGCCAGGTGCGCTGGCATCTGGGTCTCGGCGCGCAGCCGCTCGTCCAGTCCCTGCAGAAGCGAGCCGCCACCCGCAAGCATGATGCCACGATCCATGATGTCCGCGGCGAGCTCCGGCGGCGTACGGTCGAGCGTCTCCTTGACCGCATCGATGATCTGCGAGACCGGCTCCTCGAGAGCGTTCCGGATCTCCTCACTCGTGAGCACAACGGTCTTCGGGAGGCCGGACACCATGTCGCGGCCGCGGATCTCGGCCTGGACCTCCTCCTCCATCGGGTAGGCGGACCCGATTTCGAGCTTGATCTCCTCAGCGGTCTGCGACCCGATCAGCAGCTTGTACTCGCGCTTGGCGTAGTTGATGATCGCCTCGTCGAGCTCGTCCCCGCCTACCCGGATCGACTGCGACACCACGATGCCGCCGAGCGAGATGACGGCGACCTCGGAGGTGCCGCCTCCGACGTCGACCACCATGTTCCCGGTGGGCTCGCCGACGGGAAGCCCGGCGCCGATGGCGGCCGCCATCGGCTCCTCGATCAGGTAGGCCTGACGGGCTCCGGCCGAGAGGCAAGCCTCCTCGACGGCGCGCTTCTCGACGCCGGTCACGCCCGACGGAACACAGACGACGACGCGCGGATGCGCCCAGCGATTCTGGTGCACCTTCTGGATGAAGTGCCGCAGCATCTCCTCGGTCACGTCGAAGTCGGCGATCACACCATCCTTGAGGGGTCGGATCGCTTGGATCGTGCCGGGCGTCCGGCCGAGCATGCGCTTGGCCTCGATCCCCACGGCATGGACCTCGCCCGTACGGCTGTCCACCGCCACGACGGAGGGCTCGGACAGGACGATCCCGCGGCCCCGCACATAGACCAGGGTGTTCGCGGTGCCGAGGTCGACCGCCATGTCGCGGCCACCGAAGCCGGTGAGGTAACCGAAGAAGCTCATGGGGAATAGACGGGTCGCGACGCCACGCCTGCCGTTGCGCGGGCAGCGGGTGGGCTGCGAGCGGGCGCCGCGTCGGCGGCCAGTCTAGCGAACGGCCCGGTCCCGTTTGCAGCGCCGAAATCGCTGTTTCAC